>Ga0101944_10000069_pt1 | contig 342940 bp, 330 predicted proteins | sample DewCreD2012metaG_FD_75245 | JGI IMG/M metagenome (GOLD analysis project Ga0101944, IMG submission 75245) | Hot spring sediment bacterial and archeal communities from British Columbia, Canada, to study Microbial Dark Matter (Phase II) - Dewar... ... | reverse complement strand
CATGACATCATTAAAATTTCCGATGGACAGCAGGTCAACCTGGACCGCCTCACCTTCCTTTCGATGCTGCGGCGGATGTCGATTCTCGGCTCCGAGGAATACAAGGGGGTGATCTTCCAGTTCGAAGACGACACCTTGACCGTCTCCTCGACGAATCCCGACATCGGGGAGTCCAAGGAGGTCATGGACATCCAATATCGGGGAAAGAAAATGACCACCATGTTCAATCCCCGGTTCTTCATCGACAGTTTGAACGTCATGGAGGATGAGGCCGTCGTTTTGCATCTGACCGGAGAAGATCGTCCCTGCATTCTCACCGGGGAAAAGGACCGGCGTTACCTGAGCGTGCTCATGCCCATGAGGATCTGATCTTCCCCGGAAGGGGGATTGGCGTTCATGATGGAACAGGAAAAAGACATGACCCGAAACGGCTACACGGCCGATGACATTAAAGTTCTCGAAGGTCTCGAGGCGGTGCGCCGCCGGCCGGCCATGTACATCGGCAACGTCGACATCGGCGGGCTTCACCATCTGGTCTACGAGGTGGTGGACAACAGCATCGATGAGGCGATGGCCGGCTTCTGCGACCGGATCGATGTCGTCGTTCATGCGGACAACAGCGTCACCGTGGTCGACAACGGCCGCGGCATCCCGGTCGGGATCCACAAGCAGGAAAACATCCCGGCGCTGGAAGTGGTGATGACCAAGCTCCACGCCGGGGGAAAGTTCGATAACCATTCATACAAGGTATCCGGCGGTCTGCACGGTGTGGGCGTCTCGGTCGTGAACGCTCTTTCCCAGCGTCTCGAGGTCGAGGTCTGCACCGAGGGCCGCATCTACCGGCAGACCTACAGCCGCGGGCAGAAGACCAGCGAGCTGGAAGAGCTCGGCACCACCGACAGGCGAGGAACGCGCATCCGTTTCTGGCCAGACCCGGAGATCTTCCCGCTGATCGAGTTCAGCAACGAAATTCTCCTGCGGCGGCTGCGGGAGCTGGCCTTTCTCAACAAGGGGGTGAAGATCACCTTCGAGGACGAGCGCTCGGACCAGAAGGAAGCGTTCCTCTACAGCGGCGGGATCATCGAATTTTGCGAATACCTCAACAGGCGCAACACCGCCCTTCACCCGACGATCTACATCGAAGGCGAGAAAAGCGAGATCCAGGTCGAGGTCGCCCTCCAGTACAACGACACTTACAACGACAAGATCCTCTCCTTCGCCAACAACATCAACACCTCCGAGGGCGGAACCCATCTCATCGGCTTCAAGTCCGCCCTCACGCGCACGATCAACGCCTACGCCAACAACGGCAGCGTGCCGCGCAACCTGCAAATGAAGATCACCGGCGACGACGTGCGCGAAGGCCTCACGGCCATCGTGAGCGTGCGCATCCGCAACCCGCAGTTCGAGGGCCAGACGAAGACCAAGCTCGGAAACAGCGAGGTCAAGGGGCTGGTGGAGTCGCTGGTGAACGAGAAGCTTTCGCGCTACTTCGAGGAAAACCCGGCCGTCGCCCGGCGCATCATCACCAAGAGCGCCGAGGCCGCCCGCGCGCGCGACGCGGCACGGCGGGCGCGTGACCTCGCCCGAAGCAAGGGCGCCCTGTTGGACGCGACGCTCCCCGGGAAGCTCGCCGAGTGCCAGTCGGAAGATCCGCGCGAACGCGAACTCTTCATCGTCGAGGGCGACTCCGCCGGAGGCTCGGCCAAACAGGCCCGCGACCGAAGGTTCCAGGCCGTGCTCCCGCTCAAGGGAAAGATTCTGAACGTGGAGAAGGCCCGTTTCGACAAGCTGCTCCAGAGCGAGGAGATCAAGAACATCATTACCGCATTAGGCACCGGCGTCGGCAAGGAAGAATACGACATCCAGAAGATCCGCTACCACAAGGTCATCATCATGACCGACGCCGACGTCGACGGCTCGCATATCCGCACCCTGCTGCTCACCTTTTTCTACCGCCAGATGCCCGAGCTGATCGAAAAGGGATACCTCTACATCGCCCAGCCGCCGCTGCTCAAGGTCACCCGGGGCAAGGAGGAAGTCTACCTCAAGGACGAATCCGAGCTCGACGGCTGGGTGCTGCGCAAAGTCTGCGAGCAGGCCGTCGTGCACTGCGGCGAATCCCGCGAGCTTGCCGGGCACGAGCTCTTCGGCTTTGCCGTCGAGCTCTCCGCCTACCTCGAGACCCTGCGCCTGCTGGAAAAACGCGGCCTTCCCCCGGAGCTCTCCCGGCTGCTGATCGCAGCCGGCCTGGAGGATCCGCGGTTCATCCACGACCCGGAACGGATGCAACGGCTGCGCGAACGGCTCGAGGAGAAAGGGCATCGCGTGGAGGGACCCGCGTTCAACCCCGAGCGCCAGGTCTACGAGCTCTTCGTCCGCGGCGACGAAGAGCGCGAACGCCTCCTTTTCGCCGGACCCGCTCCGCGAACCCCCTCCGGGGTCAAGATCGGCCGCGGCCTGGTTTACTCGGGGGAGTTCCAGAAAGGTCTCGATCTCGCCCGCCGGATCGCCCCGTTCGATCTTCCGCCCTTCCGGCTGGTCCTGCCGCAATCCGCCGCCTTGGCGCCGGCCGAAGCCGCAAGCAAGGAGGCGCTGCTCGAGTTGCTCCTCGGCGAGGGCAAAAAAGGGCTCACGATCCAGCGCTACAAGGGTTTGGGCGAGATGAACCCCGAGCAGCTCTGGGAGACGACCATGAACCCCGCACCCGGAAAGCGCAACCTTCTCCAGGTGAAGGTGGAGGACATCGTCGATGCCGACGAGATTTTCACCATCCTCATGGGGGAGGAGGTCGAGCCGCGCCGGGATTTCATCCAGACCCACGCCCTCGAAGTCTCGATGCTCGACATCTGATCCGCATGCGCATCCATTTCATCGCCGCGCGTGACCTTCCCGATCTCTGGTTCCAGGCCGTTCACGACATTCTGGACCACGGCCACCGCTTCGTCATCGACCGCGGCTCCTACGCCGGCCAGACCCGCCTCGAGTACGATTACTTCACCGGCCACGTGAAACACCCCGGCACGCAGCCGCTGATTCCGGACATCCCGCCCGCGCTGGGAATTCCCAACCCCGTGGAGCACGATTACCTCTACGGCGGGCCGGGATACAGCCGAGGGTATCTGGAGTACCTCATGTCCCCGCGCAAGGAACCCGGGGAATCCTACACCTACGGGGAACGCCTCACGCGCGTTCCGCTCACGGGCGACACGCTCGCCTGGTGGCGCCAGGGCTGCCGGGAGATCGTGGACGTGCGCGAGCCGGACGGACGCATCGTCTTCGAGGAGGGGGGGGCGCTCTACCTCAACCAGATCGAGTGGGTGATCGACACCTACCGGCGCTTCGGCCCGCGCAACAACCAGATGGTGCTTCAGGTCGCCCAGCCCTCGGACCTCGCCCTCCTCGATCCGCCCTGCCTGCGCGCGATCGACACGCGCATCCAGGACGGCCGCCTGCATTTCTGCGTCTACTTCCGCTCCTGGGATCTCTGGAACGGCATGCCGGCCAACCTCGCCGCCATCCAGAACCTGAAGGAATACATGGCCGAGGCGATCGGCGTGGGCGATGGCGAAATGATCGTCGAGAGCAAGGGGCTGCACCTCTACGGCTACGCCGAAGAGCTCGCGCGCATGCGCTGCCTGCGCGACCGCTGAAGAGGGGGGGAGGCCCGGGTCAGTATTCCAGGGTGACCGGCGCCGAAGGGGGGTGAAGGATTTCGAGCTTCCCGCGCGCGCGCTCGTGGCGCTTTATAATGTCCTCCACCAGCGCCGCGGGGTCCGGGAACTTCGCTTTCCCGAACCGTTCGCGATAGCGCGCGGTCTGCTCCTCCGCGAGCGCGCGAACCTGGGGGTGTTCGCTCAGGGGGGCGATCCCCTGGTGGAGACCCTCCACGACCAGCTCGACCAGATCGTAGTCGTAGCCCAGATCCCCGAAATCGGACTGACCCGGCTCCAGCCCGGCCGTCGGCTCGCGCCGGATGATGTGCCCGGGGAGCCCGAGAAAGGAGCCCATCTCGCGAACCAGGCGCTTGCTCAGGTTGCCGATCGGGCTCAGGTGGACCGCGCCGTCGCCGAAGAGCGTGTAATAGCCGATGCCGAAATCTTCGTCCCGGTTCCCGGTCCCGGCGACCAGCTTGTTTTCGGTTGCGGCCTTGGTGGAGAGGACGTTGGCGCGCACGCGACTGATCAGGTTTCCGAGGTGGAAATCGGCGTCGAAGGCCTCGGGGTTGGTCGAGCGGAACCCTTCCACGGCCTTCTCGAGCGGCCGGGTTTCGCGGCGCAGACCGAGAAGGTCGGCCACCTCCAGGGCGTCGCGGGCGTCCTCCTCGCGGTTGAGCCGCGTGGGCAGGATGTAGGCCACAAGTTCCAGCCCGCGGGCCTCGGGCCGGGCGAAGGCGCGCTGGATGAGGGCCGCCGTGGTGCTCGAGTCCACCCCTCCGGAGAGGCCGATCACGCAGCCCGTGGTCTTCGTCCGGCGCACGCGCTCGAGGACGAAGTCGCCGATTTCCCGGCACACTTGGGCGCAATCCATGCGGGGCAGGCGGATGGTCGCCATGGGGATCCTCCTTCATCCCGCCGCCGGTCGGCCGGGGGATGTGCTGCGAAAAATTTATCCCCGAAACCTCCCCTTGGCAAGGCGGGGCCTCCGGGGTCCCGGAGCGCGACGGCGCTTTTCAAGAAGGGGGTTCTGCACTATACACGGGCAAGCTCCCGGCGGGAAAAACCCGCACCCAGGAGGCCGGCACGATGAAAATGGAGGGGATTCCGTTTCAAACCGTGGACTGGCTGGCCATCGAGCCGACCGTCCAACCCGGCCTGACCGGCGAGGTCCGCTCAAGAACGCGGCACTTCGGCGGGATCCGCGTGCGGCTGGTCGATTATTCCCCGGGCTACGCGGCCGATCACTGGTGCTCGAAGGGCCACGTTCTCCTCGTCCTTGAGGGGGAGCTCGAAACCGAGCTGGCCGACGGCCGGCGCTTTCACCTCAAGCCGGGCACGAGCTACCAGGTCGCCGACGGGGCCGAGCCGCACCGCTCGCGCACCGCGACGGGCTGCCGGCTCTTCATCGTGGACTGACGCCGCCGTGAAGTGCGCCCCGTGAACCCCCTTTGCAAAGCGATCGCGGCCCTGCTCCTCACGGCGGCGTTTCTTCCCGCGGCGGCGGTCGCCGACGGCGTCCCGCCGGCAGGCCGGGAAGAAGACCGCGGCGGTTTCGCCGCGGGCGATGCGCCGGGGGCGCTCGGTCCGCTCTGGGGCCGCCCGGCGCGCGATGCCCTGCTTCTCGGCATGTGGAGCCTGCACATGGACGGAAGCGGGGAGCTTTTCGGAAGCGGTGAGAACAACGAGGAAAATCATCTCTTCGGCCTGCAGGTCGCCGGTATGACCGCCGGCACCTTCATCAACAGCCATCACCGCCGGTCCTTTTTCGGCGGTGTGGCCCGCGAGCTCTACTCGCGGCCGCTTGCGGACGCGCTGCGTTTCGATCTCGGCTACAAGGCGGGGATCATGAGCGGCTACGGCCCCGAGTTTCCCGACCTGGCGGGGCTCACGGCCTTTATCGCCGCCTTCGCCGGAATTTCCTGGAACCGGCTGGGGTTCGATCTCGGCCTCACGCCGCTTGGCGTGTGGACGTTTAGCTTCCGGCTGGACATCGACGGCTGGCTGGAGGGGTGGTGACGACGGGTCAGGGGCGGCGCCTTTCCGGGGACGGCTTCGAGCGGGCGCTCTCCGCGGCCGAGCGCCGCCTGGGGTTTCGCCTTGCGTCCCCGGCGGCCATCCAGCGCTTTCTCGATGCGATCCCCTACAGCAGCGACGCGTTCTACCGCGCCCCGCGGCGCGTCCTGCAGGACCGCAAGGCGCATTGCTTCGACGGTGCCGTCTTCGCCGCCGCCGCCCTGCGCCGGATCGGCCATCCCCCGCGGATTCTCGACCTTTTCGCCAACGGCCGCGACGACGAGCACCTGCTCGCCCTTTTCCGGGTCGGGGGTGCCTGGGGAGCGGTCGCCAAGTCCAACTTCGCGGGCCTGCGGTATCGCGAGCCCGTCTACCGCAGCCTGCGCGAGCTGGCCATGTCCTACTTCGAGTTCTATTACAACCTCGCGCGGGAAAAGACGCTCCGGGCCTACGCCGGGCCGGTCTCGCTTGCCCCCTTCGATCGCCTGGGCTGGACGGACAACGATGCCGCGATGGAGGAGATCGCCCGCCGCACCGACGAGGTCCGCAGGGTGCGGCTGATCGACGCGCGGATGGCGCGCCGGCTCTCCCCGGTCGATGAGCGAAGCTTTCGCGCGGGGCTCCTCGGCGCCGACCCGCGCGGTCTCTTTCGGCCTCCCTCCGCGTAGCCCGCGACCCGGACGCCGCAAGGCTTCAGCGGCCGGAGCGCTCGCGCTGTTTCTGCCGCATCATCGCTCTTAGGACGAACGCCTCGCGCATGTCCTTGGGCAGCGGCGGCACGGCCTCCGGCGGCCGCCGCGTGAGGCGAAGCGCCCCTCCGGGGCAGGTGCTCACGCAGAGCCCACAGCCGATGCAGCGGTCGGGGTCCAGGGCGATGACGCCCTCGCGCAGCCCGACCGCCTCCATCGGGCAGCGCTCCCCGCAGGTGCCGCAGGCCGTGCAGCGCTCCTCCTCCAGGGTGGCGATGAAGGCCGAGGCCGCCAGCCTCCCCGGCTGCGGCAGGCGCTTGAGGTGTTTCAGGATCTGGCAGCAGTCCCCGCAGCACAGGCAGATGTTGACGATTTCGCGGCAGTTGCTCGGCTGAATGACCAGCCCCTGCTCCTCGGCCGTCTTGAGGATGGCGAGCGTCTCCTCGAGGCTGATGAAGCGGCCGAGCCCGTTGCGGGCGTAGAATTCGGCCCCCCAGCCGAAGATCAGGCAGGCTTCCATCAATCGGTCGCAGCCCTCGCCCTTGATCCGGTGCTCCCGGCGGCAGATGCAGGGAGCGACGAGAAAGCGCTGCTGGCCGCGCACGAGCTCCTCGGCCTGCTCGTAGGCCATGACCTCCAGGCCGGCTTGCAGGCTGCGGCCCACGGGGACGGTGCGCAGCTGGGGGAGGGTGCCGAAGGCCGAGCGGGCGAGCGCCGGGATGTATTCCTCCATGTCCCGGATGAGCTCGGGGTCGAGATCGTTCACGTGGTATTCCCAGATCCCGATCACGAACTGGGCCGCCATGAAGACCTCCGGGCGGCCGGGCGTCTCGATGGAGAAGATCAGCCCCTTGCGCGCCATGGCGCGCAACCGCTCGGCGGTCCGGGCGGGATCGAGCCCTGCGCGCGCGGCGACGGCCTCGGCCGTCTCAAGCTTCAACCCCAGCTGCAGGGCGAGCTCGGCCTCCTCCGGCTGGAACAGGCGGCGCAGGATGCGCAGCTCGACCCCCGAGGGGGTCGCCGGAAAACCGGCGGGGAGCCGATCCAGATGCTCGCGCAGCTTCCGGTACACCTCGTCGTCCATGGGAGCCCCTCCTCGGCGCCGGTCGCGATGCGGGCATGCTGGCACGGCGGGGCCGGGTTGTAAAGGGGGCTCAGCGCTCGGGGTCGAGGAGAAAGCGCTCCAGTTCGCTGCGCAGCACCCGCCAGCCCCGTCCGACCTTGCGCGCCCGGATGCGGCCCGCGGCCACGAGCTTGAGAAAGGTGGGCCGCGAAATGCGCAGATAGCGGCAGGCCTCGCGGGTGTCGAAGACGGTCTCCGCGTCGCGCCGGTTTCTGCGGCGGTCCTCGAGGACGCGCCGCTCGGCGAAAGCGGGCGGGTCGAGCGATTTCACGGAACGGCGGTCCCTTCGCTTGGGGGTGGGAGTTCTCTTCCCCCTTATCGGCCGGTCGGCTCTGCCGCTTGAGGCGGCCGCAGCGGGGGGCCCTCTTCCCGCAGCCTGCGGAGCACCGCCGCGAAGGTCTCCGGGACCGGGGACTCGATCCGCAGCGGATCCCCGTGCGGGTCTTCGAATTCGAGGCATCGGGCATGGAGCATGAGGCGCGGAAACCGCGCCTGCACCGCCTTGTCGCCGTAGAGGCGATCCCCCGCCACGGGATGGCCCCGGCTGAAAAGATGGGCGCGGATCTGGTGCTTGCGGCCGGTGTGCGGCCGCACGTCGACGAGCGTGAAGCCGGAGATCCGCTCGCACACCTCGTAGTCGGTGCGGCAGGGTTTGCCGGCCGCCACGTCCACGGCCATCCGGCCCGATCCGAAGCGGCGCAGGGGGAGATCGATCGTCGCCGCGGCGGGTTCGATCCGGCCGTGGACCAGGGCGAGATAGCTCTTGCGGATGCGGCGCGTTTCGAACAGCCGGCACAGGTGGCGGTGGGCCGGGGCGTTGGCGGCGAAGAGGATCACGCCGCTCACGTCCTTGTCCAGGCGGTGGACCACATACCAGCGCCGGGCGGTGCATTCGCCGAGGAGGGTGAGCAGGGAGGGTTTCCGGGGGTTGCGCTCGGGGATCGAGGCGAGTTTTTCCGGCTTGTCGAGGGCGATCAGGTCATCGTTTTGGAAGAGGACCGCCACGCGGTGAAAGGGCCCCTCGAGCAAGGCGGGTTTCCCGGAAGGGGGCGCATCTGGTATACTGGAAGGGTCCTTCGATCCTTCGGCGAAAGGCCCGCCCATGCCCACGGTTCGCCTGGTTGTGGATTCCTCAGCCGTCACCCGCAACGCCTCCCGCACCGTCGAGCTCGCCCGCCGCCTCGGCTGCACCGTGGCCGGGGTGACCAAGGGCGTCGCCGGCCACCCGGAGATCGCCCGCGCCCTGCTTGCCGGCGGGGTGGAGACGCTGGCCGACTCGCGGCTGGAGCACCTGGAGCGGCTGCGCGCGGCCGGCATCCGGGCCCCGCTCCTGCTCATCCGCTCGCCCGCGCCCGGGGACGCGGCGCGCACCGTGGAGCTGGCCGATTCCAGCCTGAACGCCGCGGTCGAAGTCGTCGAGGCGCTCTCGATCGAGGCCCGGATGCGCGGCCGCACCCACGGCGTCATCCTGATGGTCGACCTGCACACGGGCCGGGAGGGCCTTCCGCCGCCGCGGATTCCCGCCGCCGCCCGCCGCGTCGGCTCCCTGCCCGGCATCCGCCTTCTCGGCCTGGGCGCCTACTTCCCGATGACCGGCGGCCTGGAGCTGCTGCGCGAAGGGCTCGAGACCCTCGTCCGCCTTGCGCGCCGCGTGGAGGCCGAAACCGAGAGGCCGCTCGCCCTCCTTTCGGGCGGCTCCTCCAACGTGTTCCGCACCCTCGCGGTGGAGGGACACCCCAACCCCGGGATCAACCACCTGCGCATCGGAACGGCGATGCTGCTGGGGTTTGCCTCCTCGCTCGATCCGGTCACGCTGCCGGGCTACGAGCGCGACACCTTCCGCCTCGAGGCCGAAGTGATCGAGGTCAAGGAGGGCGGCGAAGGGGAAGCGATCCTCGCCCTGGGGACGATCGAAACCGAGCCGCGCTTCCTTTTCCCGCTCCAGGCGGGTGTCGCCGTGCGCGGGGCGACGAGCGACCACCTCCTGGTCCGCCTGCCGGAGGCGGTGCGCACGGGCGACCGCCTCGCCTTCCGCCTGGGCTATCCGGCGCTCTGTCGGCTGGCCGCCTCTCCCTACGTCTCCTGGGAATTCTCCCGGCCGCGATAGCGCCCCCGCCGCCCGCCGCCTTCGCGGCGCCGCCTGGCGCCTCAGTGCGTCAGGATCTTGCTCAGGAAGAGCCGGGTGCGTTCGCTTTGCGGGCGGGCGAAGAACTCTTCCGGCGGGGCGATCTCGATCAGCTCGCCGTAGTCCATGAAGGCCACGCGGTGAGCGACCTCGCGAGCGAAGCCCATCTCGTGGGTCACCACGATCATGGTCATCCCCTCGCGCGCCAGGGCGCGCATGACCTCGAGCACCTCGTTGATCATCTCCGGGTCGAGGGCCGAGGTCGGCTCGTCGAAGAGCATGATCTTGGGGCGCATGCACAAGCCGCGGGCGATGGCCACCCGCTGCTGCTGCCCCCCCGAAAGCTGCGCCGGGTACTGGTGAAGCTTGTCGGCCAGGCCGACCTTGGCCAGGACCTCCTTTCCCAGCGCCTCGGCCTCGCGCCGCGGCATGCGGCGGACCTTGATCGGGGCGAGGGTGACGTTTTCGAGCGCGGTCATGTGCGGGTAGAGATTGAACTGCTGGAACACGAAGCCGATCTCGGCGCGGAGCTTGGTCATCGGGGTGCGGGGGTCGTGGACCTTCATCCCGTCGACGATGAGCTCGCCCTTCTGGATCGGCTCCAGGCGGTTGATCGTGCGGATGAGGGTGCTTTTTCCCGAGCCGCTCGGCCCGCAGACGACGAGCACCTCGCCCGCCGCGACCCGGAGCCGGATCCCCTTGAGCACGTGCAGGTCCCCGAACCACTTGTGGACATCCCGGAACTCGATCATCTCCGCCTCACCGTCGCGAGGACCGCCCCAGCCGCTTTTCGAGCGCGCCGGAGATTTGGATCAAGGGGTAACAGATCGCGAAGTAGAGCAGCCCCACCAGCCCGAAGACGAGGATCCCCTGGGGAATCCGCTGCACCGTCAGCCACCCCGCCCGGGTCACGTCCATCACCCCGATGGCCGAGACGACCGAGGAGTCTTTGATCAGCAGCACATACTGCCCGACGAGCGGGGGCAGGATGACGCGCAGGGCCTGGGGCAGGATGACGTGGCGCAGCTGCTGGTAGCCGTTCAGGCCGGAGGAGACGGCCGCTTCCCGCTGGCCGTGAGGCACGGACTCGATGCCGGAGGAGACGATTTCGCAGATGAAGCAGGCCGCAAGGTTCGAGAGCGCGATCACCGCCGCGGGGAAGGCCTCCAGATGCACGCCGAACTCGGGCAGGATGAAAAAGAGGATGAAGATCTGGACCAGAAAGGGGGTCCCGCGGATCACGTCCACCCAGGCGCCGATCAGGGCCTTGAGGATGCGGCGGCGCGAGGCGCGCACGATGCCCCAGAGGAACCCGACCGCCGTGCCCAGCAGGAGGCTCAAGCCGGAGACGGCGACCGTCATCCAAAGCCCCTTCAGAAAGAAGGGCAGGCTCTGGAGCAATTGCTCGAGGTAGATGCCCCACATGGGCAGGTCGTCTCCCGGTTTCGCAGCCGGGCCGCAGTCGGCCGGCTATCCCGTATGCAAGTGGATCAGGCGCTTGCGCGACCAGACGGTGAGCGCCTTGAGTACATAATAAATCGACAGATACATGGCGGCGGAGGTGAGAAAGCCCTCCGCCGGCATGAAGCGCTCCGAGGTCAGAATCTGCCCGGCGCGGGTGAGTTCCATGAGGGAGATGAGCGAGAGCAGCGCCGAGTCCTTCACCAGCACGATCGCCTGGCCGAGCATCGGCGGCAGGGTGATCCCTACCGCCTGCGGCAGCACGATCGAGCGCATCCGTTGCAGGTAGCTCAGGCCCGAGGAGACCGCGGCCTCGATCTGGCCGGGGGCGACGGACTGGATGCCGCCGCGGATGATCTCGGCCATGTAGGCCCCGCTGTTCAGCGTGAGGGCGAGGATCCCCACCGTCGTCTCGCTGACCGGGACCCCGAGCGAGGGCAGGCCGAAGTAGAGAAAGTAGAGCTGGGCGAGAAGCGGGGTCGAGCGGATGCTTTCGATGTAGACCGCGGCCGGCCAATGGAGCGCACGGAAGCGGCTGATGCGCATCGCGCAGGCCGCGCACCCGACCGCAAGGGATCCGGCAAGCCCCGCCGCCGAAAGCCACAGGGTCGCCAGCAGGCAGGTCCCGTAGAGCGGCAGGTACTCGAGGATGACCCGGAAGTTGAACGTTTCCAGCATGGGCGCGCTGCACCGCGGCCCGGACGGCGCCCGCCGGGCGGAGCAAACCGGGCGCTCCCCGGCGGGCGCGTTTCCCCCGGCCGTCGGGGCCGCCGGGGATCAGTGATCCTTTTTCCAGTCCAGGCTGTTCACCCAGTAGTTCAGGTTCTGCTCGAGCCGCCCGTCCAGCTCGATGTGCAGGAAGAAGAGGTTCAGCCACTCGAGCAGGTCCATCGAGTCGTAGCGCACGGCGAAGGCGAGCGGGAGCTTGGAGACCATCCCGGGGAGGACCCGGATGCTGTTGGGCGGAAAATTCGCCATCTGGCCGACCACGGCCGAAGAGTCGTTCACGCCGAAGTCGGCGTGGCCCTGGAGCACGGCATCGATCAGCAGCGGGCCGCCGCCCTTGTAGGACTTGAGCTCCGCTTGGGGGAAGTGTTTTTTCGCGTCGGTCTCCCCCGTCGAGCCGAGCAGCACAGCCGCCTTCAGGCCCGGTTTCTTGGCGTCGTTAACCTCGCGGATGGGGCTGTCGGCCTTCACGAAGACGACGCTCCCCGTGTACATGAACGGCCGGGTGAAGGCGATCTTGAGCGCCCGCTTCAAGGTGGGCGTCATGTCGGCGGCGAGGATGTCGGCCTTCTTGGAGAGCAGCGCCGGGATGAGCCCGTCCCAGTCGTAATCGAGGAATTTGACCTTGACGCCCATTTCCTTGGCCATGAGTTCGGCGAGCTCGACGGAGCTGCCGGTCCGCTTGCCGTTTTTGTCCACGAAGCTGAAGGGCGGCCCCTGGGTTTGGCAGGCGATCCGCAGCTCGCCGCGCTGGGTGATCTCCTCGAGGGTCCCGGCCGCAGCCGTGGCCGCGAGAAAGACCATCGTCGTCAGGATCCCCAATACTTTCCATGCCTTCATCATCGGGTTCCTCCTTTTCGGGTTCGGGGGCGGATCAGGTGAAGGACTCCTTCACGGTCAAGCCCCGTGCGGCCAGCTCGGCCATGAACGGGGCGTAGGGAACGTGGACCGCGGGGTTGAGGACCCCGGGGGCGGTGATCCGGCGCGCGGCGAGCATCTGGGCGACGATGCTCGCCGGGATGCCCACCCCGAGGTTCATGGCGAAGAGCCCGGAGGAAAGGTCGCGCTCGATGAGCAGCGTCGTCGTCAGCGTCCGTTCGCGGCCGTCCTTGAGGCCGGAAAAACGGTTGAGCATGACGACGAGATCCTTTTCGTGGTCGCCGTATTGCAATTGCGGCTCAAGAAGGCGCACCATCAGCTCATGGGGGGTGAGGGGGCACTCCGGGCCGAAACGGCGCTCCTCGGAGAGAAACCCCAGGCGCTTGAGCGGCCGCCAGAAAGCGCACCACCCCGGCCAGCGGAGCGCCCAGCGGCCGGCATGGCGCACCCGGCCGGCCAGGCCGAGAAGGTCCACGTAAAAGGCGGCGTCCCCGTTCGGCACGGCCTCGAGCCGCCCCAGCCCCGGGAATTCGACCGTGTGGATGAGCTCCGTTTCGTGCTGGCGCTCGGCCGGGACCTCGACCCGCTCGCCGTCCACGAGAAAGACCGAGGGGCGCTTCTGGGTCCGCAGCACCATGTCGAAGTTCCAGCTGATCTTGTAGTTGAGCGGGTTGGTGCAGGCCGTTCTCTCCGGGATGCCGCCGCAATAGGACTGGATTTCGCGCAGCTCGTCGAAGCGCCGCACCGCCTCCCCGCACAGGACGAGATCGATCCCCGGGTCGAGGCCGCATTCGGGCATGAGGCTGACCCCGCGTTGCCGGGCGCGGGCGTCGAGTCGCCGGATGGGGCCGCCATAATTGGTGCTGACGAGCGGGACGCGTGCCTCGATCGCCGCCTCGAAGGCGTTTTCCATGAAGGCGAGCGGCAAGAGGTCGATCGCCGCATCCACCCCGCGAAGCAGCCCCACCAGCTCCGCAGGCGAGGACGCATCGAGGGGCACGGGGGTGATGCGGCCGGTGTCGATCCCCGCGGCCAGGCCTTCCCAGCCGCGGAGATCGCGGTCAGCGCAAAGAATTTCGCGGACGTGCGGGCTGCGGGCGAGATCGCGCAGGGCGGCGCGCCCCTGCATCCCGAGCGCCCCGAGGACGGCGATCTTCATGGCGGAGGCTCCTTTGCCGGGAGGGCCGGCGGCGGGGGGCGTGTCTAATGCTTGCTACAGGCCGGCCGGTGCTTTGTCAAGCGGGGGCGGCGCCCTCGCGGGGGCCGCCCCCGGCCTGTTGCCGGGACGGACGCAGCGGAAGGGTCAGGTAATAGCCCTGCTCGCCCCGCTGGATGAGCAGGACGAGGGAAGCCTTCTCGCGGTGCCGCACCAGGGCGCGGCGGAAATCCTCGCGGGAGGCGATGGCGCTGTCGTCCAACTGGCGGATCACGTCGCCCGGCCGCACCCCCGCACGCGCGATCGGCGTGCCCGGCCGCACCTCGGTGATCACGGCCCCCTCGCGGGCCGCGATGCGGAAGCTGCGGCGCGCCCGCTCGTCCAGGTCGGCGACGCGGACGCCGAGCCCCTCCCAGGCGAGGAGGTCGGCGCGTTCGAGGGGGAATTCGACCGTGCGCAGGCGCAGGCTGCGGGTTTCGCCCCGGCGCCAGAGCTGGATCTCGAGCATCTCGCCGGCGGTCGCGGCGCGGGTGGCGGCGTAGTAATCGTCCAGGGTGGTGATCCGCTTGCCGTCGATCGTGACGAGGAGGTCTCCCGGACGCAACCCGGCCCGGGCGGCGGGGCTCTCCTCCTCCACGGCGCGGACCCGCACCGCCCGGCGGGCGGGATGGCCGAGCGCCTGGGCGGCGCGCTCGTCGATCTCCTCGACGACAAGCCCGATCCAGGCCGGTTTCACCTCGCCGTAGCGCAGCAGGTCGGCCACGACGCGGCGCGCGCGGTCGATCGGGATGGCGAAGCCGATGCCTTGCGCCTTGGCGTAGATGGCGGTGTTGATGCCGATCAGGGCGCCCTCGATGTTGAGCAGCGGCCCCCCGGAGTTGCCGGGGTTGATCGAGGCGTCGGTCTGGATGAAGTTCTGGTAGACGCGCTCGTCGGTGCGCACGCTGCGGTTCAGGGCGCTGATCACGCCGGTCGTCACCGTGTGCGAAAAGCCGAAGGGGTTGCCGATCGCGATCACCGTCTCGCCGATCATGAGGTCGTCGCTGCGGCCCATGGGGATGGCGGGCAGCCGCTCCGGCGAGGCGATCTGCAGCACGGCGAGGTCCGAGTCGGGATCGGCGCCGACGATGCGGGCCTCGAATTCGCGTTCGTCCTGGAGCACGGCGCGGATGGTCCCCGAGCGCTCGATCACGTGGGCGTTGGTGAGGATGAGCCCCCGCTCGCCGTCGATGATGACCCCCGAGCCGAGGCTGGTGTGCTGCCGGCGGCTTTCGAAGCGGGGATCGAAGAAGTCCCGGAAGAACTCCTCGAAGAAGGGGCTGGCGAAGCCGGAGAAGGGGTGGGCGCGGGCGCGCACCTCGGTGACGGTGCTCAGGTTGACGACCGCCGGCCCGGCGCGGCGCACGGCCCGCACGACGGCGCTCTCGCGGGTGCTTTCCGGGGCGGCGGCCGCGGCGGTCCGGGGGGGCGGTCCCGCCAGCAGGATCGCCGCCGCAAGGAGCAGCACCCGCCAGCAGGGGTTGGGGATTGGCTTTTCCATGCTTATCGAATACAAGAAAAAATTTTGCCGCTGTCGCAGGCGATAGCGGGTTTCGGCGCGTTTTGCAACCGGTTGCGAAGCGCATCCCCCGGGGGACCCCGTGATGGAGCGTGAACCCGATTTTCTCGCGGTCGTGGAGAAGCCCAGCCGCTACCTCGGCACCGAGGTGAACGCGGTGCGCAAGGACCCCGCTTCCGTGCGCTTGCGCGTTGCGCTCGCGTTTCCCGACCTCTACGAGATCGGGACCTCGCACTTCGGGATGCAGATTCTCTACCACGTCCTCAACTGCGAACCCTGGATCGCCGCCGAGCGGGTCTATGCGCCGGCTGCGGACCTGGAGGCCCGCCTGCGCGAGCGGGGTGAGCGGCTCGGCTCGCTCGAGAGCCGCACGCCGCTGGAACGCTTCGATTGGGTTGGCGTCAGCCTGCTCTACGAGTTGAACTACACCAATCTGCTCGCCATCCTCGAACTGGGCGGCATCCCGCTTTACGGCGCCGAGCGGGAGTGCCGCCACCCCTTCGTCCTCGCCGGCGGCCCGGCGACCTGCAACCCCGAGCCCGTGGCCCCGTTTTTCGACGCGATGGTCGTGGGCGACGGGGAAGAGGTGGTGCTCGAGCTCGCCCGCGCCTGGCTCGCCTGGAAGGAAGAGGGGGCGGAGGATCGCGGGGCGCTGCTCGAGCGCTGGTCGCGGATCGAAGGGGTCTACGTGCCCTCCTTCTACCGGGCCCGCTGGGACGAGGCGGGGTTTCAGCACCTCGAGCCGGGGCGGCCCGGGGCCCCGCCGGCCATCCGGCGCGCGATCCTGCCCGACCTCGATCGCGCCGCCTTCCCCGATCGTCCGATCGTGCCCTTCGGCAAACCGGTTCACGACCGGCTGCGGCTCGAGGTGGCCCGCGGGTGCACCCGGGGCTGCCGTTTCTGCCAGGCCGGGATGATCTACCGTCCCGTCCGGGAGCGGGCGCCCGAGCGCGTCCTCGCCCTCGCCGAGCGTGCGCTCGCCGCGACCGGCTACGAGGACCTCTCGCTGCTTTCGCTCAGCACGGGGGACTACGGCTGCCTGGTGCCGCTTCTCGAGCGGTTGGTCGCACGCCACGGCGGCGAGCGCGTCGCGATCTCGCTGCCCTCGCTCCGCGCCGGGGCCCTTTCCCCCGTCCTGATGGAGCTCATTCGCTCCGTGCGCAAGACGGGCTTCACGATCGCCCCCGAGGCCGGAAGCCAGCGGCTGCGCGACGTGATCAACAAAAACATCGACACCGAAGAGATTTTCAGCGCCGTGCGCGAGGCCTTCGGCGCGGGCTGGCAGCTGCTCAAGCTCTATTTCATGGTCGGGCTGCCGACCGAGACGGAGGCGGACCGCCGGGAGCTCGTCGATCTCGTCCGCGCCTTGGCCGCCCTAAAGGGCCCCGGCGGCCGCAAGGGCCGGCTCAACGTCTCGCTCGCCGTCTTCATCCCCAAGCCGCACACCCCCTTCCAGTGGGCCGCCCAGCTCGGCCTCGAGGAAAGCCGCGCCGTCCTGGGCGCGCTCCGGGAGCGCCTGTCGGTCCGCGGGGTGGAGGTCAAGTGGCAAAACCCGGAGATGAGCTTCCTCGAAGGGGTCTTCGCGCGCGGGGATCGCCGGCTGGCGGAGGTCCTCGTTTCGGCCTTCCGCAAGGGTTGCCGCCTCGACGGCTGGGGCGATCGCCTGCGGCTGGACCTCTGGCGGCAGGCCTTCGCCGCCTGCGGCGTCGATCCCGGATTTTACACCACGCGGCCGCGGCTGCGCGGGGAGCCCTTCCCCTGGGACCGGATCGACGTGCGCGTCTGCCGGGACCATCTCTGGGCGGAGTGGGAGAAAGCCTTGCGGGGGGAGAAGACCCCCGACTGCCGCACCGGGGCCTGCCACGGCTGCGGGTGCTGCGATTTCGTCGCCGTTCGGCCGGTCGTGCATGCCGCGCTCCCCGGCGCGGCCGCGGCCGCCGCCCCCCGGCCGCGGACGGCGGCGCCGGCGCCGCCCCCCGTCCAGGTCTTCTATTCGCGGACCGGGCCGGCCCGTTTCTTCGGCCATCTCGAGCTCGTGCACATCATCCACCGCGCGCTGCGCCGAGCCGGGATTCCGCTGCGGTTCAGCGAGGGCTATCACCCCAAGCCGCGGGTCGCCTTCGAGGATCCGCTGCCCACGGGGACCGAAAGCGAGGAGGAGTCCTTCGTCGTGCGGCTGGCGGCGGATCTCGCGCCGGAGGAGATCGTGCGGCGGCTGAACGCCGAGCTGCCCGAGGGGCTGCACGTTCATGCCGCCAGCCGTGCGCTGCGGCCGCCGGAGAGCTGCCATCGCTACCGGGTCACCTTCCCGGGCGGGCTGCCGGAGGGGCTCCGCGACGGCTTCGACCCCGCCCGCGAGGTGACCGCCGGCGGCCGGTCGGGGAGGTTGAAAAAATTCGTGCTCGGGGATATGCTGCAACACTTTCGCATCACGGACCCCGAGACGGCGGAGTTCGACCTCTGCCGTGCCGGCGGCTCCAGCCTGCGGCCGAGCGAATTGCTGCAGGTCGCCTTTCCGCTCGCGCCGGACGATCTCGCGCGGGCGCGGTTTCGCAAGCTCCGCCGGCAATCCGTCTGAAGCCTTTTCCCTTGCCGCCGCGGCGGTCTGTCTTGCGCCGGGAACGGATGCGCGACGTGTACAAGCAGCTCATCATCAACGTAACCGAGAGCGAAACGCGGGTCGCCCTCCTCGAGGACGGGACCATCGTCGAGCTCCACGTCGACCGCGGGGACGACGCCCACATCGCCGGCAACATCTACAAGGGCCGCGTGGTCCGGGTCCTGCCGGGCATGCAGGCCGCGTTCGTGGACATCGGCCTGAGCCAAGCCGCATTTCTCTACGTGGACGATGTCGCCGCCGACGGCCTGGCGGACATCGAGCGGTTTTTCGCCCTGCGGGTCGAGGAGAACGGGCCGGACGGCGCGGGAGAGGGCGATCTGTCCCCCCCGCCCCCGCGACGGCGCGAGGTGCCGATCGAGGAGCTGCTCGTCGAGGGCCAGGACATCCTCGTCCAGGTGGCCAAGTCCCCCATGGGCACGAAGGGGGCGCGCATCTCCTCCCAGATCGCCCTTCCCGGCCGCTTTCTCGTGCTCATGCCCTCCTCGAGCCACATCGGGGTCTCGCGGCGGATCGAGGACGAGCCCGAACGCCAGCGGCTGCGGCAGATCGTGCAGGATCACCGCCGGGAAAACTACGGCTACATCGTGCGCACGGCGGCCGAGGGCGAGAGCGAGGAAAAGATCGTCTACGAGATGGGGTTTCTGAGCAACCTCTGGGCCGACATCCGCCGCCGCTTCGAGAACGCCCCGAGCCCCTCCCTCCTGTACAAGGACCTCTCCGTGAGCCTGCGGGCGGTGCGCGATCTCCTCATCCACGAGGCCGAAAAGCTGGTCATCGACTCGCGGCCCACCTACGAGGCCGTCCTCGGCTTCCTCGACACCTACATGCCGGCCCTCAAGGAGCGGGTGCTGTTCTACGAGGGGCCCGAGCCGATCTTCGACGCCTACAACCTCGAGGGGGACATCTCCCGCGCCCTCAAGCGCAAGGTCTGGCTCAAGTCCGGCGGCTACATCCTGATCGAGCACACCGAGGCCCTGACCGCGATCGACGTCAACACCGGCCGCTACGTCGGCAAGCACAACCTCGAGGAGACCATCCTCAAGACCAACCTCGAGGCGGTCAAGGAGATCGCCTACCAGATCCGGCTGCGGGACATCGGCGGGATCATCATCATCGACTTCATCGACATGGAGAAGAAGTCGAACCAGGAGCGGGTCTTCACTGCCTTCAAGGAGGCCCTCAAGCGCGACAAGAGCAAGACCCATGTCCTGCCCATGTCCGAAATGGGGCTCATCCAGATGACCCGCAAGCGCACCCGCGAGCCGCTCACCCGCATCCTCTGCGAGCCCTGTTTCTACTGCGAGGGCGAGGGGTGGATCGTCTCGCGGCAATCGGTCTGCTACAACATCCACCGCGAGATCCTGCGCTCGGCCGGCGACCTGATGGGGGATCGCGTGGTGATCCGGGCGAACCCCCAGGTGGCCGACCTGCTGCACGGGGACGAAAGCGCCCTCGTGGCCGCGCTCGAGCGCTCTCTCGGCAGGACGGTCGTCATCTACCCCGAGCCCCAGTTCCACATCGAGCAGTTCGAAGTCTTCACCGCCTCGGAGGGCTGAGCCCCGGCCGGCCGCACAGCGGCTCCTTTTTTCTTGACAAATCAAATAAACCTGTGATCTATTTCCAAAGTTTTGGATTCGATGAAGGTCACGGGAAGGAAAGGACGGGTTCCATGAAAAGGCCCTTTCAGCCCAGCCGTCTGCGCCGCGTGCGCAACCACGGCTTTCGCAAGCGCATGGCCACCCCCGGCGGCCGCCGGGTGCTCAGCCGGCGCCGCGCCAAGGGACGCGCCCGGCTGGCCGGGTGAGCCGGACTCCCGCGGGCTGCAGCCCAGGCCCACGGCGCCGGAAGAAACGGGCTTGCGCTTCCGTTTCGGCAAAGAGGACCGGATCCTCAAGCGGTCGGAATTCCTGGCCCTCGATGCCCGGGGCCGCCGCATCGCCGGGGAGTGGTTCCTTCTTGTCGTGGCGCCCTCGGCCGCGGGGCGCTCGCGGCTCGGGGTCACGGTCAGCCGGCGCATCGGCCGGGCGGTCCAGAGAAATCGCCTCAAGCGCGTGGTGCGGGAGTGGTTCCGTCTCAACCGGCACGCGCTCGGCGGCTCCTGGGACGTGCACGTGATCGCCCGGCGGGGGGCGGCGGGGCAGACCAACCGCGCGCTTTCCGAGGCGCTGCGGAAACTCTTCGAAGAGATCGCAAAGACGGCGTGAACGCGCGTGCGCTGGCCACATTCGCCCTCATCCTCCTCATCCGCCTCTACCAGGCGGGGATCTCGCCGCTCTTGGGGCCCTGCTGCCGCTTCGTCCCTTCCTGTTCGGAATACGCCCTGACCGCCATCCGGCGTCACGGCCCCGCCCGCGGGGCGGTTCTGGCGATGAAGCGCCTCCTGCGCTGCCATCCCCTGCATGCGGGAGGCGTCGACCCGGTTCCCTGAGGAAATCCCTCGCCGTTCACCCGGGAGATCGAAACGATGGATCACATGCGGTTGATCTTGGCCCTGGTCCTTTCCTTCCTCGTCTTCATGGCCTGGAACGCCCTCTTCGGGCCCCAGAGCGGACCGAAACCGCCCGCCCCGGAGCGGCCGCTCCAGGAGGGCGCGGCTGCGCCGCCCCAGGCCGCCCCGGCGCCGCCACCCCTCGAGCAGCCCCCGCTTGCGGCGCGCGAGGAGATCGCCTCGCGCACCCTGATCGTCGACACCCCCCTCTACCAGGCCCGCTTCCGCGAGGACGCCGCGGCGATCGAGTCCTTCATCCTCAAACGCTACCGCACGCGGCCGGAGAAGGACGCGCCGCCCATGGACCTCCTGCCGGGCAAGGAAGGCCTGGCCGTCCCCGCCGTCGGTCTGGTCAAGGCCGCGGCGCTCGCCGAGGGGGCAAAGGGCTTCCAGGCCGAGCTTGCCGGCGAGCGCCTCGGCCTGAACGAGGGCGGCGGCGAGCTGATCTTCCGCAGCCGGGCGCTTCCCGGCCTGGAGATCGAAAAAATCTATCGTTTCCGGGCGGACAGCTATCTGATCGAGCTCGAGGTCCATTTCGTCAACCGCACCGAGAAGCCCTTCGCCGACAGCCCCTGGATCGCCCTTAAGAACGACTTTCCGCCGCACAAGGGATCTTCGGCCTTCGAGGGCCCCTCCGCCCTGGTCGATCGCTCGCTCGAGCAGATCCCGCTAAGCGACATCGCCAAAAAAAGCAGCCTAAGCGGCCTGGTGAAGTGGCTTGCGCTGGAAAACCGATATTTTATGGCCGCGCTCGTTCCGATCGAACCCGAAGCGGCGGAGATCGCCTTGCGCCGCCTTGCCGCAAACGGGGTCGAGGCGCGCTATGCGGCGTCGCCGCGCACCTTCGAGCCCGGCGCTCCCGTCAAATTTTCCTTCGAGCTCTTCTTCGGGCCCAAGAGCCTGCAGGTGGTGCGCGCCGCGGGCCGCGAGCTCGAGCGCATCGTCGACTTCGGGACCTTCGACTGGCTGGCCAAGCCCTGCCTGTGGATCCTCAACTTCTTTTACTCGCTCATCCCCAACTACGGCGTGGCGATCATCATCCTGACCGTGCTCACCAAGATCCTGCTCTGGCCGCTTGGCACCAAGAGCTACAAGTCCATGAATCAAATGAAGAAATTGCAGCCGCTCCTCCAGGAGATCCGCAACCGCTACAAAAATGACCGCAAGAAGATGAACGAGGAGATCATGCGGCTGCACCGCACCTACAACATCAACCCCCTCGGGGGCTGCCTGCCGATGCTGGTCCAGATCCCCGTTTTCTTCGCCCTCTACCGCATGCTCGACCAGGCGATCGAGCTGCGGCATGCCCCCTTCTTCGGCTGGATCAACGATCTCTCCGCGCCGGACCGGCTCGGGAACTTCGATTTCGCCATTCCGCTCATGGAGCCGCCCTACGGCATCCCGGTCCTGACTCTCGTCATGGGCGCGACCATGCTCTGGCAGCAGAAGATGACCCCCACCACCGGAGACCCCACGCAGGCGAAGCTGATGATGCTGATGCCGGCCTTCTTCACCTTCATCTTCATCAACTTCTCCGCCGGGCTGGTGCTCTACTGGCTGGTCAACAACGTGCTATCCATTGGACAGCAGTATTACATCCAAAAGAAGTTCGGATGATCGGGACCGGTCGCGACCGGATCCCGATACCGCCGCGGAGACCTCCCGGGAGGCCCCCGGTGCGGCCACGATCGCCGCTGTCGCCACCCCCCCGGGCGTCGGCGGGATCAGCATCGTGCGCATCTCCGGCCCCCGGGCGCTCGAGGTTGCCGCGAGGCTCTTCCGGCCGCGCCAAGGGAGGCTCCTGCGGCGCAAAGAGCCCTGGCAGCCTGTTTCGCACCGCCTTTATCTCGGCGAGATCCGCAACCCGGAAAACGGCCGCCGCGTCGACGAGGTGCTGCTCGCGGCGATGCGCGCGCCCCGCTCCTACACCCGCGAGGATGTGGTCGAGATCCACTCCCACGGCTCGCCGGCCGCGGTGCAGGCCATCCTGGAACTCGTGCTCGCCTCCGGCTGCCGCCTGGCCGAGCCCGGCGAGTTCACGCGGCGCGCCTTTTTGAACGGCCGCATCGATCTCGCGCAGGCCGAGGCGGTGATCGACCTCATTCAGGCCAAGAGCCGTCGGGCCCTCGAGGCCGCCAATTCCTTGCTCGCCGGCGGCCTCTCGCGGGAGATCGACGCCCTGCGCGATGTGGCCCTCGAGGTGCTCGCGGCCCTCGAGGCGGCGATCGAGTTCGGCGAGGAGCTCGAAGCGCCGCCCGCGCGGCCGGATCTGGTCGACCGCTTGCGAAGCGGGCTGCTCGACCCGCTCGGCCGCCTGCTCCGGAGCCATGAGGAAGGCCGCCCTTTGCGCGAGGGGCTGCGGGTCGCCATCGCCGGCCGGCCGAACGTCGGCAAATCGAGCCTCTTGAACCGGCTGCTCGGCCGGGAGCGGGCCATCGTCAGCCCGCAGCCGGGGACGACCCGCGACGCCGTGGAAGATCTGCTCGTGCTCCAGGGGGTCGTCCTCAGCCTCTGGGACACGGCCGGCCTGCGGGAGCCGAGCGATGCGATCGAGGCCGTCGGGATCGAAAAATCCTGGGAGGCGGTCGCGGCGGCCGACCTCGTGCTCTTCGTGCTCGAAGCCGGCCGGGGTCGCATGCCCGAGGACGAGGCCCTCTTCGAGCGCCTTCGCAACCGTCCGCTGATCGCCGTGCACAACAAGATCGATCTTTGCCCGGCCCCCCCGGCCGGCGACTGGCCGGCCGCACCGGCCGTGCTCGTCTCGGCCAAAACCGGGGAGGGCCTGGAGGAACTGCGTCGCCTGATCGCGGCCACGCTCGACCGGCGGGAAGCCGAGGTGGGCGGGGAAATCGTCCCCAACCTGCGGCACAAGCTGGCACTCGAGCAAGCCGCCGCCGCAATCGCGGCCGCGGCGGCGCTTCTTGCCGCCGAGGGAAAGGAAGATTTGGCCGCCGGGCACCTGCACGAGGCTCTCCGGGCCCTTGAGGAGATCCGCGGCGGGAAGGCCCCGGCGGATGTGCTGGAGGCGGTTTTCAGCCGCTTCTGTATCGGCAAATAGAGCGTTCCACGTGGAACAACCGTCTCCCCCGATCGAGGGCGCATGTTCCACGTGGAACATTCCGGCCGTGCGCTGCGCGCCGGCCGGGAAAGGGCGGTGACGTGATGGATTTCGATTTTGAGCCCTATTTCCGCCGCTACGAGCAGCTCGCCGCGGCCGCGGATGCGGCCTTCGAGCGGGTGCGCGCCGCACATCCCGACTGCGTGCGCTGCCGCCGGGGATGCGCCGACTGCTGTCATGCGCTCTTCGACATGACCCTGGTGGAGGCCCTTTACCTCAACCGGCGCTTTCGGGCGCGCTTCGCGGCGGCCGCGCGCAGCCGCATCGAGGAGGAGGCGAACCGCATCGACCGCCGCATTGCCAAGATCAAGCGCCACGCGCGGCAGGAGCTCGAAGCCGGCAGGTCGGAGCTGGAGGTCCTCGAGGAGCTCGGCCGTGAGCGCGTGCGCTGCCCGCTCCTCAGCGAGGAGGATCTCTGCCTCCTCTACGAGCACCGCCCCCTCACCTGCCGCTTCTACGGCATTCCCACCGCCTCCCAGGGCCGGGCCCGAACCTGCGGCCTCTCGGGGTTCCAGACCGGGGTTTCCTACCCCACGGTGCTGCTGGACGCCGTTCATGCAAAGCTTCAGGAGCTTTCGGCCGAGCTGCTGCGCGATCTGCAGGCCAAGCACGTCAAGCTGGCCGACCTCCTGGTGCCCCTTTCTTCGGCCCTGCTCACGGACTATGACGAGATCTATTTCGGCCTCCGGGAGGAACCCCTGGAGGAGCCCCCGCCGCGCCGCAAACGTTCGCGGAGAACGCCATGAACGAAGAATTTTCGGCGGAAGAGATCGCGCGGCGCAAAAGGCTGGTCTTTGAGTCGATGTCCGAACGCCGCCGCCGGCACATCCTCAAGCGGGGCTACGAGGCCTGGGATCCCTTCGCCGAGCCCAAGGAGCCGATCGACATCCGCCGGGACCCGACCCGCCGCACCGCCCATACGCTCGTGCGCGAGTTCCTGGCGAGTCGGGGGAAGCCTTTTCCCAACGCCGCCTACGGACGCGGGGTGCTGGAAATGGCTCTTGGCCTGGTGAACGCCGAGGACCGGGCCCACGGCATGTTCGAATTCGCCTGTTGGTACCGGGAATTGCTGGCGCACGAAGGGCCCAAGCAGGGCGGCCCCATGGCCTGAGGTGGTGCGTCAGGAGGAGCGCAGCCGGCGCAGGTACTCCTCCCATTCGATCGGAAGAAGCTGCTTTTTCTGGGTGTTGCACTCCTTGCAGCACGGAACGAGGTTCCCCCGCGTCGATTTCCCGCCGCGGGCGAGGGGTACGACATGGTCCATGGTCAGTTCCCGGGGCGGAAAGGCGCGGCCGCAATAGTGGCAGCGTCCGCGGGCCAGGCGACGCTTCCACCAGGTCGTCTGCCGGATCTCCCGCGCGCGGGCTTTTTCGCGGCGGATCTCCTCCTCCCCCGGCTCCGCCCAGGGGTCAGGAAACGGTGGTGGGGATCTCTTCAAGGCCTCCTCTCCTACGACGGGAGCCCTTTTGCGGCGGGGGGCGTCGCCCGCCGCCCGTTTCCTCTTCCTTCCCGGAGGACAACCCGATTTCCCGCAACCAGCGCCGCACGGCCGCGCCGAGCAGCCGATAGAAGCGCGCTGAGCCCCCGATCCCGGCGCGTCCGAAGCGGTAGTTGATTTCGAGCAAAAGCGGCGCCGGCGGAGTGCGGCGCTCGTCGAAGACAAGGTCCAAACCGGCCAGGTCGATGCCGCTCAGGCGGCAAAGACGGCGCGCGAGCGCCAGTCCGGCTCGCCGGAGCGCCGGGTGGGAACGGGAATCGATCCGCGCTCCGGCCGCCAGGCTGGCTCGGAAATCGGCATCGTCCGGCCGGGTTCTCCAGTAACCGAGCAGGCGGTCGCCGATCACCACGACCCGAAGCGATCGCCCGCCGCAGGGGATGAATTCCTGGAGCAGGAACCCCCGCTGGCCGGAGGCCTCGAGCCCGGCGGCCCAGGCGATGCGTTCCTCGAGCTCCTCCGGCGAGCGCAAAAGGAAGACGGTCTCGCCCTCCCCGCCCCAGTCGCACTTGAAGACGAGGGGGCGGCCGCGGTCGGGAATCCAGCGGGGTTCAGGGCGGCGGAATTCCGCCGCCGACCGGAAGATGCGGGTTTCGGGGTGCGGCAGACCCAGGGCACGGAAGAGCTCGATCTGGCCGATCTTCCCCGGGTAGCCGAAGCGTGCGTCGTAGTCGGGGAAGACCCGTCTGCAGGCCGCGCGCGCCGCGCGGTAGAGCGGCTCGGGGCAGCCCTGCGGCAGAAGCACCGCCGCGGCGCTGCGCATGGCGGCGATCTCCACGGTCGTGGGCGGCCTTCCGGCACAGAGAAAATTGCGGTCCCCCCGGAGCATGGGGTGAAAGGAGACGATCACGGATCGGCTCTCCCTCCCCCCGGCCCCCCGGCGGGCTTCAGTAACGAACCTCCATCCAGTAGGTTACGCCGAGGCGCGGCCCTCTCTCGGTGATGACCTCGATCGTCCCGCTGGAGGAGCTCAGGTACTTGCGCTCCATGCCGCCGTCGCCCAGTCGCAGGATGGCGGGCGGCTGGAGGTTGCCGCCGAATTCGAGGCCGGACGGGTAGACCTCTTCTAGTACGCCGTCCCCGTCGAAGTCAACCCGGATCACGTCCGCCGGGTCCACGCGGCGGTCGTCGGTGATATCGAGGACCCCACCCTCCAGCCGGCCGCCGGTAAAGGCGTTGATTTCCATGAACATCGAGTTTCCTCCCGGCCCGCAGGGGTCGCTGTTCGGCAGAAATCCCACGGCGAGCAGGACGCCGCCGCGCAGGATCACGTCGCTGATCACCCGTTCCCCCGGATCAAGGTCCATGAAGAATCCGGCGTGGTTGGCGACGGTGCCGCTCAGGTCGGGGCGTTGCCCGCTCGTGGGATCGGCCGCGGTGACCCAGACGGGCTCGAGGCGGCTGATGACACGGAACCGCTGCTCCAGGGCGCCGCGCATCACGGTGTAGGTTTTTTGCGTCTGGCGCAGCAGGCCCACGGTGTCGGGCTGGTTGCTCAAGCGCAAGCCCGATGGCCTAAGAAAGGTGCCCAGGAACTCGCGGTCGTCGTCCGGGCTCCAGGTGCGGTTCCTTGCCGAGTAGACGCGGTCGCCGTAATCCCAGAGGACGTAGATGGACTGGACGCTCGGGTCGCTTAGGTCCCCATCTCCCAGCAGGCGGCCGGTGCCGAAGGCGATGAGCAGACCGTGTTTTTCGGGATGGAGCATGGCGTCGGGACGGGTGGTGATCGGCTGCTCGGCGCCGCCCGGGCCGCGGGCCTGGAAGAGCGGCCGGGGGACGGCGCCTTCGCTGTAGGCGACCCCCCACTCGGCGACCGAGGGGCGGCTCAGATCGAATTTCCAGAGATTTCCCTTCAAGTCGCCGGCATAAATGAAGTCGACCTTGCCGTCGAAGGTGACATCGACCGCAAGTGGGCTGGAGAGGCCGTTTTCGGGTCCGGTGCCGGCGGGGATCTTGCGGACGAGGCCGCCGCTTGCCGGGTCGAGGAGGTAGAGGACCGCGCCGCCGCTTTCGCTGCCGTAGCCGTTGCCGAAGATCACCAGCCAGGGGTACTCGCTGCTGTTCGTGCGCACGACGACCGGGCGGCTGTAGGTATAGCCGAGATCGGGGTCGGCCGCGGCGGGAAATTCCCAGAGGACGCGGCCGGCGAGGGCACTCTCCGAGGTGATCCCCTGTGGGGAGCTCACGTCGAGGGCGAAGTAGCCCTTCCCGCCCTTGCGCAACCCGCCGACCAGCAGCGTTTTGACCGCATCTCCGCCCAGCACCCCCGGTCCGCGGACCACGGTGGGGGTCAGGTCGACATAGAATCGGTGGCGGTAGCCGGGATCGGCGAGCAGCCGGAGCTGGCCGAAGAGCAGGCGCGGGATGTAGGCAAAGAGCTCCTCCCCGCTCGCCGCGTCGAATGCGTGGAGCATGCCGTCGTTTGCGCCGCAGTAGATCACCCCGCCCGTCTCCTCGGCAACGAACACGGGCGCCGAGTTGACGATGTCCCCCAGTTTCGAGGAGCGCACGCGGAAGCCAGCGATCTCCTCGCCCCGCAGGTAGCGGACGAGGTCTGCGGCCGGGCTCCCCAGCAGGCCGCGCAGCTCCGCGGTCAAGGAATCGTGGCGGAAGGGGATGCCGGCGCTGCCGCTGTAGGTGGCGATGCGGCGCGTGTCGGGGTTGCGCGTGTTCAACCGTTCGGCGGCCGACCAGCGCAGCGGCGAGGCGACGATGTCTCCGGTTGCGGGGTCAAGGCGGAAGGCGCGCACATCCCCGGTCCACTCGTCGTCGCGGTTGCTGTAGACTCCCTGGTAGATCACGGTGTCGGCCCCCAGCTTGCCGAAGAGAAAATCGCCGTTCACCGTGACCGAGGAGGAGGAGCCGATCAGGATCTCCTGGATCGCGCGGGCGAGCTCGCTCAACGCCGTGGCCAACTCCTCGGGGTTGTTCGCGTTGAGGAAGCGTCCGCGGCCGTTCACCGTGGCGTGCCACAGGTCATCGATCGCCGTGGGGCTGTAATTTCCGGTCACCGCCGGCCACTGGATCGGCTGACCGGTCGTGCGGTGGAGGAAGGCGGTGTCGTAGTCGGCGGGATCGAGCGTTCCGCTGACGCCGAAGGCCACGGCGTAGGTCGCCATGTGCTGGTGCGTGGCCCGGTCGTAGCGGGAGACGGGGACACTGTTCGGCAGCGCGTTGAGGTCGTTTTCGTAGTAGTGCATGGCGATGTCGGCGAGGGTCCCGGAGTAGGCGTCGGCGAAGGGATGGCCGTTGTCGCCGTCGGCGTTGCCCACACCGCTGGCGACATAGGAGAGATCGCTGTAATAGCCGTCGGTCAGGATCACGGTGAAGGACTGCTGGCAGGCCGCGCCGGGGACGGTCGCGTCATAGGGCTTTGGCCCGGAGAGCCCCCCCAGCACGCCCGTGTTGTCCTTGTAGAACTGCCCGACGGTGTGCAGGCCGCGCTTCAAGGGGGTCCCCCCGCTCGAAACGTAGTCGTAGAGCTTCGCGAGCAGCACATGGGAACGATCGGTGATCGTCGTCCCCTGCTGCACCATGACCGGCTCGAGGGTGGCGACGATACGCTGGTTAATGCCGTAGAAGCCCATCCGCACCCCGGCCATGCTCTGGATCACGCGGGCGATGGCGTTCTTGGCGACGAATTCGCGACGCCGGAAGTAGCTGAACCAGTTTGCGAAATTCTGCCGCTCGGCGGCGTAGCTGCGGCCGGTGACGATGTCAGCGGGCGGCTGGGCGACGGGGGTGAGGGCGGTGACCGTCTCGGCCAGACCCGTCCCGCTGACCGTGGCGCGATAGTAGCGGATCGCGGCGCCCGGCCGGTCGAGAACCACGAGGTAGACCGCCTCCTCCGCGGCCGAGTAGACGAAATAGTGGGCGAGGGGGACGTTCACCCCGCCGACGGAGAAGGATGTCGCCTGCAAATCCACGGTGAGGCTGGGATTCCTCACGGGGTGGCTGCGCGGAAAATCGGGGTCGGCGTTGGGAAAAACGACCGTACCGTAAGAAGGCCAGGGCGCATACTGGACCCAGGGGTTGTAGTAGAGGACGTTGACCTTATACCACTGCGATTTCCAATATTTGCGGCCATTTGGGCCGGCATACCACAAAGGCTGGGAAGTTTGCGGGTAGACATTGTCCCCCGGGTTGTCGAAAACGTAACAGAAGCCGTGGGCATCGATCGCCAGCTGTTCCGGGGTGCGGGTGGGGTCGGGGAAGCTGCCGTCGTATTGGCCGCGGACCAGGATGTCGAAGTTCATGCTGCCCGAATCGTCGAGCAGGAACATGATGTTCGCGGGCGGCGGGATGACCCGCGAAAAGATGGGCACATCGGAGAGCTCAAGAGCGGTGGCCGAAGGCGGAGCGATCCAGCAGCAAAACGCGGCGAGCGCGGCGGCCCGGATCCAAGGCGCGCGGCGACCCGGAGCGGGGCGGTGTGCGGGCCGTTCCATGCGGGCGTTTTTCTTCATCGGCGAGGTTCCTCCGGTTTCGGACCTAATAGGCCAGGCGAAAACCCATCTTGATGACGGTGGTGCCATCCCAGCTGCAGCGCCCGAAAATCGAGACGGCGTGAATGGTGGGCCGGCTCATGTCGAGCGAGGCCCCCGGCGCCGGACCTTCATATCCCGCAAGAAACAGGGCGTGCTCGGGGTCGACCCGGGCGGGCTCCGGGACCACCGGGTCGCCGCCGGCCGCGCTGTTGTCCCAGTAGGCCGTCACGGTTTCCTCGTCCAGGAGCCCGGTCCCCGTCTCCAGCCATGCCGGCGGGTTCGCCCGCAGGTCCTGGGTGCGGGCCAGGCGATCGGCCGCCTCCAGGGCGGCGCCCTCGGCGCGGTAGAAATTGCGCTTGTAGACGAGTTCGTTGCGGGCGAGGGTGACCTCGGTTCCGGCGATTCGCGAGGCCGAAAACCCAACGAGGCTGATCAGGGCGAGAAGCACGAGGGCGGCGACGATCGTGAGGTAGCCCGCCTCGCTAGCCGGCAAGGGCGCCGGCGCCGTTTGCTTGGGGTGTTGGCGCAGGGTGTTCACAGCCCGATGTTCCTCAGCCGCAGGCGGGTGGCGTAGGTCCGCGAGACCGTGCGGCCGGCACCGCCCGGTTCGGCCACGGTCAAGGTCACCACGACCGAGCGGATGCGGTCGCGCTCGCTGTCGTCGGTGATCTGCGCCCCCTCCTCGTCAAAGAAGGTGAAAAGCGGAATCGCCCCCGGGTTGGCGACCACGCGATCGAGGAGCCGCTGGCAGCTTCCGCTCACCGCATCCGCGCCGAAGGTCCCCGGATCCTCGTAGAGGCAGCGACGCAGCGCCTGCTGCCCGGTGTCGAAGTAGTAGGAGATCCGCTCCCCGGCATCGTCCAGATCCCCGTCCGGCCGTGGCTGGGGGCAGCCCGCGGATCCCGGCGGCTGGTCGCAGCGGTCGGCCGAGAAGCGGAGCTTGCGGCCGCCGGCGCCGATTTCCTCGATACCCGCCCCGGCGCGGCGCAGGGGGTCGAAGCCCGCCATGCGCAGCTCCTGGAGCATGTAGTCGAGGGCGGCGCGCGCGGACTGCTGCGCGCTGGCCGAAGCCTGCTGCATGGCCGCGGCGCGGTGGAAATGGGTGAAAAAGCCGACCAGCACGGCGAGCACCACCCCGGCGAGCCCCAGGGCGACAAGCAGCTCGGCCAGGCTGTACCCGCACTCCGGGTGGTGGTCTTTCACGGCGTTGCGCGAACTCATGTGCCCCTTCCCCGCGTGAGGGTCGTCAGATCGATCGTGCGCACCTGACCGAGGCGGCTCCAGCTCACGGTGACCCGGATGCGGCGCGAGCTGTCGTTCCCCACCGGGTCGTCGATCACCCAGCGGCGCACGAAGACCCCCCCGGGGTTTCCGCGGCCGTCGAGCGGGTTGTCGGGGTCTTCGAAGCTGCCGAGCGGCAGATCGGCGATCGCCTGGTTTTTGAGAAACTCGAGCCGGTCGGAGGCGAGCATCACGGCCTGCGTGACCAGGTTGCCGGTGGTGTTGTTGCGGGCGGTGCCGACGAGCAGCGTGCCCACGGCGAGAAAGCCGATCGCGAAGACGGCGATCGCGATCAGGATCTCGACCAGGAGATAGCCCCCGGAGTCCCCCCCCGGGGCGGGCGGCGGCGGGCCGGGCTGCTCGCAACCAGGGCGGCCGCGCCGCGGCGGCCTGCGGGGAGCGTCTGGTTTCGTGGGGGTCCGGGCCATCGTTTCCTTCAGCTCCCGATCTGGATCTTCCCGATCGTGGAGACCGTCACCCGGCGGCTGCGGCCGGCTGCCGTGCTCAGAACGATCGTGCAGTTGTCCGCCCCGCCGCGCGAGTTGAACGAGAGGCGGTTCTGGCTCACCGTATAGTCCGGGTGCGCGTCGTCGATCCGCACCGGCGGCGGCAGCGTCTCCGTGCGGACCGCTTCGAGATCGCCCGTCTCCGTGCGCAGGCTGACCCGGTAGCGGTTCTCCTGCGGCAGAAACTCCACCACCGCGGTGCGGTTTTCCTTGACCGCGAGGCTCCTGGCGAACTCCAGGTTCTCTTTGAGCTCCGCGGCCGCCGTCCGCAGGGCGGAGGCGCCTTTCCAGGCAAGAACATGGGGCAAGGCGAAGGCCGCGGCGATCGCTAGCACGGCGAGGACCGCGAGGGTCTCAACCAGCGAAAACCCCGCCGCCGCGGAGCATCTCACCGGCGGTCTGCTGCAACCGAAGCGCGTGCTCATGCGTCTAACCCGGGCGAATCGTGTGGCGAAGGCCACGGTTCATGGGCATCGTTCGCATTCGGCCGGAGGAAATGCAATAACCGGGCCATCGTTACGGAAAAAATGTTTTTTGTTGAATATCCGAGAGTTGTCTTTTTATCAGGCGGCGTCGGCTCTAGGATTTTTTCGAACCGGCCGGCAGACTAAAAAAAAGTTCAAGGCCTGCGGCCGGGGCTTGCCGGCAAACCCAGCCGGCCGCAAGAAAGCCCTTGACGTCCGTCGGGCGGTTGCTATACTTTGCGCCGCTTCCTGCAAGGGACGGTCGTTCACGTAGGCGAGCATCTTCGACGCACCGGGGACGGTGGCTGACAACCGGGAGTTTTTTCAGGCCTGTCGCGGATAGGCCTTTTTTTTTGGGGGTTCCCCGAGAGAGAGCTTCGGGGCGGAGTGTGTCGCCCCGGAACGTGAAAGGCACCATGCGCAAGCGATCCTGGCTCATCCTTCTTCTCGCCTGTGGCTTTCAGGTGGCGCTCTGGGCCATCTTCAGCCGGCCCGAAAAGCCGGAAGTCGAATGGTCCGGCGCCTTCAATTACCTCTCGTTCAGTCCCTACCGCGCCGATCAGGATCCCATCGCCCAACGCTTTCCCGCCCCGGAGGAAATCTACGAGGATCTCCTCTTCCTCCGCGGCAAGACCCGCGGCATCCGCACCTATTCCTCGCTGGACGGCATGGAGGCGATCCCCGGGATGGCGGCCCGGCTGGGCTTCGAGGTCACCGCCGGCGCCTGGGTGGACGGGCGCCTGGAGCGCAACGAGGACGAGATCGCCAACCTCATCGACAACACGAACCGCTACCCGGCGACGATCAAGCGCGTGCTGGTGGGCAACGAGGCGATTTACCGCGACGACCTCGGGGTCGAGGAGCTGATCGGCTACCTGGATCGCGTCCGGGCGGCGGTCAAGGTGCCGGTCGGCACCGCCGAGCCGTGGCATGTCTTCCTGCGCCACCCGGAGCTGGTCGAGCACGTCGACTTCATCGCCATCCACGTGCTGCCTTACTGGGAACGGGTCCCCTTCGAGCAGTCCGTGGGCTGGGTCATCGAACGCTGGCGCCAGATCCGCGAGGCCTTTCCCCACAAGCCGGTCTTCCTCGCGGAGGTGGGCTGGCCGAGCAACGGCGAGAACTTCGGCAAGGCCAAACCCGGCCGCGAGGCGGAGGCGCGCTTCCTGCGCCGGTTTCTCGCCGTCGCCGACCGGCTCGAGATCGATTACTGCATCATGGAGGCCTTCGACCAGCCCTGGAAAAAACCCCACGAAGGGGTCGTGGGCGCTTTCTGGGGGATCTACGACGTGGAGAGGCGGCCCAAGTTCGCCTTCCAGGGCCCGATCCACTCCGACACCCTCTTCTACACGGGCCTGGCGGCCGTGCTCTCCGGCTTGCTGCTGGTCGCGGCCTACCTGCGGAGCAACCCCTCCCAGACCTTCCCGGGGGGCCTCTTCTTTGCGCTGCTGCTGCAGACGACGGCCTCCGTGCTCGTCTGGGTGCTGGCCTCGCCGCTCCTCGGCGAGTTCCTCGCGCGCGAAACGCTCGTCTGGGCCATTCTGCTCCCGATGCAGGTCGGGCTGCTCCTCATCATCCTGGTGAACGGCTTCGAGATGGCCGAGATGCTCTGGCCGGAGGGGCTCAAGCGGCGCTTCACGCCGCTTACCCCACGGCCCGGGCAGCGGCTGCCGCGCGTATCCATCCATGTCCCGATCTGCAAGGAGCCGCCGGAGATGGTCCAGGCCACGCTCGACGGCCTGGCCGGCCTCGATTACCCGGACTATGAGGTCCTGGTGATCGACAACAACAACCCGCACCCCGAGCTCTGGCGGCCGGTCGAGGCCCATTGCGGCCGTCTCGGGCCGCGCTTCCGCTTCTTCCACCTCGATCGCGTCGAGGGGTACAAGGCCGGGGCGCTCAACTTCGCCCTGCGCCAGACCGACCCCGAGGCCGAGATCGTCGCCGTCGTGGACTCCGACTACCTCGTCCGGCCGGACTGGCTGAAGCGCATGGTGCCCCATTTCGAGCGGCAGGCGGTGGGCGTCGTCCAGGCGCCCCAGGACCACCGCGGCTGGGAGGGGAGCCGGTTCAAGGAAGTCCTCAACTGGGAGTACCACGGCTTCTTTGAAATCGGCATGGTCCACCGCAACGAGCGCAACGCCATCATCCAGCACGGCACGATGACCCTCATCCGCCGGGGCCTCCTCGAGTCCTCGGGCGGCTGGGCCGAGTGGTGCATCTGCGAAGACGCCGAGCTGGGGCTGCGCATCCAGAGCCTCGGCTACGAGACAATCTACGTCAAGGAAAGCTTCGGCAAAGGGCTCACCCCCGACTCCTTCGCCGGCTACAAGCGCCAGCGGTTCCGCTGGGTTTATGGCGCGGTGCAGATCCTCAAGCACCACTGGCCGCGGCTTTCCCCCTTCCGGCGCGGCGGGGGGCTCAATTTCGCGCAGCGCTACCACTTCATCGCCGGTTGGCTGCCCTGGTTCGGGGACGCGATCAGCCTGCTGATGAACGTGCTGTGCATCCTCTGGACGGCGGGCATGGTCTTCTTCCCGCGGCAGTTCGGGGCGCCGCTCTACCTGCTCATGCTCCCGCCGATCGGCGCGTTTCTCTTCAAGCTGCTCCATTTTCTGTGGCTCTACACGGCGCGCGTGCCCTGCACCCTGCGCCAGCGCCTGGGCGCCGCCTTGGCCGGTGCCGCGCTCACGCACACGATCGCCCTGGCGGTCCTGCGCGGCCTCTTCACGCGCCGCATGCCGTTCCTGCGGACCCCCAAATGCGAAAGCCGGCATGCCCTGCTCCAGGGGCTCGCCATGGCGCGGGGCGAGGGGCTCATGTTCGTGCTGCTCGTCGCCGCCGCGGCCGTCCAGGGGGCCTTCGGCAACGACCAGACCGAGGAGCCGCTCGTGCGCGCGGGACTGCTCCTGATCCAGGCGATCCCCTACGCCGCGGCCCTCGCCCTTTCGCTGCTCGGCGCGATGCCGGAGGCGAAAGCCCCGCGCACCGCGGAAAGCCGGCCGCTCCCGGCCGCGGAACAGGTCCCCGCAGGCAGGTGACGAAGACGCGCCGCAAAGGGGGATCCGGGTCTTTTCGCCATCTCTCTGCGCCGCGCCGGCTCTGCTAGAGCGCTCAGGAACGCCGCGCCCATGGAACTCCTCGATTACCCCGCCTTCCGCGCCCGGGTGAAGAACGAGCTTGCCGCCCTCCGGGGGCGGCAGGCGCTCATGTTCTACTCCGGCGGCCGGGACTCCTCGGTGGTGCTCCATTTCCTGGAGCAGGCCGCCCGCGAGTTCTCCTTTTCCTTCGAGACCCACGCGGCGCTCTTCCCCCCGCACGTCTACGCCGCAGCCGAGCGCGAACGGCTCGACGCCTACTGGAGGTCCCGCGGGGTGGCGATCGTCTGGCACGAAATCCCCCAGGACGAGTCCGCCCTCGCGGACGCCGGCGACCGGGGGTTGAGCCCCTGCCGCCTCTGCAACGAGGCCAAGAAGGCCGCGCTGATGGGCTACGTCCGCGGCCGCGGCGACGACCTGGACCGCCGGGTCCTCGTCATGAGCTATTCCCTCTGGGATCTCGTGAGCGCAAGCCTCGAGCACATTCTCGCCGCGCGCTTCGCCGCCCCCGGCCACGACCCGGCCGTGCGGTACAAGCCCGTCGAGGACCGGTTTCTCGAAACCTTTCAGCGTTTCTACCCGCTGCTGCGGCTGCCGGGGGGGATGGTGGTCTTCAAGCCGCTCATCTTCTGGAACGACCCCCAGATCGGGGAGGTGCTCCGCCGGGAGGGGATCCCCGTCCTGGAGAGGGCCTGCCGTTTCAGGCCGTTCCGCCCCAAGCGCAGCCTTTCCGAGCTCTACGAGCGGCTGGGGCTCGCCTTCGATTTTGACCGCGTGCGCGCCTTCGCCGCCGAGGCCCTGGGGCTGCCGCCGGCGGAGGCCTTCTCGTCCATGAACCGGGAGGACTACCTGAGGAAGATCCTGTGAGCGCCGCCGGCCGCTACCTCATGGAGAGCGGGCAGGAGGCCCTGCGGCTGGACCTCAAGACCGATCCGCGGGACCTCAAGCGCCAGGCGCGCTGGGGGGGGGTCCGGCCGGGGATGCGCCTGGGGGATTTCGGTTGCGGCCCGGGGAAGACCTCGTTTCACCTAAAGCAGCTCGTGGGCCCGGAAGGCGAGGTGGTCGCCGTCGACCGCGCGGAGGAGCGGATCGCCTACGCGCGCGCCCACTACGCCGCCCCCGGCATCCGCTACGTGCAGGCCGACATCCGCGGGCCGCTCGCGGCGCTGGGCGCCTTCGATTTCATCTGGATGCGGTTCGTCCTCGAGCACTACCGCAGCTCGGCCTTCGACATCGTGCGCCACGTGGCCGGGGCGCTGCGCCCCGGCGGGGTGCTCTGCCTGGCGGACCTGGACCACAACTGCCTCAGCCACCACGAAATGCCGCCGCGGCTGGAGCGCACGCTTTTTTCGCTGATGGAACACCTCGCGCAGGCGGCCGACTTCGACCCCTACGCCGGCCGCCGCCTCTACGCCCACCTCTACGACCTGGGCTTCGAGGAGATCCGCGTCAACCTCTACTCCCACCACCTCATCTACGGCCGCGCCCGGCCCGCGGACCTCTTCAACTGGACGCGCAAGGTGGAGGTCGCCGCGCGCCATTCCGGCTACCCGTTCGAGGGCTACGCCGGGGGGTTCGCGGAGTTCGCGGCGGAGTTCCGGGCCTTCTTCGAGGATCCGCGGCGCTTCACCTACTCGCCGCTCATCGTCTGCCGCGGCCGGAAGCCCGCCGGGGCCGGCGCCCCGTAGCCGAAGCGCCGGATGGCGCGCTCGTCCTTGCGCCAGTTCTTCTGCACCCGCACGGCGAGCCGGAGGAAGACCTTTTTCCCCGTCAGCCGCTCGAGGTCCAGGCGGGCTGCGGTGCCGATCTTCTTGAGCATCGCCCCCCCCCGGCCGATCACGATCCCCTTCTGGGAATCCCGCTCGAGGTGGATCACGGCCTCGATGCGCACGCGGCCGCCCGCGGGCTCCTCCTCGAAGGATTCGATCGTGACCGCCGTGGCGTAGGGGATCTCCTCGCCGGTGAAGGCGAAGATCTTCTCGCGGATCCATTCCGCGGCGAGGAAGCGCAGCGGGGCGTCGGTGAGGGCGTCTTCGGGGAAATAGGGCGGCCCCTCGGGCAGCGCGGCGATCAGCGCCGCGACCAGCTCCTCCACCTGGGTGCCCTCGAGCGCGGAGATCGGCACCACGGCTGCCGAGGAGAGTTCGGCCGCCCAGCGTTCGATGAGCGGCAGCAGCGCCGACTTGTCGCCGAGGCGGTCGATCTTGTTCAGGGCGATCACCGCGGCGAGACCGTCCGCCCGGAGCCGCGCGGCGAGCAGCCGCTCTTCTTCCGGGGAGGGCCGCGAGGCGTCGAGGACGACGAGCACGACGTCCGCCTCCGCGATCGCCGCCCAGGCCGTCTCGACGATGGTGCGGTTGAGCCGGTCGCGGGCGTGAAAGACCCCCGGGGTGTCGAGAAAGAGGATCTGGGCCCCCGGCCGGTGGCAGACCCCCAAGATGCGGTGGCGCGTCGTCTGCGGCTTGGGCGAGCAGATGGAGAGCTTCTCGCCCAGGATGCGGTTGAGGAGGGTCGATTTCCCGGCATTCGGCGGGCCGGCGAGCGTCACCACGCCGGATTTGAACGCGGGCGGTGCAAGCGGGGTGCGGGGGTCTTCCATGGCGGCAGAGCCTGCCTCAGGCCCGTTCGTCCTCGGGCGCGGCGTAGCCGGCGAGCACATGCCAGAGTTCCTTGCGCCCCAGCCGGGTTTTCGCGGAAAACAGGAGCACCTCTTCCGGGTCGAGCTCCAGGCCCGCCGCGATCCGCGAGCGGCGCGTTTCCTGGGCGTTGCGGGAGACCTTGTCCGCCTTGGTCGCCACCACGAAGGCCGGGACGCCCCGGCTTGCGACCCAGCGCAGCAGGAGCTCCTCCTCCGGCCCGGGGTCCCGCCGGATGTCGATCAGCAGGCCGACGGCCTTGAGGGTTCCGCGGCCGGCGAGGTAGCCCTCGACCATCGGGCGCCACGAGCGGCGCTCGCGTTCGGCGACCCGGGCGTAGCCGTAGCCGGGCAGGTCCACGAGGAGATAGCGCCGGTTGACCCGGAAGAAGTTGATCAGCCGGGTCTTGCCGGGGGTTGCGCTCGTCAGCGCAAGCCGCCTGCGGTTCATCAGCGTGTTGAGGAGGCTCGATTTGCCGACGTTCGAGCGGCCGGCGAAGGCGAACTCCGGCAGCCCCGGCGGCGGGCACTGTTCGATCCGGGCGGCGCTGGTCACGAACTCCGCGGAGGTGATGAGCACGCTCTGGCCCCCCGGATCCTGGCGGGTCGGTCTTGGGGCCTTGCCGCCGGGCGCTTCAGGAAAAGCGGTTGCGGAAGTAGGCCTCCAGCCGATCCATGGCCTCGGCGATGTGTTCCATGGAGGTGGCGTAGGAGAAGCGCAGGTACCCCTCGCCCTGCTCGCCGAAATCGATCCCCGGCGCGACCCCGACGTGGGCGTGCTCGAGGATGTCGAAGGCCAGGCGATAGGAGTCCTTCTGGAACCGGCGGGCGTTGGCGAAGACGTAGAAGGCGCCGGTCGGCTCGACGGCGATCCCCAGGCCGATCTCCCGCAGGCGGCGGATCATGAAGCGGCGGCGCTCGTCGTAGACGGCCTTCATGCGGCGCACATCCTCGCCCGCGCACTCCAGCGCGGCGATCGCCGCCCGCTGGACCATCGCGTTGGCGGAGATGAAGAAGTTCTGCTGCAGCTTTTGCATCGGCCGCACGAGCTCCGGCGGCGCGATGACGTAGCCCAGCCTCAGGCCCGTCATGGCGTAGAGCTTGGAGAAGCCGTTCAGGACGAAGGCGCGGCGGGTGTATTCGAGGATGCTGTGCTCTTTGCCCTCGTAGACGAGGCCGTGGTAGATTTCGTCGGAGACGATCCAGGGGCCCCCCGGCCCCTCGGCGATCGCCGCGAGCTCCTGCAGGCAGTCGGCGGAAAGCAGGGTCCCCGTCGGGTTCGACGGCGAGTTGATGAAGATCGCCCGCGTCCGGGGGGTGAGCCGCGCCCGGATCTCCTCCGGCCGGAACTGGAAGCCCTCCTCCTCGTACACCGGGACCCGCACCGGCACCCCCTGCACGAAGCGGATGAAGTTGGGGTAGCAGGCGTAATGGGGGTCGGAGAGGATCACCTCGTCGCCGGGGTCCAGCAGCGCCGAAAACACAAGCAGGATGGCGGGCGAGGAACCGGAGGTGACGAGGATCTGCCCGGGATCGACCTCCGTCCCGTAGAGGGCCCGGTGGTGCCGGGCGATCGCCTCGCGCAGATCGTGGTTCCCCAGGCTGTGGGTGTAGTGGGTGTGGCCCTCCTCGAGGGCGCGGCAGGCGGCGGCCTTGACGCAGTCGGGGGCGTCGAAATCGGGCTCCCCCACCTCCAGGTGGATGACGCGGATCCCCTGGCGCTCCATGTCCTTGGCCCGCTCGAGGACGTCCATCACGATGAAGGAGCTCAACTCCTGGGCGCGCCGGGAGACCATGGTCAGACCACCTTGTTGAGGGGGTATTCGATGATGCCCTCGGCGCCCTGCTCGAGCAGCCGGGGGATCAAATCGCGCACGAGGTCCCGCTGGACCATGATCTCGACCGAGTAATAGTCCGAGCGGTAGAGCGGGGCCACGGTGGGCGCCTTCAGGCTGGGCAACAGCGCGATGACCCGCTCCATGGCCGCCTCGGGGACGTTCATCTTCAGCCCCACCATGCGCTCGCCGCGCAGGGCGCCCTGGAGCAGCAGCGCGATCTGCTCGATCTTGCGCCGCTTGTCGGGGTCGCGCCAGGCGTCGTGGTTGGCGATCAACTGGGTGTTCGTCTGCATCATCTCGTGGATGATGCGCAAGCCGTGCGCCTTGATCGTGCTTTCGGTCTCCGTCACCTCGACGATGGCGTCGGCCAGCCCGGAGACGACCTTGGCCTCCGTCGCCCCCCAGGAGAACTCGATGGACACCTCGATGCCGCGCGCGGCGAAGTAGCGCCGCGTGTAATCGACGAGCTCGGTGGCGATCTTGCGGCCGGCGAGATCCTCGAGGCGCCGGTAGGGCGCGTCGTAGGGCACGGCGACCACCCAGCGCGCGGGCCGCGCGCTCACCTTGGAGTAGACGAGATCGGCGACGACGTGGACGTCGGAGCGGTTTTCGGCGATCCAGTCCTTGCCCGTCAGCCCGGCGTCGAGGGTGGCGCTCTCCACGTAGCGCGACATCTCCTGGGCGCGGCAGATGGCGCACTGGATGGCCTCGTCGTTGATCTCCGGGAAATAGCTGCGGTTGCTGACGTTGATGGTCCAGCCGGAGCGCCGGAAAAGCGCGAGCGTCGCCTCCTGCAGGCTGCCCTTGGGGATGCCGAGTTTCAGCTTGGCGGTCATCGGCCGTACACCTCCCGGGGGTCGAACAGGGGCTCCCCCACGGTCTCCAGCATCTTGCCGGCCACCCGCCGGTGGAAGCAGCTGCGGTGGCCGGTGTGGCAGGCGGCGTCGCCGACCTGCTCGACCTTAAGCAGCACCGTGTCCGCGTCGCAGTCGATGCGGATCTCCCGCACCCGCTGCACGCGGCCCGAGCTCTGCCCCTTGACCCAGAGCTCCGCGCGGCTGCGGCTCCAGTAGGTGGCAAGCCCCGTGCGCAAGGTGGCCTCCCAGGCCGCCTCGTTCATGAAGGCGACCATGAGCACCTCCCCGGAGCGCCAGTCCTGGACGACGACCGGGACGAGTCCACCCAGCTTGTCGAACCGCAAGGGGATCACGGGTGTTTCTCCAAAATTCAAAAATGTTCTAAATAGTCCGATCCCTTGACGGGAGTCAACCTTTTTGTTGCCCTCCCCGGCCGCCTTGTGGTAGGTACCGTAATCTTCGGCAATCGTTCGCCCGGACCCCGCCGGTTTCGCTGCCGTCGGTCCGCGGCCGAGCCGACCCACGATGCCCTCTTTCGCAAAAGCACCCGCACCCCGCCCGACACCTCCCGCCCCCCGCCGCCGGGGGCGGATCCGGCGCCTGCTGCGTTTCGCCGCCGCGGGCCTCTTCGCCTGCGCCGTGCTCGCGGCGGCGGCGCTCTACGCGGCCTACGAGATCCTGAGCCGCGACCTGCCCCGCATCCACAGCCTCAGGGATTACCGCCCCCCGATCATCAGCCGCATCTACGCCGACGACGGCCGCGTGATCGGCGAATTCTTCCGCGAACGGCGCGTGGTCGTTCCGCTCGCCGAGATTCCGCCGCTTCTCGTCCAGGCCTTCGTCGCCGCCGAGGACGCGCGCTTCTTCCAGCACCCCGGCGTGGATCCCCTCGGCATCCTGCGCGCCGTCCTGAAAAACCTGCAGGCCGGCGCCATCCGCCAGGGGGGCAGCACGATCACCCAGCAGGTGACGCGCTCGTTTCTGCTCACCCCCGAGAAGAGCTACGTCCGCAAGCTGAAAGAGATCATCCTCAGCCACCGCATCGAGCAGAACTTCACCAAGGAGGAGATCCTCTTCCTCTACCTCAACCAGATCTACCTCGGCCACGGCGCCTACGGGGTGCAGGCCGCCGCCGAGAACTACTTCGGCAAGTCGGTGGGCGAACTCACGCTCGCCGAGTGCGCGCTGCTGGCCGGGCTGCCCCAGGCGCCGAGCCGCTACTCGCCGTTGCGCAACCCGGAGCAGGCGCGCACCCGGCAGGTCTACGTCCTGCAGCGCATGGTCGAGGAGGGCATGATCACGCCCCGGCAGGCCGAGGAGGCGCTCGCCGAGCGGCTCGAGTTCAAGACCCGGCGCAACCCCTATCTGGAGGCGGCCCCCTACTACACGGAGCACGTGCGCCGCGCCGTCGAGTCGCGCTACGGGACCGAGGCGCTCTACACCCAGGGACTTCAGGTGTACACCGCGGTCAACCTGGAGATGCAGAAAGCCGCCGAAGAGGAAGTGAACCGGGGCCTGCGGGAGCTCGACAAGCGCCAGGGCTACCGGGGCCCCCTGCGCCGCCTTGCGGCGCACGAGGTCGAGGCCTTTCTGCGCGAAACGGCCTCCGAGGAACCGGAGCCGCTCCAGCCGGGGGCGATCCGGAAGGCCGTGGTCGCGCTGGTGAACGATGCGGCGCACACGGTGACGGTCCGCCTGCCGGGCGGGGAAACAGGGGTGATCGCGCTCGCCGACATGGATTGGGCGCGCAAGCCCAACCCGGACGTGCCTGCGGCGGCGGCGAAGATCCGCACGCCGGGCGCCGCCCTGCGGGCCGGCGATGTGATCCGGGTGCGGGTGAAGGAGCCGCCCCGGCAGGCGCGCGAGCCCTGGAGGCTCGCCCTGGAGCAGGACCCCCTGGTGCAGGGGGCGCTGCTTTGCCTGGAGAGCCGCACCGGCCGGGTCAAGGCCATGGTCGGGGGACGGGACTTCGGGGAAAACCAGTTCAACCGCGCCATCCAGGCCCGCCGGCAGCCCGGCTCGGCCTTCAAGCCCATCCTCTACGCCGCGGCCCTGGACCGCGCCGAGAGCGACCCGCGCAAGGTCTACACGCCGGCAACGGTCATCCTCGACTCGGCGGTCGTCTTCGAGGACCGCGAACGCGACCAGACCTGGAAACCGCGCAACTACCGCGAGACCTTCTACGGCCCCACCCTGCTGCGGGAGGCTCTCGCCCAGTCGCGCAACGTCGTCACCGTGAAGATCCTGCAGGACATCGGCATCGACTACGCGATCGGCTACGCCCGCCGCCTGGGCATCACCTCCGAGCTTACCCGGACGCTCGCGCTCGCCCTGGGCGCCTCAGGGGTGAGCCTCTTCGAGCTGACACGCGCCTACGCGGTCTTCGCCAACGAGGGGCTTCTCGTCGAGCCGGTCTTCGTGACCCGCATCCTCGACCGCGACGGCCGCGTGCTCGAGGAGGCGCAGCCCGCGCCCGTCCGGGTGATCGGCCGGGACACGGCCTACCTCATGACCAGCCTGCTCGAAAGCGTCGTGCAGCAGGGGACCGGCCAGCGGGTGAAGGCGCTGGGCCGCCCCTCGGCGGGCAAGACGGGGACGACCAACGACATGTACGACGCCTGGTACATCGGCTACGTCCCCCAGTACGTGACCGGCATCTGGGTCGGCTTCGACCAGGAGGCGCCGCTGGGAAAGAACGAGACCGGGGCCACCGCCGCAAGCCCGATCTGGCTGGGGTTCATGAAGCGCATCCTGGCGGAGGTGCCCGTCGAGACCTTCCAGCCTCCGGAGGGCGTGGTCTTCGCCCGCATCGACGCCGACACCGGCCTGTTGGCGGTGCCCGAGTCGCGGCGCGTCCTCTTCGAGTGCTTCAAGGAGGGCACCGTGCCCCAGGAGCACGCCCCGCGGCCGGGCGAGGTCCGCGAAACCGAGGAATTCCTCAAGCAGGACCTCTGACGGCCCCGCCGGCCCCTCCACGCGGGAGAGGCTCACGGCTCGGGGGCCTCTTCGCGGCGCAGCAGGCGCCCGAGCGCCCGGCAGGCGGCGTCCTGTTCGGCCGCCTTCTTGCTCCGGCCCACCCCCTCGGTTTCGATGCCCAGCGCCTGCAGGCGGACCCGGAAGGTCTTGGCGTGATCCGGCCCCTCCTCGCTCAGCACCGTGTAGCGGGGCAAGGCCTCGGAGCGGGCCTGGGCGAGCTCCTGCAGGCGGCTTTTGCAATCCCCGCCGGCGGCGTCCGAGGCCTCGATCTCCGCGAGCAGCGGGCGGAAGGTGCGCTCGAGAATGGCGAAGGCCGCGTCGAACCCGGAGTCGAGGAAAACGGCGGCGAGCAGGGCCTCGAGTGCGCCGGCGAGGATCGAATCCTTTTCGCGGCCCCCCGAGAGCTGCTCCCCCTTGCCCAGCCGGACGGCCTCGCCCAGCCCCAGCCGCCGGGCGATGCGGGCGAGCTGGCGCTCGTTCACCAGGCCGGCGCGCAGGCGCGAGAGGTCCCCCTCGGTGCCCTGCGGGAAACGCTCGAGGAGCAGGCGGCCGACGGCGAGGCTCACCACGGCGTCCCCCAGGAATTCGAGCCGCTCGTTGTCTTTCCACACGGCGGGGGGCGCGGACTCGTGCACGAACGAACGGTGGCAAAGCGCCTCGTCGCGCAGGGCGGGATCGCGGAAGCGGTAGCCCAAGGCCTCTTCGATTCCCGTCGGGCGGGTCATTGGCGGGGGCCTCCTCAGCAGGCGAGGAGTCGCTCGTAGAGGCCGTAAGGGACGAACAGGCCCCCGCGGCCGGAGCCCATTTCGACCCCCGGCTGGATCTCGCCGTGGAAATCGGTCCCCCCGGTCATGAGGAGGCCGAGGCGCCCGGCGAGGCGGGCGAAGGCGGCGGTCTGCTCCGGGCTGTGGTCGGGGAAGAAGACCTCGAGCCCCCGGAGGCCCGTCTCCTTGAGCTCGCCCAGAAGCCGCTCGAGCCGGCGCTCGTCATCGAGTTCGAGCAGCCCGGGGTGGGCGAGAACGGCGACCCCGCCCGCGGCGCGGATGAGCGCGATCGCCCGCCCGCAGTCGATGCGCTCTTTGCCGACGTAGGCCGGCTTGCCGTCTCCCAGGTAGCGCGCGAAGGCCTCGTCGATCGTGGCCACGACCCTTTTGCGCACCAGGACGCGGGCGATGTGCGGCCGGCCGGGGTGGCCGCCGTCGGCCTCGGCCTCGACCTCGGCGAGGGTGATCGGAATGCCGAGCGCCTGCAGGCGCTCGAGGATCCGGGGGTTGCGGTCCCCCCGGGCGGACTGCAGCCGGCGGAAGGCGTCGTTCAGCGCGGGGTCGTCAAGGCGGACGCGGTAGCCCAGGATGTGGAGGCTTCCGTCGCCGGGGCAGGAGGCCGGCCGGTCGGCGCTGATCTCGACCCCGGTGAGGAACCCCAGGCCCTCCGGGATGCCCAGACGGAGCGCCTGGCGGCAGCCGTCCAGGCAGTCGTGGTCGGTGATGGCGATCGCGCCCAGGCCGAGGCGGACGGCGCGCGCGAGGATCTCGCCGGGCGTGAGGGTGCCGTCGGAGGCCGTGGAGTGGATGTGCAGGTCGACCGGAGGCGCGGCGCTAGATCCCAAGGGCTTTCTCCAGTGCCTCTTCCTTGGCCTTGCACTCGATGCACAGGGTGGTGACCGGCCGGGCCTTGAGCCGCTTGATGGAAATCTCCTCCCCGCAGGCTTCGCAGATGCCGTAGGTGCCGTTTTCGATCCGCTCGAGGGCCTGTTTGATCTTCTTGATCAGCTTGTGTTCGCGGTCCCGGATGCGGAGGAGGAAGTTGCGGTCGGCCTCGAGCGAAGCGCGGTCGGTCGGGTCGGGAAAGTTCTCGTGGGTGAGCGTCATCCCCGAGACGGTGTCGTCCGCCTGGGCGAGAAGTTCCTGCAGGCGGCTCTCCAGGAGCTTTTTGAAGAAATCCAAATCTTTCTTTTTCATCGTGCGCCCCGCCTTTCTCTCCCCGGTGAAATAGGTAACAATATCACAGCCGGAGCGCCTTGTAAATGCAGCGAGGTTTGCCGACGGCGTCCCGGCGCGTTATCCGGCCAGCGCGCGCTGCAGGGCCTCAAACGCCCGCAGGCCGTCCATGGGCAGCACGCGCACGGAGCTCTCCCGGGGCAGGATTTTCCGCATCAGGCCCGCCAGCACGTTCCCGGGGCCCACCTCGACGACCGTGTCCACCCCGGAGGCGATCAGGGCCCGCATGGCGTCGTACCAGCGGACCGGGCTGCAGAGCTGCCGCGCCATGATCCCCCGCAAGGCCTCCGGGTCCTCCGGCGCCCAATCGCCGGTCACGTTCAGCAGCAATTTCCCCCGGGGCGCGGCGAAGGCGGCGGCGGCCAGGCAGGCGCGGAATTCGGCCTCGGCGCCGCGCATGAGTTCGCTGTGCCAGGCGCCGCTCACCTTGAGGGGCACGGCCTTCGCCCCCCGGGCCGCGGCCAGCGCGGCCGCCCGCTCGACCCCGGCGGGCGAGCCGGTGATCACGATCTGGGTCTCGGTGTTGTGGTTGGCGACCGCGACCGGGCCCGCCTCCTGCGCTTCGGTCACGACCTCCCGGACCGCGTCGATCGTCAGGCCGATCACGGCCTGCATGGCGCCCGGGTGGGCGAGCGCCTCGCGGTGCATCAGCCGGCCGCGTTCGAAGACCAGCCGCACGGTGTCCTCGGCGCCGATCACTCCGGCCGCATGGAGGGCGCTGTATTCCCCCAGGCTGTGGCCGGCGGCGGCCTCGCCCGCGATCCCCTCGCGGCGCAGGAGGCCGAGGCAGGCGAGGTTGACGACCGTCACCGCCGGCTGGAGGTTCACCGTTTGCGTGAGCTCTTCCATCGGGCCCTGGAAGCACAGGCGGGCAAGGTGCAGGCGGGTCACCTCTTCGGCCATCTCGAAGAGCTCGCGGACCCAGGCGAACTCCCGGTAGAGGTCCTCGCCCATGCCGACCCGCTGCGATCCCTGGCCGGGAAACAGAAACGCCGTCTTGGCCATCGTGAGCTCCTTTCTCGTTGTCCCCGCGGGGGGGTCATTCATCGAGGCGAAAGAGTTTGCGGACGAAATCCACGCTGACGGTCTGGTCGGTGCGGTGCCCTTGCCGCTTGAGGAACACGGTCGGTTCGTGCAGGGCCTTGTTGATGAACGCGGCCAGCATGCGGCGGGCGGCCTCGACGTCCTCCTCCGCCCAGCGCCGGGACTGGGCGGTGCGCCGGAGCTCCTGCTCGCCGATCGCTTCCAGCTTGCGGTGGAGCGCGACGATCGTGGGCACGACCTCCAGCCCCTCGCGCCATTGCCGGAAGCGGACCACGGCCTCGTCGATGAGGCGCTCGCCCTTGACCGCCTCCTTCATCCGGTCCTGCCGGTTTTCCTCCACGACCCCCTGGAGGTCGTCGATGTCGTAGACGTAGGCGTTCTCGAGGCGGTTGATGTCCGGGTCGATGTCGCGCGGCACGGCGATGTCGATGAAGAAGAGCGGCCGGTTACGGCGGTGGCGCAGCACGGGGCGGATCTGGTCGCGGGTGAGGATGAACCCCGGGGCGCCGGTGGAGCTCAGGATGATGTCGGCCTCGGTGAGCGCCGCGGGAAGGTCCTCGAAGCGCAGGGCGCGGCCCTGGAACCGGCGCGCCAGCTCGAGGCCGTGTTCGTAGGTGCGGTTGGCGACGAGGATCTCGGCCACCTTCTGGCGCAGCAGGTGCTCGACGGCGAGCTCGGCCATCTCGCCGGCACCGATCAGCAGCACCCGCTTGCCCGCCAGGTCGCCGAAGATCTTGCGGCCCAGCTCGACCGCGGCATAGCTCACCGAGACCGCATGCCCGCCGATGCCGGTCTCGGTGCGCACGCGCTTGGCGACGAAGAAGGCCCGGTGCATCAGGCGGTTGAGGATGACCCCGGAGCTCTTCGCGCGCAGGGCCTGCCGGTAGGCCTCCTTGATCTGCCCCAGGATCTGGGGCTCCCCCACGACCAGCGAGTCCAGGCTCGAGGCGACGCGGAAGAGATGCCGCACGGCCTCGTCGTTTTCATGGATGTAGAGGCTTCCCTCGAGGAGCTCCGGGGATAGCCGGTTGCGCGCGGCGAGCAGACCCCGGCCCGCGGCGAGGGCGCCGTCCCGGTCCTCGGCCGCCATGAGGAGTTCCACCCGGTTGCAGGTGGAGTAGAGCAGCGCTTCGCGCACGGCCGGGTCCCCGACCAGGCGCCGGAGGGCCTCCTCCGCCTCCTCGGCGGCGAACGCCAGGCACTCCCGCAGCTCGACCGGCGCGGTCTTGTGGTTGATGCCGATCAGGACGATGTCGACCATGTCGTCAGCCGCATGCAGGGGGACCCTCCCGGCCGGCCGGGGTCAGCGGGTGAACGCCCGATGATGCCCCTCCCAGAGAAGGTTGACGCCGAGAAAGGTGAAGAGGAGGATCCCGAACCCCGCGATCGCAAACCAGGCCGAACGCCTCCCCCGCCAGCCGGACCGCAGCCGGCCGTGGAGCAGCGCCGCGTAGTAGAGCCAGCAGACCCCGGACCAGACCTCCTTGGGGTCCCAGGTCCAGAAGCGCCCCCAGACCGCCCGGGCATAGACCAGCCCCGTGATCAACCCCAGGGTCATGAGGGCGAAGCCGACCACGATGCAGCCGTAGCCGGCGTTGTCCAGCAGCTCGAGCGAGGGCAGACGGCGGAAGACGTAGCGCGTTTTCTTGGTTTTGATGGCTTTTTCCTGCAGGAGGTAGAGGACGCCCACGCCGCAGGCCAGGGCGAAGGCGGCCTCCCCGAGAAAGACGGCGGTCACATGGGCCATGAGCCAGAGGCTCTGGAAGAGCGCCGTCGTCTGGGCCGGCGGGCCGGGCAGCAAGGCCCCCGCGATCAGCACCCCGGCGACGAGGGGGGCGGCGTACACGCCCAGGACCTTCACGCCGTAGCGTCCCTGGACGTAGAGAAAGGCGCCCGCGACCGCCCAGGCGGCGAAGAAGAGCGTCTCGCGCAGGTTGGCGGCCGGGAAATGGCCCTGCCGGATGCCGGCTGCGGCGAGAAACGCCGTGTGCAGGAGAAAGGCGCCGATCAGGGCCGCCAGGCCCGCCCGCGGCAGCAGGGGGCGCTGCAGCAGAAAGTAGACGAGGTAGGCGGCGGCGCTGAGGAGATAGAGGAAAATGGCGGCGATGAGGAGCTCTTCCATGGGATCGTCCGTCGCGTGGGCCTCAGTCGGTCTCGGCGAGCAGCGCCTCCGCCTTCCACCCGGGGCCGAGAACGGCCTCGAGGACGCGGTCGGCGCCGGGGAGATCGCCCTCGCGCAGGCGCTCGAGCAGGCCGCCCTCGAGGAGGGCTTCGAAGAGCGTGCGGTGTTCCTCCGGCGCGTGCCGCTCGGCGAGCAGGCGGCGGCGCACGGCGCCCATGAGGCGCAGCAACAGGGCGTACTCCTCGCCGTAGCGCCGCTCCAGCTCGCGGCGCAGCCGCTTGGCGAGCGCCGGGCTTTTCCCCGAGGTGGAGACGGTGATCACGAGATCCCCCCGCTGCACCAGGGCGGGGAGGATGAAATCGCACAGCTCCGGCCGGTCGGCGATGTTGCAGAGAACGCCGCGGCGGCGGGCGTCGCCGCTCAGCCGGCGGTTGAGCCCCTCGTCGTCGGTCGCCCCGACCGCGAGAAACACCCCCTCGAGGTCGGAAGGGGCATAGGCGCGCCGGTGCCAGAGGATCCGCCCGGCCTCGGCCCAGGCGGATAGCTCCGCCGTGGCCTCGGGGCTGACGACGACGACCTCGGCGCCGCAGGCCGCGAGGGTCTCGGCCTTGCGCGTGCCGACCGCCCCCCCGCCGACCACCAGGCAGCGCCGGCCCTGCACGTCGAGCTGGATCGGGTAATAACGCATCCGCCGTTCTCCGCAGGCCGGCGCCGGGCTCATGGCAGGGAAACCCGCAGCAGATCGCGGGCCAGCAGCAGCGGGCCCGCCCAACTCCGCCGGCACTGGGCGGCGATGTCGGCCGCCTCGCAGGCGGGGTAGAAATGGGTGAGCATCAGGCGCCGCACGCCCGCCCGGGCCGCGATCCGCCCGGCCAGGGCCGGGGTCAGGTGGCCCTGCACCTTCCTGCCTTCCGGGAAAGCCGCCTCACATACCAGAAGGTCGGCCCCCTCGGCAAGCTGCACGAGCGGCTCGGCCCAGTCCGTGTCCCCCGAGTAGACGAGCGAGTGTCCCGCCGGGCTCTCCAGGCGGAAGGCGACGCTCTGCGGGGTGTGCACGGTCGGCGCCGTGCGCACCTCGACGCCCGCAAGCCGCAGGGCGTCGGGGGCCTCCACCGCGACCTCGCGGATTTCGAGCCGCCCGCGGCCGGGATCGATCCACTCCCCGTAGGCCCCCTTCAGCCGGGCGTAGAAATCGGCGAAGCCGCGGCCCCCCACGAGGAGGAGGGGGTCGGTGCGGCGTCCCTCGGGGTCGTATTTGGTGGCGAACAAGAGCGGCACGAGGTCCGCCGTGTGGTCCGGGTGCAGGTGGCTGACCAGAACGGCGGTGAGGTCGTCGATCGCGACCTCGGCCTCGGCCAGGCGCCGCAGGGTGCCCGGGCCCGCGTCGAGCAGGAAGCTCCGGCCCGCCGTGCGCACAAGGAGCGCGCAGGAGCTGCGTTCGCGACTGGGGACGCAGGTGCCCGAGCCGAGGACGACGACTTCGAGGTCGGGGCGCGGTTCAGCCATGGGAGGGCGCCGGCACGGCGGCGGCCTCGCGGGCCCCGGGGGATGTCCGCGGCGGCCGCCGGCGCTCGATGCGGGAGATGATCCAGGCGAGCGTCCGCCGCGGGTCCTTCGGGTCGAGCGCGGGGTCCCGGAGCTCCGCGAGCGGGATCTCGGCGCGCGCCATGGCGGCGTGGCCGCCCGCGGAGCCGAGGGAGCCGAAACGCTTCTGGGCGAGACGACCGGCGTGGTTGCGGATCCCGTCGCTGCGGAAGATGACGACGAGCCGCCGGTCGCAGACCCCCGAGACGATGCTCCAGCTCACGGTGTGGATGCGCATGAAGAAATCGGCGATGATGACACAGACATCCGGGCTGGAGACGGGGCCGAGGTGGGCGAAGACCCGGTTTCTGCGGCGCCTCATGCCCTGCAGGGCGATCTTGAAGTACTTCAGGTACTCCAGCCGCAGGTCGGCCTGGGAGATCCTGCGGGCGAGCGGGATGTTGGCGCGGCGGAAGAGGTACTGGAAGGCCTGGAGGTCCTCGACCGCGGTCTGGCGCTTGAAGTCGTCGGTGTCGGTCTTGATCGCGTGGTAGAGGGCGGTCGCCAGGCGGCGGGCCGGGACGATGCGCGCGGCCCGCAGGTACTCGGTGAGGATGGAGGCGGTGGCGCCGTACTGGGGCCGGATGTCGGTGAACGGGGCGCGGGCCCCGGTGTCGGGGTGGTGGTCGATGATCACGTCCGCCTTCAGGGAGGCGAAGATCTCGTGGTGCGAGGGCTGGGCGTCCACCAGCACGATTTTCTGGTACTCCTGCGGCCGGATCTCGGAAAACGGCGTCAGCCGCACCTGGAGCAGCCGGACCATGGCCAGGTTGTCGGGCCGGCTGATCTGGTTCAGGTTGGCGATGACCACCCGGTGCGCGCGGCCCCGCAGCAGCCGGGAGACGGCCATCGCCGAGGCGATCGCATCCGGGTCCGCCGAGATCACGACCAACACCCCGTCGGCGGGTTGGAACTGCCGCTGGAATTCGATCAGCCGCTGGGCGCGCTTGCTTCGCATCCGGTCCCGGGACCCCCTGATCGGGTCCCGCCATCATAGCCGCGGATTCCAGCCGGCACAAGTCAGGCCGGCCGGAAGACGATCGTGTCGCCCTCCGCGTCGGCGACCAGGGCCGATCCCTCCGGGAAGCGCCCCTTCAGGATCTCCAGGGCGAGCGGGTTTTCGATCCGCTGCTGGATCGTGCGCTTGAGCGGGCGCGCCCCGTAGACCGGGTCGTAGCCCAGCCGGGCGAGCAGCGCCTCGGCCGAGGCGCTCAGGCGCAGATCGATCTTGCGCTCGGCGAGCCGCCGGCGCAGCCGCTCGACCTGGATGTCCACGATGGCGGCGATCTGCTCCGGGCTCAGGTTGTGGAAGAAGATGATCTCGTCGATGCGGTTGAGGAATTCGGGCTTGAAGGTCGCGCGCAGCGCCTCCATGACCCGGCGTTCCATCTCCGCCCGGTCCCGCGCGCCCAGCTCCTGGATCCACTGGCTGCCGACGTTGGAGGTCAGGATGACGATCGTGTTCTTGAAGTCGACCGTCCGCCCGTGGCCGTCGGTCATGCGGCCGTCGTCCAGGATCTGCAGCAGCACGTTGAAGACGTCCGGGTGGGCCTTCTCGATCTCGTCGAAGAGCACGACCGAGTAGGGCCGGCGCCGCACGGCCTCCGTCAGGTAGCCGCCTTCCTCGTAGCCCACGTAGCCCGGCGGGGCCCCGATCAGCCGCGCAACCGAGTGCTTCTCCATGTACTCCGACATGTCGATCCGCACCATGGCCTGTTCGCTGTCGAAGAGGAACTCGGCGAGCGCGCGGGCGAGCTCGGTCTTGCCGACCCCGGTGGGGCCCATGAAGATGAAGGAGCCGATGGGCCGGTTGGGGTCCTGGAGTCCCGAGCGGGCGCGGCGGACGGCGTTGGCGACGGCGGTGAGCGCCTCCTCCTGGCCGATCACGCGCCGGCGCAGCCGCTCCTCCATGTGCACCAGCTTTTCGCGTTCGCCCTCGAGGAGCTTGCTGACCGGGATGCCCGTCCAGCGCGAGATGACCTCGGCGATGTCCTCGTCGTCGACCTCCTCCTTGAGCATCTTGCAGTCCTTCTGGAGCTCGGCCAGGCGCCGGTTGGCCTCCTCGAGCCGTTTCTGGAGCTCGATGAGGCGCCCGTAGCGGATCTCGGCGACGCGGGTCAGGTTGCCCTCGCGCTCGGCGAGCTGGGCCTCGGAGCTCAGCTGCTCCTGCTCGCCCTTGATCGCGCGGATCTCGGCGATCAACTCCTTTTCCCGCTGCCAGTGCGCCTTGAGCCGCTCGAGCTCCGCCTGCTGGGTGCGGATCTCCTCCTCGATGCGGGCGAGCCGCTCGCGCGAGGCGGGGTCGGTTTCCTTCTTGAGCGCCTCGCGTTCGATCTCCGCCTGGGTGATGCGGCGGCTGAGCTCGTCGATCTCGGCCGGCATGCTGTCGATCTCGATCCTCAGCCGCGAGGCCGCCTCGTCGATCAGGTCGATCGCCTTGTCCGGCAGGAACCGGTCGCTGATGTAGCGGTGCGACAGGGTCGCCGCGGCCACGATGGCCGCGTCCTGGATGCGCACGCCGTGGTGCACCTCGTATTTCTCCTTGAGGCCGCGCAGGATGGAGATCGTCTCCTCGACCCCCGGCTCGCGCACGAGGACGGGCTGGAAGCGCCGCTCGAGGGCGGCGTCCTTTTCGATGTGCTTGCGGTACTCGTTCAGGGTGGTCGCCCCCACGCAGCGCAACAGCCCGCGGGCAAGCGCCGGCTTGAGCATGTTCGAGGCGTCGACCGCCCCCTCGGCCGCCCCGGCACCGACCACGGTGTGCAGCTCGTCGATGAAGAGGATGATCTGCCCCTCGGCGGCCTCCACCTCCCGCAGCACGGCCTTGAGGCGGTCCTCGAACTCGCCGCGGTACTTGGCGCCCGCCACGAGCGCCCCCATGTCGAGGGCCACGAGGCGCCGGTTTTTGAGCGTCTCCGAGACGTCGCCGGCGACGATGCGCTGGGCGAGCCCCTCGACGATCGCCGTTTTGCCGACCCCTGGCTCGCCGATGAGCACCGGGTTGTTCTTGGTGCGGCGGGAGAGCACCTGGACGACGCGGCGGATCTCCTCGTCGCGGCCGATCACCGGATCGAGCTTGCCGCGGCGGGCGAGATCGGTGAGGTCGCGGCCGAAGCGCTCGAGGGCCTGGTACTTGTCCTCGGGGTTGGGGTCGGTGATGCGCTGGGTGCCGCGGATCTCCTGGAGCACCCGCAGCAGGGCGTCCCGGCTCACCCCGGCGCGCTGGAGAAGGCGCGCGCCGTCGCCGGAGCTCTCCGCGAGCAGCGCGAGCAGCAGATGCTCGATGCTCACGTACTCGTCCTTCATCGCCACGGCTTCCTGGTAGGCCTTTTCGAGCAGGGCCCGCGTCCGCGGCGAGACATAGGCCTCCCCGAGGCCGGCGCCGCTCACCTGGGGGAACCGTTCCACGACGCGCCGGGTCTCGGCGGCGATCGCCTCCGGGGAGACGCCGAGCTTGCGCAGGAGTTGAACGGCCGTCCCCTCCCTGTCGGCCAGCATGGCGCTCAGCAGGTGCTCGGGCTCGATCTGCGGGTTTCCGCGCTCCGTCGCCAGCGCCTGGGCCTTCTGGATAACTTCTTGAGATTTTATGGTAAATCGGTCAAGCCGCATTCTTCCCCCCCGGCGGAAAAGCGTTCCGCGATTTATGGTCTAAATTTTGCATGAAGAACGTTAATCATGGTTGCCGATCTGTCAAACCCGGGTGCGGACCCCCGGCCCGGCGGCCCGCTTCTGCTCCCCGTCGCCTCCGGCAAAGGCGGGGTGGGAAAATCGTTTCTCGCCGCCAACCTCGCGATCGCCCTGGCCGCCCGCGGCCGGCGCACGATCGTCTGCGATCTCGATTTCGGCGCCTCAAGCCTGCACCGGTTCCTCGGGCTTCCCAACCGCAACCCGGGCCTCTCCGACTTTCTCTGCGGCCACGCGGGCGACCTGGAGGACCTCGCGGTCGAGACTCCCTGGGAGCGGTTGCGCTTTCTCCCCGGGGACGGCTGGACACCGCTTCTCGCCAACCTGCCCGGCGCAAAGAAGGCAAAGCTCATCCGGCATCTCGCGCGGCTCGCCGCCGACGTCGTCGTGCTCGACCTCGGGGCGGGATCGTCGCTTTCCACGCTGGACTTTTTCGGGATGACGGAGGCGGGGCTTCTGGTGTCGACCCCCGATGCGGCCGCGCTGGGGGGCATGCTGGTCTTTCTGAAGAACGATCTCCACCGCCGGATCGAAAAGCGTCTGGCGGCGTGGAAGAACCCCGCGCTCAGCCGCCTGCTCAAGGCCGAGCGCGAGAAGCCGCTCGCCTCCCAGGCCTCCAGCCTGGAGGAGTTCGCCGCGCGGATCGCCGCCGCCTTTCCCCCGGCCGCCGCCGAGATCCGCTCCCTCGGCGAAGGCCTCCGGCCGCGGGTGGTGCTCAACCGCGCCCTGCGCGACGAGGAGATCGAGGTCGCCTACGCGGTCGAAAACGCACTCCGGGTCAAGCTGGGGGTGACCCCGGAATTCTACGGCTTCATCCGGGAGGATCCGGCGGTGGCGGAGGCGTTGCGCCGGGGCCGGGCGTTCCTCGCGGACCACCCCGAGGGGCCGGCCGCAGAGGCCCTGCACCGCTTGGCCGGCCGCATCGATCGCTACTGGGAGCGGCGTGTCCCGGACACGGCCGACCGGCTGGCGCGGCGCCTGATCCGCATCCCGGCGAAACCGCCCGTCGGGGCGCCGGCGCGGCCGGCGGCGCGCCTTGCGGCGCTCGGCCGGGCGGTGCGCATCTTGCGCGGGCTCCGCCCCTGAGAGCTCCCTCCATGGCGGTGCCCCACCCCGAAGGTCACAGTCGCCTGCCGCAGCGCGGGCAGAAGACATAGTCGGCCGGGAAGGGTTCCCGGCAGAAGCGGCAGAAGCGGGCGGCGGTTGCGTCGGGCTCCGGGCCGGAGCCCGCGGCGGGGGCCTCCCCGCAGCGGCTGCAGACGAGGATGTCCTCGCCGCGCTTCACGCGGAGCAGGGGGATGAAAAAAAGGCTGAGGTAATGGTCGATGCGCTGCAGGGTCGCCGTGAGATGGCCGCAGCGCGGGCAGCGGCGGGGCGCGGGGTCCACGGTCACCCGCCGGGGCTGGATGCCGCCGATGAACACGAAGAAGCTTTCCATCCTCGTTTCCCGTCCCCCGGAGACCGCGCTCCGCGAAGGCTCCGCGGCCATTCTACCGGCCTTCGGCCGCGCGTCAAGCCGCGGCTTTATTCTTGACAGGGTCATCAAGCTCGTCTAATAAAACTCCCTCATTCCCGGCCGTTTCGCCGCACTCCGTTTCCCCCCTACCGCCGCGGGGTTCCGGCCCGCAGGCGGGGTGAGTGGACTCTGGGGCATCGATGGGAGAGGCTCTGTTCGCTCGGATCGCCAAGGAACGCGCGCCCCTGCTGTCCCTCTGGTTCGATGCCGCCCTCGAGGGCTACGCCCGCGACACCGCCTCCTTCCTGAAGGACCGCCGCGACCCCTTCGCCAACCCCGTGGGGCACCACACGCGGCGGGGGCTGGAGAGGCTCTTTGACGAGCTGGTCGGGGCGATGGACATGGAGGCCGTGACGCAGGCGCTGGACCCGATCCTGCGCATCCGCGCCGTCCAGAACCTCACCCCCGGGCGTGCGGTCGAGTTTCTCTTTCGCTTCAAGCGCATCCTCTCCGAGCGCTTCGGCGCGGCACCGCGATCGGCCGAGGCCGCCGGTCTTCTTTTCGAGCTCCACGAACGCATCGACCGCATGGTCCTCGCAGCCTTCGACGTCTACATGGCCTGCCGCGAACAGGTGATGGAACTCAAGGCGAACGAGATGCGCCAGCGGACCTTCCGCGCTTTCCAGCGGGCGGGCCTCGTCCGCCCCGAGCACGAGAAGGCGCCGGAGGCGGACGGAGAATAGACTCGGGATGCCCTTCCGGGCGGCCCCCCGGCCGCCCCGGGCAAAGACGGATCGAGAGGTGCCGATCGATGAACACACGCTACCTGTTCGCATTCCTCGTCGTCTTCGTGCTTTTCCTCGTTTCCTGGCTCGGGGCGGCGGCCGGTCTGGGATGGCTCTTCGGGGTCGTGATCCCCTACGCGGCGGTCGTCGTCTTCGTGGTGGGCTTCGCGCGCAAGGTGCTCTCCTGGGCGGCCTCGCCCGTCCCCTTCGCCATCCCCACGACCGCCGGTCAGGGAAGGTCCTTCCCCTGGATCCCCCAGGCGAAGATCGACAACCCCGCAAGCAACTGGGGGGTTTTCCTGCGCCTGCTCTTCGAGGTGCTGACCTTCCGCTCCCTCTTCCGCAACACGCGCATGCGGCTCAAGGAGGAAAAGCTCACCTACCAGCTCGAGATCTTCCTCTGGGTGGGGGCGCTCGCCTTCCACTACGCCTTCCTGACCGTGCTCTTGCGGCACACCCGCTTTTTCCTCGAGCCCACCCCATGGTGCATCCAGGTGCTGGAGACGCTCGACAGCTTCTTCCGCGTCGAGATCCTCTACCCCGGCGTCCAGTTCGGCCTGCCCGCCGTCTACCTCTCGGGCTTCGTCCTGCTCGCCGCGGTGGTCTACCTCGCCCTGCGCCGCATCGTGATCCCCTCGGTGCGCTACGTCTCGCTTGCCTCGGACTACTTCCCGCTGCTTCTCATCTTCGGCATCGCCTTCAGCGGCATCCTCATGCGCTACGTGACCAAGGTGGACATCCGGGCCGTCAAGGAGCTCACGCTGGGGCTGGTCACCTTCCGGCCGACCGTGCCCGAGGGCATCGGGGCGGTCTTCTACATCCATCTGTTCCTCGTGTGCACGCTGCTCGCCTACTTCCCGTACAGCAAGCTGATGCATCTGGGGGGGGTGTTCCTCAGCCCCACGCGCAACCTGCGCGGCGACACGCGCGCCTACCGGCACGTCAACCCGTGGAACTATCCCGTCCCCGTGCACACCTACGAGGAATACGAGGAGGAGTTCCGCGACAAGATGGTCGAGGCCGGGCTGCCCGTGGAAAAGCCGCTTGCCGACGCCGCCGAAGAAGCCGCCCAGGAAAAGGAGTGACCGGACATGGCCGAAGCGAAACCGACCCCGCAGGACGTGTTGCACCGGATCCAGCACACCCCGCCGCGCAGCGACTGGATGGAGACCCCGGTCGAGATCCGCAAGGGGATGTATTGCTACGCCGCCAACCCGAAGAGTGTCGCGACGCTCGGGCTGCCCCACCCCCACGCCTGGAACCCCGTCGAGGACGACTGGCACCTTCCCGAGAACTGGCAGCAGATCCTCCACGAGGGCTTCAAGGAGCGGCTCGAGCGCTTCCGCTCCTTCAAGGTCTTCATGGACATCTGCGTGCGCTGCGGCGCCTGCGCCGACAAGTGCCACTACTTCATCGGCACCGGCGACCCCAAGAACATGCCGGTCTTGCGCGCCGAGCTGCTGCGTTCCGTCTACCGCAACGACTTCAGCCGCATGGGCCGCCTCCTCGGCAAGGTCAACGGCGCCCGGCCCATGAGCTTCGAGGTGCTGCGCGAGTGGTGGTACTACCTCTTCCAGTGCTCGGAGTGCCGCCGCTGTTCGCTCTTCTGCCCCTACGGCATCGACACCGCCGAGATCACGATCATGGGCCGCGAGCTGTTGAACCTCCTGGGGCTCAACATCGACTGGATCGCCACCCCGGTCGCCAACTGCTACATGAACGGCAACCACCTGGGGATCCAGCCGCACGCCTTCAAGGACATGATCGACTTCTTCGTGGACGACATCGAGGAGAAAACCGGCGTGCGCGTCAAGCCGCGCTTCATGGAGAAGGGCGCGGACATCCTCTTCATCACCCCCTCGGGGGACGTCTTCGCCGACCCGGGGACCTACACGGCGATGGGCTACCTCATGCTCTTCCACTACCTGGAGGAGAAATACGGCCTGAAGGTCACCTGGAGCACCTACGCCTCGGAGGGAGGCAACTTCGGCTTCTTCACCTCGCATGAAACCATGAAGCGGCTGAACGCCAAGATGTACGCCGAGGCGAAGCGGCTCAAGGTGAAATGGATCCTGGGCGGCGAGTGCGGCCACATGTGGCGCGTGATCCACCAGTACATGGACACGATGAACGGGCCGGCGGACTTTCTCGAGGTCCCCGTCAACCCGATCACCGGGACGCGCTTCGAGCAGGCGCGCTCGACCAAGATGGTCCACCTCGTCGAGTTCACCGCCGATCTCATCCACCACGGCAAGCTCGATCTCGACCCGCGCCGCAACGATTACCTCAAGGTCACCTTCCACGACTCCTGCAACCCCTCGCGCGGCATGGGCTTCTTCGAGGAGCCGCGCCACGTCATCCGCAACGTCTGCAACCATTTCTACGAGATGCCGGCCAACACGATCCGCGAGCAGACCTTCTGCTGCGGCTCGGGGGCCGGCCTGAACGCCGGCGAAAACATGGAGCTGCGGCTGGCCGGCGGGCTGCCGCGGGCGAACGCCGTCCAGCACGTCCACCGCAAATACGGCGTCAACATGCTCGCCTGCATCTGCGCGATCGACCGCGCGGCCCTGCCGGCCCTGATGGACTACTGGGTGCCGGGGGTCCAGGTGACCGGCGTGCACGAGCTGGTCGCCAACGCGCTCAATTTGCCGGGGCAGAACGAACGCACGACCAACCTGCGCGGGGAGGAGTTCGAGGAACTCATGGCACAGGCGGAGGGCCAGAGCGATGAAGGATAAGCGTTGGATCGTCAGCGGGCTTGTCGTCTTTCTCCTGATCGTCCTCTTCCCGTTCTGGTACAACCGCGGGCGGGCCGTGCCGCCGCCCGAGGTGAAACTCACGGAGAAGGCGAAGGCCGAGAAGGAATGCGTCCTGGCGCGGGACTACATGAAGGCCGAGCACATGCAGATCCTCGACCTCTGGCGCGAGACGGTCGTGCGGGAAGGAAACCGCATCTACACCAACCCCAAGGGCCGGGAGTTCGTGATGAGCCTCTCCAACACCTGCCTCGACTGTCACTCCAACAAGGCCGAGTTCTGCGACAAGTGCCACAACTACGCCTCGGTGCGTCCCTACTGCTGGGACTGCCACATCGAGAATCCCAAGGAGGCCCGGTAAATGGACATCCGCAGAAGACGCATCCTGCAGCTCCTCGGCCTCTCGGCGGCCGCGCTGACGGTCAAGCCGGTCTACGATGCGCTGGCGGCCGATCCGGCCGCGGGTCGGCCCCGGGTGGGACCCGGCCGCGAGCAGCTCAAGGCCAAGCAGTGGGCCATGGTGATCGATACCCGGCGGTTCGCCTCGGAAGCCGACGTCGAGCCCCTGATCGAGGCCTGTCACCGCATCCACAACGTCCCCCACTTCGAGCTCAAGCGCTGGGAGATCAAGTGGATCTGGGCGACCGAGTACAAGCACGCCTTCAGCGGCACCTCCTCGGACCGCTTCCTCGCCGACGCGGTCGAGAAGCGGCCCTTCCTCGTGCTCTGCAACCAGTGCGAAAACCCGCCCTGCGTGCGCGCCTGCCCCACCAAGGCGACCTTCAAGCGCGAAGACGGCATCGTGATGATGGACTTCCACCGCTGCATCGGCTGCCGCTTCTGCATGGCCGCCTGCCCCTTCGGCGCCCGCAGCTTCAACTACACCGATCCGCGCCCCTACCTGAAGCACACCAACAAGCTCTTCCCCACGCGCATGAAGGGGGTCGTGGAAAAGTGCAGCTTCTGCGCGGAACGGCTGGCCGAGGGCAAACGGCCGGCCTGCGTCGAGGCGGCGGGCGGAAAGATCGCCTTCGGCGACCTCTACGACCCGGCCTCCGAAGCCCATCAATGGGTCCGGAAAAACTACACCCTCCGGCGCAAGGTCAACCTGGGAACCGAACCCGCCGTCTACTATATCGTGTGAGGTGAGAGATGCTCGAGTTCGCCGTCAAGGGGTCCAAACGCTACTATGGGTGGATGATCTTCCTGCTCGGGCTGGTCGGGGTCGGGTTCCTCGTCTACCTGAGGCAGCTGGACGTGGGCCTGGGCATCACCGGGATGAACCGGGATGTCTCCTGGGGCTTCTACATCGCCAACTTCACCTTTCTCGTCGGGGTGGCGGCGGGGGGCGTCATGGTGGTGCTGCCCTACTACCTCCACGACTACAAGGCCTACGGCAAGGTGACGATCCTGGGCGAGTTCCTCGCCATCGCCGCCGTCGTGATGTGCATCACCTTCATCCTCGTCGACCTCGGGCAGCCGATGCGCGTGCTGAACGTGCTTCTCTACCCCACGCCGAACTCGGTGCTCTTCTGGGACACGATCGTGCTGAACGGCTACCTGCTCCTCAACCTGATCATCGGCTGGAACGTGCTCGAGGCCGAGCGCAACGGCGTCCATTACCAGGGCTGGCTCAAGCCGCTGATCTACCTTTCGATCCCCTGGGCGATCAGCATCCACACGGTGACGGCCTACCTCTACTGCGGCCTCCCCGGCCGCGGGTTCTGGCTGACCGCGATCCTTGCCCCGCGGTTTCTCTCCTCGGCCTTCGCCTCGGGGCCGGCGCTGCTGATCCTGCTGTGCCTCATCATCCGCCGCGTCAGCAACTTCGACCCGGGCTGGAAGCAGATCCAGTCGCTCGCGGTCACGGTCGCCTACGCGATCTGCGTCAACGTCTTCTTCTTCCTCTGCGAGGTCTTCGTCGCCTTCTACAGCCAGATCCCCGAGCACATGGACCACATCAAGTACCTCTTCGTCGGGCTTCACGGCCACGGGGCCTATGTCCCCTGGATGTGGGCGGCGATGGCGCTCATGGTGCTCGGCATCATCCTGCTCGTCAACCCGGTGACCCGCAAGACCGAGGGGACGCTGATCGTCGGCTGCCTGGCCGTTTTCTTCGGCTGCTGGATCGACAAGGGGCTGGGCATGATCTCGGGCGGCTTCGTCCCCAACCCCCTGCACGAGGTGAACGAGTATATCCCCACCCTGCTCGAGGGGCTGATCACGATCGGGGTCTACGGGCTCGGGTTTTTCGTCCTGACCGTGCTCTACAAGATCGCCATCGGGGTGAAGGAGGAAGTGCGCGCCTGACCCCGGCCGCGAAAGAACCCGCGCCCCAGGGGCTCGGCCGGAAGCGGCGGGCCCCTGATTTTTCACGGTAGAGCATGGCCCCGGCCGGCGCCCGGGCGGATGGATCCTGCAGGCCGCCCGGCGGGGGGCATCCCCGCGGGGCGGCGGCAAAGGCGGTTTCGGCATGGGTTCGCCCTTTCAGATCGGACTGCTGCAGCTTGCGCTCGACGGCACCCCCGAGGAAAACCTCGAAAAAGCCCTGCAGGGCGTCCGGGATGCGGCCGCCCGCGGCGCGCGGCTCATCTGCCTCCCCGAGCTCTACCGCTCCCCCTATTTCTGCCAGACGGAGGACCCCCGGTTCTTCGACCTCGCCGAGACCGCGGAGGGCCCCTCGGCGCAGGCGTTTTCAGCGCTCGCGGCCGAGCTCGGGGTCGTCCTCGTGGTCCCCATTTTCGAGCGCCGCGCCCCCGGCCTCTACCACAACAGCGCGCTCATCCTCGACGCCGACGGCCGTCTGGCCGGGCTCTACCGCAAGATGCACATCCCCGACGATCCCGGGTACTACGAGAAGTTCTATTTCACCCCGGGCGACCGGGAGGCCTTCGCCTTCGAGACCGCCGTCGGGCCCGTCGGGGTATTGATCTGCTGGGACCAGTGGTTTCCGGAGGCCGCCCGCCTGAGCGCCCTGCAGGGCGCCTGCGTCGTGGTGATCCCGACGGCGATCGGCTGGCACCCGCGCGAAAAAGAACCCTTGGGCGAACGCCAGCTTGACGCCTGGGTGACCGTCCAGCGCGGCCACGCCGTGGCCAACGGCGTCTACCTCGCCGCGGTCAACCGCGTCGGCCGCGAGCGGCCCGTCCCCCATGGGGAAGGGATCGAGTTCTGGGGCCATTCCTTCGTCGTCGGCCCCCAGGGGGAGATGCTTTGCCGGGCCGGGGCCGGGGCCGAGGAGATCCTGCTCGCCACGGTCGACCCCGCCCACCTCGAGGCGGTGCGGCGCAACTGGCCCTTTCTGCGCGACCGCCGCATCGACGCCTACGCGGGGCTGCTCGCGCGTTTCCTGGACGGGCCGCGGAGCCGGCCATGAGCCCCCCGCCCGCGCGCCGCCGGCCGGCCGAGTGGGAGCCGCACGAGGCGACACTGCTCGCCTTTCCCGCCGACGGCCGCGACTGGCCCGGGAAATTCGGTGCGATCCGCTGGGCCTTCGTCGAGTTCATCCGCCGGGTCGCCGAGGCCGAACCCGTGCTCCTCCTGGTCGCCTCCCCGGAGCACCGCGCGGCGGTCCGCGATCTCCTCCGCAGGGCCCGTGTGCCGCTCGCGCGCATCCGCTTTCTCCTCCAGCGCACCAACCGCTGCTGGGTGCGGGATTCGGGCCCGATCGTCGTCCGGACGGCGGAGGGCGGTCGCGAGGCGCTCGAGTTCCGTTTCACGGGCTGGGCGAAATACGGCAACCACCGCCTCGACCGCCGCGTCCCGGAAGCGGCCGCACGCGCGCTGCGGATCCCCCGGGTTCCCGTCCGGCACCGCGGCCGGCCGGTCGTGCTCGAGGGGGGGGCGATCGAGGTGAACGGCCGGGGCACCCTGATCACGACCGAGGAATGCCTGCTCGACACCCGGGTCCAGGTGCGCAACCCGGGATTCGGCCGCGCGGACTACGAGTCCGTGTTCCGGGACTACCTGGGCGTCACGAACGTGATCTGGCTGGATCGGGGCATCGAGGGCGACGACACCCACGGCCACGTGGACGACATTTGCCGCTTCGTCAACCCCACCACCGTCGTCGCCTGCGTGGAGGACGACGCGCGCGACCCCAACCACCGCCGGCTCGCCGCGAACCGGGAGCGCCTCGAGGGCGCTCGCCTCGAGGACGGCAGGCGCCTGGAGGTCGTGCCGCTCCCGCTTCCCGGCCGGGTCGATTTCGAGGACCTGCGCCTCCCCGCAAGCTACGCGAACTTCCTCATCACCAACGAAAGCGTCCTCGTCCCCACCTTCAACGACCCGCGCGACCGCGCGGCACTCGGCCTCCTGGCCGAACTGCTGCCCGGCCGCACGGTGATCGGGATCCACGCTCTGGATCTGGTCTGGGGCCTGGGCACGCTTCACTGCCTGAGCCAGGAGATCCCCGCCTGAGCGGCGGCGGTCCGCCTCCCCCCTCCCCGGCTCACGGGTTGGAGAGCACCGCGGCGATCGCCTGCGAGAGTTCCTGCAGATCGAAGGGCTTTTGAATGAAGCCGTCGCGGCCTTTGCGCAGCAGGGGGGTCATCTTCCCGCCCAGGTCGTAGCCGCTGGCGACCAGGATGCGCGTCTCCGGCCGCATTTCGCGGATGCGGCGATAGACCGCCTCCCCGCCGGTTCCGGGCATGACGACATCGAGGACCACGAGGTCGATCTCGTCCCCGTGCCGGGAGAAGAGCGCGAGGGCCTCCGCGCCCCCCGGCGCCCGGATCACGGAAAAGCCCAGCCGCTCGAGCATGCGGGAGGCCGACTCGATGACCGCAGGCTCGTCGTCGACGAGAAGGACGGTCAGCCGGCGGCGGGCGCGGCTTGGGGCGGGGGCGGCGGCCGGTTCCGCCGGGGCGCCCGCCTCCGTCGCCGGGAACCAGAGGGTGAACCGCGCCCCGCAGCCGGGCCGGGAGGCGACGTCAATGCGGCCGCCGTGCCCCCGGACGATCCCGAAGACCGAAGCGAGCCCGAGGCCTGTCCCGCGGCCGTATTCCTTGGTCGTGAAGAAGGGGTCGAAGATTCGCTCCAAGACGTCGGGCGTCATGCCGACCCCGGTGTCGGCGACCGCCAGCTCGACGCCGGGGGCCGCCTCAACCGTGGGCGCTTCCCCGGGAAGATCGAGGGGGCGACTCTGAACGGTGAGCGTTCCGCCCTCGGGCATGGCGTCGGCGGCGTTGACGAACAGGTTGAGCAGGACCTGCTCGATCTGGGTTTCGTCGGCGAGAATGGGCGGAACCGCCTCGAGCTCGGTGACGAGCCGGATGTCCTTGCGGGTCCGGCCGAAGACGTCGAGCACCTCGCGGACCAGGCGGTTTAGGTCGACGGGCGCTTTGCGGTCCGGCCGGCGGCGCAGGTGGGCGAGCAGCCGCGAGGTGAGCTGCGCGCCCCTGCGGATCTGGCGCTCGATCTGCGTCAGGGGCTCGTGCCAGGGGTGGGAGGGGTCGGCCTCGCAGAGCAGCAGCGAAACGTGGGCGAGCGCCGAGGCCATGAGGTTGTTGAAGTCGTGGGCGATCCCGCCCGCGAGCGTGCCGAGGGCTTCCATTTTCTGCGCGCGGTGGAGCTGCTCGGCGAGCTGCTTCTCGCGCTCGGCGGCGCGCACGCGCTCGGTGACGTCCATGAGAAAGTTGAGGGCCGCGGGCTTTCCCTCCCACTCCAGCGGGGCCCCCGTCACCTCCACCCAGCGCGTGTCCCCGGCCTCGGTGAGCAGCCGGAAAACGAAGGGGTCGGGGACGGGACGGCCCGCCAGGCGCGCTTGGTGCCGGGCGCGGACCGCCTCACGGTCCTCGGGATGGACGTGGCGGAACGGATCCGGGTCGGCGAGCAGCTCCTCCAGGCGAAGGCCCAGAAATCTGAGGGCCGCCCGGTTGGCGAACACGATGCGGCCCCCGGCGATGACGAGCATCCCGCCGGTCAGGTTTTCGACCACCGTGCGGTAGCGCTGCTCGGATTCGAGCAGCCGTTGCTCGATTTCCCGGTGCCGGGCGATCAGCCGCGTGAGATGGAAGAGCTCCCGCAGCCGCTGCTTGCCCGTTTCCTCGGCCACGGCCCGGAAGTAGTCCGCCTTGCGCTTCCACAGGGCAGCGTCCTGCGGCGGGCCGGTGTCGGCGCCTTCTGCGGAGACGGGCCGCTCAGCGGTCATCGGCGGGGCCCTCCACGAAGACGAGGAGCACGCCGGTCCAGTCGAGCCCGCGGCTTGCCCCCCCGCAGGGGGCGATCTCGACCCCCGAGTAAAAGCCCAGGAAAGGGACCCCGTGGGCGCCGAGGAGGCGCTGGACCTCGGAGGCTTCCTCCGTGCTCGTCTGGGAATAGGCGGCGGTGCGGCCGGCGCAATCGATGTAGAGCCCGAAGACCGGACGCTCGCCCGCGGCGCGGATCTCGCCCAGGAGCGCCTCGGTCTGCCGTCGCGCCGAGGCGTTCATTTTCTCGGCGTCGCGGATCATGAACAGGATCTCGGCGCCCTCCGGGATGTCCGGTTCGAAGAGCGCGATGCCGGACCCGTCCGGGAGGACCCCGGTGATCAGGCGGTTCACGGTGAGATCCTCGTCGGTCCCCGAATAGGGCTCGCCGAGGTAGCGGCCGATGGTCAATAGGTCGACCGGCCGGCCGCTCCGCCACTCGCGGCTGCCGTAGAGCCCGTCGATCATTTCCACGACGGGCCGGCCGTCGATTTCGAAGAGGAGGTTCCCCGCGGCGCGGGTGACCCGGTGCAGAACGCCGTCGAGCGGGCTGCAGCCATGCATGATGCGATGGCGGGGAAGAAGCCGCCGCGAGACCATGAGGCCCACCGCCCGCTGGCTGCCCGCCCCGAATCCGTGGAACTGGACGGTCGGGGCGAACCCGTAGTCGCCCAAGAGACCGGCGCCGAAGACCGGGAGCCCCGGCCCCGGGGAGGCGGCGAGCCCGGCGAGCAGGCGGGCGGAGACGTTGAGTTCGGGAGGTCCCCCCTGAGACGAGGGCGGGCGGCGGATGGAGTCGTAGAAGACGAGGAGGCAGGCGTCCCGCGGCGCCGGGGCGAGGTCCGCGAGCAGCCGTCGACCGGCTGCGGTTTCGTCCGCGGCGAGGTTCTCCGCCGCGGCGAGCCGGGTGCAGGTCCCGGCGCCCTCCAGGGCGAGCAGGCCGCAGGGGTGCCCGCGGTAGGAGATCTCGCGGGGGGTGATGACGCCGACCGCCGATCCTCCCACGACCGGAGCCGCCTCCCCGACCACGGAGCGCAGCCCCTCGAGAAACGCCTCGGGCGCGACCGTCCCGGCGATGAAGGCGAAGAGGAGATCGGGCCGGCGGATGCCGCCTGCGGCCAGCGCCTGCGCGGCGGCCTCCCGGCCGGCCGCCCGGGGATCGGCGCAATTGGCGTAGCCCACCCCGACCTTCATCCGCGCACCTTTCCGGTTTTGGCTGCGGGGTTTCCCCCGTCAGGCGCTTTCTTTAGCCGGTGCAGGGCCGCGTTTCAAGCCGCAGCACGGGAGGGGCGGGGCAAGGGGAGAGCTCCGCCGACGGTTTGCCGGCGGTTTCAGTAGGGGCTGTGGCGGAAGATTTCGCCTTCCACGAGATAGACCACTTCCTCGGCGATGTTCGTCGCGTGGTCGGCGATCCGTTCCAGGTGCCGCGAAATGAGCAGGAGGTTGATGTAGTAGCCGACCCGCTCGGGAAGATCCTGGATGGCCTGCTTGATGCGGTCGTAGGCCTCGTTTTTGATCTGGTCCACCTCGTCGTCGAGCGTGATCACCTTGTAGGCGATGTCCACGTCGAGGTTGACGAGGGCATCGAGGCTCATCTTGAGCATGCGCTGCACCTTTTCGGCCATCTCGCCGTAGTCGAAGGAGAAGGGCGGCTTGGGGCGCTTGGCGATGGTCATGACGCGCTGGCCGATGTTCACCACCTGATCGCCGATCCGCTCGAGTTCGTTATTGATCTTGATCACGGTGATGATGAAGCGCAGGTCCACGGCGACCGGCTGGTGCAGGGCGAGGATCTTCAGGCACTCCTCTTCGATCTCGACCTCCGTCTCGTCGATCTCGTAGTCGGCCTTCACGATGCGCTCGGCGCTCTCCCCGTCCCGGTGCTCGACGGCCAGGGCCGCCTCGCGGACACGGTCTTCGACGAGGGACCCCAGGGTGAGGATCCGCTTCTTCACGTTTTCGAGCTCTCTGCGGAAGTGCTTGGTCATGCACCGGGTTCCCCTCGTTGCGGTCGCTCGTTCGCCCCTCGGCGGACATCATCATTCTACCAGAAAATTCGCGCCGTGTGAGGAAAAAGTTTCGATTCCGTGAGCCCTGCCGCCGGAGCCCCCCGCGGGGGCGGAGTCCGGGACGCTTTGCCGTATTTTAACCCCAGCCTCATCGGCGCCTAATCCTGCCGCTTCAGGATGCCTCCGAGGAAGGCAGGAGATGAAGAATTCCCACCCGGTTCTTGAGCGCCTCCCGGAGGCCGCCCTCCCCCGCATCGATCCCTCGGCCCGGGTGGTCGACTCGCGCCTCGGGGACTACACCGACATCGGCGCCGGCTGGCAGGTGATCGACTCGAGCCTCGGCGACTACAGCTATCTCGCCGGCACGGACGGGACGGTGATGTACTCCGAGATCGGCAAGTTCTGCTCCATCGCCTCCCATGTCGTCATCCACCCCGGCGATCACCCGATGCACCGCGTCACCCAGCACCATTGCACCTACCGCCGCGTGCGCTACGGGTTCGCCGCCAGCGACGACGAGGAGTTCTTCGCCTGGCGGAAACGCCGGGGCTGCCGGATCGGCCATGACGTCTGGATCGGCCATGGGGCCATGGTCATGGCCGGGGTGCGCATCGGGACCGGGGCCGTGGTGGCCGCGGGCGCGGTGGTGACCCGCGAGGTGGCCCCCTACCAGGTGGTCGCCGGCGTGCCGGCCCGGCCGCTGCGGGCCCGGTTCCCCGCGGCGGTGGCCGATAAGCTCTTGGCGATCGCCTGGTGGGACTGGGACCGGGATACGCTCGAGCGGCGCTTTGCCGATTTCTACGACCTGAACCGGTTTCTCGATCTCTATGGATGAAACGACCCCCGTTTTAGGCCTGAAACCGCGGCTCCTCGCTGTCCTGGTGGCGGCCGAGCGAGCCGAGCTCGAGGCCGTGCTGGACCGCCTCTGGGAGAAGGCCCCCTTTGCGGTGCTTAGGCCGCCGCAGCCGGCTCTTCTCCTCGTCGCCGCCCGCGATCCGTTCGCCACACCCTTTTACCTGGGCGAGCTGCTCGTGACCGAGGCCGAGGTCGGCCTGGGCGAGGCCACCGGTGCCGCCACCGTCTGCGGCGACGAGCCGCAGGGGGCGCTGCTTGCGGCCGCGGCCGAGGCGGTGGATCGGTCCGGCCATCCCGAGGCAAAGGCCGTGCTGGAGGAGTTTCTCCGGCGCCTTGCCCCGCGCCGGCGCCGCGAGCTGCAGGAGAGCGCCCATTTCACGGCCGCAACCCGCGTGCGCTTTGATTCCATGGCCGGCGAGCGCATCGATTTCGGATCCCTGGGGGAGTGAGGATGCCCGCGATCACCCCGCCGGAATGGGAAAGCCAACGGATCTTCCGTGCGCTGCTCGCCGCCTTCAGTCGGCCGGGGAGAATCGTCCGCCTCGAGCCCGGCGACCCCGCGGCGCCGTTTGCCTGCGCCCGGGCGCTCGCCCGCTGCCTGCTTGACGAGACCGTGAGCTATTGCGTCGCCGGGGAGTCTCCGGAGGCGCGGAGTCTGGGCGAGTTTCTGGGGCGCGAAACCCGCGCGCGCCCGGCCGGCGTCGAGGAGGCCGATTTCCTCTGGATCTGGGGGGCGGGCCGAGGGGTCCTTTCCCGGCCGCGGCGGGGAACCGCCGAGGAGCCGCAGCAGGGGGCGACCGTGGTCTGCTGCCTTGGGCCCGGCCCGACCAGCCCCACGCCGGAGCGCCTGCGCGTGCGGCTCTCCGGCCCGGGAATCGGAGCGGCATCGGGAATCGCCCCTGAAATGGACGGGATCCCCCTCTTCGTTTTCGAGGAGCTGGCCGCGGTGAACGCCGAGTTCCCCCTGGGCGTGGAGGCCGTCTTTCTCCGGCCGGAGGGGGGGCTCATGGCCATTCCGCGCTCGACACGCATCCGCATCGGAGGCTGACATGGGCTACGTTGCCGTCAAGGGCGGAACGGCCGCCATCGAGAACGCCGAGCGCTTCCGCGAGCTGCGCCGCTCCGCCCCCGGGGTCCCGCCGCCGACGGTCGCGCAGGTCCGCAGCGCGCTGCACCTCGCCGTCGACCGCGTGATGGGGGAGGGATCGCTCTACGCCCCGGACCTCGCCGCCCTCGCCCTCAAGCAGGCCGCGGGCGACCCCCTCGAGGCGGCCTTCATCCTGCGCGCCTACCGCACGACGCTGCCGCGCCGGGGCGCGACCTTGCCGATTGCGACCTCCGGCATGCGCATCGTGCGCCGGATCTCGGCCGCGTTCAAGGAGATCCCCGGCGGCCAGGTCCTGGGGCCCACCGCCGACTACACCCTGCGGCTGCTCGACTTCGAGCTCGACGCCGATCCGCAGGCCGCCCGCGAGCGGCTGCTCCGGGAGTTGCGCGCGGCCGAGGCCGGGCCGCTGCCGCCGGAGCTCCCCAAGGTGATCGACCTGCTGCGCCGCGAGGGGCTGCTCGTGGAAAGCCGCTCCTTGCGCCGGGCGCCCGAGCGCCTGGTGGACGTGACCCGCGAGGCGCTCACTTTCCCCGCCCCGCGGAGCGCCCGCCTGCAGGCGCTGGCGCGGGGGGAGACGGGGGGGCTGCTTGCGCTCGCGTACTCCAACATGCGCGGCTACGGCTCGGTGCACCCGGTGATCGGCGAGCTCCGCGTGGGGACCGTGCCCGTTCGCATCCGGCGGCCGGAGGACGGCGGCGAGGAGACGATCGGCGAGATCCTCGTCACCGAGGCCGAGGTGATCGCGCGGATCGGCGAGGGCGAGGGCGGGGCGCGCTTCGGGCTGGGCTACGGGCTCTGCTTCGGCCACAACGAAACCAAGGCCATCGCCATGGCGGTCTTGGACCGTGCCCTGGACAGCGAGGAGCCCTCCTCGCCGTCGGAGGACGAGGAGTTCGTCCTCACCCACGTGGACGGGATCGAGTCCATGGGCTTTTGCAACCACTACAAGCTGCCGCATTACGTGACCTTCCAATCGGACCTCGACCGCCTGCGGGCCATCCGCGGGGGAGGGGCGGCGGCGAAAGGAGACGGCCGTGACGAGGCCTGAGCCGACGCCCTCCGGCACCGCTTTCCCCGGCGGGTGGCGCCGCGCCCTCGAGGAGGGGGCGTCGCGCTACTCCTACGCCTTCCTCGACGAGAGCGCCAAGCGCGAGATCCGGCGACGCATCCTCAAGGCGATCGCCCTGCCCGGCTGCCAGGTCCCCTTCGGGTCGCGGGAGATGCCGATCGCCCGCGGCTGGGGGACGGGGGGGCTTCAGCTGACCCTCGCCCTGATCGGCCCCGAGGACGTGCTCAAGGTGATCGACCAGGGCTGCGACGACTCGGTGAACGCTGTCAACATCAAGAAGTTCGTCGGCCGGGTCGCCGGGGTGCGCATGACCACCGACACCCGTGCGGCGACCCTCATCCAGACCCGGCACCGCATCCCGGAGGAGAAGCTCGATTCCGGGCAGGTTCTGATTTTCCAGGTGCCGATCCCCGAGCCCCTGCGGCTGGTCGAGCCCTCCGAGCGGGAGACGCGGCGCATGCACGCCGAGGCCGACTACAGCCGCATGTGGCTCTACCTCTACGAGGACATCGTGCGCTACGGCGAGATCACGGTCGGCGCGCGGTACCCGGTGATGGTGAACGGCCGCTACCTCATGGACCCGAGCCCCATCCCCCGCTGGGACCTGCCGCGTCTTCACCGGGCCGAGAATTTGTTCCTCTTCTGTGCGGGACGCGAAAAACGCATCTACGCCGTTCCGCCGCACACGGACGTCGAGCCCCTCTCCTTCGAGGATTTCGCCTTCCGCGTGGAACGCTTCCCCGGCCGATCCTGCAGCCGCTGCGGCGCAGGCGACAGCTTCCTCGACGAGGTGATCGACGACGCGCGCGGCCTGCGGAGCTGGGTCTGCTCGGACACCGCCTTCTGTGAAAAGCGGCGGAGGCGGAAGGCGCCGCCGGCCGAGGCCCCCGGGGGGAGCCGATGACCCCCCTGCTTGCGGTGCGCGGGCTCACCAAGCGCTTTGGGGCAGGCTGCGGGGAGTGCCTCGACCGGACCAGCGCGCTCCGGGAGACGAACCGCTGCCCACGCTGCGGCGCGATCCTCGCCTGCCGGGAGGTCTCCTTTGACCTCTACCCGGGCGAGGTGCTCGGGATCGTGGGGGAGAGCGGCTCGGGGAAGAGCACGGTGGTGAGGCTTTTGCACTTCGACCTCGAGCCCACGGCGGGCGAGTACCGCCTTGCCGTGGCCGACGCCGCGGCGGGAGGCGGCGGCCGGAACCTCTTCGCCCTGAGCCCCTTTCAGCGCCGCCGGATCCGCAACGAACACATGGGCATCGTCTACCAGAACCCGCGGCTCGGGCTGCGGCTCAAGGTGAGCGCCGGGGGCAACATCGCCGAGCGGCTGCTCATGGCCGGCTGGCGGCACGTCGGGCGCATCCGCGAGCGGGCCTCCGAACTGCTCCGGCAGACCGAGGTGCCGCTTGCGCGCATGGATGAGCCGCCGCGCAATTTCTCGGGCGGCATGCAGCAGCGCGTCCAGATCGCCAAGGCCCTCTCCACCCGGCCGGCGCTCCTGCTGCTCGACGAGGTGACGACCGGTCTCGACGTCTCGGTGCAGGCGAAAGTGCTCGACCTCCTTCGCTCCCTGCAGCGTGAGCTCGGGATCGCCACCCTCGTCGTGTCGCACGACCTGGGGGTGATCCGGCTGCTCACCTCGCGCACCATCGTCATGCGCCACGGCGAGATCATCGAACAGGGGCTCTCCGACCAGATTCTCGAGGATCCCCAGCACCCCTACACCCAGCTTCTGGTGAATTCGGTCCTGTGAGCCCGCACATCCTGCTGCGCGTCGAAGACCTGGCCAAGCGGTTCGTCTGCCACATGCAGGGCGGCAAGGAGATCCTCGGCTTCGAGGGGGTCTCCTTCCGCCTGCCCGCCGGGGCGGCGCTCGCCCTGACGGGCCCGAGCGGGGCGGGCAAGAGCTCGGTACTCAAGTGCATCTACCGCAGCTACCTCCCGGGCCGCGGCAGCATCCGCTACCGCACGGCGGACGGCGGGGACATCGACCTCGCCCGGGCCTCGGAAACCGAGGTGCTGCGCATCCGCAGCCGGGAGATGGGCTACGTCACGCAGTTTCTGCACGCGCTGCCGCGCGTTCCCGCCGTGGATGTCGTGGCCGAGCCGCTCACGGCGGCGGGCACCCCGCCGGCGGAGGCCCGGCTGCGCGCGCAGGCGCTGCTCGAGCGGCTGGGGATCGACCGGGCGCTCTGGGACGCCTACCCCGCGACCTTCAGCGGCGGCGAAAAACAGCGCGTCAACTTCGCCCGGGCGGTCATCCGCCCCCCGCGCCTGCTGCTGCTCGACGAGCCCACGGCCTCCCTGGACCCGCGCGCCATGGAGGTCGTGGTCGCGGTGCTCTCCGAGATGAAGGCCCGCGGCACCACGATGGTCGCCGTCTTCCACGAGGGGTCGCCCCTCGCCTCCCTGATGGACGACGGGTGCGCCCTGCCCGCAAAGGAACCCCAGCGATGAACGAGTGGAATTCTCCGCCGCCCGCGTTTCGCATCGTCAACGCCCGTGTCGTCACCCCCGAGGCGGTCCTGCCCGACGCCGCCGTGGAGATCGAAGGGGGGATCATCCGGGCCGTGTCCCGCTCGGCCGCGGGAGCGTCCTCGCGGCCGGCCGTCGACGCCCGCGGCCGGCTGCTCGTCCCCGGCTTCATCGACATCCACAGCGATGTGATCGAAAACGCGATCCAGCCGCGGCCGGGAGGGCGTTTTCCCGTCGATGTGGCGCTGCACGAGCTCGACAAGCAGCTCGTCGCCTGCGGGGTGACGACCATCTACCACTGCCTCTGCTTTCTCCCCTCCGATGAAAACCCGCCCTTCCGCACGGCCGAAATGGCCCACTTTCTCATCGGCCAGATCCACGAGCTGCGGGGCGGGTTCCAGGCCCGCACCCGCATTCACGCCCGCTACGAGATCACCAACACGGAGGCCGTGGACGCGGTCGAGGACCTGATCGGCCAGGGCCGGATCGACTTCTTCTCCCTCATGGACCACACCCCCGGCCAGGGCCAGTTCCGCGAGATCGAGCATTTCCGCGCCTACTACGCCAAGGCGCGCGGCCTCACGGAGGATCACATCGAGCGCGTCATCGCCCGCCGGCTCGAGGCCAGCGCACGCCTCTCCTGGTCGGGCATCGAGCGCCTGGCGGCGGCCTGCCGGGCGCGGGGCATCCGCATGGCGAGCCACGACGACGACAGCGAAGCCAAAATCGAGGCGGTGAGCCGCCTGGGGGTTTCGCTCTCCGAGTTCCCGGTCAACCGGGAGGCGGCACAGGCCGCCCGCAGTCGGGGGTTGATGGTCTCGCTCGGCTCACCCAACGTGCTCCGCGGGGCCTCGCTCACCGGGAACCTCTCCGCCCGCGAGGCCCTGCGCGCCGGCCTGGGCGACATCCTCTGCTCGGACTACGCCCCCATGTCGCTCTTGCACGCCGCCCTCAAGGTGCACGGCGAGGGCATCCTCGACCTGCCCTCCGCCGTGAGGCTGATCAGCCTGAACCCGGCCCGGGCGGCGGGCATCGACGGCCTCACCGGGTCGATCGAGGAGGGCAAGGCGGCCGACCTCGTTCTCGTCGACGACGGCCGGAAGGTCCCGGCCGTGGTGCGGACCTACGTCGGCGGGCGCGAAGTCTTCCGCACGGCCGACCCGGCCGATCCGGGGGGGCAGCGGTGAGGGCCGGCCGGGCGCCTTCGGCGCGGGAGCTCGCGGCGACGGCCCGGCAGGCGGCACGCCGTGCCGGCGAGCTCCAGATGCAGCATTTCCGGCGCGGGCCCGCGGTCCGCGCGCAGGCGCTTCACGACGTCAAGCTCGCCACCGACCGGCTGTGCGAGACGGCCGTGGTGGAGACGGTCCGCGCCCGCTTTCCGGACCACGCCGTGCTCGGCGAGGAGGGCGGCGAGATCCCCGGCGACGGCGGCTACCTCTGGATCGTCGACCCCCTCGACGGCACGGTCAATTTCCTGCAGGGCCTGCCCTTCTTCTGCGCCGCGGTCGCCTGTTACCGGCGCAACGGCGCCTCCCCCCCCACGCCCGTCGCCGGCGCGGTCTTTCTGCCCTTCAGCGGCGAGATGTTCTCGGCCGTGGCCGGCCGGGGTGGGGAGGTGAACGGCACGCCGCTGCGGCGGCGGGAGGGGGTTTCGCCTGAGCGGGCGGTCGTTTCGGTGAGCTTCGGCAAAACGGAGCCCCTGATGCGGCGGATGGCGCGGCGGCTGGCGCACCTTCTCCCCCGCGTGCGCAAGGCGCGCTGCCTCGGGGCGGCCGCCGGCGAGCTCGCCTACATCGCGGCCGGCTACCTCGACGGGCTCTTCTACGAGGGGATCCGGCTGTGGGATTTCGCCGCCGGCAGGATTCTGGTGGAGGAGGCCGGGGGGTTCTTCGCCGCCCGGGAGACCGCGCCGGGCGAGTGGCAGGTTGCGGCGGGGGCGCCGGGGCTGGAGGCGCTCCTGGCACCGCGGCCCGCGGGCGCGGCAGGCGGAAGCTCCTTGCGGAAGCGCAGGCCCGTCAGCCGGTAGCCCTCGCGGCGGTAAAAGCGGTGGGCGCGCCGCCGCCGGGTCGCGCTGTTCACGACCGCGCAGAACGCCCCCCTCTTCCGGAGCCACGACTCGGCATCCGCGAGCAGGCGGGCGCCGACCCCCCGGCCGCGACCGTCCGCCGCGACCACGAGCGCCGTGACCCGCCCCAGGGGCCGATCGGCCTCGATCCCGTGTTCGAGACAGGCGGCGACCACCCCGACGATCCGTTCTCCCTCCTGGGCGACCGCGACGCGGCAATCCCGGCGGGAAAGGAGCCTGCCCAAGCGGGCGGCCATCTCCTCCGCGCCGCAGGGGTAGCCCAGCTCGGTCATGCGGGCGGCGACGAAGGGGGCGTCCGCCGACCGGGCGCGGCGGATGCGGAGCGCGGCCTTCCGGGGGGGAGGGGCGGCGGCCATCAGATGTAGCGTTTGCGGATGGTCGCCGAGCCGAGATCGAGGACACTCACCACGACGACCAGGATGATCAGCATGGCGGCGGTCGCCCCGTAGTTGAAGCTGCGGATCGCATCCCACAGGAGCATGCCGATCCCGCCCGCGCCCACCATGCCGACGACGCTCGCCGAGCGGACGTTCGACTCGAAGCGGTAGAGGGAGTAGGAAATCCAGAGGGGAACCACCTGGGGGATGACCCCGTAGGCGATCTCCTGCAGGCGGTTCGCCCCCGTGGCGCGGATGCCTTCCACGGGCTGGGGGTCGATCGCCTCGACCGCCTCGGAGAAGAGCTTGGCGAGCGTTCCCAAGGTGTGCATGAAGAGGGCGAGCACGCCGGCGAAGGGGCCGAGGCCGACCGCGCTGATGAACAGCATGGCGAAGATCATTTCGTTGATCGAACGGCAGGCGTCCATCAGGCGGCGGACCGGCTGGTGGATCCAGGCCGGGGCCACGTTCGCCGAGGAGAGCAGCCCGAAGGGGACCGCCCCGACGACGGCGAGCAGGGTGCCCCAGATCGCGATCTGGATCGTGACGATCGTGTGATGGAAATAGTCCCGCCACTCGCTGAAGTCCGGTGTGAGAAACCCCTTCAGGTAGGCGGCCATGTTGCCGCGGTAGGTGAAGAGGTCGAGCGGCCGCATCTCCGATCCGTGCCAGGCCCAGGCGAGCAGTGCGGCGGCGGCGAGGGCGAGGAGCAGCCTCAGGATCTTGGTTCGCAGGGGAAGAACGGGCGGCAAGAGGGCGGATTCCGCGGTGGTCATTAGTCACCTGCCGGAGGAGAAGGCCCGGGGGCCGCAGCCCGAAGGCGCGGCCCCCGAGACGACGGGAAGGTCAGTTGTATTTGGAGACCAGCTGCACATAAGAGCGGATGTCGGCCAGCTTCTTTTCGATCTCGGACATCTTCTGGGCTTTTTCGGCCTCGGCGAGGGTGGTGCTGCCCTCCAGTTTCATTTTTTCCTTCGCCAGGTCGATCTCCATAATCGGGAGCAGCTGATGGTTCGAGGAGTCCTGGAAAGGCGCCCAGCCCGAGCTCATGTTGCGCAGGACCTCGAGTTCCTTCTCCCGGTTCGGCCCGAGGCGGCCGTAGGCGAGAAAGAACCCCTTGATCCGGCTTTTCCACTCCCGCGGGAGATCCTTGCGCCACACCATGGGGTCGCTCGGGATCAGCGGGCTTTTCCAGATGGCCCGCACGTTCTTGATCAGATCCGGGTGGGCCTTCGCGAACTTGTCCCAGTTCTCGGTGTTGTTGGTGGCGAAGTCGACCTGCTTGTTGGCGACGGCCATGAGGTTGGTCTCGTGGTTCGCGTTGCGCACGAGCTTGAAGTGCTTGACGGGGTCGATGCCGCGCTGCGCCCAGATGTAGTAGGTGGGAATCAGGTACCCCGAGGTGGAATTCGGGTCCCCGTTGCCGAAGGTCAGGTTTTTCCCTTCGCGGATGATGTCGTCGATCGTCTGCAGGGGGCTGTCCTTGTGGACCACGATCAGCGACCAGTAGCCGGGGTTGCCGTTCACGTCCACGGTCTGGCAAAAGACTTCGCCGCTGGCGCGGTTGACGGCCTCGATGGCCGACTTGTTGCCGAACCAGGCGATCTGCACCTTGTTGAACCGCATGGCCTCGATCACCCCGGCATAGTCGGGCGCGATGAACAGCTTGACGGGGATGCCGAGGGCCTTTTCCATGTCCGCCCGGAAGGGCTCAAAACCCTTCATCGCCGTGGCCGTCGCCTCGGTGGGGATGACGCCGATCGTCAGCTCCTTGACCTCCTGGGCGAAGGCGTGGCCCGCCCACAGACAGGCGGCCGCCAGAACCAGGGACACCAACCGTTTCTTCATGGACTCCTTCTCCTTTCTGAACGTTGGCCGGAATCCCGCGAGGGATCCGGCATCATGCACCTGCCGCTGCGGCAGGCGGCGTACACACCCGAAAACGGAGCGGCTCGGTGCCGTCGAGATCGAAATCGTCGGATTTCAACCCGTAGATCCGGCGCAAGGCGGCGGGGGTGAGTTCCTGACTCGGGCCGTCGAAGACGATCCGACCCTCCTTCATGGCGATCGATCGCGGGCAGTACTGCATGGCGAACTGCACCTGATGCAGGCTGACGAGCACGGTCACGCCTTCGTCCCGGTTCATGCACTGGAGCAGCTCCATCACGATGCGCGCCGATTCCGGGTCGAGCGAGGCGATCGGCTCGTCGGCCAGCAGGATCCGCGCGCGCTGCTGCATCGCCCGCGCGATGGCCGCGCGCTGCTGCTGCCCGCCGGAGAGCGTGCTCGCCCGCTGGGCCGCGTACTCGGCGAGCCCCACGCATTGAAGCGCCTCCAGGGCGCGCAGTTTTTCCGCCCGGGGGAAGAGCCCGAGCAGGCTCCTCAGGGTTCCCACCCGGGAGAGGGTCCCGGTCAGCACGTTGGTGAGGAGCGGCAGGCGGCCCACCAGATTGAACTGCTGGAAGATGAACCCCACCTCGGAGCGGATGGCGCGGATCCGTGGCGAGACGGCGCCGCGGCACTGAACCTCGCGGCCGAAAAGGCGGATCGCCCCGGAGTCGCGGCTCCCGGCAAGCAGCCCCGCGATGTGGCGCAGGAGCGTCGACTTGCCGGAACCCGAGGGGCCGATCAGGGCCACCATCTCGCCCGAGTCGATGCGCAGGCTGACGTGCCTCAGGGCGTGGCGGCGGCCGAAGCGCTTGGAGAGGGATTCGACCTCGACGGCCGGTGGGCGCGGATCGGTTTTTTGCATGCCTCCCCCTTTCGGGAACGTGGTCGGGGACCGCCCGTGGCGGTCGGCCGGGGTTGTAGGGTCAGCGGGTGAGCGGCTCATTAGCGTTCGGTTTGTTTTGCGTTGAAGCCGGAATCGAGATCGGGCCGGGGGAGCCGAGACGCCGCAGGCCTTCGCCGTGAGCGACGGGGCGGGATGAAAAGGTGTTGGTTTCTATTGGATTTTACCGGCCGGCAGCCGGCGGCGGGGAGGGCAGCCCGAGTCCCATCGCGGGCGAGAGAACACCCGACGGGTCGGCCGGCGGCGGCTTTGCAGGCGGCGCGCACGCGTTTCAGGCGCTTTCCGCCGGCCGCAGGGCCCCCCCGGCGTCTTCGGCAACCGCCGATTCCACGCCACCCCGTTCCTCATGGAACGAAAGAAAGGTTGCCGCGCCCTCCTCCCCCAGATAGCGCCTGAGGGTGCGGCGGTCGGTTTTCAGCAGATCGACCACGATCAGGCCGTCCATCACGTTTCCGAAACTGCGGTCGATGCTGAACGCGAGCAACTGCCCGCCCAAGTTCAGGTACTGGCGCAGCAGGACGGGAACCTCTTTTTGTTGCAGCTCGAGGTCCGCGATCAGCGCGCAGACCTCCCGGAAATCTTGGAACGAGAGGTTGCGGCCGATGCGTCCGCAGCCGGGCACCCGCGGCGGCTTCAGGGCGGCAGGCTTGCGGGGCCGGACCATGAGCGAGAGGTCCTTCGCCTGGCTGTGCTGGAGGAGCGTGGAGGCGATCAGGCGGCGTGAGAGTTCGCTGTAGTCGCGGCTGATGCTCACGGGCCCGAAGAGCGTCCGGTACCGCGGGTTGCGGGCGACGAAGCTTCCGATCCCTTTCCACAGGAGCAGCAGCGAGGAGTAGGACTTCTGGTATTCCGGCCGGATGAAGGAGCGGCCCATCTCGAGGGCGGGCCCGATTTTGCGGAAAAATTCCATGCGGCTGTGAAAGAGGGTCGTCGTGTAAAGACCCTCCCGGCCGTGGCGCGCGAGGATGCGGTCGGTTTGGCCGATGCGGTAGGCCCCGACGATCCTTTTCTCCCCCTCGTCCCAGATGAACAGGTGGAGGTAGAGCGAATCGAAGCGGTCGAGATCGAAGGGCTTGCCGGTTCCTTCCGCGGCCGCGCGAAACGTGAGTTCACGCAGGCGGCCGATTTCGAGCAGGACCCGCGGGATGTCGCGGGCTTCCGCCAGAAAGACCCGGAAGGCGCCGCTGCGCGCAAGAAGCCGTTCGGCGGGCAGGGCGGCGATTTCGGCGGCGAGCCGGGCGGGGTCCTGGGCGGGGGCGATCGCCGCCTGCTTGCGTCCCGCGACCGCAACCGGCAGGGCCGGAAAGCGCCGCGGGGGGCGGGCGGTGCAGCCCAGGACGTAGGTCCGCCAACGCAGGTACTCCATCAGGCGGCGATCGTCGCGATGGGCTTGCAGCCAGCGGTAGGGGATCGGGCTGCCGATCTTGACGTCCAGCGGCTTTCCCCGCCGGTGGAGCAACTCGCGGCCGAGAAGCGCGGTCCGCAGCCGCGGGTGGACGAGGCCTGCGAGATGAAAGCGCATGCGGTTGCGACCGCGGACGAACACGGGGACGACCGTGGCCCGGGCGTGACGCACGATCCGGGCCACGGCGGGGTTCCATGGCGGATCGGTGATTTCGCGCGCCGAGAGCCTCAGGTGCGCGACCTCGCCTGCGGGGAACACCAGCAGGAGGCCGCCCTGGGCCACCCAGCGCATCGCCTGTCGCAGCGGGGCGAGGTTCGCGGAGGCCGCTCCCCGCCGGCCGAAGGGGTCGACGGGGATGACGAGGGGCCGGAGCTGGGGGATGCGGTGGAGCAGGTAGTTCGCGAGGATTTTCACGTCGCCGCGCACCGACAGCAGCCGTTCGGCGAGCAGGACCCCCTCGATGCCGCCGTAGGGGTGGTTGGCCACGACGACCGTCGGGCCGGCGGGGGGGATCTGTTCCATCCCTTCCGGCCCGGCGCAGCGCACGCCGAGGGCCGCGAGCGTCGCCTGCAGGAATCGCCGGGGGTCCTCGATCGCCGCCAGGCCGCGATAGACGGCCTCGCATTCCCGCAGCCCGAGAAGCCCTTCGACCGGACGCAGGGCGCAGGCCAGCCAACCGGTGCCGGCGGCCGATTGCGGGACGAGAGAGAACACGCGGGGGGAAGGGATCTCGGTGCGCATGGGCCTCCTCCTTGCGGGCGGTTCGCCCGAAACGGAGGCATCTTTGCGCGCTTGTCTTAGGGTTTTGCTAAAGAGATGCGAATTTTTGGTTTGCCGCCGCCGCCGCGGGGGCCCCCCTCTCGGCAGGACCCTGCGGCGATCGATTTCTAACCGTTTGGCAACGACGGCCTAACCGGAGGGTTGGATGAACACAAAGAGTGCGTTGATCCCGCGCGGCGGCCTCCGAGCCGGAGTGGGGCAAAACGCCAGGCGACCGAGGCAACGCGGAAAGCGAGGCACCCCCTCGGGATGTTCTGGGAAGGAACGGCGATCGGCTTCATTCTCTGCGCCCCGCTCGGCCCGATCGGCATTCTTAGCCTGCAGCGGACGCTCAGCGACGGCCGCCTGGCCGGGATCTTCGCCGTGCTGGGGGCGGCGGTCGTGGATGCCCTCTACGCCTTGGCGGCGGGCTGGGGGCTTGCGCTGCTGAACGCGTTTCTCCAGCAACACCGCGATCTCTTCCATCCTGCGGCCGGAGCCGTGCTGGCCGGCGTCGGCCTGCGCCTCTTCCGCCGCCTGCCGCCCGGGCAGGCGGCCGGCGCCGCGGCGCGAGCGGATCGGCGAGGGCGGCTGCGGGGGGCGTTTTTCACCTCGGCCGTCCTCATGCTCTCCAATCCGCTGCCGATTCTCGTGCTGAGCGCGTCCTTCTCGGCCTTGAACCTTAGCGGCGGCGGCCCTGCGGCGGCGACCGCCTGGGCCGCGGGGGTGTTCGCGGGATCGGCGCTTTGGGCGCCCCTGCTCGCCCTGGGGGCGAACGCCCTCGTCCCCCTCGCCGCCCGCCTGCCTCCGGCGCTGATTGCGCGCCTCTGCGGGGCTTCCCTTCTCGCGATCGGCCTCGGCGTGGCCGCGGCCCCCTGGTGGGTTCCCGCCCCCTGAGCCGCCCCCCGGCCTTTTTTCCCGTCCTGCGCCGCCTTTATCAACATTTAGCGGTTGCGTAATCGCCGGCTAACCCGGCCGGGGTTGAATGATGGGCAAACGCGTGGCGACGCGATGCGGAAAGGAGCGTATGCAAGCGGACCTGCATGTGCACTCACGGCACTCGCAGCGGCCCTCCCAGTGGCTGCTGCAGAAGATCGGCTGTCCCGAGAGCTTTACCGAACCCCTCCGGCTCTATCACCTCGCCCGCCGTCGCGGCATGGATCTGGTGACGGTCACCGATCACAACCGCATCGAGGGGGCGCTCGAGATCGCGCATCTCCCCGGCGTCGTGATCGGCGAGGAGGTGACGAGCTATTTGCCGGAGGACGGCTGCAAGGTGCACGTTCTCGTCTACCGCATCAGCGAAGCCCAGCACGCCGAGATCCAGAAACTGCGCCCGAACCTCTACGAGCTTCTCGGCTACCTGCGGCAGGAAGGGGTGTTTCATGCCGCGGCCCACCCGTTTTACGCGGTCAACGACCGGCTGACCCCCGCGCACATCGAGAAACTGTTGCTGCTGTTTTCGGTCTTCGAAATCAACGGCGACAGCCACCCCGAGGCGAACCGCCGCCTGCGCGAGATGCTCGCGGCACTGACCCCGCAGGCGCTTGGGCAGCTTGCGGACCGGCACGGGATCGCCCCCGTCGGCCCCCGCCCCTGGGTCAAGCGGCTGATCGGCGGCTCCGATGATCACAGCTCCCTCACCATCGGCCGCACCTTCACCCGGGTCGAGGGCGCCCGGTCGGCGGCGGAGTTCTTCGCGGGGATCGAGGCGGGGGCGGCGCAGGTGATCGAGGAGCCCTCCTCGCCGAAGCATCTCGCCCACAACCTCTACAGCATCGCCTACCAGTTCTACCGCGCCCGGCTCGATCTCGGCGCCCAGGTGCCGCACGATTTTCTGCTGCGATTCGTGGATCGCAGCCTGCGCGGGACGCCGGAGGAAGAAGAGGGCGGGATTCTCTCCCGGTTGCACTTTCTCTGGCAGGCCCGCCGCTTGCGCCGGATCCGGGGCAGCCTGCCGGGGCCCCTGGTCGATCTCCTGCGCAAGGAAACGGCGCGCCTGATCCGCGATGAGCCTGAGCTATTCGCTCTCCCGCGCGGGGCAAAGCAGGTGCCCCAGCCGTCGGCCGAACGCTGGTTCGACTTCATTCACAAGATGTCGAGCCGCATTTTGCTCGGCTTCGCCAACCACCTGCTTGACCACCTCTCGGGGGCGAACCTCTTCAGCATCTTTCACACGATCGGCTCCGCCGGCGGCTTCTGCACCCTGCTCGCCCCCTATTTCGTGGGCTTCGCCCACCACAACGCCCAGATCCGCCTGGCCCGCGAGGCGGCGGGGCAGCTGGGCGCGCACAGCACCGCGGTGCGGCCCTTGCGCTGCGCCGTCTTCGCCGAAAACGCCGCTCAGGGGCTGGCCGCCGCCGGGAGCCGGGAGGAAGCGGAGCGGGTGGTGCTCACCTGCGAGGCGGACACGGAAGGCGGGGCGGTCCGGCGCTTTGCACCGATCGGCGTCTATGCCTTCGAGGAGCTCCCGGGGGAACGGCTGGTCTACCCCCCGCTCCTGGAGATGCTCGATTTCTGTTTTTCGCAGCCGATCGAGCGTCTTCACCTGGCGGGTTCCGGGCCGACCGGTCTCGCCGGGCTCTTCATCGGCCGCTTCCTCGGCCTGCCGCTGGAGGCGACCCACAGCGAGGCGATTCCCCGCCTGGCGCGCCAGCTCACGCACGACACCTTCATCGAGGACCTCGCCTGGAAATACCTCGTCTGGTTCTACGGCCATGTGCGCACGGTCTACGTCCCCTCGCCGGGGGTCGCCCGCGAGCTGATGGAGAAAGGGGTGCCGGCGGAAAAAATCCGGCTCGAGGCCCGCGTGCGGGTCGAGGATGAGGCCGCGGGGCGGCGCCGGCCGGTACGGCGGGCCGCCCGGGGAGGGATCTGACCCCGTTTCCATGGCCGACAGGGCTTCCCTTTCTTCTCCCCCCGATCCGCTCTGTTCCTGCCGCCCCGCAGGCCTGCGGCGCCGCCCGGCCGCCGCCGGCCGCAGCGGTTTCGGCTTTCCCAAACCCCAGCGGAGGATTGCCGCGCATGAATGAAGCCAAGGAGTATGTCGTCGACACCAACGTCTTGCTCGAAGACCCGCAATGCCTCCTCAAGCTGCGCAACGGAAACCAGAACCGCATTTTCATTCCGCACCACGTCCTCCTCGAGCTGAACCATCTTCGCAAGCACCCCCGGCACCGCCATGTCGTCGGCCGCGTGGTGGACCAGCTCATGGCGGACCCGGATGCCTTCCAGGTCCTCGAAACCGCCGGCGTCGCCGCCCGCTTCGCCGACCGCGTGGACCGATTCATCCTCGAGGAGATCCGGGCAAGCCGCCTTGAGCGGCCGATTCTCGTGACCAACGACCGCATGCTGCAGCTCGAGGCCCGGCTGAACGGCATCCCGAGCGAAATTTACCGCGAGTCCGTCCCCTTCCGCTCCGAGGCCGAGCATTTTACCGGCTTTGCCCCCGACCGCGCCCGAGCCCCGGTGAACAGCTTCTTCTGGAACGAGCAGGGAAAGCCGGTCTTTGTCGGCGCCGAAGGGGAGAAGACGATCGACTACCTGCACCGGGCCTGGAAGGTCACCCCGCGCAACGTCTACCAGAACCTGGCGATCGAGCTGATGATGAACCCGGAGCTTCTGGTGGTTTCGATCCAGAGCGAAGCGGGCTACGGCAAGAGCTTTCTGGCGCTCGCCTGCGCCTTGACGCTCGTCTTGGAGCGCAAGACCCACGAGAAAATCTACGTGGTCAAGCCCACCGTCGAAATCGGCCAGAAGCTGGGCTACCTGCCGGGGAGGCTCGACGAAAAAATGGAGCCCTACACGCGCGCCGTCTCCGACCTGGCGCTCAAGCTCCACCGCCTGCGCCCGGCGAACAAGCTGTTCCAGGACGCGGAGACGAACCCGCCGCTGTTCAACCCGCGGCTTTTCGAAATTCTCCCGCTCAATTTCATCCGCGGCATGAACCTCGAACAGGCGGTCGTCATCATCGACGAAATGCAGAACCTCTCGCGCCAGGAGTGCCGCACCCTGCTCTCCCGCATGGGCGAAGGGGTGAAATGCTTCTGCCTGGGAGACACCCGCCAGGTGGACCCGCCCTACCTCAGCCCCGAGAACAACGGCCTCAACTGGCTGGTCAAGAAGTTCAGGGGAAGCCGCATCTACGCGCACCTCGTGCTCAAGGGGGAGAAGTCCCGCGGCCCGATCACGGACCTCGTGATCGCCACCGGGCTGTAACCGAAAACGCACGTCTTCCTCACGCGATCGAAACAGGAAACCGCCATCCTGACACCATGCAGGCGCTTGTCGAACGTTTGGTGCGCTGGGACGCCCGCGGCGTGGCGGCGATTTTCAGCCTGGACGACCGGCGGTGGATCGCCCGCGGGTTGCGCCGCATCTGCGCGAGCGGCGACGGCCCGGCCTATCCGCTGCTGGCGATCCTGCTGTGGTTGCTGGATCCGCCCGCCGGACGCTTCTTCCTTCTGGCGGGGGGCATCGCCTTCGCCGTGGAACTCACCGCCTACCGGCTCATCAAACAGGCGGTCCGGCGCAGCCGGCCCTTCGAAGTCGTCGCCGGCATCGCCTGCCGCCGGAGGCCTTCCGACCGCTTCAGCTTCCCTTCCGGCCACACGGCCGCCGCCTTCGTGGCGGCGACCCTCCTTGCGGAGGCCTACCCGCCGCTCCTCCCCGCGGCGGGTCTCTGGGCCGCCGCCGTGGGCGTCTCCCGCGTCCATTTAGGGGTTCATTTCCCCAGCGATGTCCTGGCGGGGATGCTCCTCGGCATCCTGAGCGCCGCCTGCGGCATCCGCGCCGTGGGATGATCGATGGGTTTGCGCATCCTCTACGGTGTGCAGGGAACGGGCAACGGCCATCTCAGCCGCTCGCGGGAAATCGTCCGCCGCCTCAAGCAGGACGGGCACGAGGTGCGCGTGATCGTGAGCGGCCGCCCCGCCGAGCGCCTCTGGGACATGGAGGCCTTCGAGCCCTACCGGGTGCTGCCCGGGCTCACCTTCGCCACGCGCCGGGGAAGGCTCCAGCCGTTCCGGACGCTCGCCGGGTTGAACCTCGCCCGTTTCTACCGCGACATCCGCCTCGAGGACGCCCGCGGCGTGGATCTGGTGATCACCGACTTCGAGCCCATCACCGCGCGCATCGCGCTCCGCCACCGGCTGCCCGCGATCGGCATCGGCCACCAGTACGCCTTCCACTACCGCATCCCCGTCGCCGGCTTCGACCCCTTCGCCTGGTTCGTCCTGCGGCGGTTCGCCCCGGCCCGCCACCGCCTGGGCCTGCACTGGCATTCCTTCGGCCAGCCGATCCTTCCCCCCGTGGTGCCCGAGCTGCCGGCCGGCGGTCCGGTGCGCGAGAGATGCATTCTCGTCTACCTGCCCTTTGAGGAGCTCGAGGACATCCGCCGGCTCCTCGCCCCCTTTTCCGGGTGGGAGTTCCGCATCCATCATCATCTCGAGCGCCCCCTCGACGAGGGGCATCTCCGCTGGCGTCCGCTCGGCCGCGCCGGCTTTCTCCGGGCGCTCGCCGAGAGCGCCGGGGTGATCACCAATGCCGGCTTCGAGCTCGCCAGCGAGGCGCTGCAGCTCGGCAAGAAGATCCTCGTCAAGCCGCTGAGCGGTCAAATGGAGCAGCTCTCCAACGCGCGGGCGCTCGCCCTGCTCGGCCTGGGGGAGGTGATGAACCGGCTGGACGGAAGGGCGGTGGAGGCCTTTCTGCGGCGCCCCGGCGGCGTCCGCGTCCGCTACCCCGACGTGGCCGCGCACATCGCCCGTTGGATCGCCGGCTGCTCGTGGGAAGATCCGGCGGACCTGGCGCGCCGCTGCTGGGAGGAGACCCTCTTTCCGGCCGAGGCGGTGCCGGCGGGCGGCAGGCGGTCCGCCCGGCCGCTCATTCCGGCGGAATCAGGATCGTCCCCGAGCTGCCGTCCACGGTGATCCGCGAGCCCTGCGGCACAAGGCGCATCGCCCCCCGAACCCCGACGACGGTGGGGATGCCCAGCTCGCGGGCCACGATCGCACAGTGATTCAGGAGCCCGCCCTCCTCGGTGACGACCCCCCCCGCGATGCTGAAGACCGGCGTCCACCCGGGGTCGGTGTGCCGCGCCACGAGAATGTCGCCGCGGCGCACCGAGGGATCCGCCGGGTCGGTCACCAGAACGGCCCGCCCGGTCGCCGTCCCCGGGCTCGCCCCGATGCCCCGCAGGATGCGGTGCGCAGTGGTCAGCTCGTGGTGGGGCCGCCCGTCGATCCAGAAAGGGCTCGGATCGGGCGCTGTCGCGAAACGCCGCTTGCGCCTTCCGGCCCGGGAAAGGGCCTCCGGGAGGGCAAGTGCGCCCAGCGCGAGCGCCTCGATCTCCTCGAGCCTGAGGTAAAAGATCTCTTCCCCCGTTCCGAGCAGCCGCCCCAGCGCCAGAAGATCGACCCGGATGCGGTAGAGCGCCCGGTCGAGGAGAAAGCGCAGCTCCTCCCGCAGGTCGAGAAACCGGGTCACCCGGCGGGAGAGCCACCGGAGAAGCGGTGGGGCGAGGACCTCCCCGCCCCCGCCCGGTCGGCCGGGGGCGGGGTTGCGGACCAGCGCCTGAAGAATTCTCAAGACCTCCTCCGGGGCTTCGGCCCAGCGCGGCACAAGGAGCGAGCGGTGCCGGGCGCGTGCGCCCCAGGCGGCGAGGAACCGCTCGAGCCCCCGGTCCAGGTCCGGCGGCAGGATGCGCCGCAGATCGCTTCCCGCCGGGGCTGAGGCAAAGCGGTGCGCCAGTTCCGGCCGGCTGCGGATGCGTGCGGCCGTCTCGCGGAACCAGGCCTCGATCCGGATCGTCACGTTGTCGGCCTTGCGGCCGATCAGCCGCAGCACATCCTCTCCCGGCAGGCCCCGGCGGGCCGCCGCCTCGCGGAGAGCCGCGAGCAGGGCGGCGGCGTGGAAGTAAGGCCACTGGTTGTTCTCCTGGATCCGGGCGAGGGTTTCGAGGTCGAAGGCAAGTGCTGCGAGGCGCTCCGCGGCCGTCCCCCCGGGAAGCCTGAGGCTCTCGGCGATGCGCTCGCCGAGGGCGGCGACGGTGCGTGCCGCCCGCCGCAGGCAGATGCCCGGCAGGCATTGCGGCTCGCGAAACGGCAGGGCGAGCAGCCGCAGCAAAAGCTCACCCCGTCGCGGAAAGGGCGGGGCCGGCGCTGCCTCCGGCCTCGCCCCGGGCGGAAGAAGGCCTTCGAGCTCGGCGGGGCGCCAGCGCCGCGGAAGCTGTGCCGCCATCCGGGAGAGGGCCCCGGCGTTCAGGTAGAGGTAACCGGCGATGACGGCGAGCGACGGCCGCACCGGAAGGATGCCCAGGCGGGTCAGAATGCGGGAGAGATCGAAACGCGGCGCATGCCGCAGCAGGACATCGGCGAAAAACGGCTCGATCCGGTCGCCCCAGAGATCCTCGGCCAGCCGTCGCGTCCAGATTCCGGGGGGCGGAAGGTCCTCGGGGACGGCTGCGGCCGCGGTGATGGGTCGGAGCTGGAGGAGCCAGAGGATGCCGTCGCGGTCGACCGCCCACTCGATGTCCAGGCCGTTTTCCCCCAGCCGTTGTTCCAGAGTGAGGAGCAGGCCGGCGACCGCCTTCCAGGGGAGAGCCGGCGGCATCCGGCGGGCGCTTTCGGCGTCCGCTTCGGGCCGCGCTCCCGGCCGGCGGGCGATCCGGACCCGCCAGGGGATCGCGAGGCCCGAAACCAGCGATTCCGCCGTTCCCGCCACGGCCTCGATCCAGAGCGCCTCCGAGCGCTGCGGCGCCCGCGGGTCACGGCTGAAGGCCACCCCCGACCAGGCGGCCGGGACCATGCGCTGCAGCACCACGGCGAGAAGCGGGGCTTCCGCTTCCGCCCCCTCGACGGCGAGCGCCGCGAGGTAGGCCCGCACCGTTTCCGAGGCGGCGCTATCCCAGCAATCTTCCACGCGGCGGAAAAGCTCCTCCGGCGTGGAGACGTGGAGAAAGCTGCGGTATTGCCCGGCAAAGCTGCAGCCGGCGAGATCCTCCTTGACGGCCGAGGACCGGACCGCAAGGCCCGCGTCCCATCCCAGCCGCTCCGCCGCCGCGAGGACCTCCTCCTTCAACCCCTCGGGCCATGCGCCGGAGCTGCGCCAGGAGGCGTGGGCCCGCGTGCCGACGGCCACGGCCTCGGGCACGGCGATGCCCAGGCGCGAGGCTCGAGCCAGGGCGGCGAACTTGCGGCCGACCCGGGTTTCGTCGATGGCCTCGGGGTCTTCGATGCGGACGATGTCGCCCATGACGGATCCTCATCCTCGGGTGGGATAGGCGGAAGCCCTGTGCCGGCCGGCGAACGGATGGCACAGGCGGGTTAGAATTCGATGAGCCCGAGCAAGCGGAGACCCCGAGGGCGGTGTCGTCCCGGAGCAGGCCCGGGTTAGCGCGATTCTCACCTGCTCCTCATCGCGGGGCAACGCCCGGGCGTCAGGGTGGTCGTGACCCGCCGCGGCCGCGGCGGATCGATTCAAAAACCGCACGCTGTGAAAAGGATGGAACCCATGACCAGCCCCTGCCGCAGTTGCCTTCTTCACGACGCCGACAAGAACAACGACACCTGCATGCATTGCGTCAAGCGGGTCGACTACATCCGCCGCCTGGCGGCGGAGCTCGCGTTCGCCGCCACCCGCAACTCCCCCCAGGAGGCCCTGCCGCGGGTGGCGCTTCTTTCGCGGCAGGCCCAGTTTCTGGCCGTCTCGCCGGAGCTCTTCTACGAATGAGCGGCCTAACGAGATGTTAACCGAAGTCTAACCGAAACCTAACCAAAGACCGCAAGACTACCTCCCCCTCGACAGGCCCGGACCCCCCGGGCCGCCAAGGGCGGAGTAAGGGATCGATGCCTCCGTTTGCCCTGCTTGCCGTACTGCTTGCCTTTTCCGCGGCGGCCTACCACCTCGGCCGGCGCCGGGCTTTCGCCCTGGCCGGCGCAGGCGGCCGGGCGCAGAGGCTGCACTCCCGGCCGAATTATCACGGCGCACTGGTCGCCCTGTGGTGCGGCCTGCCGGCGATCTTGCTGTTTGCCCTCTGGCTTGCCTTTGAATCCCAGGTGATCACGCGGATCGTCGTCGAGGGCCTCCCCGAGCCCCAGCGCAGCCTGCCCGGGGACCGGCTCAGCCTGATCGTGAACGACATCCGCAATGTCGCCGGCGGGCGTTTTGAGGAGGCGGCCGCGGATCCGGCGGTGCGGGAGGCCGCGGCGACCTACCGGCGGCTTCTCGGCCTGAGCCGCCAGGCGCTCGCCGTGGTGACGCTCTCCCTGGCCGCCGCCATGGCCCTCCTCGTGCGCCGCCGCCTGCGGCCGGCGCTCCGGGCGCGCAACCACGTCGAGGGCATTTTGACCGCCATGCTCGTCGCCTGCTCCACGATCGCCGTCTTCACCACCGTCGGCATCGTCCTTTCCGTGGTCTACGAGGCGATTCTCTTTTTCCGCATCATCCCCGTCGGGGAGTTTCTCTTCGGCCTCTCCTGGAGCCCGCAGATGGCGATCCGCGCCGACCAGGTGGGGGCCTCCGGCGCCTTCGGCGCCGTACCCGTCTTTCTGGGGACGGCCCTCATCTCCGCCATCGCCATGGCGGTCGCGGTCCCGATCGGGCTGATGTCGGCCATCTATCTCTCGGAGTATGCCGGCAAGCCCTTCCGCGCGGTCGCCAAGCCGCTGATCGAGATTCTCGCCGGGATCCCCACCGTGGTGTACGGCTTTTTCGCCGCCCTGACCGTCGCCCCCTTCGTCCGCGACGTAGGCGGCCTGCTCGGGCTCGATGTCGCCTCCGAGAGCGCGCTTGCCGCCGGCGTCGTCATGGGGATCATGATCATCCCCTTCGTCTGCTCGCTCTCCGACGATTTCATCAACGCCGTCCCCCAGTCGCTGCGGGACGGCGCCTACAGCCTGGGGGCGACCCGCTCGGAGACCGTACGGCGCGTGGTCGTTCCCGCCGCGCTCCCCGGGATCATGGGGGGGATCCTCCTGGCGGTCTCCCGGGCCATCGGGGAGACAATGATCGTGGTCATGGCGGCGGGTCTTGCCGCCAACCTCACCGTGAACCCCCTCAAGGCCGTCACCACGGTCACCGTCCAGATCGTGACCCTGCTGATCGGCGACCAGGAGTTCGACAGCCCCAAGACGCTCGCCGCCTTCGCCCTGGGGCTGGTGCTGTTCGTGGTGACCCTCTGCCTGAACGTCATCGCCCTCTACATCGTGCGCCGCTACCGGGAGCAATATGAGTAAGACGCAAGGGCACCCGAGGGCCGGGGGAACCCCGGAAAACGGCCGCACGATCGCCGTCGTGCGGGCGAGCCTCCCCCGGCGCTACCGCAGCGAACGGCGGTTCCGCCTCCTTGGGCTGGCGGCGGTCGTTCTGAGCCTGGGGTTTCTCGCCCTGATGTTCGCTAGCCTCATCGTCAACGGCGTGAGCGCCTTCCGCCAGACGGAAATCCGGCTGCCGGTCCATTTCGACCCCGAGGTCCTGCACGCCGAGGCGCTCGCCCAGGCCGACTACGGCCAGCTCATCCGTGCGGCCCTGGGGCGGCTCTTCCCCGACGTCGAGGGGCGCCGGGAGCGGCGCGAGCTCGCCGCCCTCGTCAGCAGCGCCGCGGTCTACGATCTCCGCGATCTCGTCATGCGCGATCCCGGCGTGATCGGGCAGACGCGCGAGGTCTGGCTCAAGGCCGGGGCCGACATCGACATGGCGGTCAAGGGCCATTTCCGCCGCGATCTCCCCGAGGCCGAGCGCCGCGTCTCGGACCGCCAATTCGCCTGGCTGGATCGCCTGGCGGCGGAGGGACGGCTCGAGAAGCGCTTCAACCGCACCTTCTTCACCGCCGGGGACTCGCGCGAGCCCGAGCAGGCCGGGATCTGGGGGGCGGTCAGCGGCTCCTTCTTCACGCTTGCGGTCACGCTGATGCTCTCCTTCCCCATCGGGGTCGCGGCCGCGGTGTATCTCGAGGAGTTCGCGCGCAAGGGCCGGATCACCGACCTGATCGAGGTCAACATCAACAACCTCGCGGCCGTGCCCTCGATCGTCTTCGGCCTGCTGGGGCTCGCCGTGTTTTTGAATTTCCTGCACCTGCCGCGCTCGGCCCCGCTGGTTGGCGGGCTGGTGCTCACGCTCATGACCCTGCCCACGATCATCATCGCCGGCCGCTCGGCGCTGAAGTCCGTCCCGCCCTCGATCCGCGAGGCCGCGCTGGGGGTCGGGGCCTCGCGCATGCAGACGGTCCTGCACCACGTGCTGCCGCTGGCGCTTCCGGGCATGCTGACCGGGACGATCATCGGCATGGCGCGCGCCCTGGGGGAAAGCGCACCGCTGCTCATGATCGGCATGGTGGCCTTCATCGTGGAAATCCCCAAAAGCTTCACCGACCCGGCGACCGTGCTGCCGGTGCAGATCTACCTCTGGGCGGACAGCCCGGAGCGCGCCTTCGTGGAGCGCACCTCGGCCGCGATCCTCGTCCTGCTGGCGTTCCTGGTGGTGATGAACGCGGGGGCGATCTGGCTGCGCAAGCGCTTCGAGCGGCGTTGGTGAGGCCCTAACCGAATTCAAACCCAAACCCCACAATCGGCTCACGCCGGGCGCTTAGGTTGCCCGCAGATCCGACGGCATCGAGAGGATCCAAATTCTCCCCAATGCAAAAGGAGGGCATTCATGAAGAGGTTAACCGTTGTTTCCATGGCGTTGGTGTTCTGCCTGGCCGCCGTCATTCCGGCCCGGGCCCAGCAGCGCGACGCGATCAGCATCGTCGGCTCCTCCACCGTCTACCCCTTCGCCACGGTCGTGGCCGAGCGTTTCGGCAAGGCGGGCGGGTTCAAGACCCCCAAAATCGAATCGACCGGGACGGGCGGCGGCTTCAAGCTCTTCTGCGCCGGGGTCGGCGTCCAGCACCCGGACATCTCCAACGCCTCGCGGGCGATCAAGGCCTCCGAGTTCGAGACCTGCCAGAAAAACGGCGTGACCGAGATCGTCGAGGTGAAGATCGGCTTCGACGGGATCGTGCTCGCCAACTCGAAGAAGGCGCCCGTGCTGTCGTTTTCGTCCAAGGACATCTTCCTTGCGCTCGCCAAGGAGGTCCCCGACCCCAAGGGGGGTGAGGCGCTGGTGGCCAACCCCTACAAGACCTGGAAAGAGGTCAACCCCGCGCTTCCGGACGTCAAGATCGAGGTCCTCGGCCCGCCGCCCACCTCGGGGACGCGGGATGCCTTTCTTGAGCTCGCCATGGAGCGCGGTGCGCTCGCCTTCGAGTCGCTGAAAAAGCTTTCCAAGGAGGACGCCAAGAAGTTCCAGAAGGTGTTTGCTTCGCTGCGCGAGGACGGCGGTTGGGTGGACGCCGGGGAAAACGACAACCTGATCGTGCAGAAGCTCGTCGCCAACCCGAACGCCGTGGGCGTCTTCGGCTTCAGCTTCCTCGACCAGAACACCGACAAGATCCAGGGGGCCAAGGTGGACGGCCATGTCCCCACCTTCGAAAACATCGCCGACGGGAAGTACCCCCTCTCCCGGCCGCTCTTCTTTTACGTGAAAAAGGCGCACGTCGGCGTGATCCCGGGGATCCGGGAATTCCTCGCCGAGTTCACGAGCGAGAAGGCCTGGGGCAAGGACGGCTACCTGAGCGAGAAGGGCCTGATCCCGCTCCCGGAGGCCGAGCGCAAGAAGGTCGCCGAGAACGTGAAAAACCTCGTCGTCCTGAAGGAAGCGAAATAGAGTCCGGGTTCCCGGTCCGGGGCGGTTTCCGCGCGCCCGAAGCGCTGCGGATCCGCCCCGGATTTGCGGTCTTTACGGGGCCGGCGGCATCGGCTACTAAGAAGGGCGGTGTGGCGATGCTCACCCTGACGCGGGTCGAAGAGGCCATGACGAAGGGGGTCGGTTTGGGAACATCACCCGGCGAAGAGCCGGCCAGGGGCCGGCCGGATCGCGAAAGCCGCGAGACCGTGGGCACGGTGACGGTCGAAAACCCGCGCATGGTCTGCCGCGGCGTCAACGTCTTCTACGGCGACAAGCAGGCGATCCGCAACGTCTCGATCGACATCGGCCGCAACGAGGTCCTCGCCATGATCGGCCCCTCGGGGTGCGGCAAGTCGACCTTCATCCGCTGCCTGAACCGCATGAACGACACGATCGAGGGCTGCCGGGTGACGGGCGAGATCCTGCTTGACGGCGTGAACATTTACGACCGCAAGGTCGACGTCGTGCCGCTGCGCGCCCAGGTGGGGATGGTCTTCCAGAAACCCAACCCCTTTCCCAAGTCGGTCTACGAAAACGTGGCCTACGGCCCGCGCATCCACGGCCTGGCACGCAACCGCGCCGAGCTCGACGAGATCGTCGAGAGGGCCCTGCGCAAGGCGGGCCTGTGGGATGAGGTGAAGGACCGGTTGCACGAGCCCGGGACCGGGCTCTCCGGCGGGCAGCAGCAGCGCCTGTGCATCGCGCGCACGATCGCCGTCAACCCCGAAATCATCCTGATGGACGAGCCCTGCTCGGCCCTCGACCCCATCGCCACCTCGGTCATCGAGGACCTGATCTTCGAGCTGCGGACCCAGTACTCGATCTGCATCGTCACGCACTCGATGCAGCAGGCGGCGCGGGTCTCCCAGCGCACCGCCTACTTCCACCTCGGGGACCTGATCGAGGTGGGCCCGACCGAGCGGATCTTCACCAACCCCCGGCACCCGCTCACCCAGGATTACATCACCGGCCGCTTCGGCTGATCGGCAGCGGCCGGGGTCGCCTCCCCGCCCCGGCCAAGCGGCAGCTCGATGCGGAAGCGGCTTCCCTCGCCCACCCGGCTTTCCACGGAGACCCGCCCCCCGTGTGCCTGGGCGATGTGCTTGACGATCGCCAGGCCTAGCCCGGTCCCCCCCTGGCTTCGGCTGCGCGCCTTGTCTGCGCGGTAGAAGCGCTCGAAGAGGCGTGGCAGGTGTTTGCGCTCGATGCCGATGCCGCGGTCCTCGACCTCGATCGCCACGATCCCCCCGGTGGCGCGGCAGCGCACGGCGACGGGTTTGCCGGGGTCGCTGTACTTGATCGCGTTGTCCAGCAGGTTGACCACGGCCTGCTCGAGGAGCACCGGGTCGGCGGCGATGAACAGGGAGGGGTCGGCCTCCACCGTGATCGGGATCCCCTTTTCCTGGGCCGGGGTGCGACAGATCTGCACCGCGCTCTGCAGCAGCCGCTCCAGACGCACCGGCTCGAGCTTGAGCTCCCCGCGCTCGCCCTCGTTTTCGATCCGTGAGAGCAAAAGCAGGTCGTCCACGATGGCCTTGAGGCGGTCGGCGTGCCGCGCGATGATCCGCAGAAAGCGCGAGGCCTCCGCCGGGTTCTCGAAGCCGTGATGTTGCAGCGTCTCGACGAACCCCTGGATGGCCGTCAGGGGGGTCTTGATCTCGTGGGAGACGTTGGCCACGAAATCGCGGCGCACCTCCTCGAGGCGCCTGAGGCGGGTGACGTCGCTGAAGACGATGAGAACGCCGATCGCCTCCGTCCCGGCGCCGCGCAGCGGGGTGCTGCGGATGTTCAGGATGCGCTCGCCGTCGCGGTAGACGGTGATGTCCTCTTCCAGCACGGAGGGCGTCGCCAGGGCGCGCAGGATGAACTGCTGGATGGCGTGGTTGCGGACCGCCTCGGGGATGGTTTTCCCGCGCACCCGCTCCGCGTCGAGTTCGAACCAGCGCGCGGCGGCGGGGTTCAGGCTGAGGATGCGCTCCCCGGGGTCGACCGCGATGACCCCCTCCACCATGCTCGAGAGCACGGCCTCGAGCTCGTTTCGCTGGCGCACCACGGTCTGCAGGCGCGCCTCGAGCTCGGCGGCCATGCGGTTGAGGGACTCGGCGAGCCCGCCGAGCTCCTCGGAATCGGGGATGGGGAGACGATGGCCGAGCTCGCCGCGGGCAAGCCGCCGCGCCCCGTCCTTGAGCTCCTCGACCTTGCGGCCGTACCGGCGGGAGATCAGCAGTGTGACGGCGAGGGCGAGCAGGGCCACGAGGGCGCCGACGGCGAAGAACTCGAGGCGGATCTCCGCCATCTGGGCTTCCATGTGCGAGAGCGGAAAGGCCGCCCGGACGACGCCGAGGCGCCGCCCCTCGGACTCGACGGCCACGGCGGCATAGAGCACGTTCTGGCGCAGGGTGGAGCTGTAGCGCCGGGCGCGGCCGGATCCGGAGGCGAGGGCCGCGGCGATTTCCGGCCGGCCGGCGTGGTTGTCCAGGGTCTCCGGGGCCGCCCAGGTGTCGCCGATGACCTTGCCCTCGGGGAGTACGACGCTGAAGCGGGTGTTGGCGTGGCGTCCGAGCCGCTTGCAGACGGCGTCCACGGCCTCGGCCTGCAGTAGTGGATCGAGCAGCGGCTGGATTTCCTGTTCGATCAGCCGGGCGCGGCCGAAGAGGTCGGCGGTGAGCTGCTCTTCGAAGAATCGTTCCAGGCTGCGGGAGAAATGCCATCCCGCCACGGAAAGCGCCCCGAGGGCGATGAAGAGATAGGAGAAAAAGAGGCGCCAGAGGAGTCTGCGGGGCGGCTTCATGGCGCCTCGCGGAAGCGGTACCCCACCCCGCGCACCGTCTCGATGTAACGGCCGTAGGGGCCGAGCTTCTTCCGCAGGCCCACCACCTGGACATCGACGCTGCGGTCGGTGACGGGGTAGTCGGTCCCGCGCACGGCATCCACGATCTGGGAGCGGGTGAACACCCATCCGGGGCGGCGTGCCAAAAACGTGAGCAGCTGGAACTCGGTGAAGGTGAGGTCGATCGGTTTTCCGCCCGCGAGGACCGAGCGCCGCCCGGGGTGGATCTCGAGATCGTGGATCGTGATCACGCTCTGGTCGTCGACCGCCGCCCGCGAGCGGCGCCGCAATACGGCCTTGATGCGGGCGAGCAAAACCCGCGGGCTGAACGGCTTGGTGACGTAATCGTCGGCCCCGAGCTCGAGGCCGGCCACGACGTCGGCGTCCTCGCCCTTGGCCGTCAGCATGACGATCGGGAGGCCCGCGGTGCGGGTTTCGGCCTTCAGGGCGCGGGCGACCTCCAGGCCGTCCAGCCCGGGGAGCATGAGGTCCAAAACGAGCAGCGTAAACGCCCCCTGCCGGACTTTCTTCAGGGCCTCCTCGCCGCTGGCGGCCGTCTCCACGGCGAACCCCTCGCGGGCGAGGTGGAAACGGACCAGTTCGACGATGTCTTCCTCATCGTCGACGACCAGGATACGCTCTTTGGCCATCGGCTCAACCCCTCCATGACGGGCCCGGCATCGTCTGCCGCGGCTCTGAAGCGGTCATTCTGTTTTCCTTTCGTTGGCCCGCGGCTAGGATCCGGTTAGTTTTGGATTGCCCGGCGGGGATTTCCCTTGCCTGCGGCGCCGCGTTTCGGTACTTCGAAAGGGGGTGAACCGGCATCCCCCCCGGTTGCGGTGCGGTACATGGAGCCTTCCCCCGCGGCGCGCATCCTCATTCTTTCGGCATCGGTCGGCGGCGGGCACCTGCGGGCCGCCGAGGCGGTCGAGCTCGCCCTGCGGGAGCTCGCCCCCGGCTGCGCGATCGAAAACCGCGACGTCCTGAGCCTGGCCAGCAAGGCCTTCCGCCGTCTCTACGGCAAGGGCTACCTCGATTTCGCAAACCGCGCCCCGCATCTTCTCGGCTTCGTCTACGACGTCCTCGACCGTCCCTCCCCCAAGGACCCGGCGGCGGCCGCGCTGCGGGTCGCCCTGGAGAAGCAGAACCTCAAGCCCTTTCTCAAGCTCCTGCAGGCCAAGCCCTGGGACCTCGTGATCAACACCCACTTTCTGCCTGCGGAGATCATCGCCTCGCTGCGACGGCGCGGCAAGACGAGCCTCCCCCAGATGACGGTGGTGACCGATTTCATGGCCCATCGCCTCTGGGTCCAGGAGCCCTGCGAGCACTACTTCCTTGCCACCTCCGAGTGCGCGGCCTACGTCCGGGCGCTCGGCGTTTCCGCGGAGCGGATCGCGGTCACGGGGATCCCGATCCACCCGGCCTTCGGCCGCCCCGTGCGCCGCGGACCCTGCCTGCAGGCCCTGGGGTGCCGGGGCGAGCGGCCGATCGTGCTCCTGCTCTCCGGCGGGTTCGGCGTCGGCCCGGTCGAGTCGATTCTCGCGTCCGTGCTGGCGATCTCGCGGCCCATCGAGGCGGTCGTGGTCTGCGGCCGCAACGCCCGCCTCGAGCGGCGCCTTGCAGCGCTTGCTCCGCCTTCGCCCCATCGCCTCCGGGTGCTGGGATACACCTCCGAGCTGGACCGCTGGCTTGCGGTCGCCGATCTCGTGATCAGCAAGCCGGGCGGCCTGACCTCTTCCGAGATCCTGGCGCGGGGGACGCCGTTTGCGATCGTCAACCCCATTCCCGGCCAGGAAAGCCGCAACGCCGATTATCTGCTGGAAAACGGGGCGGCGGTCAAAATCGGGCCGCTCGCCACCCTGACCTGGAAAATCGAACGCCTGCTCGCCGACCCCCCGCGCCTGAGCCGCCTCAAGCGTCAGGCGAAGCGCCTGGCCCGGCCGGAGGCCGCCTTCGACATCGCCCGGCGGGTGCTCGCGTTTCTCGCGACGGGGCGGGCGGCGAACGCCCCCGCCGCGCCGGAGGAGCCCCCCGGGGGGCGCTGAGCGCGGCCGTGCGCCTCAGCCATGGGCCGCTTTCAGCGCCTGGTCCAGGTCCGCCAGGATATCGTCGATGTGCTCGATGCCGACCGAGATGCGCACCATCTCCGGCTCCACCCCCGCGCGGCGCTGCTCCTCCGGGGAGAGCTGCGAGTGGGTCGTCGAGGCCGGGTGGATGACGAGGGTGCGCGCATCGAGGATGTTCGCCAGATGCGAGCAGAGCCGCACCGACTCGATGAAGCGGCGGCCGGCCTCGAGGCCGCCCCGGAGCCCGAACCCGAACACCGCGCTGGGACCCAGGGGGAAATAGCAGCGCGCCCGCTCGTGGTCCGGGTGGCTGGGGAGTCCGGCGTAGTTCACCCAGCGGACGAGCGGGTGGGATTCCAGAAAGGCGGCGACGGCGCGCGCGTTTTCGCAGTGGGCGCGCGCCCGCAGCGGCAGCGTCTCCAGCCCCTGGAGAATGAGGAAGCTGTTCATCGGGCTGAGCGCGGCCCCGATGTCGCGCATCAGGCCGGTCCGCAGCTTGACGCAGAAGGCGCTGCAGGGGGTGCCCTCGAGCGAGCAGAGCGCCTCCCAGAAATTCAGCCCATGGTAGCTCGGGTCGGGGGCGGTGATTTCGGGGTACTTGCCCGCCCCGGCCCAGTCGAAGCATCCGGCCTCGACCACCGCCCCGCCGATGCTGTTGCCGTGGCCGCCGACGATCTTGGTGAGGGAGTAGACCGCCAGATCCGCGCCGTGCTCGAAGGGGTTGAAGATGGGGGGGGGCGAGACGGTGTTGTCGACGACGAAGGGGATGCGCCGCCGGCGGGCGATCGCGGCGAGGGCGGCGAAGTCGTCGACGTTGCAGCGCGGGTTGCCGATGCTCTCGGTGTAGAGCAGGCGCGTGTTTTCGTCGATCGCCGCCTCGACCTCGTCGGGGCGGCCGGTGTCGACGAAGCGGACCTCGATGCCGAAGCGCCGGAGCGTGTTTTCGAAGAGGACGTGGGTCCCGCCGTAGAGGTTCGAGCCCGAGACGAGGTTCTGGCCCGCGCCGGTGATCGCGGCCACGGTGTAGAAGACGGCCGCCATGCCCGAGGCGGTGCAGATCGCGGCCGATCCGCCGTGGATCGCGGCCAGGCGCCGCTCGAGGACATCGGTCGTCGGGTTGCCGATGCGCGTGTAGATGTAGCCGCTCGTGTCGCGCAGGGCGAAGAGGTCGGCGGCGTGGCGCGTGTCGCGGAAGACGAAGCTCGTTGTCTGGTAGATGGGGACGGCGCGGGAGAGCGTCTGGGCGTCGGGGGTGTGCCCGGCGTGCAGGACCTGGGTTTCCAAGTGCGGCGTGGACGCGGCCATGGTGGGCTCCTTGTGTGCGATGTGGGAATGAAAGCCCTTATAGGGCGGCCCTTTGCCCTTGACAAGGGGGTGCGCCGGCGGCTCGTCTTTTTGCCCGGTTTCGTGATATCGTGCCCCGGCCGTCAGGGATGCACCCGGACCGGTTCCAGGGGAGCCCATGAACATCCTGGATCTTCCGATTTTCAACCTCTTTCGGTCCCTCCGGTCAAGCCCCCGCCGGGAGGTGATGGCCCGCTTCGCCGTCCGCTACGACAATTTCAAGCTTCTGCTTGAATCGAACACCGAGCTGCTCAAGATCATCGCCGACATCGAAGACAAACTGCGCGGCAAGGCCCCCTTCGGCTTCCCCTACATCGAGGCCCAGACGCTCCGGACCTTCTTCCATTGCGGCCGCATGATCGATTGCATCGAGAAGATGTCCGGCCGGCCCTATCCCCACCTGCGGCGCGCGCTCGAGGCGATCCAGAACGCCGTCAAGGGGGAGGCCGAGGAGACCCGCGTCGCGCCGGCCGTCAGCCGCGAATTCGTCCTGCGCTATGCGGACATCCCCTCGCGGGAATTCGCCCCCGCCGTTGGGGAAAAGAACGCCAACCTCGCCGAGATCCGCAACCGCGTCCGGCTCGCCGTGCCGCGGGGGTTTGCCGTGACCACGGCCGCCTTCGAGCATTTTATGGCCGCCAACCGGCTCGAGGAAGTCGTCCGTCGCCTCAAGGCCAAGGTCGACATCATCGAGACCGAAACCATCCTCCAGGTGAGCGAGCAGATCCAGATGCTGATCGCCGAGGCCGAGGTGCCGCCCAGTCTGGGGCGGACGATCCTCGAAGCCTTCGACGAGCTTGAGGCCGCAGCCCCGCCCTCCCGCCGTCCGCTGTGCATTTCCATGCGCAGCAGCGCCATCGGCGAGGACGCGACCCTCTCCTTTGCCGGCCAGTACCTCACGGTGCTGAACGTGCCCCGGGAACGGGTGCTCGGCGAATACAAGAACGTCGTGGCCAGCCTCTTTTCCCCCCGGGCAATCGCCTACCGGCTGCACATGGGCATTCCCTTCCACGAGGCCGCGATGGCGGTCGCCTGCCTGGAGATGATCCCGGCGCGGGCGAGCGGCGTGCTCTACACCCGCCACCCGGTGAACCCTTTCGACGACCGCATGCTCATCCAGGCCGTCCGCGGCCTGGGGCCGTACGCGGTGGAGGGCATCGTCCCCCCGGACCACTACGTCTTTGAGAAATCCGATCCCCCGCGGCTGGTCGAGAAACGCCCCGGCGATCAGGCGGTCCGGCTCATCCCCCTTCCCGGCGGGTCCGTCGCCGAGCAGGAAGTCCCCGCGGAGGAACGCCGCCTTCCCAGCCTGAGCGACGGCCAAGCCGCCGAGCTCGCGGCGGCCGCTCGAAGGCTGGAGGCGCACTTCCAGGCCCCCCAGGACGTCGAGTGGGCGCTCGACGAGGAGGGGCGGGTCGTGATCCTGCAGACCCGGCCGCTCCGCATCGAGGTCTGCGAGGCCGGCCGCGATTGCCCCATCCCCGAGGCCCCGCCCGGTGCCGTGACCCTTCTCGAAGGGGCCGAAATCGCCTGCATCGGCGTGGGCTGCGGGCCCGCCGTGCACGTGCGGACGGAACGGGACCTCGCCGACTTTCCGGAGGGCGCCGTCCTCGTCGCCGTGCACCCCTCGCCGCAGTATGTCATCGCCATGAATAAGGCGCGGGCCATCGTGACCGACACCGGCGGCGTCGTCTGCCACATGGCGTCGCTCGCCCGCGAATACCTGGTGCCCACCCTGCTCAACGCCCGGCGGGCGACGGAGGCCATCCCCCCCGGTGCGGAGGTGACCGTCGACGCCTACCACGGCCGGGTCTACCTGGGCCGCGTTCCGGAAATCCTCGAGGCGGCGGTGCAGCGGGGGGGCGTTTTCACCCGCGGGCCTGCCTACCAGGCCCTGCGGCGGCGCGCGGACCGGATCGTGCCCCTCCACCTGACCGATCCCAAGTCGCCGCAGTTCAGCGAGGAACACTGCCGCACCATTCACGACATCATGCGCTTTGTCCACGAGACCGCCTACGCGGTGGTCTTCCAGCTCGGCGATCTGGTGACCGACCGCAGCCGCATCTCCGTGCGGCTCAAGGCCCCGGTGCCGCTCGATCTTTATGTGATCGACCTCTTCGGCGGGCTCTCCGTGGATGCGACCCGGGCCTCCGTCGTCACCCCGGAGCAGGTCGTCTCCGTCCCCTTCCGCGCCCTGCTGCGGGGGATGCTGCACCCCGCCTTCTCCTCGCCGCACCCCCGGCCGGTCAACCTGAGCGGGTTCATGTCCGTTTTGAGCGAGCAGATGCTCTCCCAGCCGGGGGTGGGCAACGAGCGCTTCGGCGACCGCAGCTACGCCATCATTTCCGACAAATACCTCAACTTCAGCTCCCGCGTGGGCTACCACTACAGCGTGCTCGACAGCTACTGCGGCAAAACGCCGGCCAAGAACTACATCCATTTCCAGTTCAAGGGCGGGGCGGCGGACGACGTGCGCCGGGCGCGCCGCGCGCGCATGATCGAGCAGGTTCTCGCCCACCACGGCTTTCTCGTGGACACGCAGGCCGACAACGTCCGGGCGCGGCTGGACAAGCAGCCGGAGCCCGAGATCGAGGCGATGCTCACCATGCTGGGCAGCCTGCTCCTCTTCACCCGCCAGATGGACATGATCATGCACACGGACGAGCACGTCCGGCAGCTGACGCGCTGTTTCCTGGAAGGCAATTATCGGCTGGACCCGGAGGGGGGAGGGCCGGACAGCTGTCCCCTGACGCCCGCCCCGCAGGGAAACGAAGGCGATCGCGGGCGTTAGCGCGGCAGAAGGACCCGGCACCCCATGCGGACGGCGCTGTCGGCCGGGGCGACCCCTTCGGCGTCGGTCTCCGAGCAGGAGCGAATCTCGATCTCGCCCACGCGGAGGCCTTCCTCGTTCAGGACCGCGAGGCGGTCCCCCGGCCGGATGCCCTGGAGCCTTCCGGCATGGAAGGTGACGCTCAAGCCCCGGGGGGTTTTTTTGACCATGTAGATCGGGGTGGAGGCTTCGTGGTCCATGGCGCCCTTTCGACCTGCAGAGGGCGAATTCAGGCGGGGTCGCGGCGGTCCCCGGTGCGGTGGAGGAGCAGGCGCTTTCCCAGTCCGGCGAGAACGAGCGTGGGCGCCAAGAGCCCGAAAAAGACCTTGAGAAACACGGTCGTGAACCGCTCCGGCGGGCAGGCGGCGGCGAAGGCCATCGCCACGCAGAGCTCGACCAGGACCGCGGCGTTCACCCCGAAAGCGAAAACCAGATGCATGGGCGCCTCCAGGCGCTCCTGCGGCCGGCCGGGGATGGGCCGGCCGCAGGAGCTTCGGGATCACTTCTTGAAGATGTCGGTCTGGGTGATGTTCATGAAACGCAGCGCCTTGCCCTCTTCCTTATAGTAGATCCGCACCTCGTCCCCCGCCGTCCAGGTCGACTCGGGCCATTCCAAGTACTCTTCCGGCACCTCGATCGTCTCGAGAATCTGCTGGCGTGCCGAGTAGAGGGTGATCGTCTTTTTGGTCTTGTCGATGACCGGGAACTTTTTGTTTTTCACCAGGGGGTTGTCGCGGTCGATGCCGGTTTTCTTCTCGATCGGCTTGAAGTCGATCCAGAGGAAGTTTTTGTTCTTGGGGTTGTAGATTTTGATCTGGTTTTTCTCGGCGTCGAGTTTCAGCCGCCCCCCGGCCAGCGGCAGCGGCCCCGTCTCGGCCGGGTCTTCGGGCAGGGCGTAGGTGAGCGGCGGAAGATAGGAATAATCCGGGTTGAGAGTGTCGTTCTTCACGTCCCGGATGATGGTGACGAGCCTTTTGGCGGCATCGAATTCGACCACCCGGCCCTGATCGACCTTCCCCCCCTCGGCACATCCAAGGACGAGGCTTACGGGCAGAACGAAAAGCAGCTGCAACCACACGCGTTTCTTCGACATATTTCCTCCTTGGCGGACGACCTATCCCGCGGTCAGGCCGTTTTGCCTTTTTTCATGGCCACTTCCCGTGCAGCCCCCTGGACCATCTTGACCGTGATATAGGTCGACATCGCGGCCACGAGCCCCAGGATGAGAATGGTCGCGCTCACGTCGCAGATCGTGTAGAGCGGCGGGTAGTAGGTCGGGATCAGCTTGAGCAGAACGGAGATGAAGCAGCCGATAACGGCCAGGCCGAACGCAATGCGGATGCCGTAGCCCTTGATGTACTTGGTCGCCACCGAGCCGACCTGGGCCCCGACCGCCGCGCCGACCAGCATGATGATCGCCGCCACAAGCTCGGTGCGGCCCTTGTAGGTATAGGAGGCCGCGCCGTAGAGGCCGGAGATCATGACCTCGAAGAGATCGGTCCCGACGGCGACATGGGTCGGGCAGCCCACGAGGTAGATCAGGGCCGGCATGCGGATCAGCCCGCCGCCGATCCCCAGAATGCCGGCCAGCCAGCCGGTGAAGAAGGAGACCAGGATCGGCAGCCAGGCCGAGCAGGTGATCCCTGCCTGCTTGAACGTCACCATCGGGGGGATCTTGATCCGGTGCAGGGTCTTGTGCCACTCGAGGCCGGTGGCGAGCTTGTCCACCTCTTTCCCGGCCGCGAGGGCTTCCCGTTCCTTGCGGCGCCGCTTGGCGACGTCGGCGAAGACCATCCAGGCGATCAGGGCGAGCAGCGCGAGGTACATCCAGCGCACCACCGGGCCGACGATGCCGATGCGCTCGAGCCACATGATCATCTGCGCCCCCACCTCGAAGCCCACCACGGTTCCCACCAGCATGATGAACCCCAGTTTGTAGTCCACGTTGCCGAATTTGCCGTGGCGCATGGTGGAGATGAGCGATTTGCCCGCCATGTGGGCGATGTCGGTCCCGATGGCGAAGGCCATCGGAAACCCCAGGATGTTCAGGCCGGGGGTCACCATCCAGGCCCCGCCCATGCCGAAGAAGCCACCGATCACCCCCACACCGACGCCCAAAATGATGAGCCCGGGCCAGAAGATCTTAACGCCCGCGATGGGCATGAGAATGTACAACCAGTCCATGCGCAATCTCCTTTCGTTCGCCGCCCCGGGGCGGTTTCCGGGGGCGCGGTGTTCTTCAGTGCTCGGCCAGGTCGCGCGAGGAGAGATCGATGCCCACGAAGTGCATCACCAGGTCGGCCAGCAGCCCGAAAATGACACCGATCACGGGAATGATGATGATGGTCAAGAGGGTAAAGTAAACGTGGCTCTCATTGTAGAGGTTGGCCCACCAGGCCATGATGCCGGTGAGCTTGCGCGAATCGGCGACAATCACGATCGGCTCCCCTCCACCGCCGGCGGCGAGCGCGGCCTGGGTGGATAGGTTGAACACGGCGCAGGCGATCCAGATCCGTTTCATGAGCTGCATGCGTTATTCCTCCTTATCAGGCAGATGGGGTATTGCCACCTAAATCGTCGCTCAACATAAAGCAAAGCCCGTGCCCAAAATCTGGCAATCTTGAAGAATTGATTTCACTTGCTTTTTTAACGATCATGCAGAATAATGAGGTCTCCTTGCCGTAAAAAGTATCCTTTTTGCCTATTCGGGGGCATGTTTTGCCATGCGCTGGCTCAGAGGCGAAACCCCTGATTCAAGCTTTGAAAGGCTGCGCAACGCGATCCTGACGAGCAGCTTGAAGACCCGCTTGCTGCTCGGTCTCATTCCGCCGGTCATCCTGCTCATGGTTGTCACCGGCTATTTCACCTACTTGGTTTCCAGGCAATTCATCAACCAGGCGCTGGAGCGCTCGGCGATCCTGGAAACCCTCTTGTTGCGCAATGAACTGGAGCGGCTGCTTGACCGGTATCGCGAAGATCTCTCCGATTTCGCCGCCCAACCCCTTCGGGTGGAAGAGTTACGGTATTTTTTGGAAAAATCGACGGAACGGGGCGGTGACGGTCTTTGCGGGGTTGCCTATTTATCGCGCAAGACCTCGAATCATACGGTTTATCTGGCCAACGACAAGATGATCGTGCCGGCGGAAGCTGAAGCCATTAAGCCCAGCTTGCTTTCGTTCTTTGAGAGCCTCAAAAACCTGGAGCCGGGGCAAGTTTCCTTTTCATCGCTCTCCGAAATGGAGTTTCCGTTTCCCGAGCCCGAAAACCGCAACCAGCGCCTCACGCGCCAGGTCTTTTGGATGGCGACCCCGGCGCAAAGAAGCCTCGATGCGGATCGGGGCTACCTTCTTCTCCTGATAGACGCGCGCCGCCTGAGGGACCTGCTCGCGCGGCACAATGAGCTGGATTCAGCGGCCAGAGGCTTCCCACGGACGCGGGAAGCCCGCTTTTTCTACTATTTCGACGCCGAGGGGTGGGTCCTCTTCGATTCGGAGCCGCCGGAGAAGCCCCCGGCCGAGCTCACCACCCATCAGGTCCGCGCCGGCTTCAGCGGCACCCTCGGCAGAAAGGGCCAACCCTTCGCCTTCCGCCCGGATTCCACGGTCGAGACCTACTGGACCATGGTGGAAGACGTGATGCGGGGCAAGCACGGGGTCATCGGTCTTCCGCCGCCGCCTTCCGGCGCCATCGGCGGGAGCCATTTTCTCGCCTATGCACCGGTTCGCTTCCGAAGCAGCCAGGCCCTGGCGCCGCAGCCGATCGGCGGCCTGGCCTTCCGGGACGTGAGCCGCCTTTCCGCGGCCGCGGGATACCGGCACATCGACCTCATGCTCACGATTACGGCCGTTTCCGCCCTCCTCGTGGGGGTGCTGATCTACCTGATCGGCCGCATTCTCACCCGGCCGATCCTGCGCCTGGCCGAGGCCGTCAAGGCGCTTCACGAGGGCCTGCGGCCCATCCGGCTTCCCTACCGCGGCAAGGAAATCGCGACCCTGCAGGAGGCGATCAACCGGCTGGTTGCGGACCTGCAAAGACACCTCGAGGAGCTGCAACGCAAAGACCGTGCTCTTCGCGACGCCGGCTTGAAAAAGGAGGCCCCGCTGGAGCGCCTCCCCACGGGTGCCGCCTCCGACCCGGTGGCGGCGATCGTGGGCCGCGGGGAGCGTGTGGAACGGCTCAAGGCCGAAATCGTGAAGGCTTCCCAGGTCGACTACGACGTGCTCATCGTGGGCGAGACCGGGTCGGGGAAACAGCTGGCGGCCGAGGCGATCCATCGCCTGAGCGTCCGCTCCGCCGCGCCCTTTGTATCGATCAACTGCGGGGCGCTGGATGAGAATCTGCTCCTCGACACCCTCTTCGGGCACGTGCGCGGGGCCTTCACCGAGGCCAAGACCGACCGCAAAGGGGCCTTCCTCGAGGCCGACGGCGGGACCCTCTTTCTGGACGAGGTCCAGGTCGCCTCGCCGCGCGTGCAGCAGGCGCTGCTGCGCGCCCTCGCGGAGCGCAAGATCAAGCCGCTCGGAAGCGACCGCGAGATCGCGGTGAACGTGCGCTTGATCGCGGCGAGCAACGCCGATCTCGAGGAGCTCATCCGGCGGGGGGAGTTTCGCGAAGACCTCTATTTCCGGCTGAAGGTGATCACGCTGCACACCGTTCCCCTGCGGGAGCAGAGAGAAAACATCCCGTTCCTGGTCCGGCATTTCCTCGATCGCGAGGAGCGGCGCACCGGCCGCGCGGGCCTCGGCCTGAGCCGGGGGGCGCTCGCCAAGCTGCTCCGCCACGACTGGCCGGGAAACGTCCGGGAGCTGCAGAACTGCCTGATGCGCGCGGCGGTGATGGCGGAAGGGCCGCTCATCCAGGCCGAGGACCTTCAGCTCCCGGTCAAGGGGGGCGAGGAGGAGGCCGGCGAAGCCGCGCCGGAAGCCCTTCGTTCCGCCCCCCCCGCCTCCGCGCCGGAGGGGCTCAACCCGCGCCAGCTCCGCGCTTGGCCGGCGATCCTGGCCGAGGGGCGCATCACGCGCAGCCGATACCAGGAACTCGTCGGCGGGGGCCTTCCCGTGCGCACGGCGATCTACGACCTGCAGGATCTGGTCGCCCGGGGCCTGCTCCGCAAGGCGGGCAAGGGCCCCGCCACCCACTATCTGCCGCTTCCGCCGCCGCGGCGCTGAACTCCCCGCGGAAGCTCAGGCCCCCTCGAGGCCGAAGGCCCGCATGCGCTGCCGGCCCACGAGCCCCGCGATCACGACCAGCGAGGTCGAGATGAGGATCATGACGATCCCCAGGGCGGCAAGCCGGCCCCACAGGCCATCCTCGGAAAAGCGCAGAATTTGCACGGCGAGCACCTCGGTTCTTGGCCGGGAAGGCACGACGGAAAGCGAAAGCTCGCGCACGAACATCGTGGCCATGAGGATCCAGCCGGAGACGATCCCGGGGACGAGCAGGGGCAGGACGATGCGGCGCAGGGTGGCGAGCCGTCCCGCCCCGGGCGCGTGAGAACTCCTCCAACGTCGCGTCGAAGGCCGAGCGGGCCGAGGCGAGGACGAAGCAGCCGATCGACAGATCGAGCCGAGCCACGACAAGGCTCATTTCCGACTGCAGATGGATGTCGACGGGGGCGGGAGACAAGCCCCGGTACCTTCCCGAGCAGAAGGTTGAGCGACCGGTTTTGCGGGGGTTTGGGGTTTAAGGAAAGCGACACCCTGCTTGCGCAGAAGAGGATGCGGAGAGGAACATCACGTTGCGCCGCCGCGGCAAAGAGCCGTTGCGCTCAGGGCGCGGGGGCCGGGCAGGAGGGCCCGGGACGCGGCAGGGCGCGGCCGGCGATCAGGGCGGCGGCGAGGTAGAACAGGGCGACGGCCCCGAAGACGGCCCGGTAGCCGAGGAAGAGGCCGATCGTGACGCCGACCATCGGGGCGAGGGCGCGGGCGGCGGCGTTCACCGAGTTGTCCAGGCCGTAGACCGCACCCTCCTCCCCGCAGTCCGTGTAGCGCGCCAGCAGGGCGCTCACGCCGGTGACGATGCCGCCGTGGGCGATGCCGGCGAAGAGATGCAGCAGCAGAAAGCCGGCGCGGTCCCGGGTGGCGACCTGCAGCAGGAAGGCGACACCGCCCATGAGCGCGCAGCCGAAGACGAGGGGGCGGTGGCCGAGGCGGTCGCCCAGGCGGCCGAAGAACACCGCCGCGGCCGCGGCCGCGGCCGAGGAGACCCCGATGACCAGGCCCGTGTAGCCGTTCACCCCGGCGGGGTCGGCGAGCAGCTCGAAGGCGTAGAGCGACAGGATGGGGATGAACGCCATGCGGCACAGCGAGTCGATGAATCGCAGAAGATAGCAGGGGACGACCCCGGAGGCGCCGAGGACGTGCCGCCACTCGCTGCGGAAGCCGGGATGGGGCCGGCGCGCACCCTCCCCCGCCGCGCGCGGCTCGCGAACCGCGAAGGCGACGATGACGCCGGCCAGGGCGAGGAGGGCGCTTGTGACGTAGAAGGCCGCCGCGTAGCCGAAGGCGTCGGCCACGGCGCCGCCGATCACGGGGCCGACGCCGACCCCCGCGGCCAGCCCGACCTGGAGCAGCCCCATGGCCCAGCCCGAGCGTTCGCGGGGTGCGGCCGCGGCGACGAGGGCGTTCGCCGCGGCGATCGTGCCGGTGATCGCCCCCTGGAGGGTCCGCAGCACGACGAGCTCCTCGGCCGAGCGCACGAAGGCCATCAGGCCGAGAAGCAGCGCGCCGCCGAACATGGCGCGCTCCACCATGAGCTTCTTTCCCCAGCGGTCGGCGAGCGCTCCCCAAAACGGCGAGGCGACGGCCATGGAGAGGGCCTGGCCGGAGAAGACGAGCCCCGCGAGGATTTCGGTGTCCGTCCCCGTGACCGAACCGAGGGATTTGACGTAGAGCGGGAGAAACGGAAAAACGCTCGAGAAACCGATCGAGGAGATCACCTGGCAGAACACCATCACGGCGAGCGTTCGTCTCCAGGAGGGATCCGGCGCGATCGGCGGCTCAGGGGTCATATCGGCAGCGGGGTCCGCGGAGCGGCGCGGCAGCCCACGGGGCAAGAGGCTCTGGCCGGCTAGCGGTGTTTGCGCACGAAGGGGAAGACATCCGTCAGGCCGAGCAGATCGGTCAGCAGGAGGACCAGGAACACGATCAGGATCGCCGTGACCAGCACCCCGACGGCGCCGGACCCGGCGGGCAACGCATCGATCCGGCGGGCGACCTCTCGGGCCTCGGCGTCGGAGAGGGCGGCCACACGGGCCTGGGCTTCCGCGGGGTCGATCCCCTGCGCGCGGAGGCGGGCCTGCACCTCCTCCCGGGCGAGCAGGCTGCGGATCTTTGCGCGCGCCGCTTCGCCCGACCCCTCCTGGGGCAGCAGCTCGCCGGTGGGGATGAGGGCGGCGGACACGGTCCCCACAGGAAGGACCGTGAAGAGCATCCAGGAGGCCATGAAGAGGGCCAGCGGTCGGATCAGGGATCGGCTTCGGGGCATGGCTCGTCTTCCTCCTTTGGGGAGAATCGGGATTCGTGATAAGGGAATCCTATCGCAGGCGGCCCGCGCCTTGCAACCCGCTTGGCGGGGCGGCCTGCGTTCGAGGACGGCATGGACACGGCCATCGGCTTCCGCGAAGCGCTCTCCATGACGCTGGCGCATGCGACCCCCCTGCCGGCCGAGGAGCTGCCGCTCGAGGCGGCGCTCGGCCGCACGCTGGCGGGGGAGATCCTTGCCCGCGTGGACTGCCCGCTCCATGCGACCTCGCGCCGCGACGGCTATGCGGTGGTCTCCGAAGACCTCCGACACGCCGCCCCGGACAACCCGGTCACGCTGCAGGTCACGGGCCGCTCGGGCGCCGGGGATGCACTCCCGGGCCGCATCGGCCGCGGCCAGGCCCACCGCGTCACCACGGGCGCCCCCCTGCCGCAAGGGGCGGACGCGGTGCTCTCCGAAGAGTACGCCGCCCTCGAGGGCGGAAGTCTCCATTGCCGCAACACGGCCGAGCCCGGAAGGAACATTCTGCCGCGGGGGGCCGACATCCGGGCGGGGGAGCACGTCGCCTCCCCCGGGGCCCGGCTGGGGCCCGCCCTGCTCGCCCTGATCGCCGCCTCCGGCCATGCGCAGGTGCCCGTCGTGGGCAATCCCCGCGTCGCCGTAATCGCCGCCGGAAGCGAGCTTGTCCTCCCCGGAGAGCCGCTCGGGCCGGGAAAGCTCTACGCGAGCAACCTGGTCCAGATCACGGCCTGGCTGGCCCGCTTCGGCATCCCCTGCGAGGCCGGGGTCGTTGCCGATCGGCGCGGGGAGATCGCCCGGGCGCTCGAGCGGGCGCTTTCCCGCTGCGACGCCCTGATCACCTGCGGCGGGGCCTGGGGCAGCGAAAAGGACCTCACCTGGAACGCGGCCCTCGACCTGGGGCTCAAGGGAATTTACCGCCGCGTGCGGATGAGCCCGGGGAAGCCGGTCGGCTTCGGCCTCCTTGCGGGAAAGCCGCTTTTCCTTTTGCCCGGCGGCCCCTCGGCCAACGAGACGGCGTTCCTCATGCTCGCCCTGCCGGCCCTGTTGCGCATGCGCGGGGAGGGGCCGCCGGCCTTCCCCCGGATCGGGGCCCGTCTCGCCGAGGCCGTGCACGGGGAGCGCGGCTGGACCCGCGTTGTGCCCGTCAGGCTCGCGGCCGGCCCCGATCCGCCTGAGGCCTTTCCCCTCCGCGGGGGCAGTGTGCTGCGCTCGCTTGCCGAAAAGCAGGCGCTCGTCGTGTTGCCGGAGGAGCGGGAGTCCTTCGCCGCCGGGGAGGCGGTCACGATCGAACTGCTGGAGGTGCCCCGGTTCCATGGGCGATGAACGGGATCGGCCGGAGGACGAGACGATCTGTTTCTGCTTCGGGTACACGCGGGAGCAGATCGTCCGGGATTTTCTGGAACACGGGCGCTCGCGGATCCTCGAGGAGATCCTCGCCGCCAAGCGCCTCGGGGCCTGCCGTTGCGCCGCGGCGAACCCCCGGGGGACCTGATGCCTGCCCGACGTCCGCCGGGTGCTGGACGCGTGCCGCAACGGGAACGGAGGGGGATAGGGCCTCAGGCGGCAAGCCCCTTGCGGGAGAGAAGCGGCCGCGGGTCGATGAGGTGGCGCGAAAACCAGTCGCGCCGGGCGGAGCCGAAGGCGAGCGCGATCAGCTCCGAAAAATGGAAGATCGGGATCGGGGCCTTGAGCGTGCAGCGCACCTCGAGGTTCATATGGCACATGGCGCAGGCCGTGACGACGCACTCGGCCCCGCTGTCCGCCGCGTTTTGCAGAATCGCGTTGACCTTCGGGGTGACGATGTCCGGCCGGGCGACGGTGAGAAAGGTCCCGCAGCACTGGGTCGAAGAGGCCCAGAGAACGGAGCGCATGCCGAGGTCGCCGAGCACCCGTTCCATGACCCCGTGGTGGTCGGTGCTCGGCCGCAGCGCCGCCGGCCGGTTGAGCATGCAGCCGTAGTAGGGGGCGAAGGTGAGATCGAGCGGGACGACATCCCCGTTTCCGATGCGGGATCGCCAGTCGATCTCCACCATCAGCCCGAAGAAGTGCCGCACGTGGAGGTCGGGGTCGTAAGGACGGCCCCAGAGCGTCTCGTATCGGCCGCGGGCCCCGGCGTCGTGTCGCAGGAGGTGCTGGGCGTGTTTGAGGCGCAGCGTGCAGCTCGGGCAGGCCGTGACCAGGGGTCTTCCGGCGGGGGCGAGGGCGAGGTTGCGGCAGGCGAGGTCGAAGGCGATCCGGTGGTCGATGCTGTGGGCCGAGGAGCTGCCGCAGCAGTTCCAGTCCGGGATCTCGACGAGCCGGATGCCCAAGCGGGCGCAGGACTCGATCAACGACTGGTTGTTCTCCTTCGCCGTGGTGGCAAGCGAGCAACCCGGGAAGTAGGAGACTTCGATCGGCGCGGCGCGGTCGGCGGCGGTCATGGGCGGAACACCTTCTGGAGCTCCTCGGTCTTCGCGATGCGCGAGGGGGTGAGATCGAGCTTGCGCTTGGCGAGCATGCGCAGGCCCACGTCGAGGTCGCTGAAGAGATCGCGCCGTTTCAGCTTGTAGCGCAGCATGATTTCCAGCTTGTGGGTGCGGCCGTAGCGCGCGATCGAGTTCAACACCTCGCGGTGGAAGGCGAGGATGTCGGGTTCGATCACCGCGACGTGTTCGGCGAGGGCCCGCTCCCGCAGGGCATCCATCACGCCGGGGATGTCGATCGCCATCGGGCACTGAATCGAGCAGGTGTGGCAGCCGACGCAGATCCAAATGGTGTTGCAGGAGAGCGCCTCCTGCTTGAGCCCGAGCTGCACCAGGCGCATGACGCCGTTGGGCATGTAGTCCATGTGGTCGCTGAAGGGGCAGCCCCCGCTGCAGCTGCGGCACTGCAGGCAGGCGTGGAAGTCGGTGCCCGCCAGGCGCTTGATCTCGCGGGAAAACTGCGGATCCAGAGCGCTCAGGCGGATCGGCGGCCCCTTGGGCGGAGTCATCGCGGCTTCGCTGCGCTCCATGGGCGGACTCAGGCCCCTTTGCCGAACGCGCAGTGCGGGAAGTTGCAGGCCGTGCAGTCCTGGCAGAGCCCTCCGTGCCCCAGAAAGGCGAGCTCCTTTTTCCCGATGCGCTCGCCGGCGAGGATGCGCGGCAGGATGAGGTCCAGGACCGTGGTGCGGTGATAGAGCCCGCAGGCGGGGACGCCGAGCAAGGGGATGTCCTCGATCCAGGCCACGAGGAACATGGCCCCCGGGAGCGCGGCGGCGCCGTAGTGGAGTTCCCGGGCGCCGGCTTCGCGGATGGCCAGGCGCGTGACGTCGTCGGGGTCGACGCTCATGCCGCCGGAGAGCAGGATCAGGTCGCAGCCGGCGGATAGGTGGTCGAGGATCGCCTGGCGGATGAGGCCGGTGTCGTCCGGCGCGAAACGCACCCCTGCCGTCTCGCTTCCCAGCGCCGCGAGCTTGTCGGTGAGGATCGGGGCGAAGCGGTCGGCGATCAGGCCGTGGAAGACCTCGCTACCGGTGATCACCAGCCCGGCCCGCGCCCGGCGGAGCGGCCGGACCGACACCACCCCTCCCTCCTGCCGCGCGATCGCCGCCGCACGCTCGACCGGCGCGCGCTTCATCACCAGGGGGATGGCCCGCGTTGCGGCCACGATCTTTCCCCGCGGCACGAGGCTGTGGGTGTGGAGCGTTGCGCACATCACCTCGTCGACGAGGTTGAAGGCGGCCAGGGCGGCGGCGTGGACGCAGAGGAGGCCGTCGCGGGCGGCGCGGATCGCGATTTTCCCCTCCCGCGGGTCGTTTTCCCACTCGGTGCCCTCGCCGGCGAGGGCGGCGGCCAGGAGCGCGGCCGCCTCGTTTTCGTGGATCTCGTCCTCGGCCGTCTCGAGCACGTAAAGATGGTTCTTGCCGAGCTTCTGGAGGCGGCAGAGATCCTGCCCGCACACCGTGTGCCCCTTGCGGAAGGCCGGCCCCTTGAACTCCCCGGGCCGGATTTCGGTGATGTCGTGGGCGAGCCGGGTCCCCACGGCGTCCTGCAGGCGGATTTTCTTCATCATCGGTCTCGATCCTCGTCGGCCGTCTGTTGAAATATTACGGCTTGGCGTGTTTTCAGGCAAGCCGGGGCTCAGCGCAGCACGATCACCTCCGCCCGCGGCCGCCCCCCGCGCGAGGCGGGAGCGGGGCCGTCGTGGGGCGCATCCAGCCCCGGGGGTTCCCCGGGCGTCCAGTTCATCTCGGGCCAGCAGATCTCGCGCGCGGAGGTGAAATAGGCCCCCTCGGCGCAGGGGCGGCAGAGGGTCATCCCCTCGCGGCGGATCTCGCGGCCGTCGCGCACGACCTGGCCGCAGCGGTCGCAGGCGGCCTTGCTGCGGCTCGGCCCGGGAAGATCGACCGGCCTCAGGGGGATGCGCACCTCCTGCACGCGGAAGAGCACGCTGTCCGGCATGCGGCAGTAGCCGACGAGCTGTTGCCGCGACCGCCCGCAGATCTCCGGCGCGTAGACGGCGGCCAGCTCGCGCGCCTCCTCGGTGGAGAGGACGCGCACGGCCTTTGCCGTCTCCAGGTTGAGAAAGGCGGCGGCCATGATGCCGTAGTCCACGAACTTCAGGCTGCGGCGGCCGAGTTTCGCCCCGGTCACGTGGGCCACGGCGTCGGCCGTGCAGCGGTCCATTTCCACGAAGACGACCAACTTCTTGATCTGCTCGCGGCAGGCGGGGTCCTCGAGGCCGATCAAGCGGCAGCCGAGCAGCGCCATGCGCACGCCGACCACCTGCCCCGGGCACAGGTGGCCGTGGGCGGCGGCGGACTCCCTGAGCAACTCCGCAAAGGGCTTCATGCAGCGTTCTCCCTCCTGCCGCGGCTCATGCGCGCAGGATCCTCACCTGGCTCTGGTAGAACACCGCGCTACCGCCCACCATGTCGCCGAGGGTGGTGTTGCCGAGAACCGGGTCCACGCGCATGGCGGCGTTGGCATGCAGGCCGCGGAAGCGGCGTTCATCGGGGGTGAAGATCTTGCCGTCGATTTCGAAGGGCAACGCCCCCTGGGCCCAGTGTCCATGACCGAGCGAGAAGGCGACCACCCCGGGCCGGAGCCCCTGGAGCACCTTGACTTTGCCGGCGATGGGGATGCGGGTGCCGTTTCCGAGGTCCCAGATGCCGTCGGGGTTGGTGGCGGACACGATGCGCACCCGGTCGCCGTATTTGAGCCCGAGGCGACGGGCGTCGGCGGCGGCGAGCTCCACGTAATTTTCGGGGTAGACCGCGGTCAGCCAGTAGTTCCCCACCGTCCGCGTCTTGGTTTGGGTGATGTGTTTGTAGGTGATGAGGGTCATGTCGTAGCCCGCCTCGCGGTCGCGCAGGAGATTCCCCTTGCAGTCCCTCGGCCCGGCAATGAAGTCCGGGTAGGGGTGATAGGGCTTGCCGGTCATCGAGTCCTTCGTCGTGGCGAGGTTTTCGAAGTAGAGGCCGAGCATCTTGTCGTAGGCGTGGGTGAGGCGCCCGTCCCGGTAAGCCTTGGCGTAGCTTTGGAACCGGCCGCCGCGGTTGAGGACGTACACGACATGGGGCCACAGCGCTTCGCCGACCACCTTCTTCCAGCGCTCGGGGTCGAAAACGCTCCGGGGCAGGTGGCGTCGGGCTTCCAGAAAGATGCGCATCTCTTCGGCGTCCGCCGCCGGCACTCGCTCCGAGCCGTCTTCCTTGTCGCCCCAGGCGACGTTGGCGACCATGCGCAGGTAGAGATCCTCTTCGCGCTTGAGGTGCAATCCCGGCCCCAGGGCGTTTTCGCCGTACCCCGAAAGCTTCAGTTTCTCGGCGAGGGCGAGAATCAGCGCCTCCAGGTTCATCGGCATCTCTTCGCCGAAGACCTTCACGGTTTCGACGAGCGGCGCCGCAGCCGGCTGGCGGATGGGGAAGACTTTGGGGGCGACGGACGGATGGGCCCCGGGGAATTCCCAGCGCTCGAGATAGGTCGTGTCCGGAAAGATGTAGTCGGCGTACATCGTGGTTTCGCCGATCACGATGTCGGAGGCGATGAAGAGGGGGAGCTTCCGGGTGTCCTTGAGGATCTCGATCAGCGTGTGCCCCGAGGGGAGGGCGTAGACCGGCGAGCCCATGTAGAGGAAGAGGGCCTTGATCGGATAGGGGTACTGATCGCCGATGCTGGGGATCACCTCCTGGTAGATGTCCGAGGAGAAGGGATACCAAGGGCGCTTGGCCGGGAATCCCTGAAAGAGGGTCGTCTTGTCGTAGACGGACCCGTGGCGGATGATGTTGACGCCCCAGGGCCGGATGTCGCCGGCGAAGCGCTTGGTCGTGTCGAAGGGCTTGCCCGGCCGGTTGCCGACATGGTTCCAGGTCGTGGCCTTGCACAGGCCCCCCTGCCAGCCCATGTTGCCGATGAGGGCATTCACCACGTACCAGGCGGCGACGTTGTAGAAGCCGCTCGTGTGCTGGGAGACGCCGCGGTGGAGGTCCGCCGCCGCCTTCTTGCCGTGGCTGGTGAATTCTTTGGCGATGTCGAGGACGTCGGCCGTGCGCACCCCGGCCGTTTCGCACCAGGCCGCGAAACTCTGGGCTTGGGCGGCCTCGTAAATGATCTGCAGCACGCTTTTCGCCCGGATGCCGTTGACCTCCGCTTCCACGAGAATCTCGCCCTCGGCGGCGTTCTTCTCATCGTTGGGGTCAAAGGAGAGGAAGTCGGCGCCGGACTTGACGATGAAGGCGTCGAATTCCCAGCTCGAGCCGTCCTTGCGGGTGCGTTTCTCCGTGGGGCGGCCCAGGTCGGAGGCGCGCAGGAATTTTCCGGGTTTGCCGTCTTCGCCGATTTTGACCAGCCAGGCCGCCTGGGACCAGCTGGGCTCGCCGTCGGCCCGGGCCGCCGCCTTGTTGGCATTGGCGAGGTAGGCGGCGTCGTAGCGCCGGTTCTCGATGATCCAGCGGATCATCGCCATGGCGACGGCCGGCACGCCGTTCACCGGCTCGACGGGCAGCCATTTCCAGGCCCGTGAGGCCGTCTTCGAGCAGCGGGGGTCGATCACGGCGATCTTCATGCGGCCGTCGACCGTGCCCTCGGTCACCTTCTGGGCGCGAAGCGGCGGGCCGTAGTTGGCCTCGAAGGGGTTGGCGCCGACGAAGATGCAGAACTCGGCGTTGCCGGTGTCCGCCTGCCAGTAGAACTTGCTCCCGCCGGTGAACTTTCCCTCGACGAACTGGTCGCTCATCGCCTTGCCGGCGAAGTAGAGCGATCCCTGGCAGACCGTGGTGTGGCCGTGGTAGTTGACCGACCCGCAGGAGCGGTTGAAGAATTCGCGCAGCAGATCGGCCCTTCCGCTTTTCAGGCGCCCCCAGTTCAGGCAGAACTGGTTGTTCTTCGGCCCCAGGTCCGGGTGGTTGGGGTCGATCAGCACGTGGAGGTTGTCGGCGTGTTTGGCCTTGAACTCCTCGACCGTCATCTTTTTTGCGGCGACCTGGGCGGCGTCCTCGGCCAGGGCCTTGGCGATCTTCGGGTCACGCAGCACGACGATGTCCTTGAGCCCCTCGACCGGGCCCTCGCCGAAGAGGTCGCCGCCGTTGACGATTTCCTCCACCGCCTGTTCAAAGGGGATCGTTTTCCACTTGTTCTCCCCGCGCTTGCCGGCGCGCTTGAGCACCTTGACGATGCGGTAGGGGTCATAAAGCGTCTGGATGCCGGCCTGTCCCTTGGGGCAGAGCGAGCCCTCCACGGTCGCCGCCTGCGCGAGCGGTGTCTCCTCGGGGATCTGGGGCGTCATGCACCAGGGATTGTAGGGGTTGCCGTCGATCTTCACCACCTTGCCGTCCACCAGCTTGACCTTCATCCCGCAGTTCGTGTTGCACTGCTGGCAGGCGGAGAGGATTTGGTTTTCGGCCCGGTGGTGGACGTAGGCCCCGGCGGCGGCCTCGGAGGCGGCGCCGGCCTGGGACCACACCGGGGTCGTGGAGCCGGCGAGCAGCGCGGAGCCCCCCAGCAGGGCACTTGTCTTCAGGAAATCCCGGCGGCTTACGCCGCACGCTTTGGCCAGGTCCGGGTTCACGGAAGAAGGGATTTCACGCGGCATGGTCGACTCCTCTCGGGTGTGCATTGACGATCGGCAGGTAGCGGGTCCCCAGCAGGAAGGCGAGGAGCCCGGCGGAGATGATCCAGATGCTGACGAGCCATTCGTTCAGGTTGGGCACGTAATCGGTCGAGAGCCGGGGGTGGCGGAAGACGTACTCGAGCCCCTCCAGCTTGTAGACGGCCAGGTCCGGGATGATGAAGTTGTAGCGCACGGCGACGAAGGTGACGAAGATGAGAAAGCAGGCCCAGGCCGACGAACGCGGGTTCGCCCCCCCGAAGACCAGCAGCAAAAGCGGGATGAGGCTTCCCACGCCGAGGTGGACGATCCAGAAGATCCACCACCCCTTGCCCACGGTGATGTGGTTCAGGCTGGTCACGATGTCGGTGCGGCCGGTCTGGTAGCCCACGAAGAACTGCATCGCCTCGAGCACGAGAAAGAGGGAGAGCAGAAAGAGGATCGAGCGGCCGAGGTAGCGCATCAGCGTGTCGCGCAGCCCGGAGGCGTTGTCCACGTACACATAGGTGAGAAAGGCGACCAGGGCGCCGCCGCTCAGCAGCGCGGCGACCACGAAGAGAAGCGGCGTGAGCGCGCTGTTCCAGATCGGGCGGTTGATCAGAATGGCAAAAAAGGCGCCGTTGGTGGCGTAGAAGAGCAGGCCCACCGGCAGGCTGATCCAGGCGAGCCGATGCACCCGCCGGTCGTCGGCGGCCTGCATCGCCGCATCGTACTCTCTGCGGCCGAGGGAGAGCAGCCGGTAAAGCGCGGCAAGGGGTCCCGGGACCCCTTGCGCCTTGCGGATGATCGCCCCGCGGACGAGAAAGTAGGTTTTCAACGTGTAGATGATGCCCATGAGGTTGAAAAGGACGAACATCCAGGTCAACAGCGAGCTGAAGCTCGGCGTCAGGAAGAATTGGTAGAACGCGCGGTGCATGGTGCCGAGATCGAGCAGGATGAAGAGCATCTCGCAGAAGAGGCAGACGAGCACCATGAAGGCCGACAGCGGGCCGATGCCCTCAAACGGCTTGATTTCCAGTAAATAGGTGAGGATGGTGACCAGGAAGGCGCCGGCGGAAAGGCCGAGAAAGAACAGGTAGAACGCCACCCACAGGCCCCACGGCACGTAGCTTCCAAAGGCCACGGGGTTCAGGCCGTTCCAGAGCCGGTCGACCATCCCGTAGCTGCCGGCCAGCAGGCCGACGACGGCGAGGATGCTCAGCAGGGGAAAGAATCGGTAATGCATGCCTCCTCCTTCATCCTTACGCGAGGTAGTAGACCGCGGGCTGGGTTCCCAGTTCGGCCTTGAGTTGAAAGGCGCGGGCCGAGCCGATCATTTCGAAGACCAGGCTTTCGGCGTCGTTGCGGTCGCCGAAGATGGTCGCCCGGCCGATGCAGGTGGTGACGCAGGCGGGCAGCATGCCGACGGCGACGCGATGCAGGCAGAAATGGCATTTGCGGGCGTTGCCGATGGGCGAGCCCTTCCCCCGCGGCGGCCATTTTTTGCCGTACTCCGCGGCCGGGGCCGCCTCGTAGCCCTCGGCCGCGGTGCGCTGCCCTTGAAGCACGCCCTGGCCCTCGGGGGTTCCGCGGGTGTACCAGTCACCGAAATCCGAGGTGCGGGCGCTGTAGGGACAGGCGACCAGGCAATAGCGGCAGCCGATGCAGCGGGTGTAGTTGACCACCACGACGCCGGAGGCGTCCTTGTACGTGGCCGTGACGGGGCAGACCTTGGTGCAGGGCGGGTTCTGGCAGTGCAGGCACGGCCGGGGGACGAACCGGCGGCGAACCGCGGGATAGGTGCCCGCCTCCTCCTCGAGCACCGGCCGGTAGACGACGCCGGGGGGCAGCTTGTTTTCGGCGACGCAGGCGACCGTGCAGGCATGGCATCCGATGCACTTGGCCAGATCGATCACCATGCCCCAGCGCACGGTTTTGGGGTCTGCGGCGAGCGCTCGTTTCAGGTCGCGCTGCATGCGGGCGAGCTGGTCTTCGACTGCCAGAAATCTGCTCATGTTCCCTCCTCGTTGCGGGAGATGCGCCGCGGGCTCTTTTGTTGCAGGCATGACCGGGTGCCGCCGCCCGCGCACGGCAGGATCGTCGAGGTCACGGTGTGTCGTCCTCCAACGATGAGCCGTCCCTCAGGATGCTTCTCAGCCAGTAGCGCAACTCATCCGGGTCGAGCGGCCGGTTGAGACAGGCGTAGATGCAGTCGCGAATCGACTCCGCAAGATCCGGGTGGAACCGCCGCGACGAGATCCCCAGAACGGGAAGGCCGGGAAACCCGGCGGCGATTTCGCGGAGCGCCCGGTTGGTCACGGAGGCGTCGTCCATGTCCAGAATGACGGCGGCCGGCCGCTGCTTGGCTTCGAAGGCGATGGCGGTAATCGAATCCGCACGGCGCAAGGCGAAGTTCATCTCGGCGAGAATCCCCGAAATCAAGGAATGCTCTTCCCCGCGGTCGTTGATCAGGAGGATTTCGTCGCTGGGCATGCGGCGCAGGCGTCATTGCGAGAGGTGTTTTCTCCCGATTTGCCAAGCAAAGGCGATACCAGCACCCCCTGGAAAAGGGGGGTGCATCTTTTTAACGAATTGAATCGGAAGGTTAATGTTATTTTGCGCTTCGGGCAGGGAGAAAAGAGCATGGGCGCCGGCCGTTTTCCGTGTCCGGTTTTCGGACGACGATCGGCCGGATAGATTGTAATGTTTTGTGTTTGCGACAGTTTTTTGTGTCGGGAACCCGGATGGGGCGTGCGGCACCCCAAAGGGGCGGCAGGGTTTGTGGCCGTTCAGTGCAGGGTGGGGGCAACGATCCCGTATCTCTTTATTTTTTCATAGAGCGTGCTGCGGCTGATGCCCAGGCGTTGGGCCGCCTCGGTTTTGTTCCAGTTGCACTCTTCCAAGACCTCCCGCAGCAGGCGGGCCTCGTTGCCGGTGATCGTTTTCGCGGCGGAGGCTTCCGCCGGTGCTTTTGCGTCCGCTTCGGCGAGCGCGGGCGGAAGATCGGTCACCTCGACCCTCCTCCCCTTGGCCAGGACGACGGCGTGCTCGACGGTGTTCTCCAGCTCGCGCACGTTTCCGACCCAGCGGTGGTGGAGGAGCCGGCGCATGGCCTCCCGGGTGAACCCGGCAAGCTCCTTGTTCTGCTTGGCGGCGAAGCGCCGCAGAAAGTGCTCGGCCAGCAGCGGGATGTCGTTTGGCCGCTCGCGCAGCGGCGGGAGCTGGATGGGGATCACGTTCAAGCGGTAGAAGAGGTCTTCGCGGAAACGGCCCGCCTTGACCTCCTCGACAAGGTTGCGGTTGGTGGCGGCCAGGATGCGCACATCGACGGAGAGCGTCTCCTCGCCGCCCAGGCGTTCGAATTTCTGGCTCTGCAGCACGCGCAGCAACTTGATCTGGGCGGAGGCCGGGATTTCGCCGATCTCGTCGAGAAAGACCGTTCCGCCGTGGGCCTGCTCGAATCGCCCCGGCCGCCGGCGGGTGGCGCCGGTGAAGGCCCCTTTCTCGTGGCCGAAGAGCTCGCTCTCAAGAAGGGTGCTGGGGTAGGCCGAGCAGTTGATGACGACGAAGGGCTTGCCCCGGCGCGGGCTCGACTCGTGGATCGCGCGCGCGACGAGCTCCTTTCCCGTGCCGCTCTCCCCCTGGATCAGGACGGTGGCGTCCGTCGGGGCCACATCCTCGATCAGGCGGTAGATGACGAGCATCCGGGGGTCTTTGCCGATCAGCCCGGCGAAGCCCGAGGAGGGCTCGACGCGGGCCTTCAAGGCGCGGCGCTCCCGCTCGTGGCGCAGGGCGCGCCGAAGCGAGCCCGAGGCCTGGTTGAGGATGAGCTCGACCCGATCGATTTCGCGCGTGACGCAGGCGCAGTCGGTGGGGCACCCGACCGCCATGGCGCCGAGCGGCTCCTCGCGATGGTGAAAGGGGAGCAGGGCCAGCCGCCCGGCCTTGCCGAGCACGGCCGGCAGGGCGTCCGCGGGGAACTTTTCCCGATCGAGGAAGCGCACGCCGCGTCCCTCATAGATGGCCGCGCGGATCGGCGCCGCGGTCGGTTCCTCCAGCCGCACGATCCCGGTTTCCGCGGCGAGAAAGGCCTCCCCGGTTTCCGGCTCCACCAGCGCCAAAGCGATCTTGGGACAGACCGAGACCTCCTGCAGGGCGCGGAGGAGGTGCCGGCAGACCTCGAGCAGATCCACGCGGGAGGAGAGTTCCTGGGAGATGGTCAGCGAAAGCTCCAGCCGCCGGTTGGCGCGGTCCAGCTCCTGGTTGCGCTCTTCGAGCTCGCGGTGGGAAGACTCGAGTTTCTGCGCATGCTCCCGGAGCCGCCGGATGAGGTCGTTGAAGGCCGCGGCGAGGCGTGCGATCTCCTCCTGCGAGCGGGGCGCGGCGGTCAGCGCCGCGGGATCCTCGGAGATCTGCCCCATCGATTCGGCGAGTTGCCGGATGGGCCGTGTCAGCCGATAGAGGAACAGCTGGGCGGCGCCGAGTGCCGCGGCCAGGATGAAGGCCGCGATCAGAAAGATCTCCAGCCGCAGGGCGGCAACCTTTCGGCGCAGGGGCTCCTCGGAAAAGCCCATACGCAGGGTCCCGGCGCGGCCGCCGAAGATCGGCCAGGCGAGATCGAGAAAGCGCTCGCCCTTTTCGGAGACGAGGCGCACCCCCCTTCCGCCCTCCGGGGCGGCGGCCGCATTGGCCGCCATCAGCTCCGCGGGGACTCCGGCTTCGAAGGTGTGGCTGAGAATCTCTCCTTCGTGGAGAATGAAGATATAGGACACCGCGGGGTGGCTGGCGATCTGGGCCTCGAGCAGCCGCTGCAGGCCGGCGAGATCGTGGATGAGGATCCGCTCGGCCGCATCCAGGGAGAGCTTGTGCGCGACCTGCTCCGCCTGGGCCTTCGCCGCCTCCCGGAGGCTCGCGCTGTAGCGCTCCGCGGCGAGAAGCGAAATGAGGACGCCGGTGGCGAGCACGAGCAGGGCGGTCGCGACCCAGAGGGTGTTCTTCAGGGTCAGGGGGCGCATGGGGTCAAGGGCTCCCGCCGGGGTTCAGCGCCGCGTGCATGCGGCGGATCGGGTCGTACCAGGTTTCCTGCGGGGGGACGAAGCGCTCGATCCCTATCGCGTGCAGGATGCGAGCGCCCTCGGGGTCGGCGTGCATGGAGAGCACGATCTCCTGCAGCCGCTTGCGCAGGGGCTCGGGCAGCTCCCGCGAGGCGACGAGCGGCGGGCTGCCGAAGGGCTCGGAGCGCAGGATCACACGGCCCGCGGAGGTGAGCTCGGGGCGGGTGCGCGCGAAATGCTCCCACGGGAGGCCGTCCACCGCGGCGCCGTCGACGAGCCCGCGGGCGACCGCGAGAATGGAGTTTTCGTGGCTGTAAGTGAAGATCGTCTTGCGGAAAAAGGCCTCCGGACGCTCCCCGCGCACGGCGAGCCAGTAACGCGGCACAAGGTGCCCGGTGTTGGAGTCCGGGTCGGTGAAGGCGAAAACCTTCCCGCGCAGGTCCTCGAGCGCGGCCGCCGGGCTTTGGCGGGGGACGATGAGGTAGGATCGATAGAACGGCTCGCCCCCCACGACCGGCACCGCGAGGGCCTGGAAGCCGAATTGCTCGCGATAGAGGGCGTACGGGCCGGAGCAGAGGAAGGCAAGATCCACCTCGCCGCGGGGGAAGAGGTCGTTCACCTCGCCGTAGGTCCGGCGTTGGATGAGGCGGATCGCGTGGCCGGTGCGGCGGCCGAGATAGTCGAGGATCTCCCGGTAATGAACCAGGGTTTGCTCCGGGGAGATCATCGCCGCGACGGCGATGCGCAGGCCGGCCTCCACCGGACTCTCCTTGCCGGAGGCGGCAAGAACCGGGCCTGAGGAGAAGTCGACCGCCTTGTATTCCGCCTCCTGGCCGCAGGCGAGCGGAAGGCTCAGGATCGCGGCCAGGGCGAGGCAGACCGACCTTTTCCCTTCCAAGAATTGCGTGGCCGAGGCCCATGACGCAGGAAGCATCGGTAGAATCGCTGAATCGCTTTCATATATTAATAATCAATTTGTTCAGCCATTATTAACCGCCGCATGGCTCGAGGTCAAGACATCCCCCTTGACAACTGGAAGCGTTTTGCTATATTGCCAAATATGAATATAGACTCCGCCCTCAAGAAGCTCACCCGGACGATGAAGGCGCTCTCCGACCCCAGTCGGGTGCGGATTCTCAAATACCTCCAACACCGCAGCGGGATGTGCGTCTGCGAGTTGACCGCGCTTTTGCACATTTCGCAGCCGACGGTCTCGAAGCATTTGAAACTTCTTGAAGAAACAGGCTTTGTCGAGTCCTCCAAGGAGGGCCTGTGGGTGAACTACGCCCTCGCCCGCCATTCTGAAAACCCCTTTGCGGCGGCGATGTTGCGCGAGCTTTCCTCGTGGCTGGAAGAAGAGCCGGCAATCCAAGAGGAGTTGGTGCGCGCACACCGTGTCCGCCGCGAGGTCGTCACCGGGAGACAATCCATTCCTGCGACATGAGCGGCTTGCCGGAGGGACTCGACCGCGTCGGCAGGGTCTGAGTTTCGAGGGGGGGGGTCTGATCATTTTTTTCAGCCGTGGAGGGGGAACCGAGCCATGAAAGCAAGCTGTGCCTGTTCGACAACCAGCGGAGGAGCGGTGGAAGGCTGCGCGGATGCCGCGCCGGAGGAAGCCGGCGAGGCCCCGAGCCTGGTCGAGTGGCGGGGCATCGCCAAGCCGCTTCTGGCCATCGTCGCCGCCTTTCTTGTGTTTTATTTCCTCCCGATCGAGAGCGCGCGCCTGCAGGAGGCGGTGATCTCCTCGCTTGCCCTCACGCGGTGGTATGCCCGCGAGCACGTGCTCCTCTGCCTGGTGCCCGCCTTTTTCATCGCCGGGGCGATCGCCACCTTCGTCTCCCAGGCGGCGGTCATGAAGTACCTCGGCGCGGGTGCCCGCAAGGTGCTCGCCTACGGGGTCTCCTCGGTGTCGGGGAGCATTCTCGCCGTCTGCTCCTGCACCGTGCTCCCTCTTTTTGCCGGCATCTGGAAACGCGGGGCGGGGCTGGGACCGGCGATCGCGTTTCTCTACTCGGGACCGGCCATTAACGTGCTGGCCATCGTGATGACCGCCCGCGTCTTAGGCCTCGAGATCGGGATCGCCCGCGCCGTAGGGGCGATCTCCTTCAGCGTGGTGATCGGGTTCATCATGTACCTGATCTACCGCAAGGAGGAAACCCAGAAAGCCCAGGCGGCGCTGCACCTCCCGGAAGCCCCCGTGACGCGGCCTCTATGGCAGAACGCGGTGCAATTCGCCCTGCTCGTGGCCGTCCTGATCTTTGCCACCTGGAGCCGCTCCGAGGATGCATCCGACGTCTTCTGGAACGCGGTCTACGCCGTGAAATGGTGGCTCGCGGGGATCGCCGCCGTGGGACTGGGCGCAATCCTCGTCGCCTGGTTCCGGGTGAAGGCGGCCAAGGTCGCCCTCGCCGCCGCGGTCGTCGTCGCGCTCGCCCTTCTCTTCCCCGGTTCGCCGCTTGCCGCCTTCTCCGCCGCGATCGTGGCTTTCGGCTGGATTCTCGCCTCGACGCGCGGGGAGACGCAGTCGTGGTTTCTCTCCTCCTGGGATTTCGCCAAGCAGATCACACCCCTGCTTCTCGGCGGGGTGCTCGTGGCCGGCCTGCTTCTGGGTCAGCCCGGCACCGAAGGGATCATCCCCTCCGCCTGGGTCGAGCGCCTGGTCGGCGGCAACTCGCTTGGGGCGAACCTCTTCTCGGCCGTGGTGGGGGCCTTCATGTACTTTGCGACCCTGACCGAAGTGCCGATCCTGCAGGGGCTGATCGCGGCCGGCATGGGCAAGGGCCCGGCGCTCGCCCTGCTGCTTTCGGGCCCGGCGCTCAGCCTGCCGAACATGCTCGTCATCCGCAGCGTCATCGGGACGCAGAAGACCGTGGTCTACTGCAGCCTGGTCGTCATCCTCTCCACGGCCTGCGGCATGGTGTTCGGGGCCTTCTTCTGATGCCATGGGTGAAAGGAGCCTAACCATGACCGGCACGGAAGTCGTGCAGGTACGCATCGGCGGCCACCTCGTGGGCCTGATCGGCCTGAAATCCATTCTCGAGGAGGTGGCGCGGGATTGCGCCGGCCGCGACCGCGCCGCAATCGAGGAAGCCCTGCTTGCCCGGGCGAGCCAGGCGAACTACATCGCCCCCCCGGCCCGCGAGGCCTACCGCGCGGGCCTCTACCGCGAGTATTGCAAGCTCGTCGGCTTGCCGCTCGATGAGGAGAAAGAGGGGCCCCTCGTGGTCAAGGTCCTGGGGCCGGGCTGCCCCGAGTGCGACCGCCTGGAAAAGGACCTGATGGCGGTGCTCGCCGAGCTCAAGCTCCCCGCCGACCTGGAGCACGTGCGCGATATCCGCGAAATCGCCTGCTACGGGGTGATGGGCAGCCCGGCGCTCGTCATCAACGGCAAGGTGGTCGCAGTCGGCCGTGTCCCCTCCCGCAACCGGCTCCGCGAGTGGCTGAAGGCGGCGGCCGGGAAATGACCCGCCGAGGGGGCGAAGCTTGCGCCGGCCGACCGGCTATGCCAAATTGATCAGTACGGGATGGAACGGGAAAGGAGATTTACGGGATGAACATCAAAGTCTTAGGGCCCGGCTGCCCCAAATGCCAGCAGACCGAGCGCATCGTCAAGGAAGCCGTGGCCGAGGCCGGCGTCGCTGCCGTGGTCGAAAAGGTGACCGATATGCTGCAGATCGCCGATTACGGGGTCTTCGGCACCCCTTCGGTGGTGGTGGACGGGGAGGTCAAGTGCGTCGGCAAGATCCCCACCAAGGAAGAAGTGAAGAAGTGGCTTAAGCACTAAAGCACTCCGTACCCCAGCGGCGCCACCCCCGGCCCGGCCCGGGATCGAGGCGGCTGCTGCGTGAGGAGTTTCCCCAAGGAGGAAGCGTTCCATGACCCAGGAGTGTTGCGCATCCGGAAAGGCGATCATGATTCTCGCCTGCTCGGGCGGCTCGAACGTGGGACAAATCGCCAACCAGGCCGCAATTGAGCTCACCGAGGAAGCCTTCGGGACGATGTATTGCCTGGCCGGGATCGGCGGTGGGCTGCAGGGCTTCATCCAGTCCGCGAAGGACGTGCCCGTGATCGCCGCCATCGACGGCTGCGCCGTCGGCTGCGCCCGGGCGACCCTCAAGCGGGCCGGGATCGACGCGTTCCGGCACGTCGTGCTCACCGAGCTGGGGATCGAAAAGAACAAGAATTTCCGGTTGAACCCCGAAGATGTGCGCCGGGCGAAGGAGGCGGTGCGCGCCGCCTGCAACGGTGCGGGCGTCGCCGTCTTCAAACCGGCCGCCGGGGGCTGCTGCGGATGATCCGGGCGGGGGCGGCTATGGGGGTTGCCGGGGTTCTGCTGGCCGTCGCCCTGACGGTTCTCCATCCGGCGGGGGGCTTGGCGGAAGAGTTCCGCCATGTCCCCGTTCAGGGCATGGTGACCCTGCTCGATCTGGGCTCCGACCAGTGCGTCCCCTGCAAGCTCATGGCGCCCATCCTGAAGAAGGTCGAACAGGACTACAAGGACCGGGCGGCCGTGATCGTGATCGATGTCTACCGCTACCCCGAGCAAGCCAAGCGCTTTGGCATCCGGGCGATCCCCACGCAGATCTTTTTCGACCGGGACGGGAAGGAAGTCTTCCGCCATCTGGGCTTCATGAGCGAAAAGGCGATCGTCGAGCAACTTGCGAAGATGGGGGTCAAATGAAGGCATGGCCGGTCCTGGCCCTGTTGGCGGCCGCGCTTCTCGGCTTCGCCGCGCCGGCCTGCCCGGCGGCCACCGTGGGGGAGCGCTACCCGGGCTTGGCGGGAGGGGTGTTGCGGGCGGCGCGTCTTTCCGAGCTGCCCGCGCCGGTTCTTTTCAAAAGCCAGGAGCTCGAAATCCGCGCCGAAGAGGTGGAGCGCCTGCTGCGGGAGGCGCCGGAGGACTGGAAGCCCCAGCTCGAGAAAAACCGCTTCTTTCTCCTCGAGCGCGTGGCCGGGCGCCGGATTCTCATCCGCGAGGCGCGGCGGGAGGGGCTGGCGGGCCCCGGGGTCACCGACGAGCAGGCGGTCGAAGCCCTCTTCCGGCGCTTGGGCGCCAAGGCGAGCGTTTCCCAGACCGAGGTGCGCGCCTTCTACGACCAGAACCGCGAGATGATCGGCGGGGCCCCCTACGAGCAGGTCTCGGGGGCGATCCGCCAGATGCTTTTGCAGCAGAAGCAGGAGCAGGCCGTCGTCGATTTTCTCTCCGCCCTGGAAAAGAGGGTTTCCCTGGAAGTGAACGCCTCCTGGCTGCAGGGCGAGGCCGAGCGCGCGCGCGACAACCCCGTCGACCGCGCCCGTCGTTCCGGCAAGCCCACCCTCGTCGAGTTCGGGGCCACGGGCTGCGTTCCCTGCGACATGATGCAGCCCATCCTCGAGAAACTCAAAACGGCCCATGCCGGCCGGTTGAACGTCGTCTTCGTGCACGTGGGCGAGGAAAAGGTCCTTGCCGCCCGCCACGGGATCCGGGCGATCCCGGTCCAGGTCTTTTTCGACCGCGAGGGCAAGGAGTTCTTCCGCCACGAGGGTTTTTTCCCCGAGGCCGAGGTGAACCGGGTCCTCGCGCAGATGGGCATCCGCTGAGGAGACCGCCGTGCTGGACGCCTTCTTCATCACCGTCAACGAATGGCTGGTCGGAGGCAGCGGGCTCGCCGCCGCGGCCGCCTTCGTCTGGGGGACGGTCAGTGTCCTCTTCAGCCCCTGCCACCTCGCCTCGATCCCGCTGATCGTCGCCTACGTCGGCGGCCAGGAAAAAGCCCTCGTCCCACGGCAGGCCGCGCTCTATGCGGTGCTGTTCAGCACGGGGTTGTTTCTCACGATCGCCCTGATCGGCGCCGCCTGCGCGCTTCTCGGCCGAATGCTGGGCGACATCGGGTCGTGGTGGCAGGTGCTCGTGGGCGCGGTCCTGATCTGGGTCGCCCTCGGCATGATGGGGGTCGAGTCCTGCTCCGTCTCGGGGGGCCTTCTTTACCGGCTCAATTTCCGGGGCCGAGGCGGCGCCTTCGCCTTGGGGCTGGGGTACGGGGTCCTCTCCGGCTCCTGCACCTTCGGGTTCATCGCCCCGATCCTCGCCATGATCACCGTCCAGCGGGAGCCGCTGCAGGGGATCGCCCTGATCCTGCTCTTCGGTCTCGGCCATTGTCTCCCGATCGCCGTCGCCGGCAGCTCGACCGCGGCGATCCGCCGGCTCCTCGAAAACACCGCCTGGCAGGGAGCCGGCAGCTGGTTCCGCAGGGCGGCCGGGGCGGTGATCGGGCTGCTCGGGATCTATTTTCTCCTCAACCCGATCTGGGTTCTCTGGCCGGCCTGATGCCTCGCGGAGAGGCGCGCGCAAGCGGCCGGAAGGTTGGTTTCATGAGCACGCTCCATCCCCAGGCACCCGAGGCCGACGCCGCGGAAGCCTCCTGCGGCTGCTCCCCGTCGGGCCGCACCGCGACGGGAGACGGGCATACCGGCGCCCGCCTTCTGCTCACCCTCGCCTTGAATCTCCTGATCCCGCTCGCCCAGGTCGCGGGAGGCCTCGCCGCGGGGAGCATGGCCCTCATCTCCGATGCCACGCACAATTTCAGCGATTTCGCGGCCGTCCTGATCGCCTACGTCGCTTTTCGGATCGGCCGGCGCGGCGCCTCCGTGCGCCACACGTTCGGCTACCGCCGCGCCGAGGTCCTGGCCGCGCTGGTCCAGGTCGGGCTCCTTGCCGGCGCCTCGGCGGTCATCGTCCTCGAGGCCGTCGAACGCCTGCAGCACCCGACGGTCGTGGAGGGCCGGCTGGTCATGGGGCTTGCCGCCCTGGGGGTGGCGGGAAACGGCCTGTCGGCCTGGCTTCTTCACCGCGACGCCCGGCACAGCCTCAACGTGCGCGGCGCCTTCTGGCACATGGTGGGCGACATGCTGACCTCGGTCGCCGTGCTGATCGGGGGGGCGATCCTCACCGTGCGGCCCTGGTACTGGCTGGACCCGCTGCTCTCGTTCGGGATCGTGGTCTTCATCCTCAAGAACTCCTGGACCATCGCCCGCGAATCGGGGTTGATCCTCATGAACTCGACCCCCCGGGGGCTCGATCTGGAGGCAGTGCGGCGGCACCTGGAGGGAATCGACGGCGTCCGCGGGGTCCACTACCTGCATGCCTGGAATCTCGCCTCGAGCGGGGTCGCGTTTTCCTGCCATGTGGTCGTTCCCGATCAGGCGGTGAGCCGCACCGAGGCCCTGGCCGAGGTCCTGCGGCGCAATCTCCACGAGCGCTTCGGCATCGACCACCCGGTTTTCCAGTTCGAAACGGCGGCCTGCGGGAACGGCGACCTCCTCTGCGGCCTCTCCTGCGGAAACGGAAACGGGGGATCCCATGAGCATTGAACGCCGGCTCCCGCGCGGCGGAAGAGGCGCCGCGGGGTGGATGCAGCTTGCGGCGCGGCTTCTGCTGGGCGCGGTCTTCGTCTACGCGAGCCTGGACAAGATCGCCCACCCGGCGGCCTTCGCCAGGGATGTCTACAATTACCAGATCCTGCCCGACGCCCTGGTGCACCTGGTCGCCCTCGTGCTGCCGTGGCTCGAGCTCTTCTTAGGCCTTTGCCTGATCACGGGTTTCTGGCTCCCCGGGTCCGTGCTCACGGCGAACGTCCTGCTCGTCGTCTTCGTCGGCGCGCTCGCCTTCAACGCCGCGCGTGGCCTGGACATCCACTGCGGCTGCTTCAGCACCGGCGGCGAGGGGCCGGCGCTGGCGACCGAATGGGTGCTCTTGCGGGATGCCCTCTTTCTCGCCCTGGGGCTGATCCTTCTTTACCGCGTCTTTTTCGCGCGCCAGGCGGCGGGGAAAGCCCTGCTCGTCCTCGCCGCCGCGCTGGGGTTGTCCGCCGGGACGGGCGCCGCCGAACCCGGCGCGCCTGCCGCTTTTTTCCCGCAGCCGCAACACGCGTTCGGGACCGCGATCGAGGGCGATGTCGTGCGGCACGAATTCGTGGTGCAGAACCGGGGGACGGCCGAGCTCAGGATCGAGAAGATCAAAACGGGCTGAGGCTGCACGGCGGCCTCGGTGACGAGGCTCATCCCCGCCGGCGGCGAGGGGTCCATCCGGGTGGAGGTCAAAACGACGGGCTACGCCGGCCGCGAGATCCGCGAAGCGGTGGTGGTGCACACCAACGACCCGCGGGCGGCGGTGGTCGAGTTGACGGTCAGCGGGCGGGTGGAGGCCTTCGCCGACATTCGGCCCAGAACCGTTTTCCTGCGGGCGAAGGCGGGGGAGACGGCGAGCGCCGTCGCGCTCATCCTGCCGCGGCCGGAGCGGCCCTTTGCGATCAAAAACCTCCGCGCCGTGCGGGGCCGCGACATCCGCTTCGAGCTTGCGCAGAAGGCGGGGCCCTCGGGGCCGGTCTACGAGCTCAGGGTTTTCAACACCCGCAAGGAGCCCGGCCGGATCGCCGACACGGTGGTGATCGAGACCGACCACCCCGCCCGGCCGGCGCTGCAGGTCATGGTGACGGGAGAGGTCGAGTAGGCGAAGGGACCGGCGGCCGGCCGGAGGAAGGAGGGCATCGTGCCCTACCCGTTGAAACCGGTGTGGATCGAGCTCGAGCCGGAGCAGGTGCAGCGGCTTTTGGCGATCGCCCTCGACGGGAAGGCCGAGGAGGCGCTTTCCTTCGTGCGCGGGGATCTGCTCCAGCGCGTGGAGAAGGCCCTCGAACGGCGCTGAATGCCCGTTTTCGAGGTCGGCTACGGCCCCGCGCACCGATAAGCAAGCGACCTGACGCGGTTCCGGCCATGGGCCGACAGGGTGGACGCATGCTGCTGGAAAGCTACACCAAGCGGATTTTTCGCGCGGAGTGCAACCCGCGGTTTGAGTCGCTCCACTGCATCGCGACCCTGCACCAGGATGTCTCCGCCGTGCTGCCCTACCTGAACACGGTGTTGGGCGGCTTCGCGTATCTCAAGGATCCGCCCGCGCTGGTGCTGCGTTCGCGCGGCCGGCTGATCACCCTCCACGGTCGCGAGATCGCCATCAACGCGCTGCGCGACGAGGCCGAGGCGGACAAGATCCTCGAGTGGCTCAAGCGCGAAATCAACCAGGCCTGGGAGAACCGCGCGGCGATTGCGCCGCGCACCGAGGGGGCGCCCAAGCCCCAGGTGCTCGAGATTCTGAAGCGCCTCCCGCGGACCAATTGCCGCCGCTGCGGGGAGCCGACCTGCATGGTCTTTGCCGCACGGGCCGCCGAGGGGGTGAAGTCGGCCGCCGATTGCCCCGAGCTGTCGGGGGACGGGCGACAGGGGCTGGAGGCCTACCTCGGCCGGTTCGCTTTCGATGACTGAATCGGGGGAAGCCCGGGAAACAGCGCCATGGACGTCTTGAACCGCAGCTCGGATCCCGCCCGCGGGGGCCCTCCCCCGGCGGCATGGCGGCAGGCCGCCTGGCAGGCGCTCGCCCTGATCGTCTGGAGCACGGCCGTCGCGCTGGCGGTGAACGCCCTGCGGCCGGATCGGATCGCCCTGGTCGGCGATTTTTCAGCGGCGGCGCGCTTCACCGCGCCGACCGGCGAGCGGATCGACATTTCCCTCGAGGAGGCGGAAAAGCTCTTCCACACCCGGGGCGCCGTCTTTTTCGATGCGCGACCGGCCGAGGAGTACGCCCGCGGGCACATCCGCGGCGCCCGCAGCCTGCCGCTGCAGGACCTCGATCTGCGGTTTCTCGAGTTGACCGCCGACCTTGAGCTGGAGACCCCGCTCGTCACCTACTGCGACGGGGAGACCTGCACCTTGAGCCACGAGCTCGCCCTGTTTCTCCGGGATGCGGGGTTCCGCAACGCCCGCGTGCTCGTGAACGGCTGGACGCTCTGGCGCCAGGCGGGGTTGCCTACGGAGACGGGCCCACCCGGCCGTTGATGCCGGCCTCCCCGCAGGCGGGGAGCCGCGACGGTTTCGAAGAGAAGAAAGGAGAAAGACCGTGAAACGAGTCATGCTTCTTGCCGCGGCCGGGCTTGCGGCCGCGGCCGCGCTTTTCGCCGGGGCGGCCGATGCCCAGTGCCCGCCGCGGGAGAAGATCCAGCAGGTCATCGCGCGCTTCGAGGCGCCGGACCGCAGCCTGGTCGCCCTCCAACCGACGGAATTCGAGAACCTCTGCGAAGTCCAGGTGCGCCTGAACCAGCGGGTGCACATCTTTTACACGGGGCCCTCGGGCGACTTCCTCATCATGGGCCAGCTCTACGAGGCGAAGACCGGCCGCAACCTGACGCGCGAAAAGATCGAGCAGGTGAACCTCTTCAGCGCCGAGGAGATGCAGCGGCTCGAGGCCCTCACCGTGATCCGCCTGGGGGAAGGCCCCAAGACCGTCTTCTATGCCACCGACCCGCATTGCCCCTACTGCAAGAAGGGCGAGGAGACGCTGAAAAAGCTCGCCGCCCAGGGGGAGATCACGGCGCGGATCCTCTTTTTCCCGCTCGATTCCTACAAGGATTCGCGGCCGCAGTCGATCGCCGTGATCTGCGACAAGAAATCCCTGGACGATTTCCACAACGGCTACCTCTCCGCAAACCAGTGCGCCGAGGGCGAGCGCGTGGTCGAGGAGACCCGCGAGATCCTCTCCCGCAAGGGGGTCACCGGGACGCCGACCTACATTTTCGCCGATGCGCGCTATCACTCCGGGCTGCTCGAGGAGGCCGAGCTGCGGCGCCGGCTCGGACTTCCCGCCGCGGCGGCCGGTGCGAAGCCCGGCAAGGCGAAATGAGGCCTGCTGGGGAGAGCCGAAGCCATGGCCGTTTCCAAGCCGAAGCTCACCCTGGAACTGGACGCCGAAGGGCGTCTGACGTTCCCGGAGGCCATGAGAAAACGCTGGGGCCTCGCGCCCAACGCCGCGGTGGAGATCCGCACGGGCCCGCAGGGGCTTTTCCTCTGCCCACAGGACCCCCCGTTGGCGAAGATCTATCTCGAGCCGACTTCGTGCTGCAACCTCGACTGCCGCAGCTGCATCCGCCGCAGCTGGGATGAACCGACCGGGACGCTCTCGAGCGAGCTCTTCGAGCGCCTGATCGCCTCCCTCAAGCGGGTGCCCTCCTTCAGCGCCATGTCCTTCTGGGGCATGGGCGAGCCGCTGCTTCACCCGCGGATCGCGGAGATGGTCGCCTCCGCCTCCGCCCTGGGCGCGGAGACCGAGCTCGTCACCAACGGCCTGCTCCTTTCCCGCGAGACGGCACGCGATCTGATCGCGGCCGGTCTGGACCGGCTGATCGTCTCGGTGGACGGAGCCTCCCCGGAAGGCCATGCCGCGGGTCACGGCGGAGCGGATCTGGCGACGGTGCAGGCGAACGTGCGCGAACTCCGCCTGCTGCGCCACGAAAAGGGCGGGGCCAAGCCCGAGATCGGCATCGAGTTCGTCCTCGGCCGCGGGAACCTCGCGGAGCTGAAACGGCTCCGCCGGCTCGCCTTCGAGATGGGCGCCGCCTTCATCATCCTGACGAACCTCATGCCCTACGTGGAGGAGTTGAAGGAAGAGATTCTCTACTGGATGGCGGCGGAAACGCCCTGGACGAACAACGGCTCGCCGTTTTCCCCCCGCATGATCGCCCCGCGGGTGGACGCGCGGCCGGAGAACCTCGCGGCCCTGAACGAGCTCTTCTGGTCGGGCTGTGCGGCCGAGCCGTTGCCGCCGCTTTCGCGCAACCCCGACGCCGACGGCCACTGCCGCTTCGTCGAGCAAGGCGCCGCCGCCGTGGCCTGGGACGGCGGCGTCAGCCCCTGCATCCCCCTGATGCACTCCTACCGCTGCTTCGTCCTCGGGCGTGAAAAACGGATCCGGCGCTGGACCGTAGGCCACATCGCCACCGAGGAGATCGGCGCCATCTGGAACCGGGAGGAGTACCGAGAATTCCGCCGCCGCGTGCTCGAGTTCGACTTTTCGCCCTGCGTCCACTGCGGCGGCTGCGACTTCTCCGAGTCGAACGAGGAAGACTGTTTCGGCAACCGGCATCCCACGTGCGGCGATTGCCTCTGGGCGCGGAACATCATCGTCTGCCCCTGAGGGGCCGAAGACCGGGGAAAACGCCTCCTTCCACCCTCGGCGGCCGAAAGCGGGGAGACAGGGTGCTGCATCCGGGTTCTCCCGGTGTCGAACCGGCGCAAGGCCCGGCTAGGTCGATTTGAGCCGGTATTTTTTCAGCTTGTAGCGCAGCATCCGCTCGCTCAAGCCCAGCCGCTCCGCGGCGCGGCTCTGGTTTCCGCCCGCCTCCTTCAGTGCCTCGCGGATCATCCGGCGCTCGAGGTCTTCCACGGCTTGGCGCAGGCTTCGAGCCGCATCCGGGCCGCCTGCGGCTTCGAGGGCGGCGTGCGGCCGGCCGAAGGGCAAATCTTCCGTCGTCACGAGCTCCCCCCGGGCGAGCACGACGGCGCGCTCGATGATGTTTTCGAGCTCGCGCACGTTTCCGGGGTAGTCGTACTTGAGGAGCTGGTCCATCGCCTCCCGGCTAACGCCCTGCACGGCTTTGCGGTTTTCGCGGGCGAAGCGGGCGACGAAATGGTCGACAAGGGGGGGGATGTCCTCGCGGCGCTCGCGGAGCGGCGGGATGGAAAGGGAGACGACGTTCAGCCGGTAGTAGAGGTCCTCGCGGAAGGCCCCGGCGGCGATCTTCGCCGCGAGATCCTGGTGGGTCGCGCTGATCAGGCGCACGTCGGCGTTCAGGGTCTGGTTGCCGCCGACGCGCTGGAACTCCCCCTCCTGGATCAGCCGCAAGAGCTTGACCTGGACCGCGGGGGAGACATCCCCGATCTCGTCGAGAAAGAGGGTTCCCCCATCGGCCTGCTCGAAGCGGCCGATCCGGCGCTGGGTGGCGCCGGTGAAGGCGCCGCGCTCGTGGCCGAAGAGTTCGCTTTCGATCAAGGTTTCGCTGAGCGCGGCGCAGTTCACGACGATCAGGGGCTTGCGGGAGCGCGGGCTCAGGCGATGGATGAGGCGCGCCAAGAGCTCCTTGCCCGTCCCGCTCTCCCCCCGCAGCAGAACCGTCGCCTGGCTGGCCGCGACCCGGCCGGCGAGATTGACGAGCTCGGCCATCTGCGGGCTGCGGTAGACGAGGTCTTCGGGCTTGAGCCCCCGCTCGGCGAGCTGCTCGCGGAGGAGTTCGTTTTCGCGGCGCAGCGTGCGGTGGCGGGCGATGCGCTCGATCACGCACAGGAGTTCCTCCAGGTCGATCGGTTTCCCGAGGTAGTCCGCCGCCCCCGCCTTCATGGCCGCAACCGCACTGTCCACCGTGCCGTAGGCGGTGAGGAGGATCACCTCGAGCTCGGGGTTGATCCGTTTGGCCTCCCCGAGCACGTCGAGCCCGCTCAGATCGGGCATGCGGAAATCGAGGATCGCCAGATCCAGGCTTGCCGACCGGATCATCTCTACGGCAGCCTTTCCGGTGGCGGCCTCCACCACGCGATGGCCCTGAGCGGCGAGAAAGTCGCGCAGCATCTCGCGCTGGACGCGTTCGTCCTCGGCGACAAGGATGTCGAGCGGTTGCATGAGGCGGTGCTATCTCCGTCCCGCAAGCGGCAGCCGGACCGTGCAGACCGTCCCGCGGCCGGCTGCGCTCTGAATGTCGAGCTCGCCCCCGTGGGCCCGAATGATTTGCAGGGCGATCGGAAGCCCCAGGCCCAGCCCGCCGGGCTTGGTGGTGTAGTCGGGGTTGAAGATCGCCGCGAGACTCGCCGCGGGGATGCCGACCCCCGTGTCGAGGATTTCGATCTCGGCCGCCCCCGGCGGGCGGGGGCGGAGGGTGACGCGGACGGTACCGCCCTGCGGCAGCGCCTCGAGCGCGTTTTTCACCAGGTTGAGCAGCGCCTGGCGCAGGCGGTTTTCATCGCCGGTCAGGACGAGATCCGTGTCCGGGAAAACGGGCTCGAGGAGGACGTTGCGCGCTTTCGCCTCCTCGCCCAGGAGCGCAAGCAGCGATTCGAGCAGGCCGCGCAGGGAAACGGCGTGGAGCTCGAGCCGGCCCGCACGCGATAGCGAGAGGAAATCCTCGACGATGCGGTCGAGCCTGCGGATTTCGCCTCGGACGGTGTGCAACAGTCTGGCCGCCTCTTCCGGGGACCCTCGGCCCTCCCCGCCAGCGGCCTCGCGCTGCAGCCGCTGGATCGCCAGGCTCACGGCGTTCAGGGGGTTGCGGATTTCGTGGGCCACGGCGGCGGCGAGCTGCCCGAGGGAAGAGAGGCGCTCGGTCTGGTGAAGGCGCCGCTGCAGTTCCTGGATGCGCCGCAGGTGGCGGTTCTGGTTCCAGACGAGGAGCAGGATGGACAGCAGGCCCAGGCCGACCATCATCGCCGCGGAGACGTAGACGTTGCGGCGGTGGTCGCGTACCAGCGCATCGAGGCTCTGGGCGCGCATCCCGATCCGGGCGAGAAACGGCTCCTCCTCGCCCACGCGGATTCGGCGTGCCGCCTCGAGAGTGTCTCCTTCGTTTCCCGGCAGGCGCTGCATCCGTCCTGCGGCGGGGGCGGGGGTCGCCGGCCCGGCTTCGGATGCATTGCCTAAAGAAAAGATCCGGCGGCCGCCATGGTCTTCAATACGAAGATAGGCGACCTCTTCACGCCACCCCACCTCCTCGGCCGCCTCCCGGAGCGCCCGCCGACTCGCCCAGCGGCGAACCCCCTCGCGCTCGAAAAAAAGAAGGATCGACCCCTTAAAGGCGGCTCTTTGCATCCCGACATACCCCGGGGAGAGAGCGTCTTCCTCCCAGAGCCGCACGACGATCTTTTCCCCGGGCGGCAGAAGCCCGGAGAGCTCGGGGAGGGCCAGCCCGCCGGGCAAGCGACCGGCGGAAAGGAGCGTGTTGCCGTCGGCCCCAAGGAGCACGATGGCGGAGATTTCCTTTGCGGCGAGGATTTCCTCGAGGAGCCCTTCCGGGGCCGTGCCGGCGGAAAGCGCGATGTCCACTTCGGCCGCCGTCGCCAGAAGATCGGCGACCAGCACTTCCCTCAGGGCGAAGACTTCTTCCGTCGAGGGCTCCATAGAGAAGGGGTCGAAGCTTCCCGCCTGAAGCAGCTTATCCCAGCGCTCGAACTTGCGTTCAGCCAGGAGTTCGATGCCCTGGAGGATGGAAGAAGCCCGCGCATGCAGGCCTTCGATCAGCGCGCCCTCGAGCCTGCGGCTGCTCAGCATCGCCGTGGCCAGGAAGAGAACGCAGATGAAGAGAGAAACCGCAGCAACGGCAAGCGGCTGAAGAAACATGCGCCGTTCTCCGGACACCACCCCGCCCGGCAGCCGCTCCGCTTTTGGTCCCATCGCTGCTTTCCTCTCATCCAGCCTACTCTCTTTCTTCATGGCGGGCAAGATCGGCTCGCGGCCGCAGCAGGTCGACAACCTTGTCGACCCTCCCGGGAATCGTCGTTTGGCAATTTAAGGAATTGTTTATATTTGTTTTTTTGTTTTCCGCACCGCCTCGGGCCGACAAATTTTTCCGCAGGGAAAACCAGGCTGAAGCGCTTCTTAATTTTAACCGTCTGAAATAACGACAATTTAAAACAAACCTCGGCTTTGCCCAAGGCTGGCATGCCGACTGCATGAGATGATCTGCGAATTCCTCGAGAAAGGAGGAGCGAAATGAAACTCAGGATATCGAGCATGGTGGCAGCGGTTTTGATCGCCACGGCCTCGGCGGCTCTCGCGGGCCCCGGGGGCTGGGGCGGGGGTGGCGGCATGGGCCGCGGGCCGGGGATGGGCCCAGGGTACGGCGGGCCTTACAGCCAAATCCCTGACCTGACCCCGGAGCAGAAGCAGAAGATGGAGGAGCTGCGCAAAAAGCACTGGGCCGAGATGGCCCCGTTGCAGAATGAGCGGCTCGCCAAGAGATCCGAATTGCGCGCCCTCTGGGCGGATCCGAACCCGGATCAGGAAAAGATTCTCGCCAAGCAGCGTGAACTGGCCGAGCTCGACCTTCGGCTGCGGGAAAAGACGACCCGGCACCGTTTCGAAGTCCATTCCCTGCTGACCCCGGAGCAGCGCGAGCGGCTGCCCTTGGCGGGATACGGCATGGGTCCGGGAATGGAACGCGGCATGGGCCCCGGCCGACGAGGCCCCATGCCCGGCGGCAGATGGTAACATCAGATCACAGGAAAGGAGAGGTTCCGATGAAAGGCAAACGCTTAATGGTGATTGGATCGGCGGCGGCGATCCTGGCTCTGGTTGCCGGGTCTGCACTCGCCGGCCCGGGAGGCTTCGGCGGGGGGTGGGGATGCGGCTTGGGGCCGGTGATCGGACAGACCCTCACCCCCGAGCAGGCCGCACAGCTGCAAAAGCTGAGGCAGGAACACGAAAGCCGGCTCGCTCCGCTGCGCCAGGAACTCTGGACGAAGAAAGCGGAATGGAGGGGCCTCATCGCGGACGGAAACCCGGATCCGGCAAAAGCCGTCGCCCTTCAAAGGGAGATGCTGGAGATCTCCGATGAGATGCACCGCGAGATGATCGAAATGAGGACGAAGATGCTTGATCTCGTTTCGCCGCCGCAGGGCAACTGATCCCTCCTCCCGGGCGGGGAGGTGTTTGCTTCTCCCCGCCCGGTCTGCCCTTTCCCCTTCCCCCCGGCCGCACCCGGAGCCCTCTCCCGGGCAAGGATGTCCTCCGAAAATCCCCAGGCCTCAGGAAACGCCGAAGAACTGCGAGTAGGCGTGCTTGGCCACCCACTGCAGGGAGCGCAGCCAGGACTGCGAGTAGTGACTGACCTGGAAGTTGCAGGTCGACAGGCACCCCGGGCTGCAGCGCGCCTTGAGGCGCTCGAGGCGCTCCTCGTCGAAGCGCGGCCCCCGGCGGATGTCGCCCCAGTCCTCCTCGCTCGCGTAGTACTCGAAGCAGGGCGCGAAGCTCCCGTCCAGCCGGATGACCATGGAGACCCGGCCGGCGCGGCAGGGCCAGGGGGGCAGCTCGCGGCGGATGAAGCGCTTCATGGCCTCCAGGTGGGCGATCGAGTTGACCATGGTGTAGCCCGCCCGGTTCTTGGCGATCAGCCAGTCGATCAGTTCGTCCACGGCGTCGACCTGCGATTCGCGGATCCAGACATCGGTTTCGCCGGGATCGAAGCCCTTGTAATCGATCGGCGGCGGCTCGCTGATGTGGTAGTCGGTGGCGATGCCGTAGCGGTGGGCCGTCTCCGTCAGCGCCATCACGTCGTCGACGTTCTTGCCGGTGATGTTGATGTTGAGGAAGGTGTGGTAGCCGTAGCGCTTCTCCTGCTGGACGAGGTACTCGAACTGCGGCAGAATGCGCTTCAGGTTCTTGGGGATCCCGGCATAGCCGTCCACGGCGTCGACCGCGAGGTTCACCGCGGCCACGCCGGCCTCGCCGATGGCGTCGATGAAATCCCGGTCCATCAGGATCCCGTTGGTCGGGAGATAAACGAAGAAACCCTTTTCCGCCGCCAGGCGCGTCAGCTCCACGACGAAGGGCTTGCGTACCAGGGGCTCGCCTCCCATGTAGGCGAGCACCCGGCAGCCCTGCCGCTCGAGCCACTCCACGGCGGCGCAGGCCGTCTCCCAGCTCATCCCGGGGATGTTCCTGCCGCGGCTGTAACAGTAGCTGCAGCTCAGGTTGCAATTGAGGTCGGTGTAGAAAAACGAGAGCACGGGGCGGAACTCGTTTGCCGCCATCCGCGATCGGAGATAGGGGAACAACCAGCTGCGACAGGCTCGCCGGAACTGGCTCGTCCGCCGCAAGGGGGGGACGCCGGCCGCCGGCACCGGGGGTTTTCGGAAAAGAAAGGAAGTCCGCGGGATGTCGGTTGCCGTTTGCGTCGCCATACCTGAACCTCCTTGTCGATGGGTGCACGCGGCGCCTTGCGACCCGAAGCGGGCAAGGCTCTTGCCACGACGATCCCGCCGCCGAGCCGAGGGGAGACCCCCGGGAGCGCAGCGGTCGCTCCCGCGGCAGGACAATCTCAAGGATGGTCAGGCGCCAGCGCGCCGATGACGTTTCCGTGGTGAACAACAGAATTGTTTAGAATTTGAGCCCCATCTTAATCACGCAGACCGCGTTATACAAGATCCCGCAGCGTGACCTCATTTTCGGACGTGGGGGAAAGGGTCGGCGCAGGGATCTGCGTTGAGGGGTTGGGGGCGGGGCATGAAGGACGATGAGCGGCTGGTGCGAGGACTGCTTTCCGAGGCGGGGGTGACCGTCGGGGGCGATCGGCCCTGGGACCTGAAGGTCCACGACCCCCGCTTCTACCGGCGGGTGATCGCCGAGCGCAACCTCGGCCTCGGCGAATCCTACATGGACGGCTGGTGGGATTGCCCGCGGTTGGACGAGTTTTTCGACCGCCTCTTGCGAAGCGGGATCGAGGGCCGGGTGCGCGGAAACGCCTTGCTTCTCCTGCGCGCGCTGCCGGCGCTTCTCTTCAACCTCCAGTCGCGCTCGCGGGCGCGCCGCGTCATCGATCGCCACTACGAGCTGGGAAACGACCTCTTTCTCTCTTTTCTCGATTCCTACAACCAGTACAGCTGCGCCCTCTTCGGCGACGGCGACGACCTGGAAGCGGCCCAGAGGAACAAGCTCGAGCTGATTTGCCGCAAGATCGGGCTGCAGGCCTCCGACCGCCTGTTGGACATCGGCTGCGGCTGGGGGGGGCTTGCGCGGTATGCGGCCGAGCGGCGCGGGTGCCGCGTGACGGCCGTCAACCTGTCCCGCGGGCAGCTTGCCTATGCCCGCGCCTTCTGCCGCGGGCTCCCGGTCGAATGCATCGAGGGCGATTACCGCGAGATCGACGGCGTCTACGACAAGATCGTCTCCGTGGGCATGTTCGAGCATGTCGGCGTCCGCAATTACCGCCGCTTCATGGAGAAGGTCGCCTCCCTCCTCGCCCCGGGCGGGGTGTTTCTGCTGCAGACCATCGGGGCGAACGAATCCCGCCGCGGCTGCGACCCCTGGATCACGCGCTACATTTTCCCGAACGGCATGTTGCCCTCGTTGGCGCAGATCTCCCGCGCGGCCGAGGGGCTCTGGGTCATCGAGGACGTTCACAACCTGGGCCCGCACTATGACCGCACCCTGATGGCCTGGCACCGCCGTTTTGAGAACGCCTGGCCGGGTCTTCAGGGGAAGTACGATGCGCGCTTCAAGCGCATGTGGGAGTACTATCTTCTCTCCTGCGCCGGGGCGTTCCGGGCGCGGGCGATTCAACTCTGGCAGATCGTCTTCACCCCTGCCGGAGCGGGCGTTCCCCAGCCGCCCTGCCGACCCAAGGTCCCCTGAGCGAGGGAAAGGCAGGCCCGGGCGGAGCGATTCCCGAACTCCGGCGGGTCCTGGGGGTGGAACCCGGCCCCGGCCTCGGCCGCCGGTCAGGGCATTTCATCCCGACCACACCGCCGGCGCGGCCGCGGGGCCGTTTTCCATGGTTTTCCGGTCCCTGAACGCAAGGCAAAAGAGGAGAGCCAAGGAAGAAAACAACTCCGGGCGGCGCGAAGATTCTCCGGCGCAAGGAGCAAAGACAGGGCATCGATGGGTTGGATGCCGAAAATTCTCCGCGAATGGAGTTTCCGCTAGAATTTTGTGAGCCCTCACTTTGCGCTTCCCCGCCCCGCGTCGCCTGCGCTATGAGGATCCGGATTCTGGATTCGTGGAAGGAGGCGTGTCATGTCCCCCGTGCGGGTGCTGTTCATCTGCCGCCACAACAGCGGCCGCAGTCAGATCGCCGAAGCCTACCTTAAGAAATACGGCGGAGAGAGGTTCCACGTCGAGAGCGCGGGCCTCGAGCCGGCCGAACGGGTGAACCCCCTCGTCGTCGCCGTGATGAAGGAAGAGGGGATCGACCTCGCGGGGAAAAAACCGCAAGGGGTCTTCGCCCTCTTCCGGCAGGGGAGGCTCTTCGATCACGTGATCACCGTCTGTAGCGACAGCGAAGGGGAGTGCCCCATATTCCCCGGCATTACCCGGCGTTGGCACATGCCCTTCCCGGACCCGGCGGCGGTCCAGGGCACCGCAGAAGAACGTCTCGCCCGCGTGCGGGAGATCCGGGATGCGATCCGCGAGGCGATCCTCCACCCCCGCGAGGGGCAGTTCGACTTCCGCCGCTTCCTCGCCTGACCCCCGCCGCCGCATCCCCCTCCTGCCGCCGGGGAACCCGGTACGCGGCTTCGCCGCGAGGCGTATTTCGTTCAGCCGCCGCGGGGCTTGACAGGCAGGGTGCGGCCGGATACATTTCGTCCATCGGCGAAATGTTATGGGTCTTCCGCCGGCGGCGGGCCGCCGCGCCGGGGACCGGTGAACGAAGGAGATCGCGATGGCGGCGACGAGCCTGAAGAGCCTCAGTGTTCTCGACCGGTTTCTCACGCTGTGGATTTTTCTCGCCATGGCCGTGGGGGTGTTCGGGGGGTTTCTCTACCCCGGCATCCAGGATTTCATGAATCGCTTCCAGGTGGGCACCACGAACATCCCGATCGCCGTGGGCCTGATCCTCATGATGTACCCGCCGCTTGCCAAGGTCCGCTACGAGAAGCTCGGGTTCGTGTTTCGCGACGTGAAAATCCTGCTGCTTTCCCTGGTCCAGAACTGGGTCATCGGGCCCGCGCTCATGTTTTTTCTGGCGATCGTCTTTCTTTCCGGGCACCACGAGTACATGGTCGGCCTGATCCTGATCGGCCTGGCCCGCTGCATCGCGATGGTGCTCGTCTGGAACGACCTCGCCAAGGGCGATGCCGAGTATTGCGCCGGGCTGGTCGCCTTCAACTCGATTTTCCAGGTGCTCTTCTTCTCGGTCTACGCCTGGTTCTTCATCGCCGTCCTGCCCCGCTGGTTCGGCCTGGAAGGCGCCGTTGTCGACATCACGATCGGCGAGATCGCCGAGAGCGTCTTCATCTACCTGGGGATCCCCTTTCTCGGCGGCCTCGTCACGCGCATCATCGGCCTCAAGACCCGCGGCGAGGCCTGGTACCACGAGCGCTTCATCCCCCGCATCAGCCCGATCACGCTGATCGCGCTCCTCTTCACAATCCTCGTCATGTTCTCGCTCAAGGGCGAATTCATCGTGAAGCTGCCCCTCGACGTCGTGCGGGTCGCGGCGCCGCTTTGCGTCTACTTCTTGGTGATGTTCCTGATCAGTTTCTTCCTCTCCATGAAGCTCAAGGCCACCTACGAACAAACGACGACCCTCTCCTTCACCGCGGCCTCCAACAACTTCGAGCTCGCCATCGCCGTGGCGGTCGCCGTCTTCGGCATCAACTCCGGCGAAGCCTTTGCGGCGGTGATCGGGCCGCTGGTGGAGGTGCCCGTGCTGATCAGCCTGGTGAACGTGGCCCTGTGGCTGAAACGGAAGTATTTTCCTTACGAGGTGAGAACGATCACCGGGGTCTGCCACGTGACCTGCAAGCCCTGAACGCGGCCAGGAAGCGCGGCCGGGAAACAAAAAGGCCCCTCTCGGCCGATGGAGCGATCGCATGAAGAAGGTCGTGCGGCTGCTGCAGGCGCTCGCCGATGAAAACCGGCTGCGCGCCCTCTTGGCCCTCGAGCGGGGCGAGCTGTGCGCCTGCCAGCTCGTGGAGCTCCTGCGGCTTGCGCCGTCGACGGTCTCCCAGCACATGGGCATCCTGCGGCGGGCCGGGCTGGTTGCGGCGGAGAAGCGGGGGCGCTGGATGTACTACAGGACGGCCGATGAAGAGGCCTCCCCGCCGGTGGGGCGGGCGAAGGCCTTTCTGCACACCTGCCTGCAGGAGACAGCGCCGATCCTGCGGGATCGCAAGCGGCTGGCGGCCATTTTGCGCCGGGACCCTCACGAGCTCTGCCGTCGTCAGAGCCGCCGCGCCGCTTCCGCGGGCCAAGCGGCCGGGGGTCGAGGCCGGCAAAGGAGATCGCGGTGAAGGAGTCGCCCCAGGTGGACCTCTCCGAGGCGCAGCGGGCGTTCATCGCCGACCGCGGCGGCATCCTGAGCGTCTTTTCGGGCAGGACGGTCGTCGGCTGATGACACGGGGTCGAAGGGCCGATCGGTCGGATCGGCAAGCCCGTGGATGACCGGCCCTGCGAACGGCTGCCGGCGGGCGGGGTGTCGATCTTTATCGAGCGCCGGCTGCTCGAGGCGCTTCCCGCCGAGGGGGGAACCCTCCCGGTCTACATGGGCGATTACGGCTGCTGGCGGCTGTTCGTGCGCCCGAGGGCCCGAGGAACCCCCCCTGAGGACGGCTTGACGTGAGGCCATCGTATCCGCCCGGCTCGCCGGAGCAGATCGCCTACCGGGTCATCCAGGACTGTGCCGACTGTGACTGCTGCCGCCCGATCCTGGACGAGGCCTGCCTCTTTTTCCCCGAGCTCTACCGGCTCTACGACCGCCAAACGGAAACCGGCCGCACGCCTTGCCCGGAAGAACTGCGGGCGCTCGTCGAGCGGTGCAATTTCTGCGCACTCTGCCCCTGCCCGAACATCCGGGCGGACATCATCCGCGCCAAGACCGCGTTCGTCGCCCGCGACGGGCTTCCCGCCCGCGTGCGCTGGGTCGAGGACGTGCAGCGGATCGGCAAAGTCTGCGGCGCCTTTCCCCGGCTCACCGGCCGCCTGCTCTCCCCCACGCGGGCCGGGAGGCGGCTGAAACGGTGGATCGGGATCCACCCCGAGCGCAGGCTGCCCGAGTTTCCGCGGGAGCATTTCAGGGCCTGGGCGCGCCGACGCGGGCTGCACCGCAAGCCACGCGCGGCGGCCGGGAAGCGCGTGCTCTATTTCGCGGGCTGCACGGCGACCTACCTCTTTCCGGGGGTCGCCCGCGCCACGGTCGAGGTCCTGCAGGCCTGCGGGCTCTCCGTCTTCTGCCCGCCGCTTTCCTGCTGCGGGATGCCCTCCTTTCTCGAGGGGGACCGGGAGTTCACCCTGCGCGCCGCCTCCAAAAACCTCGCGGTTCTCTCCGCCGCGGCGGAAGAGGGATACGACATCCTCTGCTCGTGCCCGACTTGCAGCTTCATGTTGCGCGGGCTGATGGCCGAGGGCGCCTATTTTGCCGAGGCCTACCAGAAGGCGGTGGGATCCGACCCGCGCTTCATCCGGGTTCCGGCGCGTGCGCGGGCGGGGGGCCGGGCCGCCGGGGGGATGGAGATCTTCGACCGCACCATGTTCCAACACATCCTCAAGGACGACGGGTACTTCTCCGGCCTCGACCCCCTCCGGCGGATCGCCGTCGCCGAGAAAACCTTTGACGTGGGCGAATACCTCCTGCAGCGCGAGGGCGAGGGCGCCGGGCCGGGCGGCTTTTCCCCCTTGCGCCGGAAGGCCCTCTACTACGCCCCCTGCCACCAGCGGGAGCAGCACTTCGGCCGGCCCTACCTCGATCTCCTGCGGCGGATCCCGGGACTGGAGGCGGCCGACCTCGAGGGAAACCTCTATTGCTGCGGTCTGGCCGGGGTGATGGGCTTCAAACACGATTTTCACGATCTCTCGATCACCCTCGGCGGGCGCCTGATGCGCCGCATCGAGGAGATCCACCCCGAGGCGATCCTGACCGACTGCCTGAGCTGCAGGCTCCAGTTCGAGCAGCTTTTGCCCTACCCCGTCCGGCACCCGATCGAAATCCTGCGGGAAGCGCTTCCTTCGCCCGCGGCCGGGGGGACGGGCGAAGGCGGACAGAGGCCCGCCGGGTGAGAGAGGGCAAACCGCCGCATCCCGCCCCCGCCGTTCGCCGGGGCGACCCAGGAGTGCCCGCATGGAGCTGAAGCCGATCGCCGAGTTTTCCTCGTGTTGCCGTGCACCCGCGAAGCCCGCGGCGCACGGGCCCGACTCCGCCACACGGAGGATCCGCCCGTGGGAGGCAGTGCTTTTCCTCGCCGTTCTCGGCGCAGGCTGTGCGGTGTACCGGGCGCTCCCCCGGGCGGCGCACGTCCTGACCCACGAGGTCTTCGGCCTCGAGGCCGGCACGCACTTCGCCGCCGCGGTCGAGTTTTTTCTCTACGATACCCCCAAGGTGCTGATGCTGTTGACGGCCGTGGTGTTCGGCGTGGGCATCCTGAACACCTACGTCACCGCCGAGCGCACCCGCCGCCTCCTGGCCGGACGCCGGGAGGCCGTGGGGAACGTGCTGGCCGCCCTGCTCGGGGTCGCCACCCCTTTCTGCTCCTGTTCGGCGATCCCGCTCTTCATCGGTTTTGTGACCGCGGGGATCCCCCTGGGGGTGACCTTTTCGTTTCTGATCTCCGCCCCCATGGTGAACGAGGTGGCGCTTCTTCTGCTTTACGGCCTCCTCGGCTGGGAGATCGCCCTGCTCTATGCCGGGACGGGGCTTGCGATCGCGACGGTCGGCGGGTTCGTGCTCGGCCGTCTGCGGCTTGAGCGGCACATCGAGGAGTGGGTCGCCGCGGTGCGGGTGAGCGAGGCACAGGGCGCTCAGGGACCGGTCTCTTTCCGGGAGCGCGTCCAGGCCGGATTCGACGCCGTGCGCAGCGTCGTCGGCCGGGTCTGGAAATGGGTCGTGCTGGGGATTGCGGTGGGCGCCTTCATCCACGGCTACGTGCCCGAGGCCCTTCTCGCCGCGATCCTGGGCAAGGAAGCCTGGTGGTCGGTTCCGCTTGCCGTCGGCATCGGGATCCCCATGTACTCGAGCGCCGCCGGGATGGTCCCGGTCGTGCAGGCGCTGCTCGGGAAAGGGGCGGCCCTGGGAACGGTGCTCTCCTTCATGATGAGCGTCATCGCCCTGTCGCTCCCCGAGATCCTGATCCTGCGCCGCGTGCTCAAGCCGCGGCTTCTCGCCTGCTTCGTCGGCATCGTTGGTCTGGGGATCCTCGCCGTCGGCTGGATCTTCAACGCCCTCTCGTGAGCGGCGGCGAAGGCGAAGGGCCGACTCATGGTTTCTTAACAATCCGGTGCCATCTTCAGAGTACGGCTCTCCGCCGTGCAGAACGCCCCCTGGAGGAAACCCGATGGATGCCTACACCGCCTTCCCGGACGCCGAGCTCGCCCACGCCGGGCCCGTGAGCGAGGCCTTTCTGGAAATGAACATCCGGCGCTTTCACCACGCCTGCCGCTGGGTCCACGAGCTCCCCTACGGCTACAATTCGGACCGTGACGACCTGATGATCCTCTTCAAGGAGAAGATGGGCACCTGCACCACCAAGCACGCCGTGATCGGCACGCTCGCCGGCGAGCAGGGCCTCGACATCCGCAAGAACATCGGGATCTACGCCATGACCGAGGAGATCGTGAGCGGGACCCGGCGGCTGCTCGCGGAGTTCGGCCTGCCCTACATCCCCATGGTGCACTGCTTTCTCGTCCACGGCCGCCTCCGGGTGGACCTGACCGAGGGCAACCGAAACGGCAAGAACCGCCCGATCGAGGAGTTCCTGCACGTGGAGGAGGTCCCGGCGGCGGTTTCGGGGAAGGAGGAGTACCTGCGCTACCGCCGGGCGCTTTCCGAGACGATTCTCCGGCGGCCCGAGCTCGCCGGGGTCGACGTGAAACGGATCCTCCAGGCGCGCGAGGAGGGGCTGAAGCTGCTCAAGGAAAACCTGCGGCGGGAGAGTGGCTGACGATGGCGCACCGAGCGGTGAGGGCGGCGATCCGGGCCGGGGCCGAGCCGGGGGCGATCCGCCGCCTGCTCGCTTCCTGCGGGTTGCCGACGGCGGATCTCACGGGGGAGCTGGCGCCCCGATTTCTCGGGGCCTTCGACGGCGAGACCCTCGCGGGCGTGGTGGGGCTCGAGATCTACGAAGAAGCCGGTCTTCTGCGTTCGCTTGCGGTCGATCCCCGCTACCGGGGGGGGCGGCCTGGGCGGCCGGCTGCTCGCCGCGGCGGAGGCATGCGCCCGCGAGGAGGGGGTGGCCGCGCTCTACCTCCTCACGATGACGGCCGAGCCCTTCTTTCGTTCCCGGGGATACCGCCGGGTCCCGCGGGAGGAGGCACCGCCGGCGATTCGGGGGACGAGCGAGTTTTCCTCCCTCTGCCCGCAGGCCGCCGCCTTCCTCGTCAAGGAGCTTTCCGCGCCCGCAGCTTGAGGCTCACCACGGCTTGGGCCGCCTCCCGGAGCTCCTGCGCGGAGAGGCCCGATTGCTCGCGGATCTCGCGGACCCAGGGGTCGGCCGAATCCTCGACGGCATAGAAGGGGACCTCCTCGACGACCTCGACGTCGGCGAAGCCCGCCTCGCGCAGGAAGGCCAGGTAGTCTTCCCTCCGGCTCGCGCCGGCGATGCACCCGACGTAAGCGGAAACGGAGGCCGCGAGCGCCTCCGGGAGCGGCCGTTTCAGGACGATGTCCGAGACGGCGAGCACCCCGCCCGGCTTGAGGACCCGGTAGGCCTCGGCAAAGACCCGGGGCTTGTCCGGGGAGAGGTTGATGACGCAGTTCGAGAGGACGACGTCGATGGTGCGGTCGGCGACCGGCAAGGCCTCGATCTCCCCCAGCCGGAACTCGACATTCTCGACTCCTGCCCGCTCCGCGTTCGCGCACGCCCGGACGATCATCTCCGGGGTCATGTCGACGCCGATCACGCGGCCGGTCGGGCCCACGGCGCGCGCGGCGAGGAAACAATCGAAGCCCGCACCCGAGCCCAAGTCGAGCACCGTCTGCCCTTCCGCAAGCGCGGCGAGCGCCACCGGGTTGCCGCAGCCCAAGCCGAGGTTTGCGCCCTCGGGCGCCTCTTCGAGCTCCTCCGGCGAATAACCGATCCTTTCGCCGATCGTGCGGCTCGAGATGCCGCCGCCGCAACAGGAGGATCCCCCGCCGCAGCAGGAGGAGAGCTGCCCGCGGGCGATGCGGCCGTAGCCTTCGCGCACCCGTTCCTTGATGGTTTCGTTCATGGGACGACACCTCCGAATTTCCTCCGGCCGTTCGGCCGCGACGCGGCACGCCCCGCCGCCGGGGACAAGCCGTGAGCAGTCCAGAGCACCCCGCGGGGGCCGGGACGCCGCCGCGGGACGCCCCGGGGACCACGGCTCGGTCAGCCCCCGATCTCCTTCATCAGGGGGCCGAGGACCTGTTTCACCATTTCGGCAAGCGATTCGGCCTTGATCAGGCCGAGGCAGCAGATTTCCCCCTCTTTCTGCCAGCCGATGAGGGCGAGCTTGTCGCCGGCGCGGATGCCCGCACGGTCGCGCACAGCCTTGGGCAGAACCATCTGGCCCTTTTCATCCACGGCGACGATCGCCTCGATCTGGCAGCATGCCGGGCTGCATCCCGAAAAACCGCTCGCGCTTCTCGTTTCCGGCCTATGTTCCTTCATGCGGCTCCTCCGCGGCGGGCACGCCGCAGACGAACAGTTTCACAAAATTTTTTGAAAAGCAAGAATTTTCTTAACTATCGTAAAGAAAATTAGTTGACCTGCCCGCCGCTATCGTTTAAGCTCTCCCTTAATCGAATGAGCGCCCAAATCCCCACCATCCGCCGTGTGGCCAAGGCCCTCGGAGACGACACCCGGCTGCGCCTCGTCGATCTGCTGCTCGGCCACGAGCTGTGCGGCCGGGCGATCGCCGTAAGGCTGGGAATCAGCGAGGCGGCCGTGTCTCAGCACTTGCGGGTCCTGAAGCAGGCGGGCCTGGTCGAAGCCGAACGACGGGGGCGCTTCCGGCACTACCGCGTCAAGCGCGCGGTTCTCGAGGATGCGGCCCGGGCGCTGTCGGCCTGGGGCACGGCAGCCGCGGCGCGCATTCCCTGCCCGGTGACGGGAATCGCCGCCGCGCCCCCGAAGAGAAAGGAGAAAGCCATGTGTTGCCGGAGCTGCTGCGAACACCCGGAACGCTTGAAGGACACCCCCGCATCCTGCACCCCGGAGCAGATCCGCGAATGCCACGGGGAAAAGGGCGGCCACCCCTGCACGACCCCGCCGCCGGCTGCGGCAACGGAACCCGGCCGGGAACCCGGGGCATGAGTTCCCCCGTGATCCGGGCCGAAGACCTCACCAAGCGCTACGGGGGGGTGCTCGCCCTGGACCGGGTCTCCTTCGAGGTGGCCGAAGGCGAAATCTTCGGTTTTCTCGGCCCAAACGGCGCGGGAAAGACCACGACCATCAATCTCCTCACCGGCCTTGCCCGGCCCGACTCCGGCCGCATCCTCTACCGCGGGGAGGAGACGACCGGCCGGATGAAGCGCGCCCAGCGCCTGCTCGGGGTCGTCCCCGACGAGAGCAATCTCTACCCGGAGCTCACCGGCTTGGAGAATCTTGGCTTCTGCGGGGCGCTCTACGGGATGCGCAAGCGGCCGCGGGAGGAACGCGCCCGCGAGCTGCTGCGGCTCTTCGGTTTGGAGGGGGCGGCCGGGAGGCGGTTTTCCGGCTACTCGAAGGGCATGAAACGGCGCCTCGCCATCGCCGCGGCCTTGATGCACCGCCCGCCGATTCTTTTTCTCGACGAGCCGACGACCGGGATCGACGTCGAAAGCGCCCGCCGCATCCGCGGCCTGCTCGCGGAGATGAACCGCGAGGGCGTGACGATCTTTCTCACGACCCACTACATCGAGGAGGCCGAGCGGCTCTGCCGCCGCATCGCCTTCATCGCCGCCGGCCGCATCCTGCGCGTCGACTTCCTGGAGGAGCTGCTCGAGCCGCTCAAGGGGAAGCACATGCTCCGCCTGACGCTGTCGCGGGAAATCGACGACCGGCTGGGAGAGCTCCGCCGGGCCTTTCCGGCGATCGCCTTTGCCGCGCTTGCCGGAAAGCGCTGCCGGCTGGAATCCGCCGCGCCCGTCGCCCTGGGCCCGATCGTGCGCTTCCTCGAGGAGTGCGGCATCGAGGTCCTGGAGGCCGTTCGCCTGCGCCCCTCCCTGGAGGAGGTCTTCGTGGAAATCACCGGGATCGAGGCGGAGGCGATGCGGCGCGAGCGGGAGCCGCGTCCGGCAGGAGGCACGGCATGAGGCAGGCGATCGCTTTCTGGAACATCCTGCTCAAGGACATGCGCGCCTACTACCTCAAGCCGCCCAACGTGAGCTGGGGGATCCTCTTTCCCCTGGCCTGGACGGCGATGTTTTTCATCAAGTCCGGCTCCGGGCCGGAGCGCTGGCGGGAGGTGCTCCCCGGGGTCGCCGCGATCTCGATCCTCTTCGGCACGACCTCGATGCTGGCGGTCACCGTCACCTTCGAGAAGAAAGGCCGCTCCTTCGAGCGGCTGCTCTTGGCGCCGATCTCCCTTGAGCTGCTCATGTTCGCCAAGACCGCCGGCGCGATCCTCTTCGGCGTGGCCAACGCCTTCGTCCCCTTCGCCATCGCCGCGTTCTTCGTCGATCTCGTCCCCTTCGCCTGGGGGATGGCGCTCCCGGCCGTGTTGCTGCTCGCCGTCTCCTCGACCTTTCTCGGGCTCTTCATCGCCGTCTCGGTGAGCGAGGTCTTCGAGGCCCAGACCTTTTCGAATTTCTTCCGTTTTCCGATGATCTTTCTTTGCGGCCTCTTCTTTCCGATCGCGCATCTCCCCTGGTTTCTGCAGCCGCTCGCCTACCTCTTTCCGCTCACCTACGGCGTCGACCTGCTGCGCCATTCCCTGCAACTGCCCGCCATGCTCTCCCCGGCCGTCGATTTCGGGGTCCTTGGCCTTTTCTGCTGGGCTCTCTTCGCCTTCAGCCTGCGCAACGTCCGGCGCCGCTGGATCCTCTGAACCGAACGAAAGCCCTGCCGGCTCCCTCGCGCTACTCCTCGGCCAGATCCCCGTTCGGCGGCTCGGGGACGCAGACCGCCGCAGCCGCCTCGGCCCGCGCCTTGGCCTCGGGCAGCAGGTGCCGCGGCAGGAAGGCCATCCCGGCGATCAGCGTGGGGATGACGGCGCTACCGATGACTGCGGTCACGAGAAAGGAGTATTGCTCCTGGTTCACGATCCCGTTCGCGTAGCCGTAGAGGGCGGAGATCGTCCCGAAGGTCAGGCCGGTGGACATGAGGAGCGTGTAGTACCAGCGCTCGTTGCGGTCGCGGCGGAAGAGGGAGATGAACGGGTAGAGGCCGAAGATCTTGGAGAGGACCTTCCCGCCCAGCAGCACGAGGAGGACAAGCGGCGCGGTGAAAAGGGAAGGCAGCGAGACGAGCGTCCCCGCGCGCAGGAAGTAGAAGGGGGTGAGGAACCCCACGGTGAGCGTGCGGATGCGCCGCACCCAGAAGCTGTCCCGCGCGGCGCTTCCGGCGAGGATCATGCCCGCGAGATAGGCGGGGAGCACCGCCTCGCTTCCCGACCATAGGGCGAGGGCCCCCAGCCCCATCAGCACGAGCAGGATCCATTTCGTGCGGATGGCCGCCGTGCGGTGGGCGTAGAGGCGCGTGAGCAGCGCCGTGAGACGGGGAAGCAGGGAGAGGACGGCGATGCTCAGGACGAGAAAGATGACCGTTCGGTAGGTGAAGGGGGCGAAGAGGAGTCCCAGCGCGAGCACCGTCCCCAGGTCGTTGATGAAGCAGGCCCCGAGGATCCCTTTTCCGAAGTCGGTGCGGTTGAGGCCGGTCTCGAGCATCACGGCGTAGACGACCGCCATCGAGGTGGTGGAGAGGGCAATCCCGCCGAGCCAGCTCGCGCGGGCGCCCCAGCCGAGAGCCCAGTGGGCGAGCGCCGCACAGCCCAGAAACGGGGCGAAGAAGCCGATCAGGCCGACGACGCTCACTTCCTTCCACTTGGTGCGGATCGCCTCGGGTTCGAGCTCGGCCCCGGCGAGAAAGGTGAGCAGCACGGCCCCCGAGGAGGCGAGGAACTTGAGCCACGGCTCCTGGGTGCCCAGGGCGTCGAACAGGCCGAGCCGGGTCGCCGCAGCCGCGGCCAGGACCCCCACGCAGATTTCGACGAGGGCGATCGAAATTTTCAGGTGATAGGCGATGACGGAGGAGACGACGGCGAGCGCCAACCAAACGGCGGCGACGGTGAAGAAGGTTTCCATGGAAAGCGGACCCGGCTCCTTTCCCACGTGAATTGGCCGCGTGCGCCCCTCAAAAAGAAAAGCCGCCTTGCGGCGGCCAACGGACCCGCGCCAACGGGTGCGACTCCGCCACGATTCGGGGAAAACGCGGCAGGAGTCATCAGCCCCGGCGGGCGTTTGTACGGGGGACCCCATCCCCTCGTTTCACTAAGACAGCACTATGCCAGCGATCCAGTGGATCGTCAAGCACAAAACGGACCCCCAGAGCAGCCCGATGGCGAGCGCGGCAAGCCGGGCGGCCCGCGTCCCGGGCGGTGCGGCTCGGCGGGCGTTTTCCCGGCATTCGGCGAGGATCTCCGGCGGGATCAGCCGGATCACGAGGGCAACCCCGAGGGGGATCAACACCAGGTCGTCCACGTGGCCCAGGATCGGGATGAAGTCGGGGATGAGGTCGATTGGGCTCAAGGCATAGGCGACCACGAGGACCGCGAGCACGCGCGCGACCCAGGGGACCCGGGGATCGCGGCAGGCGAGGAGCAGCGCCCGCACCTCCCGCTTCAGCCTGCGGGCCGCCGATTTCCAGCGCTCGAGGGCCACGGTGACGTGAAGGCCTCCCTTACCGGCGGACACGCAGGAGCAGGATCGTCCCGGAGGCCATCACCGCCGCCGCCAGGCCGAAGGCCAAAACGGGCGTGAGGCCCGTCCACAGCAGGCCCACCGCCGCGCTGGAGACCAGCTTGCCCGTGCCGTTCAGCGTGCCCAGCGCGCCGTATCCCATCGCCAGGGTCTCCACCCTCACCATCTCCGCGGTCACGGTGGTCTCGAGCGTCTCCTGGACGGCGGTGTAAAGGCCGGCGATGACGAAAACGAGGCCGAGGAGCGGCAGATCGCCCCCCGGGAGCCAGAAGGCCGCGGCGGTCAGCAAGGCCGTCAGCACCCCCAGCGCGTAGCCCGCGCTCAGCACGGGAAGCGAGCCGATGCGGTCGGCCAGCATGCCGACCGGGTAGGAAGCCGAGACTTGGACCAGGTTGCGCAAGACATAGAGCATGCCCGCCGCCTGGGCGGCCGGGATCGCCCCGTGGGAGGCGGTGAGCCGTTGGGTCGCCGCCAGGATGAGGAGGCTGTGAGAGAAGTCGCCGATCCCGAAAAGCCCGACGGCCCCGAGGTAGCGCTTGAATCGCGGCGGGAACCCCTGGAGGGTGCGCAAGAAGCCGAGCGCGGGGTTCGGCGACTGCTCGGGGTCGTTGACCAGGGTGAGGAAGGCGATCACCGCCAGGACCCCCGGGATCAGGCTCGACCAGAGCACCGCGCGAAACGCAACGGCCGGGTCCTCGGGAAATAGGCGCTGAGCCCAGCCGAGGAGGCTCACCCCCAAAAGCGGGCCGGCGACGGCCCCCACGGTGTCCATCGCGCGGTGGAAACCGAACGCCCGGCCCCGGGTTTCGGGCCGGACGGCCTGCGCCACGATGGCATCGCGCAGGGGACCGCGGAGGCCTTTCCCGAACCAGGAGACCACCCGGCCGGCCAGCAGCAGCGGCCAGCCGGCGGCGGCGGCGATCAACGCCTGGCCGAGGGGGGTCAGCCCGTAGCCGATCACGACGAGCCGCTTGCGGTGCCCCAGCTTGCCGGCGATGAAGCCGGAGGCCATCTTGGTGAAACTGGCGACGGCGTCGGCGATGCCCTCGATCAGGCCCAGAACCGCCGCGGGGATGCCGAGGACGGCGAGAAACCCGGGCAGGATGACGGTCGTGGTCTCGTAGCAGAAATCGCCGAGAGCGCTGGTGATCCCCGCGCCGGCGACCGTGCGGTTGAGCCAGCGACGGCGCTTCGCCTCCGGGCGGTCCAGGGCCTCGGGCAAGGAGAGTTCAGGGTTGGGGGTTTCCATCCTGCTCCTCGAAGACGCGCCGGGCGTAGGCGTCGAGCAACGACTCACAGCGCTGCAGGCGCTTCTCCGCCTCTTTCGCAAGCGGGGCCCCGTAGAAGTCCAGTTTGCGGATCACGGCAAGCCAGTGCTTGAGCTTCTTCAGGTCGGCCTCGTTTTCTTCGATTTCGGCATAGCTGAAGTGGCGGGCGTTCGTCTCCCGGGCGATCTCGGCCTCGAAGTCGTCGCAGCGGGAGATGAATTCGCGGTAGTGCTCTTCGCGGTCGGATTGAAAATGCGCCAGCACTTTTTCCCGCTGGCCCCGGTCCTGGGCGGCCGCCTTCAGGATCACCGCCTCGCCGCTCATTTCCGCGACCTGGCGCTCGAGCAGTTTCAGGCGCCGGGCATGATCGGGGGTGTCCGGCAGAAGACAGACCCCGCTTTGCAGATAGACCGCGCCCATGGACTTGAGGCGCCGCCAGAGAGCGACCCGCGCCCGGGCGGGCTCGGGGGGGACTTTGTAGAGGAAGATCAGCCAGGAGACGGAATCCACGCCGCCATGGTATTGTAACGATGGTAACAAATCAAGAGAAATGTAAATGGAGATGCGCCGCGGGGGCGACTTGACAGCCCTTTTCTCGGGGGCTAACTTGCCACAATACGAGATGAAGCGGGCTATGAGGTCAGCCCCAACCGCCCGTCCTCAGGGATGATGACCTCTACTGGAAGCGTGGCGTCTCCGGTAGAGGTCATTTTGTTTGGGTGGAGAGGTGACGATGGCGGCGGAATACCGTGCGATCCGCGAGGCCTTGGCCGGGATCCTCGACGAGTTGAGCGGCCGGGCGTTCGACGGCCACCGCAGGCTGGCCGAGCTTCGTGAAAAGCTCGAGGGCCAGCACTTCCACCTCGTGGTCATGGGGCAGTTCAAGCGGGGAAAGTCCACCCTGATCAACGCGCTTCTCGGCGCCGAGATCCTCCCCACGGCGATCGTGCCGCTCACCTCGATCGTCACCCGCATCGGGTACGGCGAAACCCCCGCGGCCGCGGTCCATTACCTGGACGGGCGGCGCGAGGAGATTCGCCTTGAGGACATCCGGCGCTTCGTGACCGAGAGGGCGAACCCGCGAAACGGCCTGCAGGTCAAGGAGGTGGAGGTCTCTTTCCCCAGCCCGCTTTTGCGCGACGGCGTGCGCATCATCGACACCCCCGGCGTGGGTTCGGTCTTCGACCACAACACCGAGGTCGCCTACAACTACCTGCCGCACGTCGATGCCGGGATTTTCGTGGTCACCGCGGACCCGCCGCTCAGCGCCTCAGAGCACCGCTTTCTGCGGGAGGTCCGCGGCTACGTCGACCAGCTCTTTTTCGTGTTGAACAAGGCCGATGCGGTCGGCGAACGGGACCTTGCGGAGGCGATCTCCTTCACCGCCTCCGTCCTCGAGGAGGACCTGCGGCGGCCGGTGACGATCTGGCCGGTTTCCGCGCGGCTGGCCCTCGAGGGCCGCCTTGAAAACAACGAGCGGCAATGGCGCCGCTCCGGTCTGCCCGATTTCGAGGAACACCTCCGCGGCTACCTCCACCGCGAGAAGGGCAAGACCTTCCTGCAGAGCATGACCGCGTCTCTGCTGCGCTTCGTGTCCGACGAGAGCATGGCCTGGAAGCTCGAGCAGCAGGCGGCCAAGCTGACGCTCGCCGAGCTTCGCGCGAAGATCGCCCGCTTCGAGGACTCCGTGCGCCGGATCGAAAAGGAACGCGACGAGCAGCGCTTCATCCTGAACGGCCGGATCCGCAAGCTCCACGAGAGCCTCGAAGCCGAGCTGGCGAAGCATTCCACAGCAGAGATCCCCCGGCTTCAGGCCGACCTCGACGCGCGCTTTCGCGAGAAACTTCGGACGAGCCGGGAAGGCCGGGAACTCGAGTCGGAGCTCGAGGAAACCCTCTACCGGGAAATCGTGGAGGTCTTTTCCGGCTTCCGGGAACAGACGGCCCAGCGCCTGGCCGAGGCGTTGGAGGCCCTCTATCTCGATCTCGCCGAACGGACCAACCGGACGATCGCCGCCTTCGTGGAACTCGCCGCCACCCTGTTCGCGGTGGAGCTCAAGCCCTTCACCTCCGTCGAGAAGCTGACCCACCGCAGCGATTTCTACTTCCTCCTCAAGGACGACCCCGACGCGCTCGGGCTGATCCGCCTGGGCTTTCGCTCCGCGATGCCGCTTTTCGTCACCCGCGGGCTGATCCTGCGGCGGATCAAGGCGATGGCGCGGGAGATCTTCGAGCGGCACTGCGGCCGGGTCCGCTACGATCTCGTCCGTCGCATCGAGGAGACCACCCGCAAATTCCAGAAAGCGCTCGACGAGAAAGCCGATCTCACCCTCGCCACCATCCGCGAGGCCCTGCAGCGCGCGGTCGCCCTGAAGGACCGCAGCGAAACCGAGGTGTCGGCGACCCTCTCCCATCTCGACGAGCGCCTCTCGGCCATCGAGCGGATCCGCAGCCGCTTGGCGGAATACCGCCAGATGGCCGAGTCGCTGTGATCGTGCCGGAATGGGGCCCCCGCCCCCGCACGTCGATCGCCGCATGGTCCGCTTCTTCTGCCCGGCCTGTTTTGCCCGACGGCCCTCCCCATCCGGCCCCTGCCCCGCTTGCGGCTGCGATGCGGCGCTCTGGACCGCAGGCCACGCCTACCGCGAGCGACTCATCCATGCGCTCTCTCACCCCATCCGCGAGGTCCAGATGGCGGCGGTCATCAGCCTGGGCAATCGAGGGGATCTCAAGGCCGCCGTCCCCCTCGCCCGCTGTGCCCTCGAGCACCCGACGGATATCGTTCTCGCCCGCGAGATCGTGGCCGCGCTCCGGAAACTTCCCGGCGGACCCCAAAAGGAAGCGGCCCTGACCCTTCTCCAAGGACACCCCGCCCCGGCGGTGCGCAAGGCGGCCGCCGCGGCAGGGCCGCCGAAGGAGCCGCGCGCGACGGGCAAGGCTCTGTGAACCCCACTTCCGCGGCCGGGGAATTGGCTCCACGCTTCCCCGGCAGCCTCCCTGGACGCCAGAGAGTCGATCGTCCGACCCTGCGGGGCGCGACCCGCTCCCGCGAGGGGCCCCCTCAGGCCGCGGCGCGCCCCGCGCCGGGTTTCCCGTACGGGGGCCAAGCCGCCCGAGGCGGCGGCAAGCGCCTCTTCCCCGGGCGGCACACCTTCCTCCCCTCCGGTCAACCGTTGTTGACCCGCTCCCAGTTGGCCTCGAAGGTGTTGTCGTGCAGGGTGTAAGCGTAGCCCAGCATCTGGCCGTACCCGGGCGGGCGGTCCTTGGCGATTTTCCAGTAACAGAGGTAGATGGCGGGCACGAGCCGGGTGCCGTCGGCCGTGCTCAGGTAGACCTCCTTCTTTTCGATTACGCGCCAGAGGGTGCCGTGCCTGCGGCTTCTCACCACGTCGCCGACGCGCGGCAGCTTCTTTTCTCGGATGACGTCGTCGTGGGTTTCCTGCATGGCGGGTTCCTCCTTCGGGTTCGGGGGCGTGCCGGCACGGGCGGCCCGGCGGCCCCTCTCCCTCTTTGCCGGCAGGCCTTGACCCGGCTGGGGAAAGAAAGGACCCGCCTGTCCGCCAAGGCGCGCGGCGATTGCGGGGGCGCAGCCTCACTCACGGACGGGGGGCATCAGCCTGACCGGGGGCCACCCGACGGTTCCCGTCACGGGCGGGACGGGGTTTCCGGGTTCAGGGCGGCGTCCTCGAGCCTCGAGGGCCCCGTCGCGGTCAGCCCGTTTCGGGTTCAGCGCCGCCGCAGGGCGATGACCCCCGCCGCGCAGGTGATCGCCGCCCCCACGGCGGTCAGCAGATCGAGCCTTTCGCCCCAGAAGACCCACCCGAGCAGGGCGGCGAAAAGCACGTTTGCGTAGTTGAAGGGGCCGACCTGGCCGGCGGGGGCGAGGCTGTAGCCCCGGGTCAGGCACATTTGGGCGATGATCGCCAGCCCCCCGATCCCCACGAGCGCCGCAAGCGCCGTCCCCCCGGGCGTCTCCCATGCCCAGGCGAGCGGGACGGCCGAGACGAGCGTGCTGAAGGTCGTGAAGTAGAAGACGACGCGGGGGACGGGTTCGGTCTCCGTCATGCGCCGGATCCCCACCATGGCCAAGGCGACGAGCGCCCCGCCTGCCAGGCCGACCAGGCCGGCGGGCTGGAAGAGCCCGGATCCCGGCTTGAGGACGAAGGCGATCCCGCCGAAGCCGAGCAGCACCGCGGCGACGGTCGCGCGCGGGACGGGCTCCCGCAGCCAGAGGCGCTCGATGAGCGGGATGAAGATGGGCTGGGTGTAGCAGAGAAGTGTCGCCTCGGCGAGGCGCATGGTTTTGAGGGTCCAGAAAAAGCAATACATCGCCCCGAGCCCCGCCGCGGAGCGGAGCAGATGGAGATGCAGGCAGGAGGTCCGCAGGCTCAGGCCCCGCTCGCGCAGCATCAGCCAGGGCAGCAGAAAGGCCATGGCCACGGCGTTGCGGAAAAAAACCACGACCTCGGAGGGGAGCTCGGCCGAGGCCGCCTTGACGAGCGCGCCGACGCCGGCGAAGAGGAGTGCCGAGAGAAGCACCCAGAGGCCGCCTGCTACCGGCCGGTCCAGGCGCGCGGGTTTGGGGGCGGAAAACTCCACGGTCAGACGGTATCCCCGCCGAGCAGGCCCAGGTCCACGGGCCTGAGGGGAGCGCGCACCGAGGGCGGCGGAAAGCCCCCCGGGGGCTCGCCGGTAAGGGCCGCGACCACCTCTTGCAGGATCCCCTTGCAGGTGCTCCCCTGGCAGACGCCCATGCCGCAGCGGGTCGCCTTCTTGATGCCGGCCGGTGTGCGGCAGCCGGCGGCGAGCGCCCGGCGGACGTCCGCCAGGCGCACCTCTTCGCAGCGGCAGATCGTGAGCTCATCGGGGAGCGAGGCGACCCAGTTCATGCGGCAGGCGGCCGCAAAGCGCGATGGCCGGTTGAACCAGCGGCCGAAGGAAAGAAGCGTCTTGCGCTTGCGTTGCAGCCGGGTGATTTCGCCTCGCCCCGCGGCGTCGAGGCGCCCCATCTCCTCGAGGATCGCCAGGCCGGCGAGCCGCCCCTCGAGGAGCGATTTTTCCGCCCCGCCGACGCCCGTGACCTCGCCCGCCGCGTAGATGCCCTCGACGCCGGTCCTCAGGGACTCGTCCGTTTGCACGAGCCATCCGCCGAGGGTGTCCTCGAAGAAGAGCGGGCAGCCCGCGAGCTGGGCGGGCTCGATGTTCGCCGTGAAGCCGAACCCCATGGCCAGCATCGCGGCGGGGACGACCCGCTCGCTTCCGCGAAGAACGCGACCGCTCTTGTCCACGCGGGCGGTGACCACGGCCTGCAGGCGCCCCGCGCCCCGGGCCTCGAGCAGGCGCGTGCCGTGCGCGATCCGTGTCCCGGAAACAAGGACCCGGAGCGTGCGGAGCAGCCCGTCGATAACTTTCATCCCCTGCCCCGCGAGCAGCCCCGGCGGGGGGAGGAGATCGGCGAGCCGGCCTTCGTTTGCGAGCGCACGCACGCACCCCCCCCGCCGGACGATGTCCGCCGCGACGGCCAGGAGAAAAGGGCCCGCCCCGCCGACCACGAAATCCGCGGCCGGCAGGATCCCCTGCTTGAGCAACATCTGGACGGCCCCGGTCGCGATCACCCCCGGCAGCGTCCAGCCGGGAAAGGGGAGAAAGCGCTCGCGCGCCCCGGTCGCGATCACCAGCCGGCGGCAGGCGATTTCCCGCAGGCCGCCCTCCTCCGGGGCAAGGAGCAGGCGGGGGCCGGGCTCGATCCCGATCAGCCCGGTCCGGGGGAGCACGGTGACGGCCTCTTTTTTGAGGCTCCGGATGGCCCTCACCGCCCGGGCCCAGGCCGGGGCGAGGGGGGAGAAGGCCCCGGCCGCGTGGCGGAGGCCGGGGCCGCCCAGCCGGGGGTGCTCGTCGATCAACAGGCCGGGGATCCCCGCTTGCGCGAGAACCGCGGCGCAGGCGATGCCGGCCGGGCCGCCGCCCGCGATCGCGACCTCGAAGCGCTCAGCGGCCATCGGTTTCGATCTCCATGCCCTCGGCCACGAGCGTCATACAGGCGCGGCGGTCGGGGGTGCCGTCGATCGTGACCCGGCACTCCTGGCAGACGCCCATGCCGCAGAGCGCCCCGCGCGGCGGCCGCCCCGGTCCGCCGCGGCGCAGGGCGAAGACCCCCTCGTGACAGAGCACGGCGAAAACCGTTTCCCCGGCGAAGGCGGTGACCGGCCTCCCGTTCAGGCGGATCGCAACCGGCGCCCCGCGGGCGGGGTGAGGCAGGCGTCTTCCGCTCATGCGGCCTCCGCCGTCGAAAACCGCTCCAGCCGGAAGGGCTCGAGCGGGAACCGCGGGCTGTCGCCGGCGATGTGTGCGGCGAGCATCTCGCCGGTGATCGCCGACAAGGCGATGCCGTCGCCCTCGTGGCCGGCGGCCATGAGGAACCCCTCCACGGAGGCGACCGGCCCGAGAATGGGAAGCCCGTCGGGGGTGTAGGGACGCAGGCCGGCGAAGGTCCGGATCACGGGAATCGAGGCGAGGGCGGGGAAAACGGGAAGAACGCGCCGGGCGACGGCGCGGATGCCCTCGAAGGAGGTCCGGCGGTCGTAGCCCGCGAATTCGCGGGTCGAGCCGATGAGGAGATTTCCGCTTTCGGCCTGCTCGAGCGAAAAGCCCATCTCCCCCGAGCGGGCGAGCTCCGGGTTGAACTTGGCGGCGATGTAGCGCGCCGAGATCAGCCCGTGGCGGAGAAGCGGCGGCCGGGCCGCCGTGACCAGGAGCTGACCGCGCCGCGGGGTGATGGGGACCTCCACCCCCGCCAGGCGGCCGATCTCCGGGGCGTGCGCGCCGGCCGCGTTGACCACGATGGGGACGGCGATCCTGCGGCGCGGGGTGCGGACCGCCCGCACGCGGCCCGCGGCGGTCTCGATCCCCACGACCGGCTCGCCGCCCAACAGGCGAGCACCCCCCGCGCGCGCCGCCCGGAGCAGGGCGAAGGTGAGGGCGTAGGGGTTCACCTGGGCGTCGAGAGGCGAAAACCCCGCGGCGAGGATCCGCTCCGAGACAAGCGGCTCAAGGCGCCGCACCTCCTCGCCGGCGATCAGCTCGACGGAAAGCCCGCCTGCCCGCTGCGCCGCGATCGAGCGCCGCAGGGCCGCAAGCTCGGCCTCGTTTTCGATGAGGCACAGCCCGCCCGATGGCCGAAACTCGATTTCGGGCCCGAGGGCCTCCGCGAGTTCCTCGAAGCGGCGGCGGCTCTCTATAGCGAGCTCGAGATGCAGGCCGGGCTTCTTGGATTGGAGAAAGACCAGCCCGTCGCAGGCGCCCGAGCTTCCCGCGGCGGGGTCCTCCTTTTCGAGCACCAGCGGCCGGATCCCGCGCCGGGTGAGATAAAAGGCGATGGCGGAGCCGATGACCCCGGCCCCGACGATTGCGACATCCGCCGCCGTTTCGTTCACGCGGTGTTCTCCGGCACGGGATCCGCCCCGGCGGCGCGGAAGCTGCGGCGGCGCAGAAACGACCAGCCGAGAACGGCGCCGCCCGCCGCGAGGCCGATCGCCTCGAGCGACTGCGCGGAAAAGACGAGCAGCCCCGCCGCCGCCATGAGCACCGCCCGCAAGAGCGGCGGAATCGGCGTGAAGAAATGGCCGATCACGCCCGCGGCGAGGCAGACCACCCCGAAGACGGTGAGCGCCAGGCTGAACAGGATCTCCCCCCAGCTTCCCACGAGGAGCAGCCCGGGCTGGAAGACGAAGGCGAAGGGGACGAGGAATCCGGCGAGCCCCAGGCGGAAGCCCTCGATGCCGGTCGCCATGGGCTCGGCGCCGGCGATGTTCGCCGCGGCGAAGGAGGTGACCGCGTCGGGCGGGGTGAGATCGGCGAGCACGGCGTAGTAGAAAACGAAGAGGTGCGCCGCAAGCGGGCTCACCCCGAACTTGGAGAGGGCATAGGAGCCGACGGTGACGGCGATGATGTAGGCGGGGGTGGTCGGGATGCCGGTGCCGAGGATGCTGATCACGAGAAAGACGAGAAAAAGCATCAGGAGAAGCGAGTCGAAGGAAAGCGACACGAGGATCGAGCCGAAGGCGAGAGCGACCCCCGTGCGGGTCAGCACCCCCACCACCATGCCCGAGCCCGCGAGCACGGCGGCGATCAGGCTGCAGTTCACCAGCGCGCCGAAGAAGGTCTCGAGAAGCTTCGCCGGGGTGAGCCAGGTCTTGCGGTCGAGAAAGCTCAGCAGCACGATCACCCAAATCGTGTGAAAGGCGGCCTTGGCGGGCGAGTAACCCCAGGCGAGCAGCAGGACGACCAGGACGAAGGGCAGGAAGAAATAGCTTCGCCGCCACAACGATCGGAACGGCGGCCGGGCGCTTTTTTCGATCGGCGGGATGCCCCGCTTGCGGGCGATCAGATGGACCATCAGGAAGACGCCGAGGTAGTAGAGCAACGCCGGGATGACGGCCGTCTTGATGATCGTGAAATAGGGGATCCCGGTGACCTCGGACATGATGAAGGAGCCCGCGCCCATGATGGGCGGCATGATCTGGCCCCCCACCCCCGCGACCGACTCGATCGCCGCGGCCTGCTTGGGGGTGTAGCCGCTTTTTTTCATCATCGGGATCGTGAAGGACCCCGTCGCGTAGACGTTGGCGACCGTCGAGCCCGAGACCGTGCCGTAGAGGGCGGAGGAGATGACCGCGATTTTGGCGGCCCCGCCGCGCGCCCAGCCCGCGGCCCAGCTGGCGAACTCGATGAGGTAGTCGCCGGCGCCGGTGCGGATGAGCACCGCGGCGAAGAGGATGTAGATGTAGAGGATATCCGCCGAGATCCCCATGAGGAAGCCGAACATGCCCTCGTCGTTCGGCAGGTAGAGGATCTCGACCGCCCGGTCCAGGGTGAAGGCCTTGTAGTGGAAAAGCCACGGCCAGTGCTGGCAGGTCAGAAGATAGAAAAGGACCAAGGCCACGGTCGCGGCGAACCACTTGGAAATGGATCGCCGGCAGGCCTCGATCGAGGCGAGCGCCAGCAGCCCCCCCAGGACGATCTCTTCGGTCCGCACGGGGTGGAAGCCCACGAAGCGCTGGTTCAGGCGGTCGGCGTGGAAGACGGTGTAGAGCGAGGCGGCCAGGCTGATCGCTGCGGCGAGAAGATCGGGCAGGCTCGGACGCGTCGCCGGCGACCCCTTGCGCGCCGGGAAGAGAAGAAAGACGAAGGGCAGCAGCATCGCCAGGTGCAGCCCCCGGAAGGTGCGGGGTTCGGGGGAGCCGAACCCCGCACAGTAATAGTGAAACAGTCCCGCGATCACGGCGACCGCAAGGATGGGGATCTTCCAGGGGGGGGAAAGCTGCCGCATGGGACTACTTCAGGAGCCCCTTTTCCTTGTAGTACTTGACCGCACCGGAATGGAGGGGGATCCCGCAACCGGTCGGGCCGTCCTTGGGCTCGTAGGGCTCCATGCTGGCGTGGACCTTGCGCGCCTTGAGGTAGTTGTCGTTGAAGGCCTTGGTGATGCGGTAGGCGAGATCCTCGCTCATGTCCTTGTGCACGGTGATGACCGAGCCGGCGGTCGCCGTCACCACGTCCTTCGTGTTGGCGGCCTTTTCGTAGGTGCCGGCGGGGATCTTGCCCGCGGTGATGCCGAACTGCTCGAGGTGCTTGAGCGCCGTCGGGGAGAAGTCGATCAGCTTCAGGCGGCGTCCGACCGAGGCCTCGATCACGGCCGCCCCGGGGATGGCGAGGAAGGTGAAGACCCCGTCCGCGTTCTTGTCCTTGAACTGGTTCGCCTGGAAGGCGTAGTTGCCGCGCAGGAAGGTGAAGCCCGCCTTCTCGAGGTCGGGGATGCTCGTCTTGTAGGCCTCGAGCACGCGCTCGAGCACCCAGGTGTCGGAGCTCCCCGCCTGGGAGATGGCCAGGCGCAGCTTTTTCTTCTGCCCGAAGATTTCGTCCATCGTGTTGAGCGGCGAGTCCGCGTCCACATAGAAGTGGAAGTAGTTCATGCTCATGCCGCCCGCAAGCGCCCGGAGCTCTTCCAGCGGCTTTTCGAAGGGCGCCATGCCGCGATAGGCCGCCGCGTTCAGAAACGGAAGCCCCCAGCCGATTTCGGCCCCCTTGCTCGCGACCATGGCCGGGTTCTGCAGGCCGCCTCCCGGCACGACCTTGATCACGATGTTGGGCTCGGCCTCGTTGATGATCGTGGCCAGGCCGCCGGCGATGGCGTACCAGCCGCCTCCGGCCCCCCCCGCCGTCCAGGTGAGGGTCACCTGCTGGGCGCCGGCCGGGACCGCCACGGCCAGGGTGAGGGATGCGATGAGGGCGAAAAGCGTCGGGCGATGTCTCATGCTGCACCTCCGGGATGGGGTTGGGGGGAGGCGAACGATAGCCGCAGGCTCCCCCGATTTCGAGGAAATGCAAACGGATAGCCCATAGCCCCGGACCTCTGGGCTGTCAAGGGTCAGGCGTGGGATCTCCTGTCTCCTCAGCGCATTCAGACCTTCTTCGGCGGGCAGAAACTGCGTGATCGGATTCGGCAAGAATTGATTGCTGAATCCTTTTGTGATAAATTTATCATGCCACGAAAAATTGTCTTACCATCCCGATTTCTTCCACCCCCGTTGCCACACGGAAAAAGACCAGCAGACAAGAGCTCCAAGAGGAGCGAGATCGAATATGCAGGATTACAATAGGTTTTTTCGGCTCATGACCTCCGGGCTGGAACCCCACCCCTGGCAGGAACGGCTCGCTGGAGAAGCCGTATGCATTAACCGCCTGATCCGGATACCCACTGGGTTCGGAAAGACGTTGGGACTTTTTGGCGCCTGGATTTGGAATCGTGTTGTCAACAAGCGGGAGGATTGGCCGCGGCGGTTGCTTTGGTGCCTGCCCATGCGTGTGCTGGTCGAGCAGACCGAGTTTGAGATTCGCAAGGCTCTGAACGCGCTTGGGTTTCGTCAGGGGTCGGAGGGCGAGAGGAGCAACATCGGGGTTTACACTCTGATGGGCGGCGTGGACACAGGCGAATGGCACCTTTATCCCGAGCGGTGCGCCGTTCTCATCGGCACGCAGGACATGCTTCTCTCCCGCGCCCTCAACCGTGGCTATGCCTCACCCCGCGCCCGCTGGCCGATGGAGTTCGGCCTGCTCAACCAGGATTGCCTCTGGGTTTTGGACGAGGTGCAGCTGATGGATGTGGGTCTTGCCACCTCGGCCCAGCTGCAGGCATTTCGCATGGAGGATGAAAGCGCCAAGCGCTGCCCGCGGCCCTGCCGCAGCTGGTGGGCGAGCGCGACCCTTCAGCGGGATTGGTTGTCCAAAAGCCCTGAAACTTCCCCATGGAAAGAGGAATTGTCCCAAGTGCAGATCGCCCCCAACGAGCGGCGGGGCCGCTTGTGGGACGATGTGCAAAAAACATTTCAGCTCCAGCCGTTCTCCTCGATCAAGGACACCGCCCGCTTGGTTTCGGAAAGTCAGCTGCAACGGGGCGGAACGACCCTCGTCGTGGTCAACACGGTCGATCGCGCTCAGGGTTTGTTCGAGGAACTCACGAAGGACCGCAGGATGCAAAAGCGGGGGACCGACATCCGCCTCGTCCACAGCCGCTTCCGCCCCCACGAGAGGCGCCGCTGGCGGGAGGAGTTCCTCAACCGCCAGGCTTGCGCGGAAGGCGCGGACCGCGTGATCATCGCGACTCAGGTGGTCGAAGCCGGCGTGGATATCTCCGCCGGGACCCTCATCACTGAGCTTGCCTCATGGGCGAGCCTGGTCCAGCGGTTCGGGCGCTGCGCCCGCTGGGGGGGAGAGGCGCAGGTGGTCGTTCTCGATATCCTAAACGGTGTAGACGAAAAGGGGCGGGCCAAGGCGGCTCGGCCGTATAGGCCGGAGGAGCTTGAAGCCTCACGTGAGGCGCTCAGGTGCCTGGAATCCCAGGGGCTCTCCCCTCGAGAACTCGAATGCTTCGAGGAAATCACGGAGAAGGGGCTTCGGGACCGCCTCTACCCTTACGAGGTAACCCACCTCCTTCTGCGCCACGAGCTCGAGGACCTTTTCGACACCACCCCCGACCTCTCGGGTGCCGACATCGACATCAGCCGCTTCATCCGCAGCGGCGACGAACGCGACCTTCATGTCTTCTGGGAACACATTCCGCGCGATACTGAGCCCAGCTCTGATCTCCGGCCCTCTCGGGAGGCGCTTTGTGCTGTCCCTTTCCTTGCGGCGCGCGACTGGCTCTGCGGCAAGGAAACCCAGCAGAAGAAAGCTTCGAGGCTGAAAAAAGGCATGCGGGCGTGGGTCTGGGATTGGCTCGATGGGCGCTGGCGGAAGGTCGAACGCCGCGACCTCTACCCCGGCCAGACGGTCCTCGTCGACGCCGCGTGCGGCGGCTACAACCCTTCCACGGGATGGAGCCCCGACCATAATGACGCCGTGGCGCCGGTCGACGCGGCGGCGGAGATCTCGCCGAGCGAAACCGCCGACGCCAGCCAGGACGGCGAGGCGCTAAGCGTTTACCCCTGGCAGACCATCGCCACCCACGGGCGCCTTACGGGCGAACAAGCCAGACAAATCGCCCAAGAGCTCGTCCCCTCTTTGGCTCCGCTCTTCGACCTGGCCGGCCGCTGGCACGACGCCGGAAAATCTCATCCAGCTTTTCAGGCCTCGATCGTCAGCGAGAACCGACCCGCGCGCTTCGACCTTGCCAAGGCCCCCGCGGAGGCGTGGCTCCCGCCTTCCCGGCTCTATCCCACAGAGGACGGACGGCGCGCAGGTTTCCGCCACGAGATCGCAAGCGTGCTCGCCTTATTCGAAGTTTTGAAACGCCATGCCCCTGACCACCCGGCGCTTCTCGGCCCCTGGAGAGAGCTTCTGGAAAGCGCCGGATTTTCTCCCGAGACGGCCGCCCCGTCCGCCGAACCACCGACACCGCTGGAGAGGGAAGTCATCGCGCTTGACGCCGAGAGCTTTAACCTCGTCGCTTACCTCGTCAGCGCCCACCACGGGAAGGTCCGTATGGCCTGGCACGCCAGCCCGGCCGATCTGGAGGCTCAAGATGCGAAACCGCGCATCCGGGGGCTCTGCGATGGCGACCTTCTGCCTGCCTTGAAGCTCGCAGCCGCGGACCGCTCGATTTGTACCCTACCGCCGACGCGGATCGATCTTGTTCCGGCCGCCGCCGGCTTGAACCCGCGGACGGGGCCGGGTTGGACGGAGAGGGTTCTTGGGCTGCTCGAGTGCTATGGACCCTTCGCCCTGGCATGGCTGGAGTCCCTGATGCGGGCCGCCGACCAGCGGGCTTCACGTCTCAATCTCCCGGACGACGAACTGCAAAAAGAGGGCTGACCATGTTCGTGCATGAGCTTGGAGGCTGCGCGCCTTACCCTCTCGCCCACTACCTCAAGGCGCTCGCGGTTCTGCGTCTCTTGGCGGAAAAGCCCGACCCCGGGGCGCGCTCGTGGTGGCGTGGAGAACGCTACCTCCTCGCGACGCGACTGACCAAGGAAGAGGTCGAGGCTTTTTTCGAAAAGGAATATGCACCCTCGCCAATCATCGCGCCCTGGAGCAAGGGCTCAGGATTTTACTACAAGAACGATCCGGGAATCACCCCCATCGAGCGTTCAGCCGCGCCACGATTCAAGGAGGTTAAAAAAGCGATCGCTCAGGCGAGGCAATTGATCTGTGATCTGGTAGACGCCGATCAGGCCGTGCGAAAGATCAAGGCGGAAACCAAAAAGAAAAACCTTTCAAAGGCCGCGCGGGAAGCGTTGAGAAAGGATCCTGGGTATAAATCGCGCCTGACGGAAGCACAGCGGGTTTTCAAGCAATTGAAAGCCGAACTCTTGCCGCGCCTGCGGATCCAGTGGCGGGGCGCGCTTCGGGAGTGGCTGGACGCCGCCGTGGTTCTGGACGAGAAAGGCGAAGCGCTTTACCCCGCGCTTCTCGGCACTGGCGGAAACGACGGACGGCTGGATTTCACCAACAACTTTCTTCAGAGAATCGCGGAAGTCTACGATCTAGGTTCGAAGGCGGGAGAACTTAAACCGAGTGCCCGCCCACGGCTGGTCAGTGCCCTCTGGGGACGACCTTCGGACCGTTTGCAACAAGGACGGGCCGTCGGGCAATTCCTGCCGGGTGCAGCAGGGGGAGCCAACAGTGCCGCCGGCCCGACCGGAGATAGCCTCCTCAACCCCTTCGATTTCATTCTCATGATGGAAGGGGCGCTCCTCTTTACTGCTCATCTGACTCGGCGGATCGCTGCTCGGGAAGAGGCGCGGGCTGCCGCTCCTTTCGCTGTCGGCAGCCATGCGGCTGGGTACTCAAGCGCCGCCGGTTCGGACGAAGATGTACGCGGTGAACAATGGATGCCCCTTTGGTCACAGCCGCTCACTCTTGGAGAGCTGCGTCGGCTTCTCTCAGAGGGACGTGCACAGATCGGTTCGAGGCCTGCCCGCAGCCCAGTGGACTTCGCGCGTGCGGTTGCCGGCTTGGGGTGCGCGCGGGGCATCGCCGCGTTTCAGCGCTACGGCTACATCGAAAGAAATGGGCAGAGCAAACTGGCCGTGCCTCTCGGCCGCTTCCGCGTTCCAGAAAAGGTCTCTCCCCATTTGCGCTGTCTGGAGGATCTTTCCGGCTGGTTAGAGCGCTTGCACCTTCATGCCAAGCCGGCCGAGGCTCCGGCAAGAATCGTTCAGGTTCAAAAGAGACTCTCGGAGGCGGTCCTTTCCGTTACTCAGCGGCCGGATGAACAAAACCAGTGGCAGAATCTCTTGTCAACGCTGGCGGAGGCCGAGGGGTTTCTGCGCGAGGGATCTGGTTTGAGTGTCGGCCCTGTTCCGCCTTTGCGTCCGGAATGGGTAACGGCGGCCGATGACGGCTCGGCCGAGTTTCGGCTCGCCGTGGCCTGCGCCCTGCAAACGTGGGAGTTACAGGGCAAACAACCCGTCGATGGGGTTCGTCGCCACTGGCTGCCGTTGGACAAAGGCCGGTTCGCCGCTTCGAGCAGCAGCGGAGAACGGATCCGGCGCGGCCCGGAGGTCGTGATCATGGGCAAGCGCGGCCTCGACGACGCGATCGCCCTCGTCCGGCGGCGGCTGGTTGAGGCCGGCCAGGAGAGAGCGCACCGGCTTCCGCTCGTTAGCGCCTCAGGCGCCGCGGCGTACCCAAGCGATCTGGCGCGGCTACTCGCGGACCAAGTCGATCTAGATCGCACCATGAAACTTGCCTGCGCCCTCATGGCCGTGGACGGAAGCAAATGGGCTGCACGGCCCATGCCGCCGGCTCCCCCGGCAGGTGATGACGGCGCACTGCCCGAGGAGGCCTGGATGGTGATTCGCCTGGCGATGGCACCCTGGCCGCTCCCGAACAAGGGTGAGGTGGGCGTCGACCCCGTCATTTTCCGGCGCCTCGAAAGCGGGGATGCGGCGTCCGCCGTCAGGATCGCCGCCCGGCGTCTCAGGCATGTCGGCATCGCCGCCGCACCCCGGTTCGCATTCGTCTCCCCGCAAACCGCGCGGCTCTGGGCCGCCGCGCTCGCCTTTCCCATAGACCGAAAGACCGCGAAACGTTTTCTTCTTCGCATCGACCCCCACATCCTGAAGGAGGAAGCCGCATGAGCCTCGATCTCACCCCCCTGGAGGGCGCGCAGCGCGTTCTCTTCGAAGTGCCTCTCGTCCCGCTTCAGGGGCACCGGTTCCAGCCCACGGGATTCCCGAGCCTTGGGGCCGCAACGTTCCAGACGTCTAAAGGCCTCTGCCTACTCGTCGAAAGCGTTCAGAGCATGGCCAACCGCCTTGAGCTCACCTGCTGGGACGAGGCAAAGCAGGACGTCATCACCGAACTCCAGGGCATCTCCCATGTCCGGGTCGAGCGGCAGGGCAAGTTCCTGACAGACACCATTCTCGAGGCCCACCGGTTGAACAGCCCCTATCTCCTCGAAAACAAGAAAGACAAGAAGTTTTTCAACGGCCTGAAAGAAGCTCTCGGCGTGATGGAGAAGGGGCCCATCGACCGCCAGAAGCTTGCCGAAGTGTTGCTCGACTATGACGTCGGCTCTCTTTTGCACGGGGTCTTTCTTGCCAAGAGTAGTCTGGCCGGAGGTAGGCTCCGCGTGGCGCGCGCGCTTTCTGCTTTCATCGAAGCCGAGGGGGTCAACATCGCGGCCTCGGGGGGGGTGAAGAATGACCACGTGAACCCTGAAGGCGACACCGGGCTCGGCTTCGGGAACGTCCCCTTCGCAAGGGACGAATACACCGCGGAGCGCATCACCCTCTACGCCAACCTGGACTTGGCCCAGATTAGAGGGTACGGGTTGGTCGAAGAGATCGAGCGGTTCCTCACGCTGCTTGCACTGTTCAAGCTGCGCCGGCTCCTCGACGGGAGCCTCAGACTGCGCACCGCATGCGACCTCCGCGTCGCCGTGGATTCGATCTGCGCCGTTGCCCCCGCGGATTTCCTGCTGCCCGGGCAGGCCGAGCTTCTATCCGACCTCAAGCCATTGATTCAGAAATTAGAAAACCGAATGAAAATTAGAACGGTCTCCTTTGAAGACGAGTTGAAGAGCGCGAAGAAGAAGTCCGGCCAAGATCAGGGAGAGGAGTCAGACGAAACCGTCGAAGACGACCAGGAGTGAGCCATGCCCACGCTCCTTTTCCGGTTTCCCGCAGGCAGATACCACGCGACCCCGTGGGGGCACCACGTGAACGAGGGGCTGATCGAGTGGCCGCCCTCGCCGTGGCGTCTTCTCCGGGCGCTTGTCGCCGCCGGCTACAACAGCGGCATGTGGACGGGCGAAGGGCCCCCGGAAACCGCCCGGTCGCTGGTCGGCAAGCTCGCCACCGTTCTGCCGCGCTACCGCCTGCCGAAGGCCATCGGCGCGCACAGTCGGCACTATATGCCGCTTGCCCGCGTCAAGGATGGGAGAGAGGAGACCACGCTGGTGTTCGACACCTTCGCCCGGGTGGAAAACGGCGTGCTCGCTGTTTCCTGGGATGTAGAGCTCACGCAGGAGGAGTCCGAACTCTTGGGCAGGCTAACTGAACGCATGGGCTACCTGGGCCGCTCGGAAAGCTGGATCCAAGGGCGTCTCGCGGCCGCGGGCGAGCCGCTGCCGGAGGGTTTGGATTCCTACCCTTCCGGCGACCCACCTCCTCTCGGTTGGGAGCAGGTCCCGCTGTTGGCGCCCTTGGACGAGGCCACTTATTCGCGGTGGCGTGAAGAGCAAGCCGCCGGTATGCGCCAGGGCGATGCCGTTCCGAAGGATCTGATCGATTGCCTCCAGCGGGATACGGTCTGGCTCCAAAAAGAGGGCTGGAGTCAGCCGCCTGGAAGCAGGCGGGTTTTCTACCTGCGGCCCCAAAACGCCATAGAAACCGGTGCGGCCCACCTGCAGCCGTCGCGGGCGATGGACCGGCCGGTCGAGGCGATGCTTCTCTGTCTTTCCCACCCAACCCGCAACGACCACGCCCTGCCGACGATCGCCCGCACTCTTCCCCAAGCCGAACTGCTTCACCGCGCGCTCGTCAGTCGCGCGGAGCGGGAGGGGGGGGACTATTGCCCGGTCTTGACCGGTTGCGACGAGACAGGCCGCCCGCTGGGGGGGCCCCATCGTCACGCCCACATACTTCCCTTGGATCTCGATCGCGACGGCCACCTTGACCACTACCTCGTCTGGGCGCCGATGGGGCTCGACCGCGGCGCGCGCGCCGCCGTGCGAGCCGTTCGTCAGACCTATGCCAAGAACACTCCCGAACCCCTGCAGCTCACCATCGCCGGCAGCGGATCGCTCGACGACCTGCGCGGCATTCCCGGCTTCTGGGGCGAAGAGCTGCGGCGCATCCTCGGGCCTCGCGAAGGCGCAAGCCGCTGGCGCAGCTTGAGCCCGTTTGTGCCTCCGCGGCACCTGAAAAAGCGCGGCCGGGATACGCTCGAGGGCCAGGTGGGGGCCGAACTCGCCTCAAGAGGGCTTCCTCCCGCCCGCGAGATTCATCTCATCGATCCCCGAGGCTGTCCGGAGGCGTTGCGGCAGAGACATTTTGTGCGGACGCGGAGCAAAGGCCCCCCCCCGCCCATCGATTGCGGCTTTGCCCTTGAGCTTGTATTCGACGAACCGGTTCACGGCCCCATCGGCCTCGGATATGCCAGTCATTTCGGGCTGGGGCTCTTTCGTTCCGCCGAAGACCGTTAGCGGTCGGCGGCACCCTGCCGCCGACCGGATCCTCCATTTCACCATGCCCCCCGCCCGCCGCGGCGGGAGTTGACCCGCCTTTTTGCCTCTCATCGCCTTTACTCTCCATGGACTCAAAAGTGCTCAACTATTGGTCGAGAGGGGCGATCTCAATATCGGAAGGAAAGAAGCTGCTGAGGGGGATCCACCAACCGAGAGAGGACGATACGCCATGGAAGAAAAAAGGCCAGCTCCCGATGGGGGGAAGTCGACCGAGCCTCCGGCGCCGATCCCGGCGCGCATCTTGAACGAGTTCGTCTACTGTCCGCGTCTGGCCTACTTGATGTGGGTTCAAGCCGAATTCGCCCATAACGCCGACACGGTGGAAGGGGCCTTGGCGCACCGCCGTGTGGATTCGCCCTCCGGCTCATTGCCAGAGGATGCCGAGGCCGCCGAGACGATCCACGCCCGATCGGTGGATCTCTCCTCGGAGCGGCTGGGTGTGACCGCGAAGATCGATCTCATCGAAGGCGCGGCGGGCGAGGTCCATCCGGTCGACTACAAGAAAAGCAAGCGGCCCCATGTCGCCGCCGGGGCCTACGACCCCGAGCGGGTTCAGCTATGCGCCCAGGGGCTCCTGCTGCGCGATCACGGATTCAGATGCGATTTCGGTTTCCTCTATTTCGCGGGGTCCCGAGAGAGGGTCAAGGTGGAGTTCGACGAGGAATTGATCGAGCTCACCCTGAAGTCCATCGCGGGACTGAAGGCCACGGCCGCCTCGGACGTTCCGCCGCCGCCGCTCGTCGATAGCCCCAAATGCATACGTTGCTCCCTGATCGGCATCTGTTTGCCCGACGAGGTCGGCTTCATCAACCGGGTCAGCCGCGAGGTGCGTCCCATATTCGCCCGCTGCGATGAGGCTCTGCCCCTCTATGTGCAGTCGCCGGGAAGCTATCTGAAAAAAGACGGCGAGCGGCTGGTCATCGAGGAAAACCGGGAGGTTATCGCCGAGGCGCGCTTTCTGGACGTTTCGCAGGTCGTCCTGTTCGGCCATGCCGGGATCAGCACCCCCGCCGTGCAGGAGTGCTTCCGTCGGGAGATTCCGGTCACCTACCTTTCTCATGGCGGCTGGTTCATCGGCCACACGGTGGGCACAGGGCACAGGAACGTCATGACGCGCACGCTGCAGTACCAGGCAAGCTTCGACGCGCAGAAGTGCCTGAAGCTATCGCGCAAGCTCGTGGCAGGCAAAATCCACAACTGCCGGACCTTGATTCGTCGCAACTGGAAGGCGACGAACGACGCCGAAGAGGGGAGGGCGCCGGCGGACCTCCTCCAGGCTCTCCGAAGCGACATCCGCCAGGCGACCCGGGCCGCCTCCATCGAGGCCCTGCTCGGCGTGGAGGGAAGCGCCGCGAGGCGCTACTTCGGAGGTTTTCTGGGGATGATCGCCTCCGGATCTCGGCAGGAGGCCGGGGGGTTCGATTTCGAAAGCCGCAACCGTCGGCCGCCAAAGGATCCGCTCAACGCCATGCTTTCCTTCGCCTATGCGATGCTAACCCGCGAGTGGACGGTCACCCTCTCGGCGGTCGGGCTCGATCCCTACCGCGGTTTTTTCCATCAACCCCGCCATGGACGCCCCGCCCTGTCGCTCGACATGATGGAGCCCTTCCGGCCCCTGGTGGCCGATTCGGCGGTGCTCATGGCGATAAACAACGGCGAGGTCAAACGCGAGGACTTCGTTTTCACCGCGGCGGGGTGCAACCTCAAGCCGTCGGGAAGGAAACGCTTCATCGCCGCTTTCGAGCGTCGGCTCGCCCAGGAGGTGACCCACCCGATTTTCAAATATCGGGTCAGCTATCGCCGCCTTTTCGAGATCCAGGCACGTCTTCTTATACGATATCTCGCTGGAGAAATCCCGCGCTATCCGATTTTCTTGACCCGGTGAGCGCCATGGAGCATACTTATATCGTCTGTTACGACATCAGCAACCCCAAACGGTGGCGCAAGGTCTACAAGACCATGAAGGGCTTCGGGGAGTGGCTGCAGCTCTCAGTCTTCCAATGCCGACTGACGCGCGAGAAGGTTCTCCAGATGATCGACAAGTTGAGCCGCCTCGTCAATCACCGGGAGGACAATGTGCTGATAGTTGATCTTGGATACGCCGAAAACGTGAAACTGAAAGTGGAGGTCATCGGAAAAGCATTCGTCCCCATTGAGAAGAAACCGATCATAGTGTGATGATTTTTGCCGTGCGCTTTCGAGAGCTCTTGTGGTTGAATCTCAGCCATCAGCGCTCGAAAAGCGGCAAGTTCTTTGAAAAACGGCTTCTTATGCATTGGTTACCTTGGCTGTCCGCCGCAGTTCGACCGCAATCGGAATCGATTCGAATATTTTTGACGGGGCGCTCGAAAAAGGTGCTCAAAACTGTGACTGTTCATAAGCTTACAGAAATGCTGTTTTCCGGAGCCCACGGGCTCCGGCCTCATTGAAGCTTTTACCGCATCGTTTGCACCTTCCGTGTTCAAGCAGTTTTCCGGAGCCCACGGGCTCCGGCCTCATTGAAGCTACTTCATGGGCATCTGCAAGGCCCGCGGGTTGAATGTTTTCCGGAGCCCACGGGCTCCGGCCTCATTGAAGCCGGGTCCATGACCTCCAGCCTGGCGAGGATCTCCGTTTTCCGGAGCCCACGGGCTCCGGCCTCATTGAAGCGACAACTTGATCGCCATGACGGCCGCCGCCCACGGAGTTTTCCGGAGCCCACGGGCTCCGGCCTCATTGAAGCGGCTCCAGCATCTCACGTCTCGTCATACTCGAAGGGTTTTCCGGAGCCCACGGGCTCCGGCCTCATTGAAGCGATGCACCTTCTTCAGGAAGGTAATGTAGAGGTGGCACGGTTTTCCGGAGCCCACGGGCTCCGGCCTCATTGAAGCGAAGGTCTGGCAGGGGCCCATGAGCAGCCCGCGCGGCGTTTTCCGGAGCCCACGGGCTCCGGCCTCATTGAAGCCGGATCTCTTCTGGCTGGTCAGGCCCCAGAACATGGGTTTTCCGGAGCCCACGGGCTCCGGCCTCATTGAAGCTGGCGGTCGCGGGCAATGAGTCCGGGCCCGTGACCGGTTTTCCGGAGCCCACGGGCTCCGGCCTCATTGAAGCAGGTAGGCCTTGAGGATCTTTTCCGCCCCCTTGTCAGGTTTTCCGGAGCCCACGGGCTCCGGCCTCATTGAAGCAACGGGACGCTGTGGGTGCCTGGTCGTCCTGTGCCGTTTTCCGGAGCCCACGGGCTCCGGCCTCATTGAAGCCGCGACCCGAGGTATAAGACCGACCCCGCCTACCGCGTTTTCCGGAGCCCACGGGCTCCGGCCTCATTGAAGCGGACGACCGCCGACGCGATTGCCTTTTCCCTTTGGGTTTTCCGGAGCCCACGGGCTCCGGCCTCATTGAAGCGGTAGCACACCAGCCCGGCCCGCTCAATCAACTCCAGGGGTTTTCCGGAGCCCACGGGCTCCGGCCTCATTGAAGCGAAGTATTCGTGGGGGATTGAAGAACTATGTAACGTGTTTTCCGGAGCCCACGGGCTCCGGCCTCATTGAAGCTTGCTGGATACGGGGCTTAGGCTCGGCGAGGCTCTGGTTTTCCGGAGCCCACGGGCTCCGGCCTCATTGAAGCTACTCCCTCTTATGTCGAACCGACTAAGGCGGCTGATGTTTTCCGGAGCCCACGGGCTCCGGCCTCATTGAAGCACCATAAACGGAGGTTTATATGCCGATCAGAACCGAGTTTTCCGGAGCCCACGGGCTCCGGCCTCATTGAAGCGTTGAGCAGGTGAAATAACTCTTGACGGGGCCCCTGTTTTCCGGAGCCCACGGGCTCCGGCCTCATTGAAGCCGGTGTAGGTGCCGGGACGCAGCCCGAAGAGATCGAGTTTTCCGGAGCCCACGGGCTCCGGCCTCATTGAAGCCCTCCTAATTCCCCCCGACTTCTTTACGGCAGCGTTCGAACGTCGGTCCTACAGACAACGACTGGCATCATGATCGATTTGGTGTCCACTATTGGCGACCGGCTTCAATGAGCAGGTAGCCGAAAGAAATCATTTGACAAGTCGGCCATTTTTGGATAATTTTTGTATTCAATATGTATACAAAACTGAAAGATAGAACAAAATCAGTCGCTTCCACATCGTTAGCCAACTGCGCTTACCATGAATTAAAAAAACGCATTCTGACCCTACTTTACCCGCCTGGTGAAAATCTTTTAGAGGAATGCCTCCGGAAAGAGCTCAAGGTCAGCCGGACACCTATACGAATGGCCCTAAGTAAGCTCGAGCAAGAAGGGCTTGTATTGCACCGGCCTGGGCGGGGCTACTTTATCCGCGATATCCGCTTGGATGAGATTCGATCGATTTTTCAGGTGCGGGAATTTTTGGAAGTGCCTGCAACGAAGTATGCGACCGAAACCGCTTCAGATGAAGAAATAAATGAGTTCCGTGATTTTGTGCGAAAGATGGACGAGTCGATCACGGCGCGAAATTACGATAGTTACTTGGACAGTGCTGTGGAGTTCCACTACCGCATTGCGCTGATGACCAAAAACGACATTCTTTGCGAGATGGTGAGAAGTCTAAATGAAAAAATCACCATTGTCAGTCGCATTCTTCTGAAATCCGAGAGCCAGCTGATACGATCACAGATTGAACACGGTGACATATTGGAACGGATGGTGAAACGCGATGCGGACGGCGCCGCGCGGGTTGCACGCCAACACATCAGCGATAGCTTTAAACGTCATTTTCAACTACTTCAATCTAGGACGGAGCTTTTGACCATTGCAGTTCCTCGCAGCAGCCTCATGAACGAATAGAAATAACCTCTGAATGATTAGCTCGTATTGCAGGCAAAAAAGATGCAAATTAAGGCGATCATCTGAATTTCATTTCACTGAAATGACTATCCGCTTCTGAGAGCAAAGACAGTGAAGCTTCCATCCGCTGTAACAGTTATAGAAGTCGGGCCTCGCGATGGCTTTCAAATGGAGAAAGCGTTCATTCCAACCGAAACGAAGATCGAATTGATCAACTCCCTCTCGCGCTGTGGTTTTACTCGCATGGAAGTGACCTCCTTCATTTCTCCAAAAGCCATCCCTCAGATGAGGGATGCGGCCGAAGTCGTTGCAGGAATAAACCGGACCAGCGGCCTCCGGGTGGCTGCCTTGGTCCCCAACCAAAAAGGGGCAGAAAACGCTGCGGCAGCCGGTGTGGATGAAATGGTCATGTTCCTCTCCGCGAGCGAGAGTCACAACCGCAGCAATCTAAACCGTACAATCGCGGAATCTCTATCGGGATTTGAAAGCATTGTCCGGGTCGCAAGGGGGGCCAAAATCCCGGTTGCCGCCGGCATAGCCGTGGCGTTCGGATGCCCGTTCGAAGGAGAAGTCCCCCCGGAACGCGTAGCCGATATCGTCGGCAGACTCCTTGACCTCGAGGTGCGTAGCATCACGCTTGGCGATACAACCGGAATGGCCACTCCGCCCATCGTGCTGAGCACGTGCGATTTTTTATTGAGTAAATATAGTGAGTTGAAGCTCTCTCTGCACTTCCACAACACCCGTGGAATCGGTTTGGTGAACGTGTTTGCGGCACTTCAACACGGCTTGACGACCTTCGAGTCTTCCGTAGGAGGTTTAGGTGGATGCCCTTTTGCGCCGGGCGCAACCGGCAACGTCTGCACAGAGGATATGGTCTATATGTTTCATGAGCTTGGAATTCACACGGGAATTGATTTGGATGAACTGATCAAGGTTGCGCAGCGGCTAGAAATCGTTCTCGGGCGTACCTTGCCGGGGCAAGTCATGAAATCCGGAACTCGTAATTGCCGTCATCCGCTGCCGATTCCTTAATTGCATGAGGAGGAAGTTATGAAAGGTTTTTTGTGCAGTGTGCTGGCAATGGTGGTGTTTTTGTTTGCTGATATGAACGCCGTTTCGCTGCAAGCGGCTCCGTTGCAGCTCAAGATCAACACCATATCCGCTACCGATAGCCCGTGGCACAAAGCCATGCTAAAATTCAGCGAGATTGTGAAGACAAAGTCCAAAGGCGGGATCGAAGTCCTGGTGTACGCGGATGGCCAGCTTGGCGATATATCCCAGACTCTGACTGCCATGCAAATGGGCACGGTCGACATGGGATACTTCGGACTAGGCTCTGCGATTTACCTGAAGCCATACAGCGCGATTTCGATTATTTATGTTCCTTACCTGTTTAAAGATAAAGTTCAGGCAACACGCATTCTAAATTCTCCTGTTTTTAATGAAATATATGATAAAGCGGCCAAAGAAAGTGGGGTCAGGATCTTCAGTGCTTATGGGGCACGTTCGCCGCGGGCGATACAAACGACTAAAGGGCCGATAAACAAGCCGGAGGATCTCAAGGGGATGAAGCTTCGCATACCAGGAATGGAGATTTTCCTTGCGACCTTCCGGGCGCTGGATGTCAAGCCGATGTCGCTGCCCATGACGGAAATCTACATGGCGCTTCAACAGGGTGTCGTAGAAGGGCAGGACAACGGCTTTGACTTGGCTATACCGCTCAAGTTTCACGAAGTCGCCAAGTTTTGGTGCGCAACCGACCATGTCTACGAAGTGACCGGCTGGTTTATTTCAGAGAAGCTCTGGAACAAGCTCAGCTCGGATGAGAAGATGATCCTCATGGAGGCGGCGCGGGAATCTGGTCAGCTGGCGACGGATCTTGTGGAGAAATTGGATCAGGATGCGATTGAGATTCTAAAAAGGAGCGGTTGCACGTACACTGTGCCGGATAAAGAAGCCTTTAAAAAGGTTTGGGCCGATGTTTACAAGCAGTTTGAGGGGAAAACATGGCCGGAGGGCATGGTCGAGAAAATTCAGGCCATGCAGAAGTAGCGTCGGATAAGGCGGACCAATCCGTTTGCCCGACGCCCTTGCGCCTGGCGGCCAACAGCGGCGCTGAGGAGACCGATATGCGTGTTCGCATGACAATCGCTCTAATATGGCTTGATAAGTTGCTGCGATGGTACATCATTCTGCTGATGGCGATACTGGTTATCCTGACATTCATGCAGGTGCTCGCTCGCTACGCAATGCATTTTCCGGCAACCGGTACAGATCAACTGGCCAGGATTGCATCCGTCTGGCTAACCTTCATGGGGGCCGCGGTTGCAGTCGGGAAAAACAAGAACATACGAATCGAAATAATCGAAAAATTTCTGCCGGAAGCAGTCAGAAATGGCCTGCATCTGGTTTTTGATCTGTTGTTGATTGTTTTGCTTGCTGTTTTAAGCGTTAAGGCGTACGAAGTCATGAAAATCGGTGCTACTCAAGACATCGTCGCCACGCCATTCACCTATGCGGCAATTTACTCATCAATTTTCGCCGGATCGGTGATTATGCTGCTCTTTCTGTTGGTACGTACCCTCGAACGATTTAAGCTTATCAAATTCGGCCCTCAAAATAGTGTGAATAACAATGCAAGCAACAATTTTGTAGCTTAGCAGTGTTGATTCTAAGTAGCTTGAACGACACATAAAAAGGAGAAACGCAAGGCAAACTTTTGGCAAAAGAACGCATTTTATTTTCAGTTGCTTAACACGATTCGACCAGAAAAATCCGAGTTCAATTTTCTGTCTCCACTGGAAATTCAAGTTTTTTCTTATAGCGACTTGCCCTCATACCACATTTAGGCAGAGGGAGGATACGATCGATCGTCTTCGCATTGCGGCGGTTTCGAAGTGGACCCATACCGAGCCGTGGCTTGATTAGTTTATCAGAGTTTTCTTGCCTGCAAAGCTTGCACGGCAGGGTTGCAAAGCATTTCTTTGATCGAAGGTAAATTCTCCTCGTTTCAATGCCGTTTAGGTGGCCGAAGCGTGCGTGCTCCCATTACGATTGCCTTAGCCGTCATCCACCCGCACCCAGTTAAGTGACTCTCCATCTCATGGCTTTGCTGAAATCGATTCACGCTGGTCTGCTGTAGAAACAAGAACGCCATGGGAGGCCTTTTCCCTGGGGAAACATGGTCTCGTATCGTTGCGCCCGACCGGAAGCGGAGAACGCGTTGCTAGCGAAAGGGCAGATCAGAAAAATCCGGTGCGGCCTTAGGCTCAAAAGGCCGCGCCGGGTTTGATGTCGTAGGGAGAGGTACGAGAGATGGATCGGGTGGGTTAGGCGGAGGAGTATGCCGCGTCGCTTACAAAAAATCTTCGTGCTTCCATGATTCTTCGCGTGCTGTTGAACTCTATGGTGCCGAGCAGGTTGGTGCCAACGCAAAAATGCTACGTGGTCGGCCTGAACACCATGATGCAACCTTAGCCGGTATAGTCATTGAAATCCGGCCAGTTTGAAATGCCTTCAGAAAATGTTTTCGTGAGCCCGAAAAGGTTTGCAACATCGACAAGGATTGTACGACCGCACCCATGATAAAACATCAACCCTCGGATTAGCAACATGGTCGCTCTCCTCTTTGTTCTTTTCTTGTTCTTTATGCTGCTCGGTATGGAAGTCTTCTTTTCCATGACCTTGTCGTCGTTTCTGGGGGTTCTGCTCAAAACAAGCCGGCAGGTTGATGCCAGCATTATTCCCTTGCGCATGGTGGCTGGGGTTGACGAATACACACTGGTAGCCATCCCGCTGTTTATTCTCGCAGGCGAGCTAATGAACAAGGGTGGGATAACGCGGAGGCTGATCGATTTCGCTTTAGCGCTCGTCGGCCACGTCAAGGGGGGCATGTCTCAGGTCGCCGTGATCACTAACGTCGTTATGGCGGGCGTTTCCGGTGCGGCCGTGGCAGACGCTTCGGCCACGGGGACAATCCTTATCCCGGCTATGAAAGAAGAGGGATACGAGGCGGAATTCGCAGGGGCCGTTGTTGCGGCGGCGGCCTTGATTGGCCCCGTTATTCCACCATCCATTCCAATGGTGATCTACGGCGTCATGGCGCATCAGTCGATCGGCAAGCTGTTTGTTGGAGGCATATTGCCAGGGCTGCTGCTCGGACTCGGGTTCATGATCGCATGCTGGATTATAGCCCGGCAGCGGGATTACCCCAGTCGAAAAAGGCTTCTGTGGGGCCAGCGCCTAAACGCAATCGCAAACGCGAGCTGGGCACTTTGCATGCCTTTGATTATTTTGGGAGGCATTCGGTTTGGAATAGTTACCGTAACAGAAGCAGCGGGCGTAGCGGCCGTTTACGCCATGTTTGTGGGGGGTGTAATTTACCGCGAGCTGGATTGGAAAAAGCTCATGGATGTTCTGTACGAAGCAGGGCTGACCACAGGCATAATTATGATTCTGCTTTCGGCCGCAGGGATTTTTTCTTGGTTGTTGGCGGAGTCGCAGATAAATGTTGTAATTGCAGAGACCATTCTGGCGATATCGTCCGATCCAGTGCTTGTGCTGCTGATCATCAACGGAGTCCTTTTAATGATCGGGTGTCTGCTGGAACCAATGCCGGCAATGATCATTTTTCTTCCGGCACTGATACCGATTGGAAATCAGATAGGAATAGATCCGATCCAGTTCGGCTGGATTTGTGTGCTGAACCTCATGGTAGGGATGCTTACACCGCCTGTGGGGCTACTTCTCTTTGTTTCTTCGGCAATCGGAAAGATTCCCATGGGGCCGTTAACGCACGAAGTCGTTCCATTTTTGATTGTATCAATAATCGTGTTGGCGGCCGTGACCTACATCCCCTCGTTAACCGTTTGGTTGCCGAACCTAATGTAGATGTAAAGGAGGTCATATGCCTCTCACGGGAACGCGAGTCGTGGATTTGACTCGAATCATTGCCGGTCCGTTCTGCACGATGCTGCTAGGCGATATGGGAGCTGAAGTCATCAAGATTGAACCACCAAAGCATGGTGATCCTTTGAGGGCTCAGGGGGTGATCAAAAACGGCATCAGCTGGTATTTCGCATCTTATAATCGGAACAAGAAATCACTCACGCTTGACCTGCATTCGGAGGAAGGAAAAGGTATCCTTACCGAACTGATCATGACCAGTGACATAGTCGTAGAGAATTTTCGGCCAGGAGTCTTGGAAAAAATGGGGTTCGGTTATGAACGGATGAAAGAACTCAAGCCAGACATCATCTACTGCGCAATTACTGGCTTTGGTAAATCGGGGCCTTACAAGGATCGGCCCGCTTTTGACTTCATCGCCCAGGCAATGAGCGGGTTCATGAGCGTGAATGGAAATGATGGGGAGGAGCCTCTGCGCGCGGGCGTTCCCATCAGCGATCTGGTGGCGGGACTTTACGCAGTGATCGGGATCATGGGCGCGCTGGTTAACCGCATGAGAACTGGCGAGGGACAGGAAGTGCAGGCGAGTTTAGTCGATAGCCTTGTCGCTATGCTAAGCTATATGGCGGCAAATTATCTTGCGACAGGCGAGCTTCCGGTTCGTACAGGGAACGACCATCCTTTGGTTGCCCCTTACGGAATTTTCCGATGTAGTGACGGCGAAGTGGCGATTGCACCCAGCAATGACCAAGTGTATCACAAATTTTTATCGGCGATAGGCTTGGACCACCTCAGAAATATCCCGGAGTTCGCAACCAATGATCTCCGCATGGTGAACCGAAAACAGATTAAAAAGATTATTCAGGAGGTCATCATTCAAAGGCCTAAATCCTATTGGATTGAAAATCTCAATAGAGCTGGCGTACCCTGTAGCACGGTGATGAATTTGTCAGAAGTGTTCGCGGATGCACAAATACAGCATCAGGAGATGGTTATTGATGTTCCTCATCCCGGGCATGGTATCGTCAAAATGTTAGGCTTTCCGGTAAAGTTGTCAGGAACTCCTTGCCGTGTTGAGAGACCCGCTCCGAATTTGGGGCAGCACACGATTGAAATTTTGCAAAGTTTAGGAATGGATATTGATAAAATTAACGATTTACATGTTCGCGGAGTTGTTTAGGTGAACAAATGCCGAACAGTATCGAATTGCGAAAATAGAAATAAAAGATTAAATAATAAACGATTAAAGGCTTTGAATGCATCGATCATGAAAAATATTAGTTTTGAAAATTTATTACACGTTGATGGGCATCCTTTTTTCATTAATCCGGAGACATTGCAGTGGAAAGGAAAAAATCTTTCCCGTCCGGAATGCGTATTGACAACCTCAACAGGTGATCTCTTTGCTTCTGACTCTCGTGGTGGAGTAGCTCATATTCGGGCGGACGGATCGCAAGCTTTATATCTCGGTAGCCGCCCCGATGGAAGTGCTCTAAAGCCAAATGGAATCGCTCTGAGACGAAGCAGCACTTTTCTTGTAGCTCATCTTGGTAATAGCAAGGGCGGGGTATACGAACTTTATCGAAACGGATCGGTGCGCCCCTTTTTAGAGGAAGTCGACGGCGTTGAGCTGCCACCGACAAATTTCGTGGCGGAAGACCATTTTGGGAGAATTTGGATCAGTGTCAGCACGCGGCTGCGTCCGCGTACACGCGCATTCCGAGCAGACATTGCGGACGGTTTCATTGTGCTCAAAGACGAGCGTGGCGCACGTATCGTGGCCGACAACTTGGGGTTTACGAATGAGGTTGTTTTAAGCCGGGACGGAACACATCTATACGTAAACGAAACATTCAGCAGACGGCTTTCACGTTTTCGCATCTACAAAAATGGAGCGCTTGGAAATCGTGAAATTGTAACAACCTTTGGAGAAGGCACTTTTCCAGACGGCCTTGCTTTGGATTGTATGGGTTATGTTTGGATTACAAGTATCGTCAGCAATCGGGTCATCCGCGTTGCCCCGGACGGAAAACAACAAATCATACTCGAGGATGCGGATTATTCCCATATCGAGCTGTGTGAAAAAGCTTTCAGCAACTGCACCTTGGAACGCGCCCACATAGATGCATGTGAGGGGAGTTTATTGAAAAATATCTCTAGTATAGCCTTTGGGGGTGAAGACTTGCGAACGGTCTATCTGGGCTCCTTAAAAGGAGAGTCGATCGCATCGTTTCGATCTCCTATCGCCGGCTATCCATTAGCCCATTGGCACTATAATGCCTCTGACTGAATTTCGTTTTTCATATGCTCAACGCGAAGAGTGAAATTAAAGGACCAGATCTGCCTTTAAGTAGTTTTATAACCACTTCAGGATAATCACAAAGCAACCAGGTGGAATGATTGCCGGTGGAAGTGTATGAGCTGTTCATTGCGTACTGCAAACCGTCTAAAATTTCTAAGCCTCCAAAACTTTCGATTTTTCGCTTGCGCCAGTAGGCCCGCAGTTTTCTTCCATCTTGAGACGTGGTCTTTTTGCGATTTCGCTGATGAGGAAAGATCCACTCAACCTTTTTGGCTTTCAGCCTCTTTTGCAGCTGATCCCTATCGTACACCAAGCCTGGGATAAAGCGCCGCGTTTGCGATCGGGGACGCTGCCGACTACGGCGCGCAAGGCGCACCTTCCTGATCGGCTCCTCGATCAGGGCGACCTCCGCTGGCGAGGCCGAAGCACATGTACTTCCCAAAGGAATACCTTGGCCTTGGACCGCTACCCTCCACTTCGTCCCCTGGATGGGCCGGGTTTCCACGACACAGGCATTCCTTTTTTGGCTGGGGCGACGCTGATGTGGGCGAAGGCATCTTCCCAATCAGGGTATGGTTGAATATCGAGCTCGGCGAAAAACATTTTCTAGACATTCAGCCAGATGATATGATACACTTGGATTTTCAGCCTCCTCAAGCACGTTGTGGGGCTGAGGGATCAAATGGGCAGATCGCGCAAACGGGCGCCGGTGTTGTGAACCCGGAGAATGCTCTTCAAGACCAGCCGGTTATCTTTCCAGGGCCGCTTTTTTTGACGCGTGTGGTTTTGCTCAACAAGCGACCAACCAACATCCCCTGCGCCTCTTTTAGAAATGGAAGCCGTTTGCGCGATTGGATCACCTTGAACAGCGTACAATCTGGAACCGTATAAGCGCTTATCGCCATAACCGCCTGCCTGTATGAAACATTATGCGCAGACCCGACAAACGCTGCGATTCAACGAAGGATGAAAGACTTCTACCTCGGAATAGGAGGAAATTCCATTGAGCACTAAACTCAGTTGGCGACAGTTGATAGAAAAGGAAGGATGTCTGGTTCTGCCGGGAGCCTATGATGCATTGAGCGCACGGCTGATCCAGGACGCCGGTTTTTCAGCGTACATGATAGGAGGCTTTCCACTGGTCGGCTCGCGCTATGCGATGCCGGATATCGGTCTGGTGGGACTTGGCGAAATGGCTGCCTGGATTCGTGAAATTATCTCTGCAAGCACTCTGCCGGTGCTAGTGGATGGAGATAACGGTTATGGCGATGTTAAGAGCGTTGCCATGACCATCCGCACTTATGAAAAAATGGGTGCAGCGGCAATCCTGTTGGAAGACCAAGTCGCACCGAAACGTTGCGGGCACATGTCAGGAAAGAAGGTTGTCTCTAGTAAAGAAATGGTAAAAAAACTAAAAGCTGCTCTTGCGGCTCGAGAAAACTCGGATTTCTTTATCATAGCTAGAACCGACGCACGGCAGGTCAATGGCTTGGATGATGCCCTACGCCGAGCCGAGGCCTACATCAAAGCGGGCGCAGACGGGATATTCGTGGAGGCTCCGGAAAGTGTCGAAGAGCTTGAGTTAATCGCCAAAACTTTCGATGTCCCTCAACTTTGCAATATGCTGGTAGGAGGGCGGACCCCAATCCTCAGTAAACGGGAGCTTGCCGAAATGGGCTATGCAATGATCGTCCATGGCATATCCCTGATCATGCGGGCGGCTAAAGTCTTTCAAGAATTTCTTGTGAGCCTTCGTGAAGACCGACTAGAACCTATAGAACATTTTGTCTCCTTTGAAGAGTTCAAACGCATTACGCGGTACGATGATTGGATGACCTTTGAAAAAAGCGTATCTTGAGAATTGACTTTTTCAGTGGCTGAAGCCCTGATCCTCCTTACACAACATCTTAGGGCAACTGCCATCAGCCATCTGCGGGTTACTCAGAAATCACCGGATCGCGTGCGCTGCTGCGTTCAAAACGAAACGACCCAATGTGCTGCTTAATTGTCAGGTCTCTTATCGGTCGATTGACATTTGCAAGATAGGCTAAGTTTTCTTGAACCTGCGGGCTGCGGCCTTTTGAGGAAGAGGCCGCAGCCCGTGATCGGCGATATGGAGGAAGAGGCGACTTGCGCCAGAGGCTCGATCCGCATTGGGCCGCTTGAAAACCCGGAGCCGTTGCCACGGCCTTGCGCGCGGTGGTAAACACGGGGCATGGAGGAAACGAGACCGGACGGAGCCGCCAGAATCGGGATCCTGAAGATGGATGCCGTGATCCGGCGCATCCCGGGCGATGCCGGAAACCCGGCGAGCTACCCCTTCCCGGTGCTCTTCGAGACCGTCCGCGGGGCGGGCCTCGCGCGGTTGATCCGGGAGCGGGACCCGGGAATCGTGGCACCCTTCGTCGAGGCCGGTCTCCGGCTCGTGCGGCAAGGGGTCCGGGCCTTGGGGACCACCTGCGGGTTCATGATCCTCTTTCAGCGCGAGCTCGCTGGCGCTCTCCCGGTGCCGGTCTTCACCTCAAGCCTGCTCCAGCTTCCGTTGATCGAGCGCGCCCTGGGGCCGCGCGGCCGGATCGGGGTGGTTACCGCCGATTCCGAACATCTTCTCCCCGAGCACCTGCGCCTTGCGGGAGGATCGCCCGAGCGAGTGAGCCTCTGCGGCCTCCAGGACGCGCCCTGCTTCCATGAGGCGATCTTCTCCGGAAGCGGCCGGATCGACCCCGCGGGCGTCTGCCGCGAGGTCGTGGAACGCAGCCGACGCCTCTGCGCCGCCGACCCGGAGATCCGCGCCCTGCTTTTCGAGTGCGCCAATCTGCCGCCCTACGCGGCGGCGGTGCGCGAGGCGACGGGGCGCCCCGTCTACGACGCGCTCACCCTCATCCGCTGGGTGCACGCCGGGCTGGCTCCCGGCTCTTTCGAGGCTATCGGCCCCGGGGAGCAGAGTTGATTTTCACGCGGGGATGGGTAGCTTAAAAAGTGGCGGAAGAACGACGTCCCGCACGGAACGCCGGCGGATGAGACTGCACAATTTCCGAACCTACCGCAAAATCCTCTGCTCGACCGGCTTCGCCCGGACCGTGTGGGGTGCCTGCCGCAACCTGCGGGCGGACTCGCGGGGGGAGCGGCTTCCCGCCGGCCCCTACCTCGCCGAGCTCGATGTCACCTACCGCTGCAACCTGGAATGCCGCATGTGCCAGCGCTGGCGGGACCCGCGGCGCGGGGAGCTGTCGCTTGCCGATTACCGCGCGCTGGCCGCGGAGCTCTCCGGCCTGGGAACGCACCAGATTTCGATCGCCGGCGGCGAGCCTCTCCTGCGGCCGGAGATCTTCGAGATCATCGAGGCCTTCGCCGGCCGGGGGCTTTCGGTCAACCTCTGCACCAACGGCCTGCTGCTCCGCCGTTACCGGCGCGAGATCGCTGCAAGCGGGGCGCGCTGCGTCACCGTGAGCCTCGACGGGACAAGCCCCGGCTGCCACGACCGCCTGCGGGGGAGGCCGGGCGCCCACGCCGCGGTGGAGGGGGGGATCGAGGCCTTTCTCTCCTCGCGGGCAAACGGCTTCCCGATCCTCAGGGTGCGCATGACGGTGTCGCAGGTGAACGCAGGGGAGGTCGGCGCCTTCTACCGCCGCTGGGCCGGGGTGGCGGAGGACGTCCTCCTGCAGCCGCTGCACCACTGCGCCGATGCCTTCTACACGGGCATGGAGCCGGAGGCCGTCCACCCGGATCCCGCGGTCCTCGCGCGGGAGCTCGGGGGGACCCCGCTTGCGGCCGACCCCTACCTGCAGCGCTGGATCGAGGCGCTGGAAGGGGGAACGGGTGTTCCCGATCGGCCTTGTTACGCCGGGGTTCTCATGGCGCGGATCGACCCCTGGGGGAACGTCTACCCCTGCCTCGAACAGCACGTGCGGGTGGGCTCGATTCGCGGCGCATCGTTCGCCGCGGTCTGGAACGGGGAGGCCCTCCGGCGCGAACGAGGCCGGCTGGCGAACGGCCGGGGCTGCCGCTGCTGGTACAACAACACCGCCCTGATCGGGCATTTCGGCGGGCTTTTGGCGAAAGGCCTGGGGGCCTTCGGCCTGGTGGGTGGGCGCTGCCGGCCGGGGGCCGCGCATCCCCCCTCCCGCGGCGCCGCCGGTCCTCTGCGGGGATGACGGCCGCGTCTCAGCGGTCGAAGAAGATGTTTTTCCCCTCCGCCGCGAGCGGGATCCCCATCACGAAATCCCAGTCCACGAGCTTCATGTCCCGGGCGACCGCGCCGATGCGGTACATGATGCGGTTGTCGGCGTTGAAGAGGCTTGCCGTTTTCGCGGCCGAGCCGAGAGCGATGCCCATGTCGAGCAGCCGGAAGGCGCAGGCCGGCCCGGAAAACTCCTTTTCCCGCTTGGCCTGGGCCTCGAAGCTCTTGCAGTCCGGATGCCCGCAGGCGCCGCAGTCCAGGCCCACGGGTTTGGCGTCCTTGAGCCCGATCAGCACCACCGCCCCCGAGCGCGAAACGCCGCGGGCGTCACGGTCGAAGTCCTTCTTGCCGGTGCGCTCGCCGAAGCGCACCATGGCGGCGGCGAGCTCTTGCAGGGCGTTTCCGGTCAGAACCCGCGTCCGAACGAAATTCAACCCCTTGCTCTTCGGGGCGGTGACGGCGGCTAGTTCCATCAGGCGGGCGACGATCTCGAGCGCTTCCATGCCATTCCCCCTTACAGGCGTTTCCGGGCTTCAGCCCAGCCGTTCGCGCAGCCGCCGGAGCTGGGCGGCCAGCCGTCCGGGCAGGCGGTCGCCGAACTGGGCGAAGTGTTTTTCGATGTCTGAGATCTCGGCCTTCCAGAGGGCCGGGTCCACGCGCAGGAGCTCGGCCAGGTCGTCGTGCGGCAGCGAAAGGCCCCGCAGGTCGAGCTCCTCTTCCTGGGGCAGGATCCCGATCGGGGTCGGCCGACCCGTGACGCGGCCGGCCACCCGCTCGCACATCCATTTCAGCACACGGCTGTTCTCCCCGTACCCCGGCCAGAGAAACTTCCCCGAGGGGCTTTTGCGGAACCAGTTCACGTAGAAGATGCGCGGGGCGTTCTTCCCCAGGCGGTCGCCCATCGCCAGCCAGTGGGCGAAATAATCGCCCATGTTGTAGCCGCAGAAGGGCTTCATGGCGAAGGGATCGCGCCGGAGGTTTCCGACCGTGCCGATGTTGGCGGCCGTGGTCTCGGAAGCCGCGGTCGAGCCGAGGAACACCCCGTGATCCCAGTCGTAGGCCTCGTGGACGAGCGGGGCGACGGCGGCTCTCCGGCCCCCGAAGATGAAGATGTCGATCGGCACCCCCTCGGGTTTCTCCCAGTCGGGGGAGATCACCGGGCACTGGGCCGCCGGGGCCGTGAAGCGGGCGTTCGGGTGTGCGGCCTCGGTCGGGCTTGCCGGCGTCCAATCGCGGCCCTTCCAGTCGATCGCGTGCGAAGGCGGCGGGCCGTCCATCCCTTCCCACCAGATGTCGCCCTCGTCGGTCAGGGCGCAATTGGTGAAGATGATGTTTTCCTTGAGCGTGTCCATCGCCGCCGGGTTGGATTCGTAGGAGGTCCCGGGGGCGACGCCGAAAAAGCCGCTTTCGGGGTTGAGCGCGTACAGGCGGCCGTCCGGGCCGATCTTCATCCAGGCGATGTCGTCGCCCAGGCACTCGGCTTTCCAGCCGGGGATCGTGGGCTCGATCATGGCGAGGTTGGTCTTGCCGCAGGCCGAGGGGAAGGCCCCGGTGATGTGAAACCGGCGGCCTTCGGGGCTGGTCAGCCGCAGGATGAGCATGTGCTCGGCCATCCAGCCCTCGCGGCGGGCGATCGCCGAGGCGATCCGCAGGGCGAGACATTTTTTCCCGAGCAGGGCGTTTCCGCCGTAGCCCGAGCCGTAGGACCAGATGAGGTTCTCCTCGGGAAAGTGGGCGATGTATTTGTGCTCCATCGGCGCGCAGGGCCAGGGGACGTCCTTTTGCCCGGGCTTGAGGGGCGCGCCGATCGAGTGCAGGCAGGGGATGAACTCCTCATCCGTCCCCAGGGCTTCGAGAACACGGCTCCCCACCCGGGTCATGACGTGCATGTTGCAGACGACGTAGGGGCTGTCGGTGATCTCGACGCCGAACCGGGAAATCGGCGAGCCGAGCGGCCCCATGGAAAAGGGGATCACGTACATCGTCCGGCCTTCCATGCAGCCGCGGTAGAGACCGGTCATCGTCCCCTTGAGCTCATCGGGGGCGATCCAGTTGTTGGTGGGCCCCGCCTCGACGCGGGAGGGGGTGCTGATGAAGGTGCGGTCCTCCACGCGGGCGACGTCGCTCGGGTCGGAGCGGAAGAGGTGGCTCCGCGGTCTTTTCTTGAGGGCGATGGCCGCGCCGGAGGCGGTCATGGCCGCCATCAGGCGATCGTATTCCTCGCGGGACCCGTCGCACCAGACGACACGGTCGGGGCGGCAGAGCCGCGCGCATTCATCGACCCACCTCAGGAGAGCGGCGTTGCGGCAGGGTGAACTCATCGGATGGTTCCTTTCGGCCGGAAAAAGAACCGGAGCACAGCACTCGACACGGATCGCTCGATGGAGGCGGGCGGTCATCCCCCTCGGGCGGATGGGCAACCGCAGGCCGGGCGCATTTTGATCCTGCGGCCAGTGCCTGTCAAGAAGGTTCTCCGGGTGGCGGGAAGAGGCCCCGCGCGGTGATAGGAGGCCAGGAGTGCGGCCGGGCCCGGAATCCGCGCTTCGTTTAGCGGGGTGGTGATGGGGTTTATGATCATCCTGCGGGCCGGACGCCGAGGGCTGATCGGCGACATCACCGGCCCTCTTTTCGGCGCGCAAGGTCGTCCTGGCCTGGCCCATGACGGGCCTCTTTCTCGGCTTCGAGGCCGAGTTCATCGGAACGATCAACCGACGACATTAAAGGGACGGGCCCAGCAGGAGTGGCTGATCCTTCCGGGAGGAAGCCTCCCGTTGCCGGGGCGTCTCCGCGGCCCGGCTGAGGGGGGCATCGAAGGCCGGAGTGCGCAAGGCTGGTCGGCCCCGGCAGAGCGGCCTTCAGACAAGAGTTGCGGCCTCCACGTAGATGACCCCGAAACTTCCTTCCTTGAGACGCCGCAGACGCGCCAATCCGCCCGAAGAGGCGATGACAGCGGGCGAAAGGGGATTATTCTTTGCATATCGGGATCCGGTTCCGGATATATGAACCGACCCCCGATCGGGAGACCTGTTGTATCCTCTCCGCGCAAGGTGTTGCGGGGCGGTGGCCGCGCTCCCGTTCATGGCAACCGAGCCGGCCTCGTTGCGGGGCCCGGCGGCGGGCGATGCCGAAAGGAGAAGGACGATGAAACACGATGCCGCGGAGCGCAAGGACTGCAGCAAACGCTGCGAGTCCCGTTTCGTCGAGTGCCTGGAAGCCTCGTCCAGCCCCCGGCGCTGCCTGGAGAGCTGGAAGTCCTGCAGCTCCGCTTGCACGCGCGAGAGCTGACTCCGACTGCTTCCCCGCGGCGACGAGGCGAAGCGGGGAGAACGCGAAACCGAAACGGCGGCGGGCGCAAGGGCAAGGCGGCGTCCCGCCGCTTTTTTTCTCTTTCCCCGGGGCCCGGACGCGAAGAAGCCCCGGCCGGTTTGACATCCGCGCGGCCCTTTCTTACCTTGGCCGAGCGATGCGGCGATCGCCCCGGCAGCGAACCTCCACTTTACAGGAAACACTCATGTTTGAAAGTCGTGAAGAAGTCCTGCAGAAGGTCCTGGGCATGCCGCGCCCGAAATGCCCCCACTGCGGCGCGGAAATGAGCATCTGGGAAGAGCCGCCCATCCGCTTCGGCGACGGGCTCGGCTGGGGCACCCCCTACCTCTTCGTCTGTTTCAACGACGACTGCGAGCTCTTCCGCTCGGGTTGGAAACACATCGAGGAGACCTACGCCCACCACGCCTCCTACCGCTGCATGAATTACCCCGGCACCGACGTGTTCGAGTGCGTGCCGGTCTTCAGCGAGATGGGCATGAAGGGCCAGATCGTCGACGAGTCGGTCCTCGCCCGGCAGGAGGCCGAGAAGGAAGCGATCATCCGCGGGTTCAACCTGCTTGCCGAGTACTACAACACCAAGGACGGCCCGGGGGTGCTGAAGCTGCTTCTCGACCCGCTCGAACCCGTCCGCGTGCGGCTCAAGGCGGCCGAGATGATCGGCGACATCGGCGAGGTGGAGGCGATCGAGCCGCTGCGCAGCCTCCATTTCCCGAGCGAGGCGATCCAGAAACAGGTGGATGCGGCCGTGGCCCGCATCCATGAACGGCATTTCACCCGCGAGTGCCCCTTCTGCGCCGAGGTGATCAAGCGCCGGGCCAAGATCTGCAAGCATTGCGGAAAAGACGTAACCGGCGCCTGAGCCTGAAGCCCGCCCGGAAAGCGATCCTCCCCATGAGCGGCTGCCCGGGGCGTGGGGGGCCCTGGCCGTGTGCCGCCCCCGCGCTCGGCGGCGGGCGGCCGCGGGGCGCGGGGGTCGTGTTTTTACTTGCCGCAGCCCTGTCCGTTTTCCTCTCCGCCTCATTTGCCTTTGCCGTGGAGGGCTCGCCCGTGGCCCGTGAAATGCGCGCGCGGGTCGAGGCCGCCCAGGCGGCCGGGGCCCTCGACTGCCGCGGGGAGATGATCTGCGGCCTTTCGCTTCTACCGGCCTTCTATGCCCGGCGGGGGTTCGAGCCGGCCTGGAGCGATGCCCAGGGTCCGCTTCCGGCCGCACGGTCCCTGGTCCGGCTTCTGGGCGGGATCGCGGAGGAGGGCCTGGATCCGCAGGCCTACCGCTTCGATCTGCTGCAGAATCTCCTGCAGCGGGCGGAGGGCGCGCCGGCCGGGGGGGCGCTGACCCTCGACCTCGATCTTCTGCTCACCGACGCCTTCCTGCTCTTGGCCTCGCATTTGCGGGCCGGGCGCGTGAACCCCGAGACGCTGCACGGCGAGTGGGTCGTGGGCCTCGAACGCGCGGCCGAGTTTCTGCCGGCGCTCGAGCGAGCGCTACGGAGCGGCGATGCCGCTGCGGCCCTGGCGGAGTTCCGCTCCCCCCACCCGGAATACGGCCGCTTGCGGGGGGCGCTTAGCCGGTACCGCGCCCTGGAGGCCGCGGGTCCTTTCCCCCTCCTCCCCGATTCCGCCCGCTGGCAGCCGGGCGAGGAGGGCGAAGTGGCCGACTTGCTGCGGGAGCGTCTGCGGCGCGAGGGCGACCTCGCCGCCGCTGCCGGGGGCGAGGCGGATCTGGAGCGGGCCCTACGGCGCTTCCAGGAGCGCCACGGCCTCGAGGCCGACGGCCGGCTGGGAAAACAGACGCTGCGGGCGCTCAACCTGACGCTCGCGCAGCGCATCCGCCGTATCGAGCTCAACCTGGAGCGCTGGCGCTGGCTTCCGCGCGAGCTGGGGGACCCGCACATCCGCGTGAACATCCCCGGCTTCGACCTCGTCGTGAGCGAGGGCGGGGCGGCCGCCCTCTCGATGCGGGTCGTCGCCGGCCGGGAGGTGCGCCGCACCCCGGTCTTCTCGAGCCGCCTCGACCGCATCGTCCTCAACCCCGACTGGAACATCCCCCGGCGCATCGCCGTCGAGGACATCTTGCCCAAGGCGCGCCGCGATCCCGACTACCTCCGACGCGAGAAGATCCGCGTCTTCGAGCACTGGGGGCCGGGGGCGGCGGAGCTCGATCCGGCGGAGATCGACTGGCCCTCCGTGTCGGCGCGGGAGTTCCGGTACCGGCTGATGAAGGACCCCGGTCCCCACAACGATCTCGGCCGGGTGAAGTTTCTCTTTCCCAACCCCTTCGCCGTCTACCTGCACGACACCCCCTCGCGCGCCCTCTTCTCCCGCGCGCGGCGGGGCTTCAGCTCGGGGTGCATCCGCATCGAAAAGCCCCTCGAGCTCGCCTCCTGGCTGCTGCGCGGGGACGCGGCCGGTTCCCCGGAGGGGATCGAGGCGCTGCTCGCCTCCGACCGGACGCACACGCTGCGGCTGAAGCGGCCCGTTCCCCTGCATCTGCTCTACATGACGGCCGCCGTCGAGGAAGACGGGACGGTTCGTTTCTTCGAGGATCTCTACGGCCGGGACCCGGTCCTTGACCGCGCCCTGCGGCAGGGGCCGCCCCGCGCGTCCTGAGGGCTGCGGCGTCGGCCTCACCAGCAGCGGACGCGGCCGACATCCAGGTGCACGAAATCCGAGGCGGGGTAATAGCCGACCCCGCCGGCGGCGAGCGCCGCGGCCTCGTTGCGCAGCGTGCGGCACGGCAGGCCGGTGATGCGGACGTCGATCGCCTTGCCGGCGGTGTGCAGGCTGCCCGAGGCGACCCCCCGGCTCCGGGCGCGCAGGAGGGCGTTCGTCTCCGGCGAACGGTAGCCGGAGATCACCTCGTAGCGGGGATCCCGGCCCAGGCGCTGCCCCAGGACGTGGAGAAGGTCGAGGAGGGCGGGGTCGATGGGGTGGACGCACCCGGAGCGGTGGTCGCGCAGGATGTGATGGATCGCCCGCAAGGCCGCGGGGTCGTAGCCGCCGGCGCGGAAGTAGACGGCCTCGAGGGTTTCCCCGGTGTGGGTGTTGAAGAAGACGAGGCGGCGGTCGGCCGCGTCGACCGGGCGGGTCACGGCGCGGGCGGTAGCGGGGAAGAGGCAGGCCGCCGCCGCGAAGAGCCCCAGCTTGCAAAGTCGTCTGCGGCGGGGATCCGGCAACGAGCGATCCCCGCCGCGCGCCCATCCGCCCAACGCGCTTCGGCCTCCTGAACGGAAATTGGGTCCTCTCTACCGAGAGCCGCCCCCGGGGTCAAGACCGCCGCGGCTCAGGGCTTCCCGGCCGGGGGCGGCACGTTCACCCGGTCGGAGTCGTAGGATCGGAACACCAGGGCCTCGCGCTCCCTGCGGCCGGGGTCGAGCCGTGCCGGCCGCGCCGCCGCGAACCGGGCTTGCCATTGGGCCCGCGAGGGAATCGCCTCCAGCCCCTCGCCGATCCGGCCGCCCGTTGCGGCATCGACGACGAGCGCCGTGCGGCCGTCGGAGACCACGGCGAGCGGCACGATGGTCTCCGCCGCCAGCCGCGCGGCCGCGACGGCCATGCGCTCCCAGGAAACCACGGAGCCCGCCACACAGCTCACGGCCAGGGCGGCCCGGCCATCCACCCGCACGAGCAGGTGGAGGTGGGAGCGGTAGGGGACGCCCCGCACCGTGACCTCGATCGGGTGGTCGACCGTGATCTCCTCGCGGCGGTAGCCCTTTTCCCCGAGAAGAAGGCGCTCGACGGCCTGGCGGTTCTCCTCGGGGCCGATGTTGGGCACGGTGCGGCCGGTGACGGCATCGACGAGCGTCCCAAACGGTTTCATGGAAGCCCTCCCCACCTCATTGCCCATCGAGCGGTTCGACCGGCGCGGCGGACCGCCTGCGCGAGGGGGCTCGAGTGCGGCGCGCCGCGGGCAGCGGCAGCCGCGGGGCATCGCTCCAGAGGCCCTCGAGATCGTAGAGCCGCCGTGTGCTTTCGAAGAACACGTGGACGACGACGTCCCCGTAGTCGAGCAGCACCCATTGCCCCTCGGAAGCCCCTTCCACGCTCAGCGGCCGAATGCGGCGCTTGCGCAGTTCGCGTTCCACGTGGTCGGCGATCGCGCTGACCTGGCGGCTCGAGGTCCCGTGGCAGAGAATGAAACAGTCGGCGATCGAGGTGAGCCCGCGCACGTCCAGGGCGACGACGTCCTGGGCTTTTTTCGCCGTCACCGCGCGGAGGAAGAGAGTGACCCGGTGATCGAAGTCTTCGCTCATCGGTACAATCCCCTGCGTTCGATGTAGCGCCCCACGGCGTCGGGGGCGAGAAAGCGGATCGAGCGGCCGGCGGCGAGCAGCTGCCGGATGAGGCGGCTGGAGATGTCGAGCGGGGTGACGGGAAAGAGGTGGATGCCGCGCACCCCCGGCGCGCAAAACGCCCCCTGCCCCGCGACCTCCCGCGCCCGCCGCGCAAGCCGCGCCCGCAGGAACCGGCCGAGCGCCCGCCGCTCCGTGGGGCCGCCCGCGGCTGCCGGCCGCGGGATCACGATCACGGGCACGAGGGCGAGGAGCTCGCGGTAGGACTTCCAGGTGTCGATCTCGAGAAAGGCATCCAGCCCGACGATGAGAAAGAGCTCCGCGGCGGGCGGCGAGGCGGCCAGGAAGCGCCGCACGGTGTCGATGGTGTAGGAGGGGCCGCCGCGGCGGATCTCCGCATCCGACACGGAGAGGCCGCGGACCCCGCGGACCGCCAGCCGCGCCATGGCAAGCCGGTCCGCCGCGGGGGCGAGCCCGGCGGCGGGTTTGTGCGGCGGGGTCGCCGCCGGGACCAGGATCACCTCGTCCAGCCCGAAGCCCTCCCGCACCTCGATCGCCGCGCGCAGGTGGCCGACGTGGATCGGGTTGAAGGTGCCGCCGAAAAGCCCGAGCCGAGCCGCGCGGCCCCCCCGGCGGCGGGAGCCGCCGCGGCCGGAAGAAGAGCGCCCGGCGGCCTGCGGCAAAAAGCCCCTCACGAGCGGACCTGTCCCTCCCCGAAGACCACGAACTTGCTCGTCGTCAACTCCTCGACCCCCATCGGCCCGTAGGCGTGGAGTTTCGAGGTGCTGATCCCGATTTCGGCGCCCAGCCCGAGCTCGCCGCCGTCGTTGAAGCGCGTCGAGGCGTTCACCAGCACGACCGAGGCGTCGACCTCGCGCAGGAAGCGCTGCGCGCGCCCCGGATCGCGCGTTACGATGGCTTCGGTGTGGTGCGATCCGTAGGCGGCGATGTGGGCCATCGCGGCTTCCAGGTCCGCGACGACCTTCACGGCGAGGACGAGGTCGAGGTACTCCGCGCCCCAGTCCCGCTCCGTCGCCGGGACGGCGCCGGGGACCCAGCGCAGGGTCTCCGGGCAACCGCGCAGCTCGACGTGCGCCGCGGCGAAGCGCTGCGCCATGCGCGGCAGGAAACGGGGCGCCTCGGCACGGTGGACGAGCAGGGTTTCCATGGCGTTGCACACCCCCGGCCGCTGGACCTTGGCGTTGAAGCAGATCGCCTCGGCCTGGGCCAGGTCGGCCCCCTCGTCCACGTAGACGTGGCAGACCCCGCGGTCGTGCTTGAGGATGGGGATGCGCGCGTGCTCGACGACGAAGCGGATCAGCTCCTCGCCCCCCCGCGGGATGATGAGGTCGATGGCGCCCTCCTGCTTCAGGAGCGCGAGCACCGCGGCCCGCTCCCGCGTCGGCACCACCTGGACCGCCTCCGGCGGCAGGCCGCTCGCCGCCAGCGCCTCGGCGATCACCGCGGCGAGCGCACGGTTGGAGTTCAGGGCCTCGGAGCCGCCGCGCAGGATCACGGCGTTTCCGGCCTTGAGGCAGAGGCCGGCGGCATCGACGGTGACGTTCGGCCGCGACTCGTAGATGATCCCGATCACGCCCAGGGGGATGCGCATGCGGCGGACCCGCAGGCCGTTCGGCCGGAGGGTTTCCGGGCCGAGGCGGCCGACGGGGTCGGGCCAGCGGGCGACCTCGCGCAGCCCGCGGGCCATGGAGGCGAACACGGCATCCGAGAGCGCGAGCCGGTCGATCAGGGAAGGGGCGAGGCCGGCCGCGCGGGCGGCGGCGAGATCCTTTTCGTTCTCGGCCTGGATCTGCGGCTTGCGCTGCAGCAGCGCATCGGCCAAGCGCTCGAGGGCGCGGGCCTTGGTCGCGGCGTCCGCGCGGGCGATCTCGGCCGCCGCCCGGCGGGCGGCCTGCGCCATGGCGGCGATCATCGCGGCGATCGTTTCGGGCATCGTCTCCCCCTCAGGCCTCCGCCCCGGGGGCGGCCAGCACGGCGAGGTTGTCGCGGTGGATGACCTCGTCGTAGGGTTTTTCCCCCAGCACCTGCCGGATGTGGCGGGAGTGCAGGCCCAGGATGCGGCGGATGTCCGCCGCGCTGTAGTTCACGAGCCCGATCCCGATCTCTTCGCCGCCGGGGCCCACGATGGCGACCGGGGCGCCGACGGCGAATTCCCCCTGGACGGCGGTGACCCCGCGGGCAAGCAGGCTCTTTCCCCGGCGAACGAGCGCGTTCTCCGCGCCGGCGTCGACGGCGAGGGTGCCGCGGGGCTTGAGCGAGAAGGCGATCCAGCACTTGCGGCGCGGCAGGCGCCCGGCCCGCGGGGCGAAGAAGGTCCCCAGGGGTTCGCCCGCGAGCAGCCGCGGCAGGACGTTTTCCTCCGTCCCGCGGGCGAGGAGAAACGGCACGCCGGCCGTGTTCACCTTGCGGGCGGCGGCGAGCTTGCTGCGCATCCCGCCGGTGCCGAGCTCCCCGGGGAGGTTCCCGGCCGCCTTCTCGAGCTGGCGGTGGCCGGAGGTCACCTCGGGGATGAGCCGGGCTGCGGGGTTTCGCCGCGGGTCCTCCTCGTAGAGCCCGTCGATGTCGCTCAGGACGATCAGCAGATCGGCATCCATGAGGAGCGTGATCATGGCCGCCAGGTTGTCGTTGTCCCCCAGCCGGATCTCCTCCACCGAGACGGTGTCGTTTTCGTTGATGATGGGGAGGATGCCCCACTCGAGAAGCGTGTTGAGCGTGTTGCGGGCGTTCAGGTAGCGCTTGCGGCTGCTCAGGTCCTCGCTGGTGAGCAAGATCTGGGCCACCAGGCGCCGGTGGCGTTCGAAGGCCTTCTCGTAGGCCATGATCAGGCCCGCCTGGCCGACCGCGGCGGCGGCCTGGCGCCGGGGAAGCTCTTCGGGCCGCCCCGGCAGCCCGATCTTGCGCACTCCGGAGGCGACGGCCCCGGAGGAGACGAGCAGCACCTGGGTGCCCCGGCCGAGGATCTCCGCGATCTGGTCGGCCAGGGCGTCGATGACCGCGGCGTTCAGCCCTTCGGGCGCGGTGAGCACATGGCTGCCGACCTTGACGACGAGGCGCCGGATGGGCTCAGCGAGCTTCGTTCGCCGGTGCATGGAGCAGCCCCTCCAGCCTGCGGCGGGTTTCGGCCACGAGGCGCTTCACGCCCCGGCCGGTCGCGGCGGAGATGAGGTGGATGCCGCCTCGGCCCCGGAGCGCCGCGCGGAAGGCGCGCGCGCCCTCCGCGGCCGCGGGAAGGTCCATCTTGTTGAGGGCGATCAGCTGCGGCTTGCGCACCAGGTCGGGATGGAAGAGGGCCATTTCGGTCTGCACGGTCTCGAAGGCGGCAAGCGGCCGCTGCGGGTCGATCGCCGCGGCGTCGATCACATGGAGGAGAAGCCGGGTGCGCTCGATGTGGCGCAGAAAGCGGGTGCCGAGGCCCGCTCCGGCATGCGCGCCGGCGATCAGCCCCGGGATGTCGGCGGCCACGAAAGGCTCCCCCTGCGGCGGATGCACCACCCCCAGGTGGGGGACGAGCGTGGTGAAGGGGTAGTCGGCGATCTTGGGCCGGGCCGCCGAGATCGCGCGCAGGAGCGTCGATTTGCCCGCGTTCGGCAGCCCGATCAGGCCCACGTCGGCCAGCAGCTTGAGCTCGAGCCTGAGCCGGCGCTGCTCGCCGGGCTCGCCCGGCTGGGCGAAACGGGGGGTGCGGTGGGTCGCGGACTTGAAGTGGGTGTTGCCCTTGCCGCCGCGTCCGCCGCGGGCGACGACGAAGCGCTCGCCCGCGCGATGGAAATCGTGAAGGACTTCACCCGTTTCGGCGTCGCGGACGATGGTCCCGGGCGGCACCGGGATCAGCAGATCCTCGCCCTGGGCGCCGGTGCGGTTGCGGCTTCCGCCGCGGCCCCCCGAGGGGGCGGTGAATTCGTGTTTGTAGCGGAAAGGGAACAGGGTCCGGCGCTCCGCAGAGGCAACGAGGACCACGTCTCCCCCCTTTCCGCCGTCGCCGCCGTCCGGCCCGCCGCGGGGGACGTATTTTTCGCGGCGGAAACTGACGCAGCCCCCACCCCCGTCGCCGGAGCGAACGGTTATGATGACTTCGTCAAGAAACTTCACTCGGAGGCATAGACGCTGATTCGCTGGCGGGAGCGGCCCAGGCGCTCAAAGGCGACGACGCCGTCGATTTTGGCGAACAAGGTGAAATCCTTGCCGATCCCGACGTTTTCCCCGGCGTGGAAACGGCTGCCGACCTGGCGCACGAGGATGTTTCCGGCGCGGACGAACTGCCCGCCGAAGATCTTGACCCCGCGACGCTGGCCGGCGCTGTCACGGCCGTTGCGGGAACTTCCGGCTGCTTTTTTGTGTGCCATGGTGGATGCTCCCTCGAGCGGCCCACCGTCGCCCGTGAAAGGGGGGACCGGCGGCCGCGGCATGGACGGGGGCGATTGCGCCCCGGAAAACCCTTCCGGCCCCTTCAGGCCTCGATCGCGTCGATCCGGACCGCGGTGTAGGGCTGGCGGTGCCCGAGCTTGCGGCGATAGCGTTTGCGCCGCTTGTACTTGAAGACGAGGATCTTGCGCGCCCGGTCCTGCTCGACGATGCGGGCCTGGACGCGGGCGTCGGCGACAAGGGGTTGCCCGACCCGGAGGTTTTCCCCCTCGCCGACCAGGAGCACCTGATCGAAGGTGATCGGTTGGCCCACCTCGCCCACGATTTTCTCCACCCGGAGCGTCTCCCCGGCCTGCACCTTGTATTGTTTCCCGCCGCTGGCGATCACCGCGTACATCGACATCCTCCTGCCGATCGTAGTTCGAAAACCGCTAAATGTTAGATGAAGCACGAAAAAAGTCAACAGAAAAATCGCCCTGGGTCAGGGCCGCGGCTTCCCGGGAGCCCGCCCCGCGGCGTGTTCCCCGCAGCCCAGGGCGCAGGCGCAGCGCGGGGCGGGGGCCGGCCCCGCGGCGCCCCTGCGGCGGGAGGCGAAGCCGATGAGGGATCGGCCTGCGGCGGCGGCCAGGCGGACCAGGGGGGGGATCGACAGCAGGAGAAGAACGGCCGCGGCGGCGAGCCGGGCCTCCGGGCCGATCCCTTCGGCCATGGCACCGATCCCGGCCCGGGCGGAGATGCCAAGCCCCTCGTAGAGCAGATCGACGAGCGTCCCGAAGAGAAGCGAGCAGGTCACGATCGCGGCGAGGTAGACGGCGGTCGCCCGTTTGCCCAGCGTGGCGAGCAGCACGGTGATCGTGGCGAGGTTGGTCGCCGGTCCGGCGAGGAGAAAGACGAGCGCGGCACCGGGGCTCACCCCCTTCAGGATGAGGGCCGCCGCCAGGGGGGTCGAGGCGGTGGCGCAGACATAGAGCGGGAGCCCGGCGGCGAGGAGCAGGAGCATCGCGGGCAGGCCGGAGCCGATGTGCCGCTCGAAGAAATCCTCCGGCATCAGCCCCATGACCACTCCGGCGAGGAAAACCCCGAGGAAAAACCAGGGGGCGAGATCCCCCCACAGCTCCCGCGCCGCATAGGAGAGACCGCGGCCGAGTCTCCGGGCCGGGCCGGCCGCCGCGCCCGGTCTTGGCGGGAGCTCATCCCCCGGCGCGGCGGGGGCCTCCGCCGGCGCCCGGCCGGGGTCCCGGCCGCCGAGGAAGTTTTCCGCGATCCCCGCCGCCGTGGCCGTGAAGAAGGCGGCCACGGGCCGCGCGACGGTCATCAGGGGATCCAGCAGCGCCCAGGAGACGGCGATCGAGTCGGCGCCGGTTTCGGGGGTGGAGATCAGAAAGGCCGTGGTCGCCCCGCGCGTCGCCCCCTGAGCGCGCAGGGAAACGGCCGCCGGCAGGACCCCGCAGCTGCAGAGCGGCAACGGGACGCCGAGGGCGGCCGCCTTGACGACCGAGCCGATGCGGCCGCGGCCGAGGTGGCGGGCGATCGAGCGCGGGTCGAGAAAGGCATGGAGGAGGCCGCTCACGAAGAGGCCGAAGAGGACGTAGGGGGAGGAATCGAGCAGGATCTCCCCCGCGGCGCTCAGGATGTCCGCGAGCGTTTCCACGAGGCTTCCCCTTCCGGGCGCCCGAAGCCCGGGGGCCGGGCCACCCCCGGCGCGCCTTGCTCTTCATGGATCGCGCGGGAAGGCCCCCTGCGGCCGCCGGCACACCAGCCGACCGTAAGCCTCGACTCTCCCCTCTGTCAAGCCGCGGCGGGGCGCGGGCCGGATGCGGTCATGCCGGGTGGCGGTACTGGAGGGCCAGGCGGCCGATCGTGATCACGTCGAGCCGCAGCAGCCGTCGCGGCGCGCGGAGCGCCTCCCCGTTTACGCGGACGCGCGGCCAGCGGGCCGCCGGGGTGAGGTGCCAGCCGTCCTCCTCGCGGTTGATGACCGCCGCGACCGGCGGCACGAACCAGCCGCGGAGCACGAGATCGGCCGAGGGGTCGCCGCCGATGCGGAAGGGGCGGTCGGTGAGGCGCACCTCGCGGCGCGGCCCCCGCAGGACGGTGAGCAGGGGAAAGGGGCCGGGCTCTCCCCCCGGCCGGCGGGGCAGCGGCCGCCGGTTGCGGCGCAGCAGCTCGCGGAAGGCCGCCGTGTCCATCGGCATGGTCTCGACGATCGAGGGGGCGGGGGCCTCGATCGGGGCCTGGCGGCGCGGGTTCTGGAAGGAGATCGAGTGCTTGCCGATCGTGATCTCGTCGCCGTCTTCGAGCCAGTGGGCCCGGATCGGCTCGCCGTTCACGAAGGTGCCGTTTTCGCTCTTGAGATCGATCAGCAGGAAATCGTCGCCGATCGCCTCGATCTTGGCGTGGCGGAAGGAGACGGCGAGGTTGTCGATCACGATGTCGCTGCCTTCCTCGCGGCCGATGAAGAAGGTATCCCCCACCCCGATCGGAAAGCGTTCGAGCACCCGGTCCCGGTAGCGGAGCACCAGCACGGCCATCGGCCCCTCCTCCCCTACATGTAATCCTGCAGGTTGCGCAGCCGGTGGTTCATTTCCGCCTGTTCGCTCTCGAGCAGGGCGATGAAGGCGTCGGGGTCCGCGACCCGGGCCGGATCGCAGTGCACCGCGCAACCGGCGACGCGGCAGGCCCCGGCCTCCGCGGCCGCCTCCGTGTTGAGCCGCCGCAGCAGGCGCCGGGCGGCGAGATGGGCCTCGCGGAAGCTCGTCATCGGCAGGACGGCGACGAAAAGACGGCCCTTCACCACCCCGAGCCAGTCGGTCGTGCGCAGGTGGCGGCGCAGGGCGCGGAGCGCGGCGAGGGTCTCCTCCGAGGAGACCTCGGCCGGCCCGGCCCCGGCCCGCTTTCCGTGCCGGTAGAGCCAGAAGGCGATCGCGCTGAGGTCGGTCCCGTAACGCCGGGCCCGCGCCATCTCGACTTCGAGCAGGCTGCGCGTCTGGCGGCGGTTGAAGAGGATCTCCTCGAGAGGCCGGGCGGCGGAGCGGGCGCCGCGGCGAGCGTTTTCCATCTCGGCGAGGATGCGGACGGCGTCGTTTTCGTCGAGCCCCTTCTGCCGGAAGGAGGCCCGCAGGCCGGAGAGCAGCGGCTTGAGCGGGTGGTTTGCAGGCAGGCTTTCCTCGAGGCCGCCAAGCAGCGTCCGTGGCCCGGGATCGGCTTTCGCGCCGCCGCCGCGGGAGCGGGCGATTTCCGCGCACACCGCCCGCACCGAGGCCTCCAGCCGCTCGGCCATGCGCGCCTCGAACTCGGCGATCGCGGCCGGGTCGGCCCCATTGCCCCGCAGGCGGCCGGCCAGACCGGCCCGGAGCACGGCGCTCCAGCGGCGCAGGCGGTCCTCGGCTTCGCCCGCCCCCTCCCCCGGCCGGGGGCGCATCGTCCCGGGGAGAAGCCGCTCCAGGTGATCGACCAGGATCCGCGAGAGGGGCTCGGGGCTGCCGGACTCCTTCTGGATTTCGGCCGCGAGGTAGAGCACCTGGGTGAACGCCGCGGGGTCGGCGATCCAGCGCTCGACGAGGTCTGCCCCCTTGGCCCCGATCGCCTGCGCCTCGCGCTCCACCGCGGCCAGAAGCTCGGCGTTCTTGCGCCCCCGGACCAGCAGCCGGGCCAGGTGCGCGAAGACCTCGGGGGCCATCCCTTCGGCGAGCAGCGCGTCGCGGATCCGGGGAAGCAAGCGCCGCAGATCCTCCGGGTCGGGCAGCAGCCGCTCCAGGACGAAGGCCAGCCGCTCGGCGGAGGTCTCCCCGCGGCGGTACTCGAGGCGCACGAGATCGAGGATCACGGCGTCGGTCACCGACTCCGCCTCGCGGAGCACCCCCTCCCGCCGATCGGGCTCCAGGCCGAAAATGCGGCCGGCTTCCAGGGTCTCGCGCAACTCGCATTTCACCTGGAGCAGGGCCTGGGCGAGCTCGGAGAGCGGCGGGGCGTCCGCGCCGCGGGCGCTCTCGCGGACGAAGGTGCCCAGGGCCGCAAAGCGTGCCGCCAGCGCCGCCCCGGGGTCGGCCGCCGCGGCCGCCCCCTCCCCTTGCGCCGCCGGCGGGGCGAGCAGCCGGCCGGCCACGGAGCGCGGGTCGGCGATCAGCTCGCGCACGGTCAGGGCGCCCCCGAGTTCGTCGGCGATCAGCTTGCCGGCGATCATCCCGAGGGCCTCCTCGGCCCGGCGGCGGCCGTCCAGCTCCTGAACGGCCGCCTCGGCCGCGGCGGCGTGCGACTGCTCCACGATCCGCTCGTCTTCGGTCACCTTGCGGAAGAAGACGTGGTTGATCCGGATACGGCGCACCCCCCGCGCCGCGGCCGCCTGCCGCATCGCCTCGGCGGTGGGGTAGCCGCGGGGGTCGAGGAAAATTTCGACGAAGGCCTTGAGCTCCGGGAGCTCGAGCCCTCGTTCGATCGAGATCGAGGTGACGGCCGCCTTCTTGAAATGGGCCGCCATCTTGAAGGTGTTGAGGTTGGGGTCGATCGGCTCGTCCTCGAGGAAGAACTGCTCGCGGTCGTAGATCACGACCACGGGCGAGGTGTTCTCGAGCAACCGGCCGATGGCGGCATGGAAATCGCCCACCGCCTGCTCCGAGAAGGGATGCCCCGGTCCGTACATGGAGACGCGGTTGAAGAGGAGGACGAAGGCCTTGCCCGCCTGGTGGGTGCCTTTCTTGATCGCCTCGGCCCGGGGCATGTCAGCCGGATCCTCCGTGACGGCGTTCGTAGCGCGCCAGCGCCTCGGCGAAGTGGCGGCAGCTGGAGAAGCGCTCCGCGGGGCGAAAGGCCGTCGCCTGCGCGATCAGGTCGTCCATGTCCCGGTGCAGGCGGGGGTTCACCTCGCTTGGCCGCCGGGTGAACACCGGCTTCCCCGAGGACTTGGCGACGAGCAGCTCTTCCGTCGAGCGGTGCGCCACGAGGGGGAGCCCGGGCACGAGAAGGCGAAAGAGGAGCACGCCCGCGGCATAGACGTCGACCCGTTCGTCCGCCGCGGGGTGGAGAATCTGCTCGGGCGCCATGTAGAGCGGGCTGCCGCGCGGCGTCTTCAGGGCGTCGCCGCCGGGGGAGCGGAGGGCGGCGATGCCGAAATCGGTGAGCACCGGCAGCGCGGAGCCGGAGGTGACCAGGATGTTGGCCGGCTTCACGTCGCGATGGACGACCCCGCGGCCGTGGGCGTAGTCGAGGGCGGCGAGAACGCGCTGCATGAGCTGCAAGGCCTCCCCGCTCGGCAGGAGCCGCCGGCCCGGGACGGGGTTGGCGGCGAGGCGTTTCAAGCGCCGGTCGAGCGACTCGCCCTCGATCAGCTGCATGCTGAACCAGTGAAACCCGGGCTCCCGCCCGATCTCGTAGATCGGGACGATGTGCGGGTGGGCAAGCCCCGCCGCGGCCTCCGCCTCCTGGATGAAAAGCCGGGAGCTCTCCTCGTCGGCGAGCGCGTCCGGCAGCACCTTGACGGCGATGCGGCGCTTGAGGGTGTGCTGGAAGGCCGCAAAGACGATGCCCATCGAGCCGCGCGCCAGTTCCGCAAGCAGGGTGGCGCTGCCGACCCGTGTCCCGACGAGAGCCGCGGCGTCGAAGGGTTCCATAAGCATTCCGGTGAGGTTTTCGCCAAAGCGCCCGGCCGCCGCGGCAGGGTCCGCCGCGGCAGGGCCGCCGGTAGAGGTTTTCGGCTTTTTTTTCAAAACCTTGATCCCGATGGGAAAAAAGGCGGGGCGAGGGAAACGTCCCCCGGGCCGGATCGCGCCCCGGCCGGGGGGGTGCGGGCTCAGGAGCGGAACAGTTCGGTCGAGATGTAGCGCTCGCCCGTGCTCGCGAGAATCACGACGATCATCCGGCCGGCCGCCTCGGGGCGCCGGGCGACCTCAAGGGCCGCCCAGGCGGCGGCGCCGGAGGAGATGCCGCAGAGGATCCCCTCCTGCCGGGCGAGGGCCCGCGCCGTGGCGAAGGCGTCCTCGTCGCTCACGGTCATCACCTCGTCGATGACGGCGCGGTCGAGCACCTGCGGGACGAAGCCCGCACCGATCCCCTGGATCTTGTGGGGCCCTTTCTTCCCGCCCGAGAGCACGGGCGATGCGGCCGGCTCGACGGCGATCACGCGGAACCCGGGCTTGCGCGCCTTCATCACCTGGCCGACCCCGGTGATCGTGCCGCCGGTGCCGACGCCGGCCACGAGGATGTCGGCGCGGCCCTCGGTGTCGTGCCAGATCTCCTCGGCGGTGGTCTCCCGGTGGATCTGCGGGTTGGCGGGGTTGGCGAACTGGTCGGGCATGTAGGCGTTCTTTTCGGCGGCGAGGATCTCGCGCGCCTTTTCGATGGCCCCGGCCATGCCCTGGGCGCCGGGGGTGAGGACGAGCTCGGCGCCGAGGTGGACCAGGAGCTTTCTGCGCTCGAGGCTCATCGTCTCCGGCATGGTGAGCGTCAGCCGGTACCCCCGGGCGGCGCAGACGAAGGCGAGCGCGATGCCCGTGTTGCCGCTGGTGGGCTCGACGATGAGGGTCTCCGGCCCGATCCGGCCCTCGCGCTCGGCCGCGCGGATCATGGCGGCGGCGATGCGGTCCTTCACGCTGCCCAAGGGGTTGAAGAACTCGAGTTTGGCGAGGATGCGGGCCGGCAGCCCGGCGGCGACGCGGTTCAGGCGGACGAGCGGGGTGCGGCCGATCGTCGCCTCGATGGCGGTGAAATACCTCATGGCGCCTTCCTTTCCTCCCCCGACGGACGCGTTTTGTAGATGAGCCGGGGGCTTTCCATCACGACCATCGTGTCCGGGGGGACGGATGCGGTCAACCAGACGTTGCCGCCGATCACCGAGCGGGCGCCGATCACGGTCTCCCCCCCCAGGATGGTCGCCCCCGAGTAGATGATCACGTCGTCTTCGATCGTCGGGTGCCGCTTGCGGCCGCGGAACCGCTCCCCGGCGTCGCGCGGCAGCGATAGCGCCCCCAGGGTGACCCCCTGGTAGATGCGCACGCGGTCCCCGATGCGGGTGGTCTCGCCGATCACGACGCCCGTGCCGTGGTCGATGACGAAGCTTTCCCCGATCTCGGCGCCGGGGTGGATGTCGATCCCGGTGACGCTGTGGGCGTATTCGGTCATGATCCGCGGCAGAAGCGGGACCCCGAGCTCGAAGAGGCGGTGCGCGACGCGGTAGACCGAGAGCGCGTAGATCCCGGGGTAGCTGAAGATGATTTCGTCGTGGCTGTGCGCGGCGGGGTCGCCCTCGTAGGTCGCCCGGACGTCGGCCGCGAGCCTGCGCCGCAGCTCCGGGAGGCCGCACAACAGCTCGAAGGCGATCTCCCGGCCGCGTTGCTCGCAGTCGCTGCACGCCTGGCCGTAGCGCTGGCAGTCGTGGCGGATGCCGTGGCAGATCTGCTCGGAGAGCAGGTCGTAGGCCTCGGTCACGGCCCGCCCCAGGGTGTAGCGCAGGGTGACGGGGTCGATCTTCTCGCGGCTGAAATAGCCGGGGAAAAGGAGCGCGCGCAGGCGCTCGATGACCTCGACGACCTTTTCGCGCGAAGGGATGGGCTCGTAGTCGATGTGCGTGTAGCAGGCCGTTTCGGCGCAGCTCTCGATGATCGCCTCGGCCACGGCGGGAAGCCGCGAGCGCGCATCGGAGGCGGCGGCCGCCTCGGCCTTGCAGCGGTCAACGGGATGCGGACGCGAATCCATGACGCTCCTTGCGGCGTTACGCCCGAAACACGACCCGGGATTTCTTGAGGAACTCGACCGGGTGGTAGGAGAGTTTCGCCTTGCGCAGGCCCTCGCTGTCGAGGTCCTGCTCGCGATTGACCCGGCGGAAGCCGTCGCCCGCGTGGGCGAGAAACATCTGGTGAATCGCCTGGTAGGCGCCCTTGTAAGCGGGGCAGCCCTTTTCGAAATGGATGAGCATCGTCTCGGGGGTGAGCGGCTCGGCGATCGTGTAGGCGACGATCAGGCCCTCGACGAAGAGCGCCCCCCCGCGGATGCGGCGCAGCGCCTCCCAGTGGCGAAGGACCCGCAGGATGGCGCGGTTTTCGGCGGCGAGCAGCTCCGAGGACTCGCAGTCGCGCCAGGTGCACCAGTCCTCCTGCATGGCCATCGCGTGCTCGATGGTCCGCGGCCCGAAGTCGGTGAACTGGAAGGCGTAGGTGCGCAAAAACTGCTGCAGCAGGTTCTTCTTGGCGTGGTAGCGGTTGCCGGGGAGCTCGACGAGGTCGCGGAAATCGTAGAGGTAATCCCAGTGGCCGCGCTGGGGGGTGACCGTGAGCCCCTCCCCGAAGGCCGCCTGCCAGAGGGAGGATAGCCGCTCGGGGACGCGGTGGAAGCTTCCGGCCGCGCGCAGAGCGCCCCGCCGTTTATCCCAGTCCACGGCCTCCCAGTCCCCGACGGGGGCCCAGAAGGCCTCCGCGGGGATCCGCTGCCGGAGCCAGACGAGCTCCCCGTCCCAGGCCCACTCCAGGCCGTATTCCTCCGCCCACGCCCAGAGGTTGATGAAGCTGTAGTCGGAGGCGGGCTGGGGGCAGCGGGCGAGCCGCGCGAGGTATTCGTCCTGGCGTTCGATGCCGATCGGTTCGAAGGAGAGGTCCATGGCTCCGGGTCGTTCAGCGGCCGGTTTCGTCCCCCGCCGGGGCGGTCTCCCGGAGGAGGCGGGCGAGCTCGGCCCCGGCCCGGCGGGCCTCGGCGAGGAGCTCGGGCCGTGCGGCCGCCTCGCCCTCGTGCTCGAGTTCGCGGTAGAGAAGGCTCTTCCAGAGATCGCAGTCCAGCGTATCGAAGAAGCAGCGCACGCTCAAGAGCGCCCCTTCGAAGAGCCGCCGCCCCCGCGTGGCCCCGGCGGCGACGAAGAGGCCCCGGCGCCGGGGCCGCGGTGCGGCCGCCTCCGCCTTCTCCACCCAGCGGCGCTTCACCCAGAGGGAATGACAGCGGTCCATCAGGATCTTCACCTGCGCGCTCACCGCGTAATAGAAGATGGGCGAGGCGAGCATGATGCCCCCCGCCTCCAGGATCCGGTCGCGCGCGGCCTGGAAGTCGTCGCGGATGCGGCATTCCCCGTCGACGCGGCAGCCGTAGATCTCCAGGCAGGGGGCGATCTTGAGGTCGCGCAGGACCAGGCGATCGACGCGCGCCCCGACGGAGAGGGCCCCCTCCACGGCGGCTTCGAGCAGCGTGGCCGTGTTGCCGCGGCGGCGCGGGCTGCCGAAAACGGCGACGATGCGGTCCGGGTCCACGCGGCCTCCCCTCGGCTCAGAACTCGAGCACGAGCCCGACGGGGCAGTGATCCGACCCCGCAACCGAGGGGTCGATGAAGGCTTCCCGCACCCTCCCCTCCTCGATCAGCTCGCGGCCGACGAAGAAATAATCGATGCGCCAGCCGATGTTCCGCTCGCGGGCGCGGAAGCGGTAGGTCCACCACGAGTATTGCACGGTGTCGGGGTGGAGGTGCCGGAAGGTGTCCACCCAGCCGCGGGCCACGATGCGGTCGAGCCAGTCGCGTTCGACCCGCAGGAAGCCGGAATAGTGTTCGTTCGCCTTGGGGTTGGCGAGGTCGATTTCGTTGTGGGCGGTGTTGAAGTCGCCGCAGACGACGACCCGGCGGCCGCGGCGGCGCAGGCCCTCGGCGTGATCGAAGAACGCCTCGTAGAAGTCGAGCTTGTACTGCAGCCGCTCCGGCCCGGCCTGGCCGTTCGGGAAGTAGACGTTGAAGATCAGGAAATCGCCGAAATCGGTCTCGATCACGCGGCCCTCGCGGTCGAAGCGCTCCACGCCGAACCCGCTGCGGGCGGAGAGGGGCGGGATGCGCGTGTAGGTCGCGACCCCGCTGTAGCCCCGCTTCGCCGTGCAGTGGGCCCAGATCGTCTCGTAGCCCGGAATCCGCGCGATCTCCTCCGCCGCCCCGCCGGGCGGGAGCTTCGTCTCCTGGATACACAGGACGTCGGCCTCGAGCCGGAGGGCGCTTGCGACGAACCCCTTCTGCAGGGCGGCGCGCAGGCCGTTCACGTTCCAGGAAACGAGCTTCCAGCGCTTCCGTGTTCGTTGCGGCATCGGCGAACGCCCCCTTCAGTCCTCGAGCATGGAGCGCAGCCGGGCCGCAAGCCCCTCCCCGGCGTTCCCGGCCAGGGTTTCGGCGATCGACCGCAGGGTCTCCCGGACCACGGCGGTCTTGGGGCGCGGCGAGGCGAGCTGGGCCGCGATCGTCTGCAGGTCGGCTTCGAGCTCGCGCCGCATCGCCTCCGCCGGGCCCCCGGCCGCCGCTCCTGCGGTGCCGCGGATCTCCTCCAGCACGGCGGGGAGCCTCCGCAGGACCCCCTCCTCCAAAACGGGCCCCCGGCCGAGCCGGAGCGGGGGTGCTGCGGGCGCGGCCGCGCGGAGCGCGCCTTCGGCCGCGCTCACCCCCGCGGGGCTGATGGCGATCGCCCCCGAGAGCGAGCGGATCTCGACGAACCCGGCGGCCATGAGATCCTGGGCGGCGTTCAGCGCCTGCGGGCGCTCCCAGCCCAGAACCCGGCCGACCTCGTAGAGGGAAACCGACCGGGCGGGATCCCCGCCGGTCTGCTCCCGGAGCTCGAGAAGAAAGCGGCGGCTGTCGTCTTCCATGATCGGCTCGCCTTCGGTCCGGCGCGGAACGGACGGGCGCCTCAGGCCGCTCTCCCGCCGAGCAGCTCCTCGAGGGCCTGCGCGAGGGCCGGGTAACGGAACCGGAAGCCGTGGTCCAGCAGCCGCCGCGGGATCGCCCGCTGGCTGGCGAGCAGGAGGTCGGCCGCCTCCCCGAGGGCGAGCCGCAGGGCGAACGCCGGGGCGGGAAGGGAGCTCGGCCGCCCGAGCGCGCGGCCCAGGGCGGCGGCGAAGTCGCGCTGGGTGACCGGTTCGGGGGCGCAGCAATTGACGGGGCCGGAGAGCGCGGGGACATCGAGCAGGAAGGAGACCGCGGCGAGCAGATCCGCGATGTGGATCCAGGAAAACCACTGGCGCCCGCTACCGAGAGGCCCCCCCAGAAACGCGCGGAAGGCCGGCACCATGCGCCCGAGGGCGCCGCCGTCGCTTCCCAGGACGACCCCGAAGCGCATCGCTGCGACGCGCACCCCCTGCTCCGCCGCGCCTTGCGCCGCCTCTTCCCAGTCGCGGGCGAGCTCGGCGAGAAAGCCCCGGCCCGGGGGCTCCTCCTCGGTCAGCGGATCGTCCCCGCGGTCGCCGTAGTAGCCGACCCCGGAGGCGTGGAGGAGCACGCGGCAGCGGCCGCCGGCCAGGGCCTCCACCACGCGGCGCGTGCTTTCGATGCGGCTGGAGCGGATTTCTTCTTTGGCCTGCCGGCTCCAGCGGCCGGCGATCGAGCGGCCGGCGAGATGGATCACGGCCTCCGCGCGGCCGACCACCTCCTGCCAGGCCCCGGCGGCCGTCACGTCGGCGGAGACGAACGCGGCGGCCGGCAGGTCGGCCGCCGCGGCCCGGGCGCCCCGCGCGATGGCGGTCACGCGGTGGCCCCGCTCGTGCAGGTGGCGGACGAGCGGGGCGCCGACGAATCCCGTCGCTCCGACGACCGCGATCTCCACGACCTCCTCCTTTCGGCCTTGCGGCCCCCGCCGGCGGGTTTCGGGGTCCGGCCGGGCGGCGCTCAGGCCGGGGCCCGCTCTTCGAGCGGCACGAAAGCGCACTCCGCGGGGCCGCAGTAGTCGCCGACGTAGCGGGACTCGGGCCGGTAGAGCACGGCCTTGGGGGCCGCGCCGGCGAATTGCTCCTCGATGATGTGGGCGGTCCAGCCGGCGACCCTGGAGATGGCGAAGACCGGGGTGAAGAGGTCGATCGGGATCCCCAGGTAGTAGTAGAGGGAGGCGCTGTAGAAGTCGACGTTCACCGGGATGTCGGCGTTCTTGCGCCGGCGGAAGACCTCCTTGGCGGCGGCCTCGATCTCGCGCGACAGCTCGTACCAGCGGAGATCGCCGCGCTTCTCGCCCAGCGTTCGCGAAAGCGGGGCGAGGATGTGCGCCCGGGGGTCGTCGACGTCGTAGACCGCATGGCCCAGCCCGAAGATCTTGCGACCCGCCTCAAGCTCCGCCTCCACGTAGGCCCGCGCCCGCTCGGGCCGCTCGACGGCCAGCAGCATCTGCATCACCCGGGCGTTCGCCCCGCCGTGGAGCGGCCCGGAGAGCGAGCCGACCGCGGCCGCCGTCGCGGCGTACATGTGGGCCTGGGTGGAGGCGACCTCGCGCGCGGCGAAGGTCGAGGCGTTGAAGGCGTGCTCGGCGTGGAGCACGAGCGCGATGTCGAGCGCCCGGGCGAATTCCGGGTCGGGCTCCGCGCCGCTCAGCATGTAGAGGAAGTTGGCGGCGTGTCCGAGGCGGCTCGAGGGCGGGATGACCGGCTCGCCGCTGCGGATGCGGTGCCAGGCGGCGACCACGGTCGGAAAGCGCGCGATCAGCCGCTTGGCCATGCGCAGGGCGGCCTCGCGGCTTGCCTCGCGGGTGTCGGGGTCGTGATGGCCGAGCATGGCTGTTGCGGCCTGCAGGACGTCCATGGGGTGGGCGTCCGCCGGACGGGTCCTCAGGGACTCGAGCAGCGCCGGCGGGACCTCGCGCAAGGCCCGGATCTCCTCCGCGAAGCGCTCGAGCTCCGGCCGCGAGGGCAGCCGCTCGAGGAGCAGCAGGTGGGCGACCTCCTCGTAGGTCGCCTGGGCGAGGTCCTGGATGCGGTAGCCGCGGTAGAGCAGGCGCCCGTTCTTGCCGTCCACTTCGCCGATCCGCGTGCTGGCGACGACGACGCCGCGCAACCCCGTGTCCATCGGCATCTTGCAGTCTTCAACCATAGACTCCCCCTGCGGGTCTTTCGGTGAGTTCCCCCGCCTGGAGGCAGCTGGCCGGCGCAAGGGCCGGGCATCCGTCGCGCCGCGGGGACACCGCTTACATTTTCATTGCGCAGGCAAAAGTCAAGGCCCGGCGGCCCTCGCCGCTTGAGTTGCAAGCGGATCGGCCGTCTGGTAGAAAGACATTCCGGCTTCGCCGCGGCGTCCGCGGGAGGGGAGCCCTCCCGCTCACCGAGGCCTGCGTCCGATGCCCGCCCCATGGATCGCCTGCACGCGAAAAACGGCTTCACGCTGCGGATCGGCGGAAGGCCCGCCGCGACGCTCGACACCCCCGCCGCCCCCCGCCGGGTGGCGGCCGTTGCCGGCCGGCTGCCGTTTCTCAAGCCGCGCCTTGCCGTCAAGCCCGGGGACCGCGTGAAGATCGGCTCGCTTCTCTTCGCCGACAAGCGCCGGCCGGAGCTGCGGTTTCTCTCCCCCGGCGGCGGGTGCGTGAGCGCCGTGAACTACGGCCCGCGCCGCCGCCTGCAGGAGGTCGTGGTCGACCTCGACGAGGAGGAAGAGGCGGAGGAGTTTCCGCGGCTCGACGAGGCGGGTCTCCAGGCGATCGACCCCGCGGAGCTCGGCCGGCGCATCGTTGCGGGCGGCCTCTGGAGCCTCATCCGCGAGCTTCCCTTCCGCGAACCCCCGGCCCTCGATCGGCGGCCGCCCGCCGTGGTGGTCTTCCTCGACAACCTCGAGCCCTTCCACCCCGACCCCCGGGTCTACCTCGCGGGCCGGCTCGAGCGGCTGCGCTTCGGGCTCGGCGTTCTCGAAAGGCTGACCGGCCGGCCGCCGGTCGTGACCGCCTGCTCCGGGGGGGCGGAGACGATCGCGGAGGTGGCCCCCCTGCTTTCCTGCGTGGTCGCGGGGCGCTACCCCGCCCACGATCCGGGCGTGCTCCTCTACCGCAGGCTCGGCCGGCCCGAGGAACGCGCCGCCTGGATGGTCGCGGGGCCGGACCTGCTGCTGATCGCCGAGTTCCTGCAGGAGGGCCGCCACCCGACCCGACGCGTCATCGCCCTGGGCGGCCCCGGCGCCTCCCCGCCGGGCCACCTGGAGGTGCGCCTCGGCGCACCCCTCGCCGAGCTGGCCGCCGGCCGGGAGGCTTCCGGCGAGTCGCTGCGCTATGTGGCGGGCGGGGTGCTCACCGGAACGGCCGCTTCGGCCGATTCTTTCCTGGCGCTGCCGGAGAAGGCGCTCACGCTTCTTCCCGAGGGCGCCCGCCCCGGGGGGTTCCTCGAGTGGATGCTTCCCGGCCGTCGCAAACCGAGCTATTCCCGCGCCTTCCTTTCCTCCTGGCGCCCGGCGGCCTCCTACCCCATGGACTGCAACCGCCACGGCGGGATCCGCGCCTGCATCCAATGCGCCTTCTGCGCCCGGGTCTGCCCGGTGGACATCCTGCCCCAGCTCACCTACAAGGCGGTGCTCGCCGGGGAGACCGAGGAGGCGCTCGCCCACGGCCTCCTCGACTGCGTCGAATGCGGGCTCTGCTCGCTCGTCTGCCCCTCCAAGATCGAGCTCCTGCAGGCCCTGCGGCAGGCGAAAGAAGCCTTTCGCGCGGAGATGGACTGAGCGGCGATGAACCCCGTGCGGCGTTTTTTCGACACCCATCGGCACCACTTCGAGCCCGGGGGCCGCTTGGCGCGCTTGGGGTTCCTCTACGAGAACATCGAGTCGGTGTTCTTCGCCCCGGCCGCCGTCACCGCGGCCGCCCCCCAGGTGCGCGACACCCTGGACGTCAAGCGCTACATGTTTCTCGTGATCGTGGCCCTGGTGCCCCACTACGCCTTCGGGGTCTTCAACGTGGGCTACCAGGCCCACCGCGCGGCGGGGCTCCCGCCGGAGTTCGGCTCCGTGATCGCCGTCGGCCTGAAGGCGGTCGTTCCCATGGTGGTCGTCACCTACGCCGTGGGCTACTTCTGGGAGGCGCTCTTCGCCACCGTGCGCAAGCACGAGATCAGCGAGGGGCTCTTCGTGAGCTGCGCCCTCTTCCCCCTCACCCTCCCCCCGACCCAGCCTCTGTGGCAGGTCGCCCTGGGGATCTCCTTCGGCATCGTCATCGGCAAGGAGATCTTCGGCGGCACGGGACGCAATTTCCTCAACCCCGCCCTGACGGGCCGCGCCTTCCTGTATTTCGCCTACCCCGCGCAGACCTCGGGGGACGCGGTCTGGACGCTCTTGCTGCCGGGCCGCGCCGCCCCCGTCGACGCCTTCACCGCGGCCACCCCGCTGTCGCTTGCCGCGCTGACCGAGAGCGGCGGCATCCCGCAGGCCTGGGCGGAGGCCGGCTACGACCTCTGGACCCTGTTTCTCGGCCTCTACCCGGACGCGATCGGCGCCTCCTCGACGCTGCTTTGCCTCGTGGGGGCGCTGTTCCTGATCACGGTCGGGGTGGCCGACTGGCGCATCATCGCGGGCGACCTCCTCGGCGTTCTCGGCACGGCGGCCGCCATTCGGCTCCTGGCCGGGCCGGGGGCGGCGCCCTACCTGCTGCTCGATCCTTGGCTCCACCTGCTGGTCGGCGGGGCCGCCTTCGGCATCGCCTACATGACGACCGACCCGGTCTCGGCGCCCGCGCTGCCCCGCGCGCGCGTCGCCTACGGGTTCTTCATCGGCGCCCTGACGGTGCTCATCCGGGTCTTCAACCCCGCGTTCCCCGAGGGGATCGGGATCGCCATCCTGTTCATGAACTGCTTTGCCCCGCTGCTCGACGAGCTCGAGCTTCGCTGGCGGCTGAAACGACGGCTTTCCCATGTCCGGTAGCGCCAAGAGCCTTCTGTTCACCGCGGTGCTCTGCGTGGTCTGCAGCCTGCTCCTCACGGCGGCCTCGAGCGGGCTGAGGCCCTACCAGGAGAGGAACATCCTCATCGACCGGCACCGCAACGTCCTCCTGGCGGCCGGCCTGATCGAGCCGGGGCGCAAACTCGGGGAGGCGGAGGTCGAGGCGCTCTACGCCGGCCGGATCCGGGAGTTGAGGGTCGACCCCGCGGGCCGGATCCTCGAGGGTGCCGAGAGGGCGCGGCCGGAGGGCCTCCCCCTCTACCTGATCCAGGAGGAGGGCGAGGTCCGCGGCTACATCGTCCCCATCGACTCCCGGGGGCTCTGGGGCCCGATCCAGGCCTACCTCGCGATCGACCGCGACGGGCAGACGGTCAAGGGCTTTGCCGTGACCCGGCACGCGGAGACCCCCGGGCTGGGGGGCGAGATCGAAAAGGAGTGGTTCCGCCGCAACTGGGTGGGGAAGAAGATCGCCACGCGGGAGGGGACCTTCGTCTCGGTGGCGATCGCCAAGGGCAAGGTCGAGGAGGAGGTCCCCGAGCCCAAGCGGCCGCACTACGTGGACGGGATCAGCGGGGCGACGATGACCGGCCGGTTTCTCACCGCCGGCATCCGCGACTCCCTGAGCCGCTACGAGCCGGTCTCCATCCGCTTCCGGCGCAACCAGATCGCCGAGTGGGAGAAAACGCTGCCTCCCGCGCGGCCCTGAGAAAGGAGTGCCGTCGATGACCACCGCCGCCGCCAGACCCTGGGCCGCCGTGCGGCGCACGGCCGCCTACAAGGAGACCGTGAAAGCGCTCTGGCGGGCGAACCCCATCTCCAAGCAGATCCTGGGGATCTGCTCCGCGCTCGCCGTCACCGTGCAGCTCGAGACCGCGCTCGTGATGAGCCTCGCCCTGACCGGGGTGACCGCCGGCTCGAGTCTCGCGGTCTCGCTTCTGCGCAAGGCGATCCCGCGCAACATCCGCATCATCGTCCAGGTGGCGGTGATCGCCACCCTCGTGATCCTGGCCGACGAGCTCCTGAAGGCCTTTCTCTTCGACGTGAGCAAGCAGCTCTCGGTTTTCGTCGGCCTCATCATCACCAACTGCATCGTGCTCGGCCGCTCCGAGGCTTACGCCCTCAACCACCCGCCGGGGCAGGCCTTTCTCGACGGGCTGGCGAACGGCGTGGGCTACTCCTCGGTCCTGCTGGGGGTCGCCTTTTTCCGCGAGCTGCTGGGCTCCGGCAAGCTCTTCGGCGCAACCGTGATCCCCGAGGCCTTCTACCGCGCGGGCTACGTGAACAACGGCTTGCTCGTGCTCGCGCCCGGGGCCTTCATCATGATCGGGCTGTTCGTCTGGCTGGAACACACCCTCCTGGAGAGAAAGTAGGCGTGGAAAACCTGATCGGCCTCGCCCTCAACTCGGTCTTCGTGGGCAACATCCTGCTTTCCTATTTTCTCGGGATGTGCTCCTTTCTCGCGGTCTCGCGGAACCTCGCCACGGCGGCGGGCCTCGGGGTGGCGGTCGTGTTCGTGATGGCCCTCACCACCCCGGTGAACTGGCTCATCTACCACGGCCTCCTCGCCCCCGGCGCGCTCGCCTGGGCCGGGCTGCCGGGGGCGAACTTGAGCTTCCTCAAGCTCATCGTCTTCATCGCCCAGATCGCGGCCATCGTCCAGGCGATCGAGATGGTGATCGACCGTTACTCGCCCGCGCTCTACACGGCGCTCGGCGTCTACCTCCCGCTCATCACCGTCAACTGCGCGATCCTGGGCGCCTCGCTCTTCATGGTGGAGAGAAATTATTCCTTCGCCGAGACCCTCGTCTACGGCACGGGCTCGGGGGTGGGCTGGTGCCTGGCGATCGTCGCCATGGCGGCGATCCAGAAGAAGCTGCGCTACGCCCTCGTGCCCCGCGGCTTGCAGGGCTTCGGGATCAACATGATCACCACGGGACTGATCGCGATCGGCTTCATGCTCTTCGCGGGGATCTCGCTTTGAAGGGCCGATGAACGAGTATCTCCTCAGCGCGGCGGTTTTCGCGGGGGTCCTGCTCGTCCTCGTGGCGGTGCTGCTCCTGGTCGAGGCGCGCGTCGTCCAGAAGGGCGAGCGCACGATCGTGATCAACGACGACCCCTCCCGGGCGATCCGCGTGCCCTCCGGCCGCACGCTGCTCGCCGCGCTCGCCGAGAAGGGCATCTTTCTCCCCTCCGGGTGCGGCGGCGGGGGCTCCTGCGGCCTGTGCAAGTGCAAGGTCGAGGCGGGCGGCCGCGACATCCTGCCCACCGAGCTCGCCCACCTGAACCGCAAGCAGCGCCGGGAAGGAATCCGCATCGCCTGCCAGCTCAAGGTGAAGGAGGACATGCGGATCCGCATCCCGGAGGAGATCTTCCAGATCAGGAAGTACACGGCGACGGTCGTCTCGAACGAAAACATCGCCACTTTCATTAAAGAGCTGGTCCTCCGGCTCGACCCGGGGCAGAAGCTCGAGTTCAAGTCCGGCGCCTACGTCCAGATCGACATCCCGCCCTACCACGCCTCCTTCAAGGAATTCCGCATCCCCGAGACCTACCGCTCGATGTGGGACCGCTACAAGCTGTGGAGCCTCGTCGCCAGGACCGAGGAGCCCGTCTTCCGCGCCTACTCCATGGCGAACACCCCCTCGGAGGAGCTGCTGCGCTTCACGATCCGCATCGCCACCCCGCCGCCCGGGGCCGGGGGGGAGGTCCCGCCGGGGGTCGGCTCCTCCTACGTCTTCAGCCTCAAACCGGGGGACCGGGTGGTCCTGAGCGGGCCCTTCGGGGAGTTTTTCATCAAGGAGACCCAGCGCGAGATGTGCTTCATCGCCGGCGGGGCCGGGATGGCCCCCATGCGCAGCCACATCCTCGATCAGCTGCTGCGTGTCCAGACCGGGCGGAAAATCACCTTCTGGTACGGCGCCCGGTCGCGCTCGGAGATGCTCTACGACGAGGAGTTCCGCGAGCTCGCCCGCCGCTTCCCCAACTTCCGCTACACCGTCGCCCTCTCCGACCCCCTGCCGGAGGACCGCTGGGACGGGCCGGTGGGCTTCATCCACCAGGTCGCCCACGACCTCTACCTCAGCCGGCACGAGGACCCGACCGAGATCGAGTACTACCTCTGCGGGCCGCCGCCCATGCTGCGGGCGACCGAGCGCATGCTGGAGAGCCTGGGGGTGGACCGGGAGATGATCGCCTACGACGAGTTCGGTTAGCCGAGGGGGGGCGCGGCGCGCAGAGGCCCGGCCCCGGGTGGAGAACGTCCCCGCGCACGCTTGCGGCCGCCCCGCTCAGAAGGTCATTTTCTCGGGCGGCCGCCGCTCCGGGACGTAGACGCGGGGGATCTTGCCCTCGTTCCATTCCCGGGAGACGTAGAGGTTGCAGTAGCAGCTGCCGTACTCGGCGATGTCGGCGACACTGTAGACGCAGGGGCAGATGATGTCGCGGTCCTTCTCGCGGTCCCCGCAGAGCAGGCGGCAGGGGCACCCCGGGTAGCCGTAGCGCTTCTTGTTCAGGAGCAGCGCCTCGAGCAGCTCGAAGACCCGCTCGCGGTCGCGGTTGAAGTAGTAGCCCTTCGGCTCCTGGACCTTGCGCATCGTCTCGTAGAGCTCTTCCGCGTTCATTCCAGGCCGAGCGCCTCCTTGATCTCCTTTTCCTTGTAGCCGACGATCACCTTGTCGCCGATGATCACCGTGGGAAAGGAGCAGCGCGGGTTGAACTTCTTCACATCCTCGATGATCGCCCGGCGCTCCTCGCCCTCGAGCAAATCGACGTCCACGAACTCGTACTGCACCGTGCATTCGCCGAGGAGCTTCTTGGTCGCCTTGCAGTGGCTGCAGGTGCTCAGGGAATAGATCTTGACCGGGGGGGTGGTCTTTTCCCCCGCGGCCGGCTTGGGGTCGGGTTCCGTCATGGGTCGCTCCTTGGGTGGGGCGTTTTCCCCCCTTTCCGGCCCGGGAAGGGAGGTGTCCCAGGACTACCCCATCGGCGCCCGGGATGCAAGGCGTCTTCGGCCGCGGGATCTTGACAAGGGTGGTGTTTTCCCGTAAGCGGGTGTGGGATCGTGTGCGCTCGAAGCGCCGCGGCCGTCGGGTCGATCGGCCTTCCCCTCCCGGGGAATTCCCCTCAAATCCGAGCCCAGCCTTTCCACGAAGGGAGGATGTTCCATGGCGGAAGAGAAAAAGGAGCTGCTCAAGAAGAAAGAAACCAAGGATCTGCCCGATCCCAAGGAGTTCACCACCTGCGAAGCCACGGCCCGCATGCTCGCCAAGGCGCGCGAGGACGGGATCGAGACCGCCTTCGAGCGCGCCCACAGCATGAAGGCCTGCCCGATCGGCGCCGAATCGGCCTGCTGCAAGCACTGCTTCATGGGGCCCTGCCGCCTCAACGCCAAGGACCCCTACTCCAAGGTCGGCGTCTGCGGGGCGACGATCGACACCATCCAGGCGCGCAACTTCGCCCGTTTCGTCGCCTCGGGGTGCGCCGCCCACACCGACCACGGGATGAGCATGCTCGACCTCTTCCGCGAAGTCGTGCACGGCCGCATCACCGACTACCGCATCAAGAACCCCCAGAAGCTCGAGGCGGTCGCCCAGTCGATCGGCATCGAAACCGAAGGCCGCGAGATGATGGACATCGCCAAGGACCTCTACGAGGAACTCGAGCGCACCTACACCCAGGTCGAGGGCGAGATCCCCTTCGCCCAGCGCGTGCCCCCGAAGACGCTCGAGACCTGGCGCAAGTACGGCCTCGTCCCGCGGGGGGCCATGCGCGAGATCATGGAGCTCATGCACCGCACCCACATGGGGGTCGACCAGGACTACGAGAACCTCACCCGGCAGTTCAGCCGCACGGCGCTCGCCGACGGCTGGGGCGGGTCGATGGTGGCGACCGAGATCTCCGACATCCTCTTCGGGATCCCGACCCCGGTGGCGATCGAGGTGAACATGGGGGTCCTGAAGGAGGACCACGTCAACATCATCGTCCACGGCCACGAGCCCAACCTCTTCGAGTCGATGATCGAGTCGGTGAACGAACCCACCCTCATCGAGGCCGCCAGGGCGGCGGGCGCCAAGGGGATCAACCTCTGCGGCATGTGCTGCTCCGGGGCCGAGGTGCTGGTCCGCCACGGCATCCCGCACGCCGGCAACTTCATGTCCACCGAGGCGATCCTCGTCACCGGCGCGGTCGACGCGATGTGCGTGGACGTCCAGTGCATCAAGCAGGGGCTGGTCAAGGTGGCCGAGTGCTACGGCACGAAGCTCATCACGACCAACCCCCGCTGCCGCATCGAGGGGGCCCTGCACATCGAGTTCCACGAGCACGCGCCCAAGGAGTGCACCGACGAGGTGGTGCTCCAGGCGATCGGCCGCTTCAAGACGAGGACGGCCAAGATCGACATCCCCAAGATCAAAAACGCGGGTGTCCACGGGTTTTCCCACGAGTACATCAACTACATGCTGGGCGGCAGCTTCCGCGGCTCCTACGTGCCCTTGAACGACAACATCATCAACGGCCGCATCCGCGGGGTGGCCGGCGTCGTCGGCTGCACCAACCCGCGGGTCAAGCAGGACTGGGTGCACGTCGAGCTCGTCAAGGAGCTGATCAAGAACGACGTCCTCGTGCTCCAGACCGGCTGCTCGCAGATCGCCCTCACCAAGGCCGGGCTGACGACCCCCGAGGCGGCCTACCTCGCCGGGCCCGGCCTGAAGGAGGTGTGCGAAACGGTCGGCATGCCGCCGGTGCTCGGCATCGGCTCCTGCGTGGACAACAGCCGCATCCTGATCGCCGCCTCCGAGATGGTGAAGACCGGCGGGCTGGGCAACAGCATCGCCGATTTGCCGGTCGCCGGGGCCGCGCCCGAGTACATGAGCGAGAAGGCGATCTCGATCGGCCAGTACTTCGTCGCCTCGGGCGTCTTCACCGTCTTCGGCGTCACCTTCCCGATCGTCGAGGGGACGAAGTTCCACAAGCACCTCTTCGAGGAGCTCGAGAAGATGGGCATGGGGAAATGGGGCTTCGCCACCGATCCCCACGAGATGGCCCGCATGATGATCGAGCACATCGACAAGAAGCGCAAGGCGCTGGGCATCGACAAGGCGCGCGAGCGCCAGCTCATGTCCATGGCCGACCGCCGCAAGCTGGATGCGGCCGCCTGAGAAGCGGCCGGCTATCCCGCGGCGACGTTTCCGGGGCGCCCCCTCGCGGGCGCCCCGGCCTTTTTCCGGAGGACGGGATGCTCAGTCTGGAAGAGCTGAAACGACGGCCCGACCTGATCGAGGAGATCCACTGGGAGATGACCCCCGAGGAGGCGGTGCGGCTCTACCTCGAGTGGGGGAACAACTGGGCGCGCGGCGACGGCTACGTGATCCGCTCCAAGGGCGATTACACGACCTACTTCGTGGTGAACTGCTGGAGCCGGCCCTACCGCATCTACCTGATCCGGCGCAACTCCGAGCAGGCCGAGGAGCTCGCCTGCTTCGAGCTGCCGAAGCGTTTCGAGAAGGAAGTCTGCGAGCTGAAAGGGGTCTACGCCCCCGACGAGCGGGTGAAGGCGTGGCTCAAGGCCGAGCTCGGCCTCACGCGGTGAACTCGGGGTGCTCGCCGAGGAAGCGGTAAAGGGTCGCGCGCCCCACCCCCAGGAGTTTCGCCGCCTTCGCCTTGTTCCCCCCCGTCTGCTCGAGGGCGCGGGCCACGGCCTCCGGGGCGAGCTTGCGCTGCGGCCCGCGCCGCGGGCAGAGGGCGGCCGCCTGCCGGAGCTCGAGCGGGAGGTGTTCCGGCTCGATGCGCCGTCCCTCGCACTGGACGAAGGCGAATTGAACGGCGTTCTGCAGCTCGCGCACGTTTCCCGGCCAGCGGTAGTCGAGCATCACGGAGAGCGCGCGGTGCGAGAGCCGCGGCACCTCGCGGCCGTAGCGCGCGGCGGCCTCCCGCAGGAAATGATCGATCAAGAGCGGGATGTCGTTCTTGCGCTCGCGCAGCGGCGGGAGCCGGATGGGGATGACGTTCAGGCGGTAGAAGAGGTCCTCGCGGAAGCGCCGCCGCTCCACCTCCTTCTTGAGCGAGCGGTTGGTGGCGCTGAGGATGCGCACGTTCACGGAGACGGTCTCCTCGCCCCCCACGCGCTCGAAGCGCCCCTCCTGCAGGAAGCGCAACAGCTTCACCTGCATCGCCGGCGAAAGCTCCGCCACCTCGTCCAGAAACACCGTCCCCCCGTCGGCGATCTCGAAGCGGCCGCGGCGGTCGCGCACCGCCCCCGAAAAGGCCCCCTTCACGTGCCCGAAGAGCTCCGATTCGATCAGGCTCTCGGGGAGGGCCCCGCAGTTGATGGGCACGAAGGGCGCCCCGGCGCGGGGGCTCTCGTTGTGGATCGCCTGGGCCACGAGCTCCTTGCCGGTCCCGGTCTCCCCCGAGATGTGCACCGGGAAGTCGTAGGCCGCCACATCGCGGATCTGCTCGAAGACGCTGAGCATCTTGTGATCGCGGCCGATCAGGTCGCCGCAGCGGACCGGCTCGCCGGCCTTCATCCGCAGGCTCAGCAGATCCGTCACGTCCCGAAAGCAGGCGAGAACCCCGCCGAGGGCGCCGTCCGGGCCCTGCATGCAGGTGATGCGCATCTCGATCCTGCGGCTTTCGCCGTTGCGCGTCGTGATGGTCGTCGTGTAGTCGGGGATCTGCGGGGCGGACGCGGGGCGCTCGCAGAACGAGCAGTGCCCCCCGCAGAAGGGCGCGCCGAACGCCTCGTGGCAGTCCCGGCCCAGGACCTCGGCGCGGTCGTAGCCGGTGATGCGCTCGGCTTCGCGGTTGAAGAAGAAGATGCGGCGCTCCGGGTCATGGGCGATGATGCCCTCCTGCAGGTTGTCGAGCACGAGTTCCAGGGTGTCCGGCCGGCAGAAGATCGATGCGAGCGGGGCGCCGTTCATCGTGCGGTGTCCTCGGGCGGGGTGCGGCCGGCGGCGCGGGAGCCAAAAAAGCGCTCGACGATGAAGCCGGCGAGGCCCGCGGCGTCGTCCAGGGAAAACACCGGCACCGGCGCCGCGAGCGGCTGGTCGGCGGCCACGGCGACGAGCAGGGGGTCGTTCCGGCAGAGGAGCTCGCTTTCCCCGGCGGCGCGGCGGAGGACCTCGATCTTGGGCCGTGCTTCCCGCTTGTAGCCCTCGGTGATCACCAGGTCCACGTCGTCGAAGTAGCGCAGCAGCGCCTCCAGGCGGGGCGCGGCGGCGTTTCGGAAAAGGGCGATCTCGCCCTCCGAGGCGAGCACCACCGTCTGCGCACCCGCGGCGCGGTGTCGCGCGGAGTCCTTGCCCTCGCGGTCGGAGCGCACCTCGTGGTGGGTGTGCTTGATCGTGCCGATGCGGTAGCCGCGGCGCACGAGCTCCGGGATGAGCTTTTCGATCAGGGTGGTCTTCCCCGAGCGGGAGCGCCCGACGATGGAGATGACGGGCGGCGGGGGAGCGGCGGGGGTCATCGCGGGGGGCGTCCTTCCGTCGGCCGGCGAGGGGCTCAATCGTCGCTCTTGGCCCGCTCGCGGGCGAGTTCCTCGGGCGAAAGCGTCCACAAGGGGGTGCCGTCCCGCGTCAGGCGGGCCTTGAACTCGTAGGTGTCGCCTTTCTTCACCTTGGCGGCGAGAAAGACATCCTTGCCGCCGATCTCGGCCCAGGCTCCCCGGATCGAAACCGCATCCCCCGGCCGTACGCCCACCTGGCCGGGGGAGGCGAACCAGACCGGGCAGAGATGGACGACCAGGGTCTGGTTCCCTTCGCGCACCTCGAGCGCGGTGGCGGGCGACATGCCCGGCATGGGCACCGTCTCGAACACCCGGACGACCCGCGCCTTGAACTTCTCGATCTCCCGGGGGTTGTAGAGCTTGTTGTAGGGGTCCTCCCGGCCCCACCCTTTCCGGGCGGGGTCCTCCTGTGCGGGCGCCAGCGCGGCGCCGAAGGCCAAAAGAACCGCCGCTCCCGCGGCGACGGCCCAGGGGATACACGTCCGTCTCATGGGGTCCTCCTCCCATCCCCCGGCAGGGATGGCGCCTGACCGGGCGGCGGGCGGCCGCCGGCGGCCGTTTGCCGAAAGATACCGCAGCGGCGCCCCGCCTTCAACCGCCCCGGCCGTGCGGGCGTCAGAACCTGAGCCGCCGCTCTTCGATGACCACGATCGGCGCGTAACCGAAGAGGGCGTTGAGGTGGTGGAGAAACGCGTGCAGCCCCTCCTCCTGCCAGAGGGCGTCGAGCCGGGCGGCGGTTTCCCGGTAGCCGCGTTCCAGGAAGTCGAGGTCTTCCGCGGCGCCGCAAGGCTCCCCGGCCGGGGCGAAGGCGTGGACGAGCTCGAGCCACATGCGGCTTGCCCCCGCGATGTAGTGCGGCCAGGCGGCGCGCAGAGCTTCGGGCCAGGAGGGGTCGCTGGTGTCCGCAAGGCGGGCGGAGGCGGTCTGCTCCGCGAGGAACTCGGTCAGGCGGCCCGCCTCGCGGGCGCGGGCGACGAGGGGGTGGGCGGCCGCGGCCGCGAGGACGCGCCGCGCGGTGCCGGGATCGGCGAAAAACAGCAGGCTCAGCTGGTGGCCGGCGCCGTCGCGCACCGCGCGGCGGTGCAGCCGCCACAGGAGGATCCCGTGGGCCTCCCGCTCCAGGATCGGCCGGAGGACCCGGTCGGCGAAAAGCAGGTCGAGGTGCCAGGCGGGATCCCCGCCCGGCGGCCAGGGGAAGCGGAAACGGAGAGCCCCCCAGCGGGGCTCCGGCGCCGTCGGATCGGTGCCGGCCGGGGGCACGACCCGCGGCGGCGGGGGGGCGGCACAGGCGGCGAGGAGGGCCGCCGCCAGGCCGAGGGCGAGGAGGCGCCGGCCGATCATCCGCGCACGATCAGCCACACCCCGCCGAGCAGGAGGAGGAGTCCGGCCAGGCGGCCCGGGCCGAGCGGCTTGACCGGGGCCCCCAGCCAGCCGAAATGATCCAGGACGGCCCCTAAGGCGAACTGCGCTGCCACGAAGATCGTGAAGGCCGCCACCAGCCCCAGCCGCGGCGTGCTGTAGGAGAGGGCGGCCACGATGACCAGCCCGAGCAGCCCGGAGCCGTAGGCATACCACGGCGCCCCCCCCGCGGGCAGAAGGTTTCCCCCCCGCAACAGCAGGAACACGAGGCCGATCACCAGGCCGCCGCTGAAGTAGGTGACGAAGACGCTCTCCAGCGTCCCGCCCGCGCGGTCGAGCAGCCCCATGAAGTGGGCCTGCAACGCGGTCGCGGCCCCGCCCGCGGCCGCGACCGCCCCGACGACGAGCCAGGAATCCATGCGCCGGGGGCCTCCTTGGGGATCAGCGGCGGATCGACTGCGCGAGGTCGTTTAGCCGCTCGCGCATGCTGATCAGGTAGCTCGCCATCTTGCCGCGGTGGTCGGCCATGATCGAGTCGTGGCGGCCGCGGAGCACGACCAGCGGGTCGAAGGTGCAGATGCGCTCCATTTCCTGAAAGGCGATCTTGAGGTTTTCTCCGCCCCCCTTTTCGCCGATCCAGGGATAGAGGCGCGCGAAGGCGTGCAGGAAATCCCGCAGCACGAGAACCACGCCCTGCGTGTAATAGATGCGGTCGTCCAGCTCGGTGTAGGGCACCTGCTCCGTCGCCTGGACGAGGAGGCCGAGCGGCTGGTCGATAAACTGGGGCCCCAGCATGTAGACGAGGAGGTTGTAGACGTCGTCGGTGCGGACGTTGTAGACGCTCTTGCCGTCCCTCAGCCCGTTCGCGTAGCGGCGGACGAGATCGATCCCCTTGCGGAACTCGCTTTCGCTCGAGGGCAGCCACCAGCTGTCCTCGGTGAAGGCGAAGCGCTTTTCGCGCGCCTCCTTGAGCCACTCGTTTTCGGCGTCCACGGTGCCGTACTTGGCGAGGTGGGTGGCGAAAAACGCGGTCAGCATGCGGGTCGCGAAGATCACCCCGCGCTGGCGGTTGGCGCGGTTGTCGAGCCAGCGGGTGGGCGAGAGCCACAGGTCGTTCACCGACCACCCCAGCCGCGAGTCGAGCTCCTCCTCGAGGCGGTTGACCATGGCGAGCGCAAGCGTCGCCCCTTTCTGGGGTTCGGTCGGATCGGCGGGGAGGGCCGCGAGGAGGCGCTCCACCCGGGAGGAGGAAAGCGGAAAGCGGGTGGGGTCGAGCGCCGTGTAGGTTTCGTTGACGAGATAGACGACGCCCAGCGTGAGCGGCCAGATCAAGAGCAGGGCGAGCAGCACCTTCACCAGGCCGCGAAGCAGGCGGGTGGAGCGGGTGGGGGCGACGGGCGGCTGGGCTTCCATGGGCGAGGATCCTTGCATCGTGAGGGTCGCAACGGTTGTTTACGACGCCGGCGGCGTGCAAGTCAACCGCGCCCCTTGACTGCAGCCGGCGGCATGGTAGGCTCGGCCGCGGAAGAACGTCCCTCACCCCTTCCGCGCGGGAGCCGAGTCATGGACCGAATCCGCCGCGGGTTGTCCGCGGTCCTCTGCGCCTCTTTCCTCGCCAGCGGGTGCGCCGCCGTGGTCGTCGGGGCCGGGGCCGGCGCCGGTGCCTACTCCTACATCCAAGGGGAGCTCATCCGCAGCTACCCCGCACCCTACGCCGCCGTGCTCAACGCCTGCACGCAGCTCCTCGAGGATCTGGGGATGCCGATCGATTCGCGCACAAGCCGCGGCGAGCAATTGATCCTCGAGACCCGCCGCCGCGACGGCACGCCGGTCACGATCCGCCTGCGCATCCTCGGCCTCGAGGCAACCGAGGTGGCCGTGCGGACCGGCACGGTGGGCTACTGGAACCGCGACCTCTCGGAGCAGTTTCAAGACTTTCTGCTCCGCCGCCTCTGAAGCCCTGCCGGGCCGCTCCCGGCCCCTCCCCGGCCGGCCCTACCCCCGCCGGAAGGGGACCTGGGCGTTCAACTCGCCGATGGCCTCGAGTTCGAGCTCGTTGACCGCGGGGAGATGCCGTTCGAGCAGCTCCTGGAGGACCGGGTCGACGAAGCGGTGCAGGCTGCGGTTGGGAACCGAGCGAAACCCCCGCAGCATCTTGTGTTCCCCGCCCATCCCGGGGTCGAAGAAGCGCACCCCCTCGGCGATCGCCCATTCGATCGGCCGGTAGTAGCAGGTCTCGAAGTGCAGGTAGCGGATCTCTTCGCGGCATCCCCAGTACCGGCCGTAGAGACGCTCCCCCTTGCGCACCAGGAGCGCCATCCCCAGGGGGTCTTCCTCGCGGCCCGCGGCGCAAGCGACCGAAAAGACCAGCCGGCGGGCGAACCGTTCGGCGAGCCCCAGGAAAAAGCTCCGCGTCAGATAGCGGCAGCCCCAGGGGCCGAAGCGGTCGTTGGTGGCCGCGTAGAAATCCCACATCCGGCCGTAGAGCTCGGGGGGAAGGCGCTCGCCGGGGATCATCCGCGTGAGGATGCCCTGCTCGCGCAGGGCCCTGCGCTCCCTGCGGATCAGGCGGCGCCGGGCGGAGGTGAACCGCGCGAGAAAGGCTTCCAGGTCGCCGTAGCCCTCGTTTTCCCAAAGAAAACTCTGGTGAATCCAGCCGCGGTAGCCGGCCGCCCCCATCTCCTCCCCCCAGGCCGGATCGACGAAGTGGAAGGCCGACCCGGAGAGGCCCGCCCGGCGGCAGAAACGCTCGATCTCCGCCGCAAGCCGCAGGCCGAGCGCCGCCGACCCCTCGCCCGGCGCCGTCAGGAAACGGTAGCCGATCATCGGCGTAAAGGGGCTCATCCCGACGAGCTTGGGGTAATAGCGGCGGCCCAGGCGCCGGGCGGCTTCGGCCCAGAGACGGTCGAAGACGAATTCGCCCTCGCTGTGGAGCTTGATGTAGAGGGGCGCGGCGGCGAGGAGGCGTCCGTCCTCCCAGAGGGTCAAATGGCAGGGAATCCAGCCGGCCGCGGGGCCCACACTTCCCGAAGACTCCAGCAGCCGAAGCCAGTCCCACTCGAGAAAGGGCGTCTCCAGCGGCAGCGCGAGCGCATCCCAGCGCTCGCGGTCGATCTCGTGGATGCCGCCGAACCAGCGGGCCTGCGCGGCGGCGCGCAGGCGCCCTTCGGCCGCGGGAGAGGGGCTTCCGGACATGGCCGTAGTGTAGCCATTTTCGGCCGGCTGTCACGGGCGCAGGCGGAGGACCGCTTGACAGGATGGGGGATCTGGGAAATACTTCAATGATCGAAAATCCTGTGAGGAAAACCGGTTATGCCCATCTACGAGTTTCGCTGCACCCGCTGCAACGATTGCTTCGAGATTCTGGTGCTGACCCGCGAGGAGACCCTCGAGACCCGCTGCCCGAAATGCGGCTCCGAGGAGTTCGAGCGTGTCCTCAGCTGCGCCAGCGTGATCGGCGGCTCCTCCGGCGATGCCGGGGAGTCCCCCACGCGGCGCACCCGCTCCTGTTCGGCCGGCTCCTGCACCACCTGGGACCTCCCCGGGCACTCCCGCTGATCACGCGCCGCCCGCACGCCCCGCCATGACCCGGCTCCACGAGCAGGAGAAAGACCAGTTCAAGAAGCTCTTTGAAGAGGAGCGGGTGGAGCGCCCCGAGGACCACCTGCGGGTGCTCGAGGGCTTCTTGTCCGTCGAGCGGCACCTGACCGCCGAGGAGCTCGCCCAGCTGCTCGCCGAACGCGGGGTGCGGCTTCCCGTCGACTTCGTGCGCGAGACCCTGAAGCTCCTCAGCCGCTGGGGCTTCGCCCGCCCGGGCCGCTTCGACAACGGGGTCGTGCGCTACGAGCACCGGCACCTGGGCGACCACCACGACCACATGGTCTGCCTGAAATGCCGGCGCATCCTCGAGTTCACCGACGAGCGGCTGGAACGCCGCCAGGTCGAGGTCGCCTCGCGCCACGGCTTTCACCTGCTGCGGCACCGCATGGAGCTCTACGGCCTCTGCGCCGATTGCCTGCGCGAGCGGGAAAAGCGCCTGCCGCTGGTGAACGCCAAGGCGGGCGAGCGGCTCCGGGTGCGCGAGATCACCGGCGGGACCGCCGTGCGGGTGCGGCTGCTCGCGATGGGGCTGCGCCCCGGAGACCGGATCGAAGTGCTCACCAACGCGGGGCAGGGCCAGATGGCCGTCTCGGCCGGCGAGCGGCGCCTGGTGCTCGGCCGCGGGCTGGCCCAGAAAATCCTGGTCGAGCCCGCGGAGTAACCGGGCCGATCGGAGAAGCGCGTGGAAGCCGCCTACCGCATCGCCCTCCAGGACGGACGGCTCGCCCGCCGAGCCGCGGAGGCCCTGGAGCGGCTCGCCGACTGCCGCCTCTGCCCGCGCCGCTGCGGGGTCGACCGCCGGGCGGGCGAACGCGGCTTCTGCCGCACCGGGCGCAACGCGCGCGTGGCGAGCGCCCACCCCCATTTCGGCGAAGAGGCCCCCCTCGTCGGCGAGCGGGGCTCGGGGACGGTCTTTTTTTCGTCCTGCAACCTCTTCTGCCTCTTCTGCCAGAACTTCGAGATCAGCCACGGAAACGAAGGCGAGGAGGTCTCCGATGAGCGGCTCGCCGGGATCTTGCTTGCGCTGCAGGCGATGGGCTGCCACAACATCAACTTCGTGACCCCCTCCCACGTCGTCCCCCAGATCCTGGCCGCGGTCGCGCTTGCGGCCGACCGTGGCCTCGAGGTGCCCCTGGTCTTCAACACGGGCGGCTACGATCTGCCCGAGACGCTGGCGCTGCTCGAGGGGATCGTCGACATCTACATGCCCGACTTCAAGTTCTGGGACCCCGAGGTCGCCCGCCGCAGCTGCCAGGCCCCCGACTACCCCGAGGTGGCTCGCGCCGCCCTGAAGGAGATGCACCGGCAGGTGGGGGATCTCGTGCTCGACGAGCGCGGGATCGCCCGGCGCGGCCTGATCGTGCGTCACCTCGTGCTCCCCGGCGGGCTTGCCGGGACGCGGGAGGTCATGCGCTTCATCGCCCGCGAGATCTCCCCCCGGACCTACGTGAACCTTATGTCCCAGTACCGGCCCTGCGGCCGCGCCTCCGAGATCGAGGGGCTCGAGCGGCCCGTCTCCGTCGCCGAGTTCCGGCGGGCGGTGGAGGAGGCGCAGGCCGAGGGCATCACCCGGCTTGACCGGCTGGCGGCGAGAGTGTGGCGGCCATGACCGACGAAGGCCGCATTTTCGCGGTCGGCGACATCCACGGCTGCTACGAGGCCCTGTGCCGGCTGCTGGAGCGGATCCCCATCGCCTGGGGGCGGGACCGGCTCGTGTTCCTCGGCGATTACATCGATCGCGGGCCCGACTCCTTCGAGGTCGTCGAGCACCTGATCGCCCTCGGCCGGCGGCACCCCGACGTCGTCTTTCTCAAGGGAAACCACGAAGCGATGCTCCTCGAGTACCTCGAGGGCCGCGACCGGCTCACCTATCTCTACAACGGCGGCCGGCAGACGCTCGAGAGCTACCTGCGCCGCGCCCCCGCGGCGGCCGGCCCGCCCGTCCCGGAAGAACACCGGCGTTTTTTCGAGTCCCTGCGGCTTTTCTACGAGACCGAGGACTACCTCTTCGTCCACGCCGGGATGCGGCACGGCCTGCCCCTGGCGCGCCAGAGAGCCGAGGACCTGCTCTGGATCCGCGAGGAGTTTCTCTCCGAGCGTCGCCCCTTCGGCAAGCGCGTCGTCTTCGGCCACACCCCCTTCGAAGAGCCGCTGGTCGAGGACAACAAGATCGGCATTGACACGGGGGCCGTTTACGGCAACAAGCTCACCTGCCTGCAGCTTCCCGAGGAACGCTTCATCCACGCGTGAGGAGACCCCGGATATGCGCGTCGTTCGGTTCCTGTTCGCCGGTTTCCTCCTGCTCGGGGCGGCCCTTCCGCTCGCGGCCGCCGAGCGCATGGCCGTGAGCGCCGCCGAGGCCAACGTGCGCGCCGAGCCCAAGCCCACGGCGGATGTGCTCTGGAAGATCGAAAAATATCACCCGATCGAGGTTCTGGAGACCTCCGGCGTCTGGGTGCGCTTCCGCGACTACGAGGGCGACACCGGCTGGGTCCACAAATCGCTGGTGGACAAGACGCCGACGGTGATCACCCGCCAGAACGGCTGCCAGCTGCGCAGCGGCCCGGGGACCGAGCACGCGGTCCTCGGGCGGGTGGACAAGGGGGTCCCCTTTAAGGTGTTGCGCCGCGAGGGCCGCTGGATCCAGGTCGAACACGCCGACGGCGATCGGGGCTGGATCCACGACAGCCTGGTGTGGTAAGAGACGGCGCTTCGCTCACGGGCGGCAGGCACGATGGGAACGGACAGACGCGACACGATCGTCACCGTGGGCTCGGCGCTGGTCGACATCCTGGCCCGGGCGGACGAGGGGTTTCTCGCCTCCTCCGGCGGCGTCAAGGGCGGGATGATTTATGTCGAGCGCGAGGTGATCGAGCGGACGGTTTCCCGCCTCCCCGAGCCCCCGGCGGTCGTTCCCGGCGGGTCGGCCTGCAACACGGCGGTCGGTGTCGCCCGGCTGGGGGGGAGGGCGCGTTTCGTCGGCAAGCGCGGCCGGGGCCGGATGGGGGATTTTCTCGAGCGGGCGCTCAGGGAAAACCGGGTGGAACCTCGGCTTTTCGGCTCGGAGAAGCCGACCGGCCGCGTGCTTTCGGTCGTCACCCCCGACGCCCAGCGCTCCATGTTCACGTTCCTCGGCGCCGCCGCCGAGGCCCGGCCCGAGGAGATCGCACCCGAGCTCTTCGCCGATGCGGCGATCGTGCACATCGAGGGCTATCTGCTCTACAACCCGGCGTTGATCCGCCGGGCCCTCGAGGCGGCCCGGGACGCCGGGGCGCGCATCTCGCTCGATCTCGCCAGCCACAACGTCGTCGCGGCGGCGCGGGAGGAACTCGCCCGCCTCGTGCGCGACTACGTGGACATCCTGCTCGCCAACGAGGACGAGTCCCGCGCTTACACCGGCGAGGCCGACCCCGGCCGCGCCCTCGAGGCGCTGCGGGGCGAGGTGGAGGTGGCCGTGGTCAAGCTCGGCGCCCGCGGCAGCCTGATCGCCGCCGGCGCCGAGACCCATGCCGTGCCGGCCCGGGGGGACGGCCGCGCGCTCGACACCACCGGCGCGGGCGACCTGTGGGCCGCGGGCTTTCTCTACGGGCTGGTCCGCGACCGCCCCCTCCCCGAGTGCGGGGCGATCGGGTCGGCCTGCGGCTACGAGGTCTGCCAGGTGCTGGGGGCCTCCATTCCCGAGGAAGGCTGGCGGCGGATCCGGCGCATCGTGGAATCCCTGGGCGCCGGTTCGCCGGCGGCCGCAACCAACCTCTCCCCCCCGACCCCCCGCGCCGGGGCGGGCCAAGAGACCGAGGAGGGCTGACGCCGTGGCTGCCGTGCAGAAGAAAAGCCGCAAGGAGCTGCTCAAGGAACCCGACGAGTTTCTGACGACCACGGGCAAGGCGCTCGCCTGGGTCGCGGCGCACAAGCGCGAGCTGCGCCTGGCGGCGGCGGTCGCCCTCGCGGTCGCGGTGCTCGTGTCGGGGTGGCGGGCCTGGGAAAATCGGCAGGAAGCCCAGGCGGTCTCGCTTCTCTCGCGGGCGCTGGAACGGGCCGAAGCCGCAGGCAAGCCGGCGGAGGCGCTCCGGGCGGCGGCGGGGGACCTCGAACGCCTGATCGCCGACCACGGCCGCCGGCAAGGCGGCCGCCTGGCGCGCATCCTCTACGCCGATCTCCTCTTCGAGGCGGGCGAGACGCGCCGCGCCCTCGAGATCTACCGCGCGGCGCTCGGCGACTTCCCCGAGCCCCACACCCTCCGGCTGCAGCTGCTGAAGAGCATCGCCCACTGCCACCTCGCGCTCGGGGAGGCGGCCGCGGCGATCGAGCGCTTCGAGCAGGCGCTCCCCCTCGCGCAGGGGTCGCTGCGGGAGGAGATTCTCTTCCACCTGGGGGATCTCTGCCTCGCCCAGGGGCAGGCGGAAAAGGGGAAGGGCTTCTTCGAGCGGCTGCTCCGCGAGCACCCCGATTCCTGGTACGCCGGCCCGGTCCGCGCGCGCCTTGCGGGCTGAAGGCCGCGGCGTCCCTCCCCCTCGGGCCGGGCCTCACGATTTCGGGCCAGCCTCCAGGCCGTAGCGCCGGATCTTTTGGTTCAAGCCGCTGCGGGTGATGCCCAGCAGCTCGGCGGCGTGCGCCTGGACGTTGTGGCACAGCCGCAGCGCCCGCTCGATCATCGCCTTCTCCACCGCCTCGAGGGTCTCGTAGAGCCGGGCGTTTTCAGGAATCTTTAAATCCTCCAACAGGCTGACCGGTTTCGGCAAAAAAGGTGTAGGCAGGTCGGCGGGGGTGACGATCTCCCGCGGGCACAGGACCATGACGCGCTCGACGACGTTTTCGAGCTCGCGCACGTTTCCCGGCCAGTCGTACTCGTAGAAGAGCCGCTCCACCTCGGGGGAGAGCCCCTTGACGGGCACGCCGGACTTGCGCTCGGCGGCGTATTTTTCGAGGAAGTGGTTGACCAGGAGGCGGATGTCCTCGCGGCGCTCGCGGAGCGGCGGCAGCACGATGTGCACCACGTTCAGGCGGAAGAAGAGGTCCTCCCGGAAGCGGCCGCGCGCGACCTCCTCCTTCAGGTTGCGGTTGGTGGCCGCGATCAGCCGGATGTCGACCGTGATCGGCCGCGTTCCGCCCACGCGCTCGAAGCTCCGCTCCTGGAGCACGCGCAGCAGCTTCACCTGCAGCCCCGCCGAGAGCTCGCCGATCTCGTCCAGAAAGAGGGTCCCGCCGTGGGCGAGCTCGAAGCGGCCCTTGCGGGTCGCCACCGCCCCCGTGAAGGCCCCCTTCTCGTGGCCGAAGAGCTCGCTTTCGAGCAGCGTCTCGGCCAGCGCCGAGCAGCTCACGGCGACGAAGGGCTTGTCGCGCCGCGGGCTGTTGAAATGGATGGCCTTGGCGACGAGCTCTTTTCCGGTGCCGCTTTCGCCCTCGATCAGCACCGTCGCCCCGCTCGGGGCGACCTTCTCCACGGTGTCGAACACGGCCTGCATGGAGCGGCTTTTGCCGATGAGCTGCCCGAAGCGGTACTGCGACTGCATGGCCCGCCGCAGCCGGCGGTTCTCCTGGATCACCTGGAAGAGCGAGATGGCCTTGCGCACGTAGAGGATGAGGCGCTCGTTGTCGAAGGGCTTGAGGAGATAGGTGTAGGCCCCCTTCTGCATCGCCTCGACCGCCTTGTCCACGGTGCCGTGGGCCGTCATCATGATGACCGGCAGGTCGGGGTCGCGGGCCTTGATGCGCTCGAGGAGCTCGATGCCGTCCATGCCGGGCATCTTCATGTCGGTGAGCACGAGATCGGGCTCGGAGGAGGCCAGGACCTCGAGCGCCTCGGCCCCGCTGACCGCGGTCAGCACCTCGTAGCCCTCCTCCTCGAGGACGGCGCTCAGCACGAGGAGATAGTTCTTCTCGTCGTCGACGATCAGGATGGTTTCCATGCGTCCCCTGCGGGCTCGGCGGGCCGGACCGGCAGCTCCACGGTCACGCGCGCACCGCCGGTTTCGCGGTTTTCGATGCGGATGCCCCCCCCGTGGGCCTCGATGATGTTGCGCACGATGCCCAGCCCCAGGCCGCTGCCCTTTTCCTTGGTGGTGAAAAAGGGATCCCAGATCTTTTCCTGGAGCTCTTCGGGGATGCCCGGGCCCTCGTCTTCGATGTCCACCCGAATGCGGGCGGCGTCGGCCTGGAGCACGATGCGGATGCGGCCGCCGTTGGGCATGGCCTGCATGGCGTTGAGCAACAGGTTGAGGAAGCTCTGGTGCAGGAGCGGGGCGTCGGCCGCGACCTCGGGCAGCGGGGTGAGGACGGTCTTTTCGATCGTGCAGCGGCTCTCGGCGATCTGGGGGGTCAGGAAGGCGATGTTGCGGTCGATCACGTCCTCGATCCGGCAGGGGGCGAGCTTGGGGCTGCGGGGCCGGGCGAAGCTGATGAAGTCGGTGATGATGGCGTTCAGGCGGCCGGCCTCCTCGACGATGATCTCGGGCAAATTGTTGCCCGGGTCGAGGCGGGCGAGCTTCTTCTTGAGCAGCTCCGCCGAGCTGCGGATGATGCCCAGGGGGTTGCGGATCTCGTGGGAGATCCCGGCCGCCATTTCGCCCATGGCGGAGAGCCGCTCGGCGCGGTTGAGTTGCTCCTTGAGCCGCAGCCGCTCCTCGGCGCGCTTCTCGATGATCGCCTCGCCGCGCTTGACCACGAACAGCAGCACGACGAAGAGCCCCCCCAGAAGCACGGCGCAGGAGACAACGACGAGGATCTGAAAGCGGTACACCACCTGATAGTCCTCGGAGAGATCCTGCGCGATTTCGATCACCCCCAGCACCGGGTCGGAGATCCGGCCGAGGGGTTCCTCCCAGCGCAACGGGGCGAAGGTCACCAGCCTGACCTCCTGCGGAAAGCCGAGCAGGACCTCCAGAAAATCCCCCCGCAGAACGAGCCGTGAGCTCGAACGGCCGGCCTTGGCCTCCTCGAGGGCGCGGTCCTTGACGGCCTGGACGCCGATGCGCTCGGGGTCGAAGCTGTAGGAGATCGTGTTGTTGATGCTGTAGATGTTCAGATCCTTCACCTTGAAGCTGTGCAGGGTGCTGCGCACCACGTGGTCCATACGCTCGAACTGCTCGGGGTTCCGCAGCTGGATCCGGCCGTAGCGCAACCCGACGGGCAGAATGAACTGCAGGAAAATCTGGTGGTTCAGGTTCTCGATGAGCGCGTGCGCGTAATCCTCGCTTTTCTTGCGCTGCAGCGACTTCACCCAGTGGGTGTTGAGAATGGCGAGGATGACGGTGACGAAGAAGATGAGCACCAGCCCCGAGAAGGCGAAGTACTTGACGAGCCGGAAGGGCTTGATGCGCTCCTCGCGCGGCGGCCGCGCGGCGGCCGGGGCCAGCGGTCGGCTGAGATCCATGAGCCGGGTTATAGAAGGTCCCCTGAGCCGTTTCAAGCCTGCATCCCGGAGCACAAAAACCGCTCAGGTTTTTCCCCGCCCGGCCGATAGAGCCCTCAGGCGAACCCACCCGGACGGCGGGGCCGCTTTCAGTCCGGAAATCCGGCATACAAAATTTTGACGCCCCGGCGATTCCTTGCCGCCGGGGGGGGCTGCCCGGACAGGGCGCGGAGTTTCCGCCGCCGCGCCCGCCGGAGGCCGCGGGGAAGCATGAAAGAAACAAAATCCATGGGTTGCAAACCATCGCCGCCCCGACAGCCGCCTTCGCCTCTCTGGCGCGAAAATTGCTTTGGCAGCGTCTGCAAACCCTGGGAGGGACACCCCGCCGGTGCAACCGATAATTATGCAACTTTTGGCATCATTAGGGTCCGCCCCCGCTCCCGCGCACCCGGCCGCCCGGAAGGGAAGCCCTCGCCGCGGGAGGCGGGCCGGATGAAGGCCATGTCCCGCAACCGCTTGAAAGCCGTCCGTGAATCGCTGCTTTTGAGCAAGGCGGAGCTCGCCCGCCGGGCCGAGGTCTCGCCGATCACGATCAGCCGCATCGAAAAAGGCATGCCCTGTCGGCTGGACACCCAGCGCAAGATTCTCCTCGCCCTGGGGTTCCAGCTTTCGGAGAAACCCAAACTCTTCGAGGACTGAGCGCGACCATGCTATTCGCAAAGAGGGACACGCTGGTGGGTCTCGATCTCGGCTCGCGGGCCGTCAAGGCGGCCGAGGTGGTGGAAACCAAGAGCGGGCTCAAGCTCAAGCGCTTCGGGATGGCGACCCTGCCGGCCGGGACCATCGAGGACGGCGCGATCGCCGATCCCGACACGGCGGCGGAGGTCATCCGCGAGCTCTTCAAGGAGCACCACATCAAGGAAAAGAACGTCGCCGTCTCGATCGGCGGCTACTCGGTCATCGTGAAGAAGATCAACGTGCAGGCGCGCAGCGAGGAGCAGCTGCAGGAGACGATCCACTTCGAGGCCGAGCAGTACATCCCCTTCGACATCAGCGATGTCAACCTCGACTTCCAGATTCTCGGCGAAAGCGAGGCGGGCTCGAACCAGATGAGCGTCTTTCTGGTGGCCGCCAAGAAGGAGATGGTGAACGACTACGTCAACCTCGTCAGCCTGGCGGGGCTGAACCCCTGCATCGTGGACGTGGAGGCTTTCGCCCTGCAGAACATCTTCGAGGCCAATTACGACACCGACCAGGAAAACGTGGCCCTGGTCGACATCGGCGCCAGCAAGACCTCGCTCAACATCCTCAAGGCCGGCTCCTCGGTCTTTATGCGCGATGTGGCCCTGGGGTGCGCCCAGGTCAACCAAAAGATCATGTCCCGCCTGAACTGCTCCTACGACGAGGCCGAGAGGATCAAGCTCGGCGAGGATCCCGACCGCCTTTCCGCCGAGGAGCTCGGCCGGGCCGTCTCCGAGGTGGTCACCGACTGGTGCACGGAGATCAAACGGGCGATCGACTTTTTCGCCACCAACTACCCCGATGACCGCATCCGGCGCATTCTCCTGAGCGGCGGGGGGGCCCACGTCGAGGATTTCCGCCGCCGGCTCGCTGCCGAGGCGGCCATCGCCGTGGAGACGCTCAACCCGCTCCAGAAACTCGGCTGGGAGGAAAAACGCTTCGACGCGGAAACCATCCGCCACATCGCCCCCCAGGCGGCGATCGCCCTGGGGCTGGCCCTGAGAAGGGTGGACGACAAATGATTCGCATCAACCTGCTCCCCTTCCGCACCGCGCGCAAGAAGGAGAACATCCGCCGCCAGCTCTCGATCTTCGTCCTCTCGCTGATCCTGGCCGGCGTGGCGATGTTTGCGATTTTCCTGCTGCTCGACAACCAGGTGGACGGCCTCAAGCAGCGCATCGCCGCCACGCAGGAGGAACTCGCGAAGTACGAGAAGATCAATCGCGAGATCGAGGAGATCAAGAAGAAGCTCGACCACCTCAACCAAAAGCTCGCCGTCATCCGGCAGCTCGAGGCCAGCCGCCACGAGCCGGTGACGCTCATGGACACGCTGGCCCGGATGATCATCGAAAAGCGCATGTGGCTGACCGCGGTCGACGCCAAGGCCGAGGCCGTGAACCTGAGCGGCATCGCCATGGACGACAAGACGGTCGCCGATTTCATGCTCCGGCTGGAGGGCTGCGGCCTCTTTTCGGCGGTGAATCTGAAGACGCTGCGCCACGTCGAGATCCAGAAGACCGGCCTGAAGTCCTTTGAAATCAGCTGCCAGAAAAAACCGCCGCTCCAGCTCGCGGCGGCAAGCGAGGTCAGGAAATGAACACGCAAGAGGCGCTCGGCCGGATCACCGGCGGCGGATTCCTGGAAAAGATCGAGAAGCTGGCGCTGTGGCAGCGGGCGGCGATCGTCGCCGGGGTGATCGCGGTGTTCTTCGGCGTCGCGACCTGGCTGCTCTACCTCCCGCTCTACGAGGAGATGGAAACGCTCGAGAAGAACCTCGAGACCCTGGAGAAAAAGCTCGCCACGGCCAAGGTGAACGCCGCCGAGCTGGAAAAATTCCAGGCCAAGATGCGCGAGGCCGAGGCGCAGTTCAAGATCGCCATGCGCGCGCTGCCCGACCGGCAGGAGATCCCCGCCCTGCTCACCCACGTTTCCAAGTCGGGCCAGGAGGTCGGCCTGGAGTTTCTGCTCTTCGAGCCCAAGCCGGAGAACACCAAGGAGTTCTATGCCGAGATTCCCGTCGCCATGAGCATCCGCGGCGACTATCACAACATGGCCCTGTTCTTCGACAAGGTCGCCCGCCTCTCGCGGATCGTCACCATCCAGAACATCGCCATTCAACGCGGCAAGGATCAACGGGACCTGAACGCGAACTGCACGGCGGTGACCTACAAGTTTGTGGAGCCGCCGCCGGAGAAACGCCCGCCGGCGCCGAAGCCGGCCGCGGCGAAACCCGCCGCGCCCCCGGCCGCGGACCACGCCCCGGGCAAGGCCAAGCCGAAGAAACTGGACTTTTAACCGGACTGCGAAGGGCTGCTCTATGAAACCCCTACCCCGATTCCTCCGCGTCGCGATCCCCTTGGCGCTCTTGGTCGGCCTGGCGGCAGGCTGCGAGGACGTGTCCCCGGGGCCCTCGCCGCAAACGGTGGTGAAGAAGAAGATCGACGCCCCCGCCGACCGCACGGCCCCGGCGCCGCGGGTCACCCCCCCCGTCGCCCAGGCGCCCGCCCCGGCGCCGCCGTCGGCCGTCCCGGCACCGCCGGCCCCCCGGCCGCCGCAGCCGCCGCAGCCGCCCCCGCCGACGAAGATCCTCGGCCCCCCGGAGGCCCAGGCCGCGTTGCCGCCCTCGCCTCCGGCACCGGCCCCGGCGGCGGAGCAGGCGGTCTCCGACGCCCAGGTCGCGGCCCTCCTCAACATCCCGCAGCGCGAGCCCTACGACCCCAAGGGCAAGCCCGACCCCTTCGAGCCGGTCATCCGCGACGAAGGAACGGCGGCCGGGCCCTCGATCCGGCCCAAGAAGCGCCTCCCGCAGACGCCGCTTGAGCGCGTCGATCTGGGGCAGCTGAAGCTGGTCGCCATCGTGGCCGCACCCACGGGCAACCGCGCGATGGTCGAGGAGGCCTCGGGCAAGGGCTACATCCTGCGCGAGGGGACCTTCATCGGCCTCAATTCCGGCCGCGTGGTCGAGATCCAGGCCGACAAGGTCCTGATCGAGGAAGAGTACGAAGACGTCTACGGCAAGAGCCTGGTGCAGAAAAAAGAGCTCAAACTTCCCAAGCCGCCCGGAGAGCTGTGACATGACGACCCAACGCCATCCCCGTCGCAACTGGAAGCGCCTTGCGCTGATCGCGGCCCTGGCCGCGGTTGTCGGCTGCGCCGCGCCCGCGGCCCAGCAGGTGACGGCGCCCGGCGCCGACCGCTGGATCACCGACGTGGTCAGCCGCGAGGAGCCAACCCACCTCGTGCTGACCGTGCGCGGCAGCCGCCCGCTCGACTACACGGCCCGGGAACAGCGGGAGCCCGCGGGGCTGGTCCTGCTCTTTCCCGCAACGGGGCTGGACCGCCTGCAGGAGACGATCCAGCCGCCGGACAACCCCGCGGTCGAGGCCATCCGGCTGAGCGAGTTCCAGCAGGAAGGCGGCCGGGCGGTGCGGATGCTCATCGCCCTCAAGAGAAGCCTCGCGCACGAGGTTCGTGCCGAGGGCTCCGACCTGGTGATCCGTTTCGCCACGGCGGACGCAGCACCGCTGACCGCCGCGGGGCCGAAGGAGACCGATCTCCAGCCCGCCCCGGCCCCGGCCCCCGCGCCCGCGCCCGCGCCTCCGCCGCCCAGCCGGGCCACCCGGCCGGCGACGACCCTGAGCCGCGTCGAGGCCGACGCCGCCTCCGGCGGGGCGGTGATTCGGCTGCAGGCGGACGGCACTCTCGAAGGCTTCCGTTCCTTCACCATGGCCGAGGAGCCGCCGCGGATCGTGTTCGATTTTCCGGGGTTGAAAAGCCCCTTCCGGGGCGAGCAGCGCATCGGCCTCACGGGCGGTCCCGTCAGCCGGGTGCGCCATTTCGGCTCCCCGGAGAAGGTGCGGCTGGTCCTGGAGACCCGCAGGGATGCCCTGAAGAGCTACCGGACGGAACCCCTCGAGGACGGGTTGCTCATCCGCGTCGGCGACGCGCCGCAGGCGGCGGAAGCCCCATCGCCTGCGGCCGCGGTGCCGGCCGCCGCCGCCCCGAAGGCGGAGCGGCCGGCGTGGATCAACCGGCTCGAGTTCGCCGAGGAGGAAGGCGGCCGCTCGGCCGTGATCGTGGGGACCACCCACCCGGTCGACCACGAGCTCGTCGCCGCGGGCGAGCGCGAGGTGCGCCTGCGCCTGCGGCAGGCGCGCCTTCCCGAGAAGTACGGCCGGCCGCTGATCACGACCCGCTTCGAGAGCGCCGTCGACCGCGTGACCCCGCTCGCGGGCCCCACCGAGACCGTGATTTCCGTGCAGCTCCGGGAAAAGGTCGAGGTCACAACCGAGCAGGAGGGGAACCTGATCCGGCTGAAGGTCGCCGCCTCCAGCATCCCGCCCAAGCCTTACGAGGGGGCCGAGCCCCCCGCCTGGAAAGCCGGCGCTGCGCCGGCCGTGCTCTCGGCCGCCGCCGCCCCGGCCCCGACCCCGGCCGGGCTCTCGGCCGCCGCCCCGGCCCGGGCCGTTTCCCCCCCGCGCGCCGCCTCGCGGGTCGAGAATCTCTCCGCCCCCGACGAGAAGGTCTACACGGGGGAGAAGATCGCGCTGGATTTCTACGACACGGACATCCGCAACGTCTTCCGCATTCTCCAGGAGATCAGCGGCAAGAACTTCGCGATCGACAAGAACGTGACCGGCAAGGTGACGCTCGCTCTGCAGAAGCCGGTCCCCTGGGACCAGGTGCTCGACCTCGTGCTCAAGATGAACCAGCTCGGCATGACCCGCGAGGGGGACATCATCCGCATCGCCACCCTCGCCACCCTCCAGCAGGAGGAAAAGCTGCGCCAGGCGCAGCTCAAGGCCGAGCAGGAGGCGCGCAAGCAGGAGGAGGAAGGCGAGCCGCTCGTCACCGAGTACATCCCCGTCAACTACTCGAACGCCAAGACCGACGTCCTGCCGCACGTGACCAACATCCTCACCAAGGAACGCGGCAAGGCCTCGGTCGACGAGCGCAACAACCAGGTGATCGTCACCGACATCCCCGAGAAGGTGCGGCAGGCGAAGGCGATCGTGGCGCGCATCGACCGGGTGACCCCGCAGGTGATCATCGAGGCGCGCGTGGTCGAGGCGACGAGCAACTTCACCCGCGAGATCGGCTTCGACTGGGGGACGATCTCGGTGAACGCCTTCAAGATCGGCGGCGCGCTCAAGGTCGGCCCCACCGCCTTCCGCGCCGACAACATCCCCACCACCTTCACGGCGAACAACTCGATCGGGTTCAATTTCTCGACCCTCTTCGGCACCAACATCTCGATCATCGACGCCAAGCTCGCCGCCAGCGAGCTGGAGGGCAAGTCGAACGTCATCTCCTCGCCCAAGATCATCACCCTGAGCGGCCGCAAGGCGACGATCAAGCAGGGCCTCGAGGTCCCCTACCAGGAGCGGGATTCCTCGGGCAACTCCACGGTGCGCTTCAAGAACGTGGACCTCCTGCTCGACGTGACGCCGAACATTTCCCAGGACCGGCGGATCGTGATGAACATCCTGCTCACCAAGAACGACGTGATCGACCCCACGGCCAAGGAGCCCGCGCTCTCCACCAACGAGGCGAAGACCGAAATCCTCGTCGAGGACGGCGACACGATCGTGATCGGCGGCATCCTCAAGGACACCAAGCGGCTGGCGGACTCGGGGATTCCCGGGTTGCGCAAGCTGCCGGCGGTGGGCTGGCTGTTCCGCTCGGAGAAGATCGAGAATCAGAAAAACGAACTGCTGATCTTCATCACCCCGCGCATCATCCAGCTCGAGCAGCGAAAACTCACCTGACGCCCCCTCGGGGCGCGCATTGCCGCAGGGCCCGGTCGCCAGGCGACCGGGCCCTGCGGCGTTTTGCACCCGATCATTTCCCCAGGGCGTTCAGCTGGCGCAGGGCTTCCTCGGCGAGGGGCGATTCGGGGGCGAGCTCGATGGCGCGCCGGAAGGCGGCGGCCGCCTTGTCCGGCTCGCCCGTGCCGCGGTAGGCGCGGCCGAGCTCGTAGTGGAGCTGCGGCAGGGCGGGATGTTTCTTGATCGCCCGCTCGAGGCGCAGGGCGGCCTCGGCGTGGCGGCCGGTGGCGTTGTAGGTCATGGCGAGGCCGCCCACGGCGTTCGGGAAGTCGGGTTGGATCCGCAGCGCCTCCTGGAAATACTTCTCGGCCTGGGCGTAGTCCTTCTTCTGGTAATAGGCGAGTCCCGTGTTGGAGAGCGGGAAATGGGGGGTCGCGTAAAAGGCGTCTTCCAGGATCCTGCGGTAGACGGCGATCGCCTTGTCCCACTCGCCCTTTTCCAGCCAGGCGTTGCCCAGGCTGTTCATGGCGGGGGCGAAGTCGGGCTTGATCGCCAGCGCCTTTTCGAAATGCTCGATCGCCTGGTCGTAGCGCTCGCGGTAGTAGTACACCAGCCCGATGTCGAAGAGCGTGATAGGGTCGCCGGGGTTGAGGCTCTCGGCCCGCTTGAGCTCGCGGAGCGCGGCGACCAGGTTGCCCCCGGCCAGGTAGGCTTCGCCCAGCTGGCGGGCGGCCTCGGCGAGCTCGGGGTTGCGTTCGGGCCGCTCCGGCGAGGACGCCGGCTCGGGGGGCGTCGCCGCACAGGCGGCAAGCAGCCAGGCGGCGGCGCAGAGCGCGAGCCATCCGGGGCGTTTGGCGTTCATGGCAGGTCTCCTCTCCCGTGTCGCGGGTTGAACCCCGGCGGGGTCAGGCGCCCGTGCGCGCAAGGCCGAGCCGCGAGGCGATCTCCTCGGCGGTGCGGCGGACAAAGCGGCGCATCGCCTCGCCCTCGAGCGGGGCGCCGGGCGCGGGGACCCGCTCGAGATCGGCCGGCCGGATGAACACCGGCCGGCGCCGGAACTCGGGCTTCGGCCGGATCCCGAACTCGGGGGGAAAGCGGTCCTCGAAGTAGAGCTCCTGGAAACCCGAAAACTTCAGCGCATGCGCGGTGGCATCGAGGACGGCGAACTCCTCCGGGCCGATCCAGCCCGCCTGCTTCGCGCGCACCAGGCCCGCGAGCGCCTCCCCGCCGTGGGTGCAGGCGATGTGGCCGTTGCCGTTCGCCGCGAGCTGCCAGTCCATGATCTCCTGTTCGCTCACGCGCACGAAGAAGACCCGCTCGCGCCCTGCGCTCTGGTTGTAGCGGTCCACCAGGCGGATCACCCGCGGCATGGAGACGGGGTTGCCGATCATCGCCGCTTGGGCCACGCTCGGACGCACGGTGACGGGGACGAAACGGCGCCGCGCCGGGTCGGCTTCCTCGTAGTAGCGCACCACGGGGTCGGCGTGTTCCGACTGCACGCCCAGGATCTTCGGCAGCTCGCGGATCACGCCGGCCTCGTGGAACTTGAGAAAACCGCTCAGAACCGCGGTGATGTTGCCCGCGTTGCCGATGGGGACGGCGACCACGAGGCGGCCGACGTCGTAGTCGAAGTCCTGGGCGATCTCGTAGGCGTAGGATTCCTGCCCGAGGATGCGCCAGGCGTTCTTGGAGTTGAGCAGCGCGACCGGGTAGTCCTCGGAGAGCGCCTCCACGACCTTCATGCAGTCGTCGAAGACGCCCGGGATCTCGTAGACGACCGCCCCCGAGCCGAGGGGCTGCGAGAGCTGCTGGGGGGTGACCTTGCCGTGGGGCAGAAGCACCGCGGAGCGGATGCCCGGCTGGAGGTAGGCGGCGTAGAGGGCCGCCGCGGCCGAGGTGTCCCCGGTCGAGGCGCAGACGGCGAGGACCTGGCTGAGGTGGCCGGCGGCGAGGAGCGTGCGGATGTAGCTGAAGGCGCTCGCCATGCCGCGGTCCTTGAACGAGGCGCTCGGATTCTGGCCTTCGTGCTTGAAGCCGAAATCGACGCCCGCCCGGTCGCGCAAGGGGGGGTTGGCGCGGATCACCGGGGTGTGGCCCTCCCCCAGGTAGACCACGGCCTCGAGCGGGACGACCGGGCCGATGAATTCGTGGTAGCGGTAGATGCCGCGCAAGGCGGGCAGGGTGAGCATCTTGCGGTGGTCGAAGATCGCCCGCCACTCGGCGCCGGGGCGCTCCCGCAGCCGGTCGAAGTGGAGGTCTTCGAGCAGCAGGACCTCCCGGCACTGCGGGCAGACATACAGCAGCCGCTCGATGCCGAACTGGGCGCCGCAGCCGAGGCAGCGGTAGACCATCCGGCCGGGGTGAGCGGGCAGAAGCCGCTCGCGCCATGGCGGGGTGAAATCCTCGAGCCTCATGGGGTCAGCCGCTCCATGCCGTTCATGTACGGGCGCAGCACGGCCGGGATGTCCACCGAGCCGTCGGCGCGCTGGCGGTTCTCCAGGAGGGCGGCGAAGGTGCGGCCGACGGCGAGCCCCGAACCGTTCAGCGTGTGCACGAACTCGGTGCCCTTGCGCCCCCGCCGCCGGAAGCGGATGCCCCCGCGGCGGGCCTGGAAATCTTCGAAATTGCTGCAGGAGGAGATTTCGCGGTAGGCCCCCTGGCCGGGCATCCAGACCTCGATGTCGTAGGTCTTGGCGGCGGAGAAGCCCAGGTCGCCCGTGCACAGCTCGACCACCCGGTAGGGCAGCTCGAGGCGGCGCAGGACCGTCTCCGCCTGGGCGAGCAGCCGGTTCAGCTCCTCGTAGGAATCCTCCGGCCGGCAGAAGCGCACGAGCTCGATCTTGTTGAACTGGTGCTGCCGGATGAGCCCGCGGGTGTCCTTGCCGTACGAGCCGGCCTCGGAGCGGAAACAGGGCGTGTAGGCCGTGTAGGCCAGGGGCAGGTCCTCCTCCTCGAGGATCTCGTCCTGGTGGAGGTTGGTGAGCGGGACTTCCGCCGTGGGGATGAGAAAATAGTCCCACCCCTCGAGTTTGAAGAGGTCCGGCGCGAATTTCGGCAGCTGCCCCGTCGCCGTCATGGACCTGCGGTTGACGATGAAGGGGGGCAGCACCTCGCGGTAGCCGTGCTCCCCGGTGTGCAGGTCGAGCATGAAGTTGATGAGGGCCCGCTCGAGCCGGGCCCCGGCCGCATAATAGAGGGGAAAGCGGGCGCCGGCGATCTTGGCGGCGCGCTCGGGATCGAGGATCCCCAGCCGGCTGCCGATCTCCCAGTGGGGGCGGGGCTCGAAGTCGAACCGCGGCGGCTCCCCGAAGGAGGCGACGACCGGGTTGTCGGCGCTGTCCCGGCCGGTGGGGACGTCGGCGTGCGGGAGGTTCGGCAACCCGAGGAGGATTTCGTTCAGGCGCTCCTCGGCGTGCGCGACCCGCTGCTCGAGTTCGCGGATGCGCGCCGAGACCTCGCGCATTTGCGCCACCAGTAGCTCGGCGGGGTCCCCGCTTTTCTTCAGGCGGGCGATCTCCGCCGTGACGCGGTTGCGCTGGTGGCGCAGGGCCTCGAGCTCGGCGAGATCGCGGCGGTGCTCCTCGTCGGCGAGGCGGAAGGGCTCGAGGGAGACCCCGCCGCCGCGGCGGGAGAGGGCCGCTTCGACTGCGGCCAGGTTCTGTCGTACGTACTTGATATCCAACATAAATCGATTATATTCTCTCCCGTTCCGCAACGGGTGCGCCCAAGATCCGAATTTTCCTTATTTATCGGAATCGACCCGCCGGGTCAACGCCGGCGCGGGACGAGGGGCGGCCGCGCGGAAACGAGGGCTCCCCGAGAGGGATCGTGCGCCGCCGGCTCCCCGGCGGTTGCGTGCGCGTTGCGGCGTTCAATTTCGACGAGGGGGTTTTCGCTGATGGATGAGATCCGCTCCGCCAAGGAACAGCTCCGCAAGGACGTGATCCAGGTGCTCAACCGCATGGGCGAAAAGCAGCGCGCGGCCAAGACGGCGGTGATCGAGGCCAAGCTCCTGGATCTCGCGAATTTCCAGGAAGCCCGGGTCGTTCTGCTCTACGCGGAGGGGGAGCACGAAGTCCGCACCCTGCCGCTGCTGCGCAAGACGCTCGCGCTGGGAAAGATCCTGGCCCTGCCGGCCTTCGACCCCGAACGCAAGAAGACCTCGTTCTTCAAGGTCGACCAACCGGAGAAGGACCTCCAGCCCGGCCCCCGCGGCGCGCTTGAGCCGCGGCCCGAGCGTTGCAAACCGGTGATGCCCCAGAAGGTGGACATCGCCATCATCCCCGGTCTCGCCTTCGACGAAAAGGGCGGCCGCCTCGGCTCGGGCTGGGGGGGCTACGACCGGCTGATCCCGGAGCTGCCGATCACGACGCGCAAGGTGGCGCTCGCCTTCGAGGAGCAGATCGTCTCCCAGGTGCCGATGGAGCACCACGACAAGCCCGTGGACATCATCATCACCGACAAGCGGGTGATCTACAAGATCTGAGCCGGGGCGCTGCGTGGTGAGGGGCCCGCCGGGGCGCTTGACCCTCTAAGGGCCCGCTGGTAGAGGGGATGGCGTGGAGCCGGAGGCCCCCAAATACGCCCGCCTGCGGGAGGAAATGGTCCGCCGCCAGATCGAGGCCCGGGGCGTGACCGATCCGGCGGTCCTCGAGGCGATGCGCCGGGTCCCGCGGCACCTCTTCGTGAGCGAAGCCCTCCGCGATCAGGCCTACGGCGATTACCCCCTGCCGATCGGCGAGCAGCAGACCATCTCCCAGCCCTACATCGTGGCCGAAATGACCCAGGCCTTGGCCCTGGACAAGGACTCCCGGGTGCTCGAGATCGGAACCGGCTCCGGCTACCAGGCGGCGATCCTGGCGCAGATCGCCTACCGGGTTTTCACGATCGAGCGGATCCGCTCCCTCTACCTCCGCGCCCGGCGCCTCTTCGACGAGCTCAAGCTCTTCAACATCGTCACCCGCTACGGCGACGGCTCCAAGGGCTGGGAGGAGGAAAGCCCCTTCGACGCCATTCTCCTCACGGCGGGCGCCCCGCGCGTGCCGGAGGTCCTCCTGAAGCAGCTCAAGCCGGGAGGCTGCCTGGTCGCCCCGGTGGGCAACGAGCACACCCAGGAACTCGTGCGCATCGTCCGTGAAAAAACCGGCTTCCGGGAGACCCGTCTCGGGGGCTGCCGCTTCGTGAAGCTGGTGGGCGAACACGGCTGGAAGGAACCCTGAGCCGAGGGCCGGGGCCGCGCGGGCCCCCCTGCCGCTCAGGCCGCCTCGGGGCGCCGCAACTTCAGGCTCTCCTTGAGAAACGCCGTGAACTCGAGCGCCAGGGGTGCCGGGGTCCGCTGCCGGTGGCGGACGAGATGAAAATGCCGCGTCAGCGCGAGCCCCTCCACGCGCAGCGCCGCCAGGCGGCCGGCGGCGAGGTCCTCCCGGACGGCGAGCGTCGAGAGGATCGAGACGCCGATCCCTTCGCGGATGCCCTGGCGAACGGCTTCCGTGCTCCCCATCTCCGCGACCACGCGGAGATCTCCCACCCCGAACCCCGCGCGGCGAAGCGCCTCCTCGATCGCCTGCCGGGTCCCGGAGCCCGCTTCCCGCAGGATGAACGGCTCGTTGCGGAGCAGCGCGAAGGGCACCCCCCGCCGTGACGCCCAGGGGTGGTCGCCGGGAACGACCAGCCGCAGGGTGTCGGTGACCAGCACCTCGTGCACGAGCTGCCGCTCCCGCGGCGCGGCGCCCACGACCCCCAGCTCGAGGGCGCCCTCGAGCACCCGCCGCAGGATCTCCCCGGTGTCGGCGACCACGAGGGCGAGCGTGACGCCGGGGTGGCGCTTCTGGAAACGGCCGACGATCGGCGGCAGGAGGTAGCCGCCCGGGATGGTGCTGCCGCCCACGGTGAGCCGCCCCAGGGTCTTGCCCTGGTAGCGGGCCATGACGGCTTCGATTTCGTCGCGCAGCGCCAGAAGCCGCAGCGCGTGGCGGTAGAGCAGCTCGCCGGCCTGGGTGGGGACGGCCTGCCGGCTGAGGCGGTCGATCAGGGCGCAGCCGAAGTGGTCCTCGAGATCCTTGATGTGGCTGCTGACGGTGGGCTGGGAGAGGCGGACCCCCTCCGCCGCCTTGGAAAAACTGCGGGTCTCGACCACACGGCAGAAGATCTGGAGCTGCCAGAGGTCCATTCCCCTAACCGCCGGCCCGCTCCCGGCGGGCCTCGGCCAGGAGGGGGAACTTGCGTTCCAGCCGCTCAAGGACGATGGGCGGGACCATGCCTTCGATGTCGCCGCCGAATTGCGCGGCCTCCTTGATGATCGAGGAGCTCGTGTAGATCCAGCGCATCCCGGTCATCAGGAAGACGGTCTGAATGTCGCGGTTGAGCCGCCGGTTCATGAGGGCGAGCTGGAACTCGTACTCGAAGTCCGACAGGGCCCGCAGCCCCCGCAGGATCGCCTGGGCGCCGCGGCGCGCGGCGTACTCCACGAGCAGGCCGTCGAAGGTGTCGACCTCGACCCGCGCGAAATCGGTCAGGCTCGCCCGGAGCATCTCCAGGCGCTCCTCCAGGGGGAAGAGGAACTGCTTGCGCGGGTTCTTGAGGATGGTGACGACGATGCGGTCGAAGAGCCGGAGCCCGCGCTCGACGACGTCGAGATGCCCGTAGGTCACGGGGTCGAAGGACCCGGGATAGATGGCGATGCGTTCCACGCGCGGGGCCCCCTGGGTTCTAGGGATGGCGGACATGGCGGCCAGCGCGCACCGGCCCACGCCTCATAGCATGGATGAATAAAACGAAACAAGGGTATCGCCGTAGCGGCGGAGGTCGCTCCGGCGGAAGGGGCCCGCGGATTCGGGCACCTCCTCGTCCGCGGCGTGCTCGACCACGAGAAGGCCCGCCGGGTCCATGCAGCCGGCGGCCGCCAGGGCCTGCAGCGCCGGCGGCACGAGGCCGGCACGGTAGGGCGGGTCGAGGAAGGCGATGCGGAAGCGGAAGCCGCGGGCGAGAAAGCCCAGGCCGCGGGCGGCGTCGCGGAAGAAGGCGCGGCTGCGGCGGCCGAGATCGAGGGCTTGCAGGTTGCCCCGCAGCACGGCGAAGGCCCGGCGGTCGTTTTCCACGAAGACGGCCCCCACCGCCCCCCGGCTGAGGGCTTCGATGCCGAAGGCGCCGCTGCCGGCGAAGAGGTCGAGGACCCAGGCGCCGCGCGGAAGATCGCCCAGGATGTCGAAGACCGCCTCCCGCGTGCGGTCCGCGGTCGGCCGCGTGCTGCGGCCCGGAGGCGTACGCAGCCGGCGGCCGCGGAGTTCCCCGGCGATGATCCTCACCATCGGAAGGTGTCGAGCGCCGCGAGCACGCGGTCGATGTCCGCGGGGGTGTGGTCGGCGTTGACCTGGAAGCGGACGGTCTCCTCGCCGCGGGGGACCACGGGATAGGCGAGGCCGGTCGCGAGGATCTCCCGGCCGTGCAGGTGCTCGACGAGGCGGCGCGTGCGCCCCGTGTCCCCCGTCAGCAGGGGCACGATGGGGTGGGTCCCGGGGAGGGTGCGTCCCCCGAGGGCGGAGACCCCGCGGCGCAGACGGCCGGCGAGCTCCTGCAGGCGGGCGAGGCGCGCCCTGCCCTCCGGGCCGTCGCAGATCCGGAGCGCCTCCCGCGCCGCGGCGCAGTCGCCCACCCCCGGGGGGTTGCTGTAAATCGTCGTGTCGGCCCTCTGGCGGAGCGCTTCGATGACGGCGGCGCTCGCGGCGACGAAGCCGCCGTTTGCCCCGAAGGCCTTGCCGAAGGTGCCGACCACGATGTCGGCGGTTTCCCCGCACACCTCGGCCGCTCCCCGGCCGGTCGCCCCGAAGGCGCCGATGCCGTGCGAGTCGTCCATCACCGTGACGAGCCCGCCGGGGTAGCGCTCGCGGTGGGGGGCGAGCACCCGCACGATCTCGGCGAGCGGGGCGTGGTCCCCGCGCATGCTGAAGACCCCGTCGAAGACGACGATCACGCGCTCGATGCCCTCCGGCACCGCGGCGAGCCTTCGCCCGAGGTCGTCGATGTCGTTGTGGGCGTAGACGGCCCGGCGCTCGGGGGGGACCCCCGCGATGCGCTGGGCGCGGATGATGCTGTTGTGGTTGAGCGCGTCCCCGATCCAGAAGGTGCGGGGGTGGGTGATCGCCAGCGCGAGCCCCAGGTTCGCCGCATAGGCCGAGCTGAAGATTCGCGCCGCCTCCTTGCCCAGGAAGCGGGCGACCGCCGCCTCGAGGGCCACGTGGGGGGCGAAGGTGCCGTCGATGAAGCGCACCGCTCCCGGCCCGACCCCCAGCTCCCGGCTCGCCTGTTCCGCGGCGCGCAGGGTCGCGGGGTGGTGGGAAAGCGAGAGGTAGTCGTTCGCGTTCATGCGCAGGAAAAGGCGCTCCGAGCCCTGCAGGCGGTACCGCGGCCCGCGGTCGCCCTCCGGGGGCAGGTACCCCGTGATCACCCGCTCGGGCGGCTTGGCCCGCCCTTCCGCGGCGAGCGCGGCCGTCTCCGCTTCCAGCGCACGATCGAGGGCCTGAAGGGACATGGCGCCTCCTTTGCGCCCGCGGCGCGCCCCGCGGGCCTCATTCCCACTCCAGGATGACCTTGCCCGCCCGTCCCGAACGCAGGACGTCGAAGCCCCGCTCGAAGTCCGTGAAGGGGAAGCGGTGGGTGATCACCGGCGTGATGTCCAGACCGCTCTGGATCATGACGGTCATCTTGTACCAGGTTTCATACATCTCGCGGCCGTAGATGCCCTTCAGGGTAAGGCTGTTGAAGATGACCGTGCCCCAGTCGATCGGCACCTCGCCGGGCAGGAGGCCGAGGAGAGCGATCTTGCCGCCGTGGCACATCTGGGCGAGCATGTCGCGGAAGGCGGCGGGGTGGCCGGACATCTCGAGGCCGACATCGAAGCCCTCCTTCATGCCGAGGCGGCGCTGGGCGTCGGCGAGGGAGTCGCGGCCGGGATCGAGCACGAGGGTGGCCCCCATCCGTCGGGCGATCTCGCGGCGGTAGGGGTTGGGGTCGGTGACGACCACGTGGCGGGCGCCGGCGTGCCGCACGATCGCCGTCGCCATGCAGCCGATCGGCCCCGCCCCGGTGATGAGGACGTCCTCGCCCAGGACGTCGAAGGAGAGGGCGGTGTGGGTGGCGTTGCCGAGCGGGTCGAAGCAGGCGAGCACGTCGGTGTCGATGGAGGGGTCGCAGTACCAGACGTTGGTGACCGGGAGGCAGAGGTATTCGGCGAAGGCCCCCGGGTGGGTGACGCCGATGCCGCGGGTGTGCGGGCAGAGATGGCGGCGGCCGGCGAGGCAGTTGCGGCAGCGCCCGCAGACGAGGTGGCCTTCCCCGGAGACGAGGTCGCCTTCCCGGAAGTCGTGCACGTTGGCGCCGACGGCGGCCACCCGGCCCACGAACTCGTGCCCGATGACCAGCGGCACGGGGATCGTGCGCCGCGCCCAGTCGTTCCACTCGTAGATGTGGAGGTCGGTGCCGCAGATGGAGGTCTTGTGGACGCGGATCAGGACGTCGTTGATGCCGACCTCGGGCACGGGGACCTCCATCCGGCGGAGCCCCGGGGCGGCTTCCGATTTGACGAGGGCCTGCATCGTGGGCATCGGCGGCTCCTCTCCCCGCACGGCCCGGCGAAGGTGACTTCCGGCGGCCGTCGGTGTATCCTGGAGCCTACCCGGAGCCGGGGCCCTTTGCAAGGACCGCCGCCATGCCGCGGGAGAATCTGTACCGCACGCTGATCGAGGAGCTCGCCGACGGGGTCTATTTCGTGGATCGCCGCCGGCGGATCACCTTCTGGAACCGCGGCGCCGAGCGCATCACGGGCTATAGCGCCGCCGAGGTGATCGGCACGCGCTGCGCCGACAACCTGCTCGTGCACGTGGATGCCCGGGGTCGGCCGCTGTGCACCGGCGACTGCCCGCTTCAGGAGAGCCTCTCCCGGGGGGTTCCGCGCGAGGCCGAGGTCTTCCTGAGGCACAAGGACGGCCACCGCGTGCCCGTCTGGGTGCGCACCGCGCCCTTGCCGGGTCGCGCACGCACCGCCCGCGGGGCGGTCGAGATCTTCAGCGACCTCAGCTCCCGCGCGGCCCTCTCCCTCCAGGTCGAGGAGTTCCGCAAGCTCGCCCTGCTCGACCCCTTGACCGGGCTCCCCAACCGGCGGCACCTGGAGGCCCAGCTTCACGCCCGGCTCGAGGAGATGCGGCGCAGCGGCGCAGGGTTCGGCTTTCTGATCGGCGACATCGACCACTTCAAGCGGGTCAACGATCGCTTCGGTCATGCGGCCGGTGACGGGGCGCTTCTCGTCGTCGCCCGCACCATCGCGCACGCCGTGCGCCCCTTCGACGTGGTCGGCCGCTGGGGCGGGGAGGAATTCGCCGGGATCTTCCCCCACACCGACTTGGCGGCGCTCGCCGGGATCGCCGAGCGGCTCAGGGCCCTGGTCGCCCGCTCGCGTCTTCCGGGGACGGCCGGCGAGGCCGAACTCACGATTTCCCTGGGGGGGACGACCGCCTCCACGGCGGACACGCCGACCTCGCTGTTCGACCGTGCCGACCGCTTCCTCTATGAAAGCAAGCGGGCGGGTCGGAACCGGGTGACCCTCGGCCCGCCCGCCTGAGGCGGCGACCGGCGCGGTCCTCAGGACCCGGACCGCCCGGCCGCTTGCCCGCCGGAAGCCCTCCCCCGCGGCCCGGGCCCGAGCTTTTGGCGCAGCGTCTTGCGGTCGATGCCCAGCACCTTCGCCGCACGGGTCTTGTTCCCGCCGCAGCGCTCCAGGACCCGCCGCACGTATTCGCGCTCGACCTCGGCGAGGGGCCGGTCGGGGCCTCGCCCGTCGCCGAACACCTCGGGGCGCATCTCCGCCGGCAGATCCGCGGCGTCGATGGTCTCGCCCTCGACCATCGCCAGCAAGCGCTGCACCAGATTTTCGAGTTCCCGCACGTTGCCGGGCCAGGGGTAACGCAGCAGGGCCTCCAGGGCACGGTCGGTGTAGCCGGGGATGGAGCGCCCCATGTCGGCGGCGTACTTGGCGGTGAAATGGCGCGCGAGCAGCAGCACGTCCTCGCCGCGCGCCCGCAGCGGCGGCAGCTCGATGCCGATGACATGGAGGCGGTAATAGAGGTCTTCCCGGAATCTCCCGGCCCGGATGAGGCTTTCCAGGTTCTTGTTCGTCCCGGCGATGATCCGCACGTCGACCTGGAGCGGCCGGGCGGACCCGACCAGCGTGATCTCCTTTTCCTGGAGCACCCGGAGCAGCTTGACCTGCATGGCGAGGCTCGTCTCGGCCACTTCATCGAGGAAGATCGTGCCGCGGTTGCCGGTCTGGAAAAAGCCGGCGCGGGTGACGGTGGCGCCGGTGAACGCCCCCCGGACATGGCCGAAGAGCTCGCTTTCCAGGAGCGCCTCGGGGATGCCGCCGCAGTTGACGGGAACGAAAGGGTGGGGGGCGCGGGGGCTGCGATAGTGGATCGCCCGCGCGACGAGTTCCTTGCCGGTTCCGCTCTCCCCCGTGATCAGCACGGTGGCGTTGACGGCGGCGGCCTTCTCGATCGCGTAGAAGACCGGCTGCATGGCCGCCGAGGTTCCCAGGATGCCGGCCGCCGGGTGGGGCGGCGCGGGTGCAACCGTCCGCAGGCGGCGCGCATCGAGCGCCCGGGCCACGGAACGGAGCAACTCGCCGCGGGTATAGGGTTTGGCGAGGTAATCGTCGGCCCCCAGCCGTACCGCCTCCACGGCGCCCCCGATGGAGGGATAGCCCGTGACCATGAGGATCGCGGTTTCCCGGAAGCGGGAGCGGATATGCCGGACGAGCTCCAGCCCGCTTTTCCCCGGCATTTTCATGTCCGTGATCACCAAATCGACGGGCTCTTCCGCGATCCGCCGTGCGGCCTCCTCCGCGGTGGCGGCCGTGAGCACGCGGTAGCCGGCCGGGGCCAGGTGCCGGCGGATCAGCTCCAGGGCGTCGGGCGAATCGTCGACGGCCAGGATCACGGCGGCCGGTGCGGCGGGATTCGGCGGCATGCAACCCTCGCCTCAGGCGCTGCCGGGCGACGCCGGCAGCGAGACCTGGAACTCGGCGCCGCCCGCCCGGCGGACCACGCGGATTTCTCCGCGGTGGGCGCTGACGATGCCGTGGACGACCGCAAGGCCGAGTCCCGTTCCCTGGCCGACGGGCTTGGTGGTGAAAAAAGGAAGAAAGATCTTGTCCCGGATCTCCTCCGGAATCCCGGGGCCCGTGTCCCTGACCGTGAGCCGGACCATGCCGCGCAGATAGCGGGTCGCCAGCCTGAGGCGGCCGCCGGCGGGCATGGCCTGGATGGCGTTGAGGCAGAGATTGATCAGGATCTGGCGGATCTGGGCCTCGTCCGCGGGGATGGGAGGAAGCGCGGGATCCAGGCGCACGTCGATGGCGACGGGGGAGGTCCGTGCGCGGTGCTTCAGGAAATCGACGACCTCGCGGACGAGCCCGTTCACGTCCACCCGGCCGGGACGCGGGGAAACCTGGCGGGAGAACAGCAGAAGCTTGCGCACGATTTCGCGGGCATGGAGGGCCGCGTTCCGGATCCGCCGCAGGTCGCCGGCCGCTTCCCCCTCCAGGCGGGCCGACCCCTCCAGGAGTTCGGCGAACCCCAGGATGCCGGTCAGCGGTTCGTTCAGCTCATGGGCCACCCCCGCCGCCAGGGTTCCGACGGTCGCCAGCCGCTCGGCGTGGAACAGCTGTTCCTTCAGCTGCGCCTGTTCCCGCTCGGCCCGGCGGCGCTCGAGAAAAAGGCCGATCTCCCGGGCCACCGATTCGATCAGCCGCCGTTCCTCAAGGAGGAAGGGCCCTTCGTCGATTTCGGGCCGGGCCTCGCGGTAGGCGACTTCCACGCGGCCGCACGCCGCACCCCCGACCGGGATGGGCGCGCCCTGGATCCAGGGTCCTTCCGGGAACGACCCGGTCCGGAAAACGCGCTCCCCCAGGACGATGCGGGCGGAGGCGATCTCCGGGTACTGGTAGGCTTCCGGCAGGAGGGCGACGGTGTGCTGCAGGAAGCCTTCCTCGTCCCCCGCGTGCTCCACCGCCAGGCCGGCGATGCGGTACATGCAGCTGAGCTCCTTGATGCGCTCCCGCAGCTCGAAGCGGGACAGGTTGTGGACGAGCGCCATGCCGAGCAGCCGAGCCAGGCGCTCGAGTCGTGCCGGGGAAAGGAGCCGTTCCGAGGGGCTGCCGGAAAAGGAAAGGACGGCGATGCCCGCGGGGGCGTCGCCGGCCGTGAGCACCAGGGCGGTCGCGCTCCCCGGCCGGGCGGGCGCGGAGACGACCCGCGGAAGCGGCCCCTTGGGCGAGGCCAGCTCCCCTGCGAGCGCCCGGCGGACTCGCGGGGAGAGGGTTTCCAGCCGCTCCAGGCAGCCGCTTAGGGGGCCGTCGTTTCGGTCCCGCCAGCAGGAGACTGCCGTCTCCCGGGCCTTGGCGTGGAATCGCCTCCTCCGCTCGTCCCATAGAATCTCAACGGCCCGGCAGCCCAGGAAATCCCGAAGGCGGACGGCGATCTCCCGCAGGGCGGCGATCGTCAGCCGGCCCTCGGCGGCGAGGGCGAAAAGGCCGTCGAAGAATTCTTCGACTTCCCGCCTTGCCGGAGGGCCAACGCCCCCGCGGGGTGCCGGGGCGGAAGCGCGCGGGGTGCGGGGCATCGTCGCCGGAACTGCGGGAGGGGCCCGACCCGCTCGGATCAGACCCGGCCGCGGAGCCGGGCCGCCTGGGCGACGCGGTCGACGGCGATCATGTAGGCCGCATCGCGGCTGAACACCCGCCGCTGTTCGGCGAGATCCGCCATGGCGTGGAAGGCGCGCGTCATGAACCCGTCCAGCCGCTGCAGGACTTCCTCTCGTTCCCAGTAGAAGTTCATGTTCGCCTGCACCTGCTCGAAGTACGAGCAGGTCACGCCGCCGGCGTTGCAGAGGAAATCGGGGATCACCGCAATCCCGCGCGCCTGAAGGACACGGTCGGCGTCGGGGGTGGTGGGGCCGTTGGCCCCCTCGGCGATCAGGAAGACGCGGTCGCTGATTTCGCCCACGTTGCCGGCGTGGATCTGGTGCTCGAGGGCGCAGGGAACGAGGAGGTCGACCGGCTGGCGGATCCACGCCTCGCCCGGGAGCACCTCGTAGCCCGCCTCCCGGGCCCGGTCGCGGTCGATGGCGCCGTAGGGGTCGGTGATGGAGGCGAGAAACTCCGGGTCGACGCCGTCCGCCTTGCGGTAGGCATAGGCGGTGTTTTCGCGGCCGTCCCAGCAGCTCACGCAGAGCACCGTGCCGCCGTTCCGAGTGAACCAGCGGGCGGCGTACTGGGCGACGTTGCCGAAGCCCTGAAAGGAGGCGGTCAGGCCGTTCACGCCCCGCCCCCGGCGCTTGAGCGCCTCGCGCACGCAGTACATCACCCCGTAGCCCGTCGCCTCGCGCCGCCCGAGAGAGCCGCCCATGCCGATCGGCTTGCCGGTGATGAACCCCGGGTAGTGGCCTCCGGCGAGCGTTTCGTATTCGTCGAGCATCCAGAGCATGTGCTGGGCGTTGGTCATCACGTCGGGGGCGGGGACGTCGAGCTGCGGCCCGACGTTCTTGAACACCTGCCGCACCCAGCCGCGGCAGAGCTGTTCCTGCTCGCGCGGGGACAGGCGCCGGGGGTCGCAGACGACGCCCCCCTTGCCGCCCCCCAGGGGGATGTCGACCAGGGCGCATTTCCAGGTCATCCAGGTCGCCAGGGCGCGCACCGTGTCGGCGGTCTCCTGGGGGTGGAAGCGGATGCCGCCCTTGGCCGGCCCGCGCAGGTCGTTGTGCTGGATGCGGAAGCCCCGGAACACCCGCATCGTGCCGTCGTCCATGCGCACCGGGATGGTGAAGTGAAATTCGCGCATCGGCCAGCGCAACAGCTCGCGCACGCCGGGCTCCAGGCCCAGCATCTCGGCCACGCGGTCGAACTGGGCCTGGGCCGTTTCGAAGGGGTTCAAGGTCTCGCTCATCGGCCGGGGTTCTCCTGCATGCGGGGATCGTTTCCCCCAAGTCTATCCGCTTGCGGGGAAAAAGGCAAAACCGGCGCGGAGCCTCCCCGCGCGGGGTGCGGCCGAATCAGCGGTATTCCTCGCAGCTCCAGACCCCGCCGGCGGGCTTCGGCAGTCGGCAGTCGCTCCGGTGGTCGCAGTTCGCGCACAGGCCGGCCGCTTCCGCCTCGCCCTCGCCCCCGGCGGCCGCCGGCGCGGGAGCGGTGCGCAGCAGCCGCAGCCGGGGTGTCTCCGGGGCCCCGCAGGCATGAAGTTCACACACGACAATCGGGACCCGCGTTTGCGCCAGAAACGCGCAGCCGTCCTGGTGCCGGCAGTTGGCGCACAGGCTCGCCCGGAGGAGGGCCTCGAAGGCTTCCTGTTCCACGGCCGCGGTCGGGGGGAAGGGGTGCGCGTGGCGGAGGGTTTCGGGGTGCATGCGCGGTCTCCTTTCGCATGGGATAGGGTTTCCAAAGTGCCGCGCGCGCGTCCGGGCCGGCGGTCGGGGGCCTGAGCCTCCCGCCGCCTGCCAAGTCCCGGGCGCCCGGCAGGGCGTGAACTGCGCAACCGGGGTAATCAAGAGCCGTGCCAGGACCTCTGGCAGGGGCCGTCGTCTTCCGAACCGTTGGAAATGGCACGCGATCCATCTGCGCGGAAGGCGCCTTTGCGGGGGCTGCGGGTCTTCGCCGGGGCGGGGCGGGATTCCCCGGTGAGGAAAAAGTCATCACCGCCCCCCGGCGCCGGGAAAGCGGTCTTGGGCCCGGCCCTGCGGCCGTCTCCGCCGCCTCCTTCCGGGACGCGGTCTTGCCAGGGCCGGATGCGGCAATCTATAAGTCGAAACAGGGCGGGAGGTGCGCCCCCTGCCCCCGGCGAGGAAAGGACCCCCGTGGACATCGACAGCCTGCAGCACCGCTTCGACACCTTCCGTTCGCTCATGACCCGCAGGATCCGGGAGATCCTTCTCGTCTCGAGCGTCTACGACGCCTACATCATCGAGGAGGACGGCACCCTCGAAGAGCGCATCTGGCAGCAGTACGCCGACCGCGGGCTTTCCACGGTGCCCCTGATCCGCAAGGTCGCAAGCATCGAGCGCGCCCTCGAGGTCATCGCCAATGCCGCGGTCGATCTCGTGCTCGCCGTGGTTCACGAGGAGGCGGACCTCGCGCTCGACCTCGCCCCCCGCGTGAAGGCCCTGCGGCCGGAGCTGCCGGTCGTGCTGCTCGTCACCGATCCCGGCGTGCTTGCGCGGCTGGGGGAGCGGGAGGCGCTCCCGGGCGTCGACCGGCTCTTTCTCTGGCAGAACGACCCCACGCTGCTCGTGGCCATCGTCAAGTCCCTCGAGGACCGGATGAACGCCGACCACGACACCCAGGCCGGCGGCGTGCGCGTGGTCCTGCTCGTGGAGGATTCCGTCGCCCACGTGTCCACCTTCCTGCCGGTGATCTACACGGCGATCATGGACCTCACGCGGCGCCTGATCGACGAGGGCCTCAACCATTTCCACCGCCAACTGCGCATGCGCTCGCGGGCCAAGGTGCTGCTGGCCTCGAGCTACGAGGAAGCGGTGGAGGTCTACCGCCGGTTCCGGCCCTACATGCTGGGGGTGATCACCGACGTGCGCTTCCGCCGGGAGGGCCGGCCGGACGCCGAGGCGGGCTTCGCGCTGGTGCGCCTGCTGCGCCGCGACATGCCCGATCTGCCGATCTGCATCCAGTCGGCCGAGCCGGAAACGAACCGCGCCCGGGCCGAGGCGCTTCAGGCCTATTTCATCGACAAGAACTCCACGCGCCTCATGGAGGACCTGCAGCGGTTCCTGCGGGAGGCCCTGGGGTTCGGGGATTTCATCTTCCGCCTGCCCGACGGCCGCGAGATCGCCCGGGCGGGGAACCCCCGCGAGCTCCTCGACCGGCTGCGCGAGGTGCCGGCCGCCTCGCTCCTCTACCACGCCGCACGGCAGCACTTTTCCCACTGGATGATGGCCCGCACCGAAATCCGGATCGCCGAGCAGCTCTACCCCAAGCGCGTGGAGGACTTCCGGGACGCCGAGGAGCTGCGGTCCTTTCTGATCCGGGTCATCGAAACCGTCCTCTACGAGAAGCAAAGCGACATCATCACGCGCTTCCTTGCCGGCCGCAACCCGAAGGAGCTGCAGTTCATGCGCCTGGGGGAGGGCTCGCTCGGCGGCAAGGCGCGGGGCATCGGGTTTCTGCGCTACCTGCTCTCGCGCCTGGAGTTCCGCGCGCAGTTCCCGGCGATGGCGATCCAGATCCCGCCGACGCTCGTGGTCTGCGCCAACGAGTTCGTGCATTTCATGGAGGACAACCGCCTCTGGGAGCCCGCGCTCGAGGGCGGACTCGAGCCCGCGGAACTCCGGCGCCGCTTCCTCGCGGGAAGGCTCCGGCCGCAGCTCGTGGAGGACCTCCGGGCCTGGCTGCGGGCCGTGGGCGAGCCGCTCGCCGTGCGCTCTTCCTCGATCCTCGAGGACTCCCACAACCTGCCGCTCGCGGGGATCTACGCGACCTACATGCTGCCAAACAGCGAGGAGACGATCGCGGAGCGCCTCGCCTCACTCCTCGCCGCCCTCAAGCTCGTCTGGGCTTCCACCTTCGGCGAAAATCCCCGGGCCTACTTTCGGCAGACCGGCTACCGGCTGGAGGACGAGCGCATGTCCGTCGTCGTGCAGACGCTGGGCGGGAGCCGCCGCGGGCCGTGGTTCTACCCCACCTTCTCGGGGGTGGCGCAGAGCCGGAACTTCTATCCCCTCTCGTACATGAAACCGGAGGACGGGGTCGCGCAGGTCGCCCTCGGGCTGGGCAAGACCGTCGTCGAAGGGGGGGCGATCGTGCGGTTCTGCCCCCGCTACCCCCTCCTGCTGCCGCAGTTCGCCGACATGCGCGACTGGCTCTATTTCACCCAGAAGCATTTCTACGCCCTGGACATGGCGCCGGTCCCGGAGCCGCGGAACCCGGCCGCGATGGAGCGCCTGCGCCTGCTGCCGCTTGCGGCCGCCGAGGCCGACGGCGTCCTGCAGAAGGTGGCCTCGGTCTACCAGTCCGACAGCGGGCTGCTCGTGGACAGCTTTTTTTACGAGGGGCCGCGGGTCGTGACCTTCCAGAAGGTGCTGCGCGACGCCCGGCTGCGCTTCGGCGAGCTTCTCGCCGCGCTGCTGACCGCCTGCGAGCGTTCCATGCGCATCCCGGTCGAGATCGAGTTTGCCTGCGAATTGCCCGAGGAGGGGCGCCCCGTCTTCTACCCGCTCCAGCTGCGGCCGATGGCCTCGCGCCACCGCTGGGAACGGGTGGCGATCCCCGAGGAACTCAAGGAGCGCGCCTTCTGCTACTCGCACCTCGCCCATGGAAACGGCTGGGTGCAGGGGGTCTGCGACCTCCTGTGCGTCAAGCCCGAGGCCTTCGATGTCTCCCGGACCCGGGAGATCGCCGGCGAGATCGGCGAGGTGAACCGCCGCCTGGTGGAGGAGCGGCGCCCTTACGCCCTCGTCGGGTTCGGCCGCTGGGGGTCGACCGACCCGTCGATGGGGATCGGGGTCAGCTGGGCGCAGATTTCGGGGGTGCGGGTGCTGGTCGAGGTGGGGCTCAAGGGCTTCAACGTCGAGCCCGCCCAGGGGACCCATTTTTTCCAGAACGTCACCTCCCTCCACATCGGCTGCCTCACCGTCCCCTACGGGTCGCAGGCCTTCATCCGCTGGGAGCGGCTGCGAAGCGCCGCCGCGACCGAGGCGGAAACGGAGACGCTTCTCCATCTCCGTTGGGAGCGGCCCCTTCGCATCGGCATCGACGGCTTGCGGGGGGAGGGGGTCATGCTGCTCCCGGGGGAGGAAGGGGAGGGAGGCCCGTGATGCCCCTTGAGCCGCCGTCGCCCGCCGCGGGGCCCGGGGACGCCGGGGGAGGAGAGGAGCCCCTGCGGCGGCTGACCGTGACCCTGCTTGTCGACAACCGCGTCGAGGCCCGAGGCCTGCGCGCGGAACACGGGCTGGCTCTGCTGCTTGACGCCGAGGGCGCCCGCGGCGAGCGGACGGTCCTCTTCGACACCGGCCAAAGCGGCGCGGTCCTGCGGCACAACCTCGACGCCCTGCGGATCGACCCCGGGGGGATCGCGGACGTCGTCCTGAGCCACGGCCATTACGACCATGCCGGGGGGCTGAGAGCGCTCCTCTCCGGGGCGCCGCGGCCGCGGCGGGTCGTCTGCCATCCCCGGTTCTGGGGGCCGCGCTACCGCGCGCGGCCGCGGCTCAGCGAGATCGGGTCGGGCCTGGAGGCCGCCGAGGTGCGGGGGGCGGGCGTGGAGCTGATCGAAGCGGCGGGGCCGTTCGCCCTGACTCCGGGGCTGTGGACGACCGGCGGGATCGCGCCGCGGGAGCCCTGGGAAAGGCCCGCAGGGTTCCTGCGCGCGGGGGCGGGCGGCCGGGTCGGCGACGAGATCGACGACGACATCGGCCTGGTCGCCGACCTGGGGGACGCGGGGCTGGTGCTCGTCACGGGATGCTGCCACGGCGGGATCGCGGGCATGCTGGGGCTGGTGCGGCGGCGTTTCGGAAACCGCAGGATCGCCGGCATCGTGGGCGGGCTGCACCTGCGCGGGGCTTCCGACGAGCGCCTGGAGCGCACCATCGCGGCCCTCTCCCGCGAGGCGCCGGCCGCGCTCTTTCCGCTCCACTGCTCGGGGGCGGCCGAGGTCTGCCGGCTGCGCGCCGCACTGGGGGAAGCCGTCCGTTTCGCCGCCGCCGGCGACCGGCTGTGCTTCCCCGGCTGAGGCCCCCTCCGGCCGCGGCTTGCTTCGCGCGCCGAGCGGCGCTACGTTGTCCTCGGAACGCAAGGGCGGATCCCCGCACGACCCGGGGGATCCGCGGGGGAGGTGGGCCATGACGAAACGAGGGGCGGCGGCCGCGCGGGCTCTCGTGGTCCTGGGGGTTGCGGTCGTCTTGGCGGTTTCCGGCTGTGCGCTCGGCAACCGGGGCTCGCTGAGGGCCTCGCGGGAAGTCGGCCGCGCGTTTGAGACCCTCCACGTCTACCCCGGGTACCGCTACTGGTACTACTACCAGGAGAACAACCCGTACGCCGTGATCGGCCTCAAACCTCCTTGGCGGGTCGAGGACATCCACTGGACGGAGGTCGACCCGCAGTCCAAGACCTTCGAAAAGGTGGTCGGGCTGGTCGAGCGCTTTCCGGCGCCCGGCGGCTTTCCCTTCGGGGCCTACATCCTGGACCTTCAAGGAGAGACGATCGGCGTCTGGTACTCCAGCCTCTCTGCGGGGATCCGCGCCGACCCGGAGCGCCGGGTCGTCTTCATCCAGACGGCCATGCCCTGGCTGGATGAGGATCCGTGGGCCGGAAGCGGGATCGGGATCGGGATCGGCTCGGGGGGGGCCGGCGTGGGCGTGAGGATCGGTTACTGAGCCCGGCGCGCCAAGGAATTCCCGGATGCCCGAAGAGGGGACGTTCTCCAAGCTCGCCGCCGGCGAAACACCGCTTTACGGGCCGCCGAAATTCCTGCTCTGCGGCTTCGCCCGCGCCGCCGCGCGCCGCTTCGCGGCCGTCGCCTCCGGGGCCGGCCTCGCTGCGGTGCCGAAGGTCTGGGTCGAAACCGGACAGGCCGCGAGCACGCTCGCCGCGCTCCTCCATCTTCCCGACGGCACCGGGGCGGGCCGCCCCTCCCATCTGCCGCGCGCCGTGATCGTCTCCGGGATCCCGCAGGCGGGCCTGGCCCGTCTCCTGACCCTCTGGCGCAGGGCCGGGGGCGAGGGCGTCCTCTGGGCCGTTCTCACCCCCGTATCGGAAACCCGGACCGTGGAGCGGCTGCTCGCCGAACTGGAGCGCGAACACCGGGCGCTTCGCCCCCGCCGCCGCTGAGCGCGCCGTGCCCGGCGCCGAACCCCCCGGCCGTTCAATGAACGTCCGCCTCCCGGTTCCCCGGCGCGATGGGGCATTTCAGCACGGGAGGCCTCACCGTGTAGCGGCGCGGCGGCGGCGCGGTGAGGGATGAGGTTTCGGCGAAGGCGAGCCGCTTGACGGCCTCGAGGTACTCCCCGTAGCGGGCGAGGTAGAACGAGAGCGGCTTGGGGAAATTCTCCCCGAGGATTCCGTCCAGGAAAAGCTGGCTGATCTCGCGGCAGCGCTGCAGGGTGAACTGGGAGCTCGCGAAGATCAACCGTTCGTCCTCGGTCAGGGTCTGCAGGAAACGCTCGAGCGCATCGCGGCCGCGCGGCTGGACCATCCAGAAATACAAGAGGTCGAGGGCGTGGATCATGATGATCCGCTCGAGGTCGCGCGCCTCCCCCGCGGGGCGGCGCTCCGCCGCGGGGGTCTCCTGCAACACGGTGAAGACCTCGACATCGGGGTGGATCAGCTCGAGCTGCGCATAGGTTTCGAAGAGCTGGCCGAACTTGACGCGCAGGTCGCGCAGGCGGAGCAGGATGTTCCTGCGCCGGTCGGCGATGCCCTCGATGAAGCCGGCCACGGTATCCGAGCAGGCCTTGGAGATGATGGCCGCCCATTTCTGCAGCTCCGCGGCCGGGGAGGCGACACCGGCGGAGGCGAGCACGGCGCCGGCGGCGGCGTTGACGGCGAAGGCGAGCGGAATCGAGAGCACGCTCCGGAAGAAATTGCCGACCACCGCCTCGCGGGGAAGCCCCCGCAGGACGTTGTGGCTCGAGAGGTAGGCCCCGTTCACCAGGGCCATGACCGCGTAGAGCACGGCCGGTTGGTTGCCGGTGTTGATCCCGAGGCCGCGATCGAGAAGGAGCGTCTTGACGAGGAAATCCAGCAGCGGGACCGAAAACCCCGTGAAGAAAAGCGAGTCGGTCAGGCGGCTCCAGCTCACGTAGTCGCTCCAGTTGAGGAGCGGCGATCGCCGGAGCCCCCCGCCGCCGAGCACGGATTGCAGGATGTTCCTCAGCCCCGTGATCGCAAACCAGATCACCGCCCCGCCGTAGGCCAGGAGCCACCACGGCTGGGTGAAAAAGAAGGTGGCGAAGGCCGGCAGGAAGCCGCAGAGCACCTTGAGCGCGTTCTTGAGCCGGCTGTTCAGGCAGGACAGCGGGGGAAGCGCGGGGCGAGGTGCCGCCTCCCGGGCCTCCAGCCGCAGGCCGTTGTCGATCGAGCGGCGGAAGCCGCCGAGGGTCACGAGGTTTCCCGGTTCGGCAAGCCGGGTCTGCGTGGTCTCCACCTGCCAGCGCACGACCCGGTTCCGGCCGAAGGGGTTCCAGGACGGCTCCCCGGAGAAGCCGTTGAACTCCCGGGAGGCGGAGAGTGCGGCTTCGCGGGGGAGGTGGATCACCGTCTTGTAGACCGTCATCTGCACCGGCAGCAGCATGCGGGATTGCGCCGGGTCCTGCCGCCGGACCTCTCGGCGCGCCCGCGCCGGGAGGGTTTCCAGCACGGCGATGCCCATGCCCGGCAGGCGGGGCGAGCGGCCGGTCGAGTCGCTGCCGATGCGGGCCTTCAGGGCGCGGCCGGCGTAATACGACGTGAAGCTTTCGATGTCGTAGAGGATCACGCGGAGCTTCTCGGCCTGGGCGGCGCTGCGGGGGTCGTCCGCGGCGGAAAGCCCGGCGATGATCTCCCGGATCACCTGCTTGAGGTGGATGACGCTGCCCTCGTTCACCGCGAGCATCAGGCGGCCGATGTCCCCGATGTGCTCGGTCTTCCTCGCCGTGTAGTCCTTGAGGTTGAAGAGCTCGAGCCGCGTGATCATCCCCTGGCAGTCGTAGAGGAGTTCGAGGACGTCGGCCGCGGTGAGATGGGTCAGGTTGAGCGTGATGCGATAGCCGGAATGCAGGGCGGCGAGCCGCGCGAGGATCTCCCGGGGCCCGAGCCGCAGCAGCTCGGGGGTGTCCGGGTCCGTGGAAGGCTGCTCGGGGTAGCGGATTTCCGGGTTGCGCTCGGGTTCGAGGAAGCCGTCGACGAAGGCCTCCAGGTCCAACCGGTTCACCTCCGCCACCCAGCGCTCGATCTCGGCGCGGCGCTCGGCGGAGGCGGCGGGGAACTCCCGGCGCAGCTCCGCGACCCGGCGCTCGAGGGCGAGCACGAGCCGGTCCTCGATGAATTTGGACAGGTGCAGCTTCGATTTCTGACCGATGCCGACGAAGGCGAGGAACTCCGATTCCGCAATCGGGGCCAGCTCCACGCCCAGACGCTGCTCGATCGCCCGGCGGTGGACGGCGTTGAATTTTCCGAGCAGCTCCATCACCGAACGCTGCTGCCAGCGGGCGGCCCTGCGCCCGGCCTCCATCAGGTGCGAGACGGCGGGCTCCTCGAGGAAGCAGAGAAAGGCCTGGCTGTCGGCGAAACCCCGGGGGACCCAGATCAGCTGGACGTAGCGGTCGCGGAAGCGGGCGTAGTATTCGATCCCGATGCGGACATCGATCTCCAGGATGCGCGCCGCCTCGAAGAGCTCGGCGGCGAAGCGCGGCTCGAGGTAGTAGTAGTGGATCACGCGCAGCCGCCGGATGCCCTTGATCCAGGCGTCCATGATGAGGTGCGAGGAGGACTTCCGCCCCTTGGTGTTCACGTCGTGGACGTGGTCGTCGAAGGCGATCTGGTTCCAGGCCTCGGGCATCTCGAGCAGGTGGTAGCGCCGCAGCATGCGGCGGATGAAGCGGGGCTTGCCGGAGGCCGCCAAGCGGAAATCGTGGGCGAGCTCGAGCTGGCGCCGCTCGTCCCCCCGGGCGCGCACCAGGTGTTTCATGATCTCGAGGAGCACGCGGGCCGTGTTCTTGGGGAGAGGGCCCTCGGCGGCGTCGATCACTTCCATGCGCAGCATGCGCAGCGCGCGCAGCCGGTCCTCCACGCCCCCGACCTCGAGGGAGCTCAGCAGGTAGGCCACGGCGTAGGCCGTGCGCAACCCCTTGCTCTCGGCCAGCTCCTTGATGCCGTTGGGATGGAAGTAGGGGAAATAGCGCTTGCGCGAGGCGCGGGTCGTGTCCAGGGACTCGTTGACGATCCGGATGAGATCGCGGTCCTTGCGGTCGAAATAGAGCGGCGGGATCTTGGCGGCGTGCTCCATGAGCGCGGGGTGCGCGGCGGCGGAGGCCGCGCCCGGAATCCTCCGCATCGGCCGGCATGCGGCCGGGCCATGCCGGCGTTTCAGACCATTCTACCACGGCCCCCCGGGCTTTCCAACCGCCGCGGCGCTCGGGCGGGTTGAGTTTCCAAATGGACTCTTCTATCATCCGCCGTCGAGGAGGCTTCATGAAGCTCAGCCGCGCCGAATTCGAGCGCATCGTCCAGCGGGCGATCCGCCGCATCCCGGAGGAAATCCGGCGGCACCTCGACAACGTCGTCATCACCGTCCAGGACCGTCCCGACCCCGCGCTCTTGGAGGAGCTGGGCTTCTCGCCCGAGGATCCGCCGCTCGGCGTCTACACGGGGGTTCCCTTGAACGAGCGCTCGGCGACCGAACCGCCGCTCTACCCGGACACGATCTACATCTTCAAAAGGCCGCTCGAGGAGATGTGCGCCAGCCGCGAGGAACTCGAGGAGGAAATCGAGATCACGGTGGTGCACGAGGTGGCCCATTTCCTGGGCATCGATGAGGAGCGCCTGATCGAGCTCGGCTACGAATGAGACCGCAAGGAAAGGAAGGAGACGATGGACGCGGGCCCGATGGAATCGGCGGCGTCCCCGGGCGGCGTGGCCGCCGCGGGGGGGTGGCGACCCCTGGTGCGCACGGTGTTGCTTTTGGCGCTCGTCGGCCTTTGCGGGGCAGGGCTTTTCGCCGCGCCCTTCACCGCCGCCCGCACCCCCGGCTTCTGGCTCACCCTGGTCGGGATGATCGGCGCCGGCTGCCTGGGCGTCTGCCTGGCGGGAGGGCGCGGGGCATCTTTTCGTGAGCTCTTCCTCGACCAGGCCCTGCAGTGGGCGGGGGCGGCGGCGGCGGTGTGGGCGATTCTCTGGCTGGCGGAGCGGCGGGGGCTTGCGCCCGAGGCTCAAGGCCCCATGCTCGTGTTGCTGATCGCCTATTCCGTCTATCTTTCCGGGATCCGCCATGCCGGCTCGCTCATCGCCGTGGCGCTGCTCATGGCCGCGACGGCTGCGGGGGCCGTGCTGCTGGAGCGCGTCGTCCTGCTCGCCGCTGGGCTTGCGGCCGTGCTGGCCCTGGCCGCCTTTTTCGCCCGCCCGTTCCTTGCCGGCCTGCGCCGTGCGGGCCGGCCGGAGCCGCCCCCCGGCGCGACGGGCGGCACGGCGTGAGCCCCGAAGCGGGACGGTTTTCCGGCCCGCGGGCCGAGGGGGCATTCGGAGGTGGGTCATGTGCACGTGCGGGATCGGACGCAGGGACTTTCTCAAAGGGCTCCTTTGGGGAGGAGCCGCCCTGGGGAGCGGGGTGCTCGAGTGGGTCCCCGCCGCGGCGGGGCCGGACCCTCTCCGCTTCAGCACCTGGCACCCCCCGCTCAGCCGCGAGACGGTCACCGTCTGGACCCCCATGCTCGAGGAGATTCGCCGGCGCAGCGGGGGAGCCCTCGACTACCGGCTCTACGCCGGGGGGGCCCTCGGCAAGGCCCCGGCCCACTTCGACATCGTCCGCGACGGCCTCTCCGACATGGGCTATTTCACGGCCACCTTCACCCCCGGACGCTTTCCGCTCACCGATGTGCTCTCGCTTGCGGCCTGGGTGGACGGCAAGGACCTTGCCGTGGACATCGGCCGGGCGGTCTACGAGCGCGTGCTGCGCGAGGAATTCCGCGAGGTGCACGTGATCGAGCTGAACGGCTGCATCCAGTCCTTTCTCTGGACCCGCCGGCCCGTCGGCCGCATGGAGGATCTGCGGGGGATGAAGATCCGCACCCCCGGCGGCCACCAGAGCCACTACATCCGCGCCCTCGGGGGCGAGCCGGTCTTCATGCCCCCCGGCGACGTCTACCTCGCCCTTGAGAGCGGGACGATCGACGGCATCGTGACCTGCCCGCCCGTCATCCTCGCCTTCAAGCTCCATGAGGTCCTCCGCCACGGCCTCGTCACGACCTTCGGCTGCGTCTCCGAGGGGGTGGTGGTGAACCGCCGCTTCTGGAGCCGCCTGGACGAAAGCCGGCGCAGGGTCATCGAAGAGGTCGCCGCCAACCCGTTCCGCACCACGGGGGGGCTCACGCGCAGCGAATACCCCCGGATGCTGGCCGAGATCGAGCGTGCCGGCGTGCGTACCGCCGAGCTTCCCCGGGCGGAGGCCGAGCGCTGGTTCGAGCGCTTCCAGGAAGTGACCCGCCGCTGGGCGGAGGAACTCGAAGGCAAGGGGCTCCCGGCCAGGCGGGCGGTCACGGTGATGGACGAGGAGTGCGGCCGGCGGGGCGTCCGGGTCGTGGCCTGCCCCCCGGAACTGCGCGCCCGATGAGGGCGGATCCGCCGGGGGATCCCACCGTCCGAGGAGAAGGGGTCGTGGAACCCGCGCAAGCCCCCCTCGAGCGCATCGTCCGCCGCCTGAGCGCCGCGGCCGGGGGGGCGGGGATGCTCTGCCTGCTGCCTCTCATGCTGCTCACCGGGGCCGACGTCGCCGGCCGTACGCTTTTCGGCAGGCCGCTTCCCGGGGTCTTCGAGATTTCGGAGTTTCTGCTCGCCGCCTGCGTGTTCCTGGGGGCCGCCCACACCCAGCAGGTGAAGGGGCATGTCGCCGTCGGCTTTTTGCTCCGCCGTCTCCCGCCGCGGGTGCGGGAAGGGGTGCATCTCCTCAACACGGCGGCGATGCTGGCCGTGACCGCGGTTCTCGTGCTGGAGGGGGTGCGGCAGGGGTTCGCCGAGGAGGCGGTCTCCGACCAGCTGCGCATCCCCGTGGGGCCGTTTCGCCTGCTCGTGGCCGCAGGCGGCCTGCTGCTGGCGGGCGTTCTTGGGCTCGAGGCCCTGGCGGCGGTGCGGCGCTTGCGCCGGAGGCGATGATGGAGCCCACCGCGCTCGGCGCCGCCGGCCTGCTCGCCTTGCCGGTGCTCCTTGCGTGCGGCATGCCGATCGCCTTTCTCCTCATGGGTCTCGGTCTCGCGGGGCTGTGGGCCCTCGCCGGCCCGGAGGCCGCGCTGCCGGTGCCGGCCCGCGTTCTCTACGAAACGGCCGCACATTACCCCTTCAGCCTCATCCCGCTCTTCGTGTTCATGGGGCATCTTGCCGGCGCGGGCGGGGTGACCCGCGATCTCTACACCAGCTTCGACATCTGGCTGCGGCGGCTGCCCGGGGGGCTCGCCCTCGCCACCCTCGGGGCCTGCGCCGGGTTTGCCGCCATCTGCGGCTCCTCGGTGGCCGCGGCCGCGGCGATGGGGTCGGTCGCCCTGCCGGAGATGAGGCGCTTCGGCTACTCGCCGCGGCTGGCCACGGGGGTGGTGGCCGCGGGCGGCACCCTGAGCTTCCTCATCCCTCCCAGCCTGGGGTTCGTGGTCTACGGGATGCTGACCGAGCAATCGATCGGCAAGCTCCTGGTTGCGGGCATTCTCCCCGGTGGGCTCCTCTGCGCGGCCTACGGCGCCGTGGTGGTCTGCTGGAGCCTTCTCTTCCCGGCGCATGCCCCCGCCCAACCGCACCCCTCCAGCGCCGGCGAGAAGCTGCGCGCCCTGAAGGGCGTCTGGCAGAGCGCCCTTCTCTTCGCGCTCGTCATGGGCGGGATCTACTCCGGCCGCATCAACCCCACCGAGGCCGGAGGCGTCGGCGCGCTCGCCTTGGTCACCCTGCTCGCCTGCCGGCGGCGCCTCACGCGCGAGGCGGTGACGGCGGCGCTCGCGGAGGCGAGCCGGGTGACGGTGATGGTGCTTTTCCTCGTGGCCGGGGCGACGGTCTTCAGCACCTTTCTCGCCCTGTCCACGATCCCCTCCCGGCTTGCGGCCGCGATCGCGGACCTGGGGCTTTCCGCCGGCGGGGTGCTGGTGGTGCTCACGGCGCTGTACCTTCTCCTGGGCTGCTTTTTGGATGCGGTCTCGATGCTGGTCCTCACCCTGCCGGTCGTCTTCCCGCTGATTGCAGGCCTGGGCGTCTCCCCGATCTGGTTCGGCGTCTTTTGCGTGCTCATGATGGAGGCCGGGCTGATCACCCCCCCTGTGGGCCTCAACGTCTACACGATCGCGGGCCTGGCGGCACCCGTCCCGGCCGGGGAGATCTTCAAGGGGACGCTTCCGTTTCTGGCGGCCGTTCTGCTGACGGCGGCCCTGCTCGCCGCCTTTCCGGGGCTCGCCCTCGTGCTGCCGGATCTCATGGGGCGCTGAGGGGCGGCGCCCGCGCCGGCTTGCGGGACGGCCGAAGCGGACCTATGTTATCCAAGTTTGCAATGACGACGGACAGGAGGTTCGACATGGCGTTTCTCCGCACCCTCATCGCCACGGCCACGGCGGCCGTGGTCCTCTTTTCTCCCGGGTTCCCCATCGCCCCGGAGGCTGCGGCCCGGGAAAGCGTCGCCACCGTGCTTCCCAACTTCGCCGAGCTCGCCAAGCAGGTGAAGCCCGGGGTCGTGAACATCCGCACCGTGAAGACCCTGAAGGAGGGGGGCCCGGTCTTCCGCCATTTCTTCGGCAACCCCTTCGGCGAGCGCGATCCGTTCCGCGACTTCTTCGGCGAGGGCGGGCCGGGGCGTGAATTCCGCCAGCAGAGCCTGGGCTCGGGCTTCATCCTGGACACCGAGGGCTACATCGTCACCAACAACCACGTGATCGAGGGGGCCGACCAGATCAAGGTGCGCCTTTCCGACGAGCGCGAGTTCGACGCGCGGATCGTCGGGCGCGACTCCAAGACGGATCTCGCCCTGATCAAGATCGACGGCGCCAAAGACCTCCGGCCGCTGCGCCTCGGGGATTCCGACAAGCTCGAGGTGGGCAGCTGGGTGCTCGCCGTGGGCAGCCCCTTCGGGCTCGAGCAGACCGTGACCGCCGGCATCGTGAGCGCCAAGGGGCGCTTCATCGGGGCCGGCCCCTACGACGATTTCATCCAGACCGACGCCTCCATCAACCCCGGCAACAGCGGCGGCCCGCTGCTCAACCTTCAGGGCGAGGTGGTCGGCATCAACACGGCGATCATCGCCCAGGGCCAGGGGATCGGCTTTGCGATCCCGGTGAACCTCGCGCAGAGCATCATCGCCCAGCTCAAGGAACGCGGCAGCGTGGTGCGTGGCTGGATGGGGGTGGGCATCCAGGACATGACCCCGGAGCTCGCCCAGTACTACGGGCTCAAGGACACGCGGGGAGGGGTCCTGGTGACCCAGGTGTTTCCGGGCGACCCGGCCGACAAGGCGGGCATGAAGGCCAAGGACGTGATCCTCTCCGTCGACGGCAAGCCCGTGCACAACAGCCGGGAGCTCTCCTCGACGGTCGCCGGCATGGAGGTCGGCCGTGAGGTGCCCGTGAAGGTCCTGCGGGACGGCAAGGAGCTCACCCTGCGCGTCAAGCTCGCCGAGCGCAAGGACGCCGAGCAGCCCGTGCGCAGCCAGGCGCCCCAGGAATCCGACGACCTGGGGGTCCGCGCCGCCGACCTCAACCCGGAGACCGCGCGCCGGTTCGGCATCGAGACCGAAGAGCGCGGCGTGCTCATCGTCCAGGTTCGCGCCGGCGGCAAGGCCGACCAGGCCGGGATGCGCCAGGGCGACATCGTGAAGGAGGTCAACCGCGTGCCGGTGACGACGGTGCAGGAGCTGCGCGCGGAGTACCAGAAGGTGAAGTCCGGCGAGACGGTGCTCTTTCTCGTCAAGCGGCCGGGGGCCGGCTTCCAGGTGCTGAAAGTGGCCCGGTGAATCCGGCGCAGGGTGCGCCGCCGCCGGGCGGCGCACCCTGCGGCTTCCTTTCCCCCCCCTCCCGCCGCAACGAGGAAAGAACCGACCGCAGGGCATCGAGATCGAAGCTGCGGTGGATGCGGCGGCGGACCTCCGCAGGCTCCGGAAAAAGATCCGCAAAGTAGGTCCAGAAGCCCTTCATGAGGTTGAGCAAGCGCCGCGGGTCCCCTTCTAGGCGCTCGGCATGGCGGGCGCAGAGCTCGTCGTGAAAGGACCAGAAGGCCTCGCGTCGAACCTGCGGCGAGGGGAGGGCCCGGCCCTTGATCCGCGCGGGCAGGAAGGGATCGCGCAGCGCCCCGCGGCCGATCATCCACGCGGCCGTCTGCGGCAGGCGCCGTCTCAGGGCTTCGAAGGCCGTCGCGTCCGTGATCTCGCCGTTGTAGACCACGGGGTGGCGGCAGCTTGCCAGAAACCGCTCGAAGGCCGCAAGGTCGGGATGGCCGGCGTACATCTGGCGCGCGGTGCGGGGATGGACGATCACCGCGCGCAGCGGGTAGCGGTTGAGGATCGGGGCGAGGGCGAAGATCTCCTCCGGCGAGCGGCGGCCCAGACGCATCTTGATCGAGAGCGCCCCCGCCAGTTCCGGCATGACCCGCTCGAGAAAGCGCTCGACGAGCTCGGGCTGCGACAGCAGGCCTGCCCCGCGGCCCTTGCGCATGACCGGGCGAAAGGGGCAGCCCAGATTCCAGTTGACCTCCCGGTAGCCCAGCTCCGCAAGCCGCCGGTAGAGAAAGAGGACCTCCTCGGGTGCGGCGCCGAGGATCTGCGGTTCGACCGGAAGCGAGCGGTTCTCCTCGGGCAACAGGTCGCGGAGCAGGCGCTCCTCGAAGCGCTCGGGGGGGCAGGCGGTGACGAAGGGCGCGACGGCGCGGTCGAATCCCCCGAAATGCCCGGCGAAGAGGTTGCGGAAGAGGCTGTCCGTGAAGCCCTTGAGCGGGGCGAGGATCAGCTCGGGCGGCCGTGCGGCGGGAACCATGGCCGGGCGATGATAGCCGAAGGCCGTCGCCGGGTAAAGGCGGACGGTTGCGGACCGGCGGGAAATCCGCTAAGCAGGGCTTCGCATGACCCCTTCCGCATGCCCTCCCGCCCCGGCCGATGACCGCCGCGAACGGCGAACGGCCCTCGGGGTGGCCGCCGCGGGTTCCTTTCTCACGCCGTTTATGCTTTCCGCGGTCAACGTCGCCCTCCCCGCGATCGGCCGCAGCCTCACCGCGGACACCGTCCAGCTCGGTTGGGTGGCGACCGCCATTCTGATCGCCGCCGCCGCCGCGCTCGTCCCCGCGGGCCGCCTGGCCGATCTTCACGGCCGCAAGAAGTGCTTTCAACTGGGCATGGTCCTGGTCGCGGCCGCCACCCTGGCCGCCGGGCTCGCCCCCTCGATCGAGTTGTTGCTCGCCTGCCGGGTGTTCCAGGGTGTGGGCATCGCCTTCGTGTTTTCGACGGGGGTCGCGCTGGTGACCGCGGTCTACCCGCGGGAAGAGCGCGGCCGCGTGCTGGGGATCACCGTGGCCGCGGTCTACGCCGGGCTGAGCCTGGGCCCCCTGGTCGGGGGGGCGCTGACCGAGGGGTGGTCGTGGCGCGCGATTTTTCTCCTGCCGCCGCCCTTCTGCCTGCTGCTTGCCTGGCTGACCGGCCGCAACCTGAGAGGGGAATGGGCGCCGGCCTGCGGCGGGCGGCTCGATCGGATCGGGGCCGCGATCTACGCCGCGGCCGTCATCGCCCTCCTCGCGGGGCTTGCCGACCTTCACCATCCCGCGGGCGGTGCTCTTTTCGCGGCCGGCCTGGCCGGCCTGGTCCTCTTCGGGCGCTGGGAGATCCGCCACCCGGAGCCGCTTTTCGAAGTGCGCCTGCTCCTCGAGAACCGGGTCTTCGCCTTCTCCTGCCTTGCCGCCCTGATCCACTACGCGGCGACCTTCGGGGTGACCTTCCTCATGAGCCTCTGCCTGCAGGTGATCCAGGGGCTTTCCCCAAGGGAGGCGGGGCTGGTGCTGAGCGTGCAGCCGCTCTTCATGGCCTGTGTTTCGCCGTTCGCCGGCAGGCTCTCCGACCGCCTGGAACCCCGCTTTCCCGCATCTGCGGGAATGGCCGTGACGGCGCTCGCCCTGTTCGGCCTGATGCACGCCGCCGCCTCGGCGAGCCTCGTCCCGGTCCTGGTGGCGCTTGCGCTGCTCGGCTTCGGCTTCGCCCTGTTTTCCTCCCCCAACATGAATGCCATCCTGAGCGCCGTGGATGCCCGGTTTTACGGGGTCGCCGCGGGTTCGGTGGCCACGATGCGGCTGATCGGCCAGGGGGTTTCGCTGGGCGTCGTGACGCTAATGTTCGCGATCCGGGTCGGCCGGGAGACGCTCGGGGGGATCGATCGGGCGGTTTTTCTAAGCGGCCTGCGCGGGGCGCTGGCCGTGTTTCTGGTGCTCTGCCTGGTGGGGGCCGGGGTTTCGCTCGCGCGGGGAAGGCTGCGGGCCCCCGGACGCCGGCAGGCCTCCTGAGCCGTCCCGGGGTCTTCTTCAGGCGGGGGGTGTGCCGCGAAGGCCGATCTCCTCGGCGACGGTGCGCATGCCGCGGATCGTCTCGGTGATGAGCCAGGTGAGATCGACGCCGAGCATGGCGGCGCCGTTTTCGATGACCTGGCGGTTCACGCCCGCGGCGAAGCGCTTGTCTTTCCATTTTTTCCGGACCGAGGAGGCTTCGAGATCGAGCACGCTGCGCGAGGGGCGCACCAGGGCCGCGGTGGTCACCAGCCCGGTCAGCTCGTCGACCGCGTAGAGGGTCTTTTCGAGCTCGCTTTCGGGCTTGACCTCGGAGCAGATGCCCCAGCCGTGGCTGACCGCGGCGCGGATGACCGTCTCGGGCCAGCCGCGCCCGCGCAGGATCTCTTCGGTCTTGCGGCAATGCGCTTCGGGGAACCGTTCGTAGTCGAGGTCGTGGATCAGGCCCACCAGGCCCCAGAGTTCCTCGTCCGCGCCCCGCAGGCGCGCGAAATGGCGCATGACCGCCTCCACGGCCCGGGCGTGCTTGATGAGGCCTTCGCTTTGGTTGTATTCGCGCAGGAGCGCCAGGGCGTCTTCCCGGGAGGGCAGGGGGGCTTCCATGAGGGGTCTCCTGTCGTGCAAGGGTCGGGGGCGAAATCGAACCCCTGCCTGGTAGCCCCCGGCGGGCGGCTTGTCAAGCGACCCGCGCAGGCCGGGAATCCAGAAACGCAAGGGGCCTTCGCGATAGCGCGGGCCCGGAAACCACCACGGCAAACGGAGGGTGCATGAGCGAGGACGGCACGCTGCAGATGGACGAACTGGTCGGGTTCGGTATGGAGGCGATCCGACGCGCGGGCGAGATCGCGCTCGACTTTTACGGCAAGGGGCGGCCCCAGGTGAAGTTCGACGACGGGGTGGTGACAGCGGCCGAAATCGCCCTCACCGAGTTTTTCCAGGGCGAGCTCCACCGGCGGTTCCCGGATCACCGGCTCTTCCGCTTCGACCAGCCGACCGAGGGCTACTCGCACGAAGGGGGGCGCTGTCTCTGGAGCTTCGACGCCCTCGAGGGGGTCGCCAACTTTCAGGCCGGGATCCCCCTCTGGGGGCTGTCGCTGGCGATGCTGGAGAATTACTGGCCGGTCTTCGGCGTCTTCTTCATGCCCGCGACCGGGGATCTCTTCCATGCCCGTGCCGGCGGCTCCGCCTGGTGGGGCGGGCGGGAGATCCGCATCCCCGCCGGCGGCGGGGTGAACGACGAAAGCGTCCTGCTCACCTATTCCCGCTTCCACCAGCACTTTCGCGCGAACTTCCCGGGAAAGATCCGTTCCTTCGGCTGCACCTCGGCGCATATCTGCTACGTCGCCATGGGGCGCGCCGACGCGGCGCTCGTCGCCAACGAGACCTTCCAGGGACTCGCCGCCGCGCGGGTCATCCTCGAGGCCGCCGGCGGCCGTTTCCGGCGCCTCGACGGGGGCGATTTCTACCTCAACGAATACCTCGACGGCCGCAAGATCGAGGAGCCGCTGCTCGTCGGCGAGCCCGGGGTGCTGGCGGCGGTCGGCGCGTGCCTGGCGCCGCAGGGGTGATCCGGAGCCATGAAGCTGAGAAGCAAGTTCTTTCTCGTCCTGGTGATCTTCAGCCTGCTGCCCCTCGGCGGCGTCGTCTGGATCGAACGGCGGGAGATCGCCCGCCTGGAGGCCGAGATTTCCGCCGCTGTCCGCCGGCAGATGCTCGCGCTCTGGCGGCAGATCCTGCGGCTGAGCACGGAGGATTCGGCGGCGATCATCCAGATGAGCAAGCGCTCCTTCGAGTTCGCGCTCGCGGCGCTGGCCCGCGAGGCGGAGACCGTCCTCGGCGAAGAGCCCCCGGCGCGGGTGGAGGTCTTTTTCGCCTCCGACTTCGACGACCCCTTCCACCGGCCTCCCGAGTCGCAATGGCGGCCGACGACGGCCGAGGAATCGGATTCCGCGGAAGGCCGCGGCTACTGGGTCAGCCATCGACGGCCGGCCGTTCTGCTGGCGCCCGGCCTTTCCGCGGAGTCGGTCCGCGAGGAGATCGACCGGCTGACCGGCCTCCAGGAGGCCTTCCGCGAGCTGGCGCAACGCCTGGGCCCCTTGCTGCATGCGGCCTTCGCGGTGACCGAAAGCGGCGTCCAGATCGTCTACCCGGGCCGGGGCGGCTTCCCCGCCGGATACGATCCCCTCGGCCGGCCGGGAGTGCTCGACGCCACCGGGGAGCCGCGCTGGATCGGCCCCGTCGTCGAGGCGGGCAGCCGCCGCGCGTTGCTCACGGTCCTGCAGCGGGTCTCCCCTGCCGGCGCAGGGCCGGAGACGGTCCTGGGCCTGGAGGTGCTCCTGAGCGAGGTGCTGCGCTCCGAGGCGCTGGCCACCCTCTGGAGGAGCGCGAGCGTATCCTCCTTTCTCGCGGAGGCGGTCCCTGCCGCCGACGGCCGGGGAGAGGGGCTCCTGGTCTTCGCCCGGCGGGAGGGGGACGGCCGGGGGACGCACTGGGACGAGTTGCCCGCCCCGGAAACCCTGCAGGAAGCTGACCCGGAGGCTTTGCGGCGGCTGGCCGAGGCCATCCGCGAGCGGCGCTCGGGCCTTCTCGAGATGAACTTCCGCGGGGAGCCTTGCCTCTGGGCCCACGCGCCCGTGCACGGGGGGCTCGCCTTCCTGGTGGCCGTTCCGCTCGCGGTCGTCGCGCAGCTTCCCGAGCGTGCGGCCGCGGCCATCGAAGCCTTCACCCGGGAGGAGATCTGGATCGTCAGCGCTGCGGCGGTCGGCGCGGTTCTGGTCGCGGTGGCGGCCGCCTGGATCGGCGCCCAGCGGTTTGCGCGGCCGATGGCGGCGCTCGCCGAGGCGGCCGCCGCGCTCAGCCGCGGCCGCTTCGATGTGCGGGTCGATCTGCGCACCGGGGATGAGCGCGACCGCGTCATCGAAGCCTTCAACGCCATGGTCCCCAAGCTGGAGGAGCACCTGCGCATGCGGGATGGGCTGCTTCTGGCGAGCGAGGTGCAGCAGAAGCTCTTGCCGCACCGGACGCCCGCCTGGCCCGGCCTGGAGGTGGCCGGGGTAAGCCTCTCCTGCGATGAGACCGGGGGGGATTACTACGACTTTTTCGAAGACGCCTCCGGCACCCCCTGCGTCGCCGTGGCCGATGTCTCCGGCCACGGCATCCCGGCGGCGCTGCTCATGGCCACGGCGCGCGCCACGTTGCGCATGCGCGCCCTCGCGGCAGGCGGCGGGGCGGCGATGCTCGGCGACGTGAACCGCCGCCTGGCCGAGGATTTCGGCGAAAGCGGCGCGTTCATGACCATGTTCTTCGTGAGCGTCGACGCCGAACGGCGGATCCTCCGCTGGGTCCGCGCCGGCCATACGCCGGCCCTGCTGTTCGACCCGTTTTCGGGGCGGTTCCGGGAGCTGCGCGGCGTCGGAGTGCCGCTCGGCGTCGACCCGCGGGCGGTCTTTGTCGAGGAGAGCGCAGGACCCCTGCCGGCGGGCAGCCTGTTGTTCATCGGGACAGACGGCATCTGGGAGACCGCCGGGCCGGGGGGCGAGTTTTTCGGTCCGCTCCGGCTGCGGGAGGTGATCGCCCGTCACGGCCGGGCGCCGGTCCAGGCGCTCGTGCAGGCCGTCGTCCGGGAGCTTGAGGGGTTCAGCGCCGGAAAGCGCTTCGCGGACGACGTGACCATGGTCGCCTTGCGTCTGCTTTAGAAGCGCTCGATAGCCTCGCCTTTTTCGAGAAGTTCCTCCAGGAAAGTCTCGAGCGCGTGGAGACCGCGCACCGCCTCCCCCAGGCGGAGCGTCAAGGGGTCCTCTTCGCCCAGCAAGGCGACGGCCTTTTTCAGGGTTTTCCCGGCCTCGGCCACCTGGCGGCGGATATCCTCGCGCAGGGTTTTCCGCTTGCGGTGCTTTTCGCGCTCCTCGGAGAGCACCGGCAGCAGCCGCTGGATCGAATACTCGACCAGGGCATCGCGCGGGGTGCTCGCGCCCCGCGCGGTCTCTTCGAGGCTGACCAGGGTTCTGCGGCTGATGACGAAGGTTTTCTGCACCCGTTCCAGGCTGCGGAAGGCGACCGGTTCGATCTCGCGGGCGATGGCCTGCAGGCTGGCGGTGTCTTCGATCAGCTGGTCGAAAAGGGATTTCTGTTTGATTCCCAGGTGCGTTGCCACGGCGCTCAGCACCGCGATGGCGCGGGGGGAGAGTTTGAACGTGGCGCGCACGGATTGCCTCCCGCGCAGGTCCTTGAGCTCCGGTGTCGGCAACTTGAATTCTTCCATGCCCCCAGCACCCCGGTTCTATTATTGATTAGGATAAAAGAATAAAAAGTAATGTTATCCTATTGACACAATTCATTGACGACTTATTATTTGCTCGAAAACTGATGAATCATACATACAAGCTCAAAAAAAAGCAAGTCGAAAGGGGGGTTGAACGATGATGGATCTGGTCCGTTGGAATCCTTGGAAAGAGATGGTGTCTCTGCGGGATCGCATGAACCGTCTTTTCGATGATGTCTTCTTCCGTTCCGATCGCCGCGAAGACCCCTGGGCGGACGGGGTTTGGGTCCCGGCCGTGGACATGTTCGAGACCGACGACAAGGTCGTGATCAAGGCCGAACTGCCCGGTCTGGAAAAGAAGGACATCAGCCTCGACCTGCAAAACGGCGTGCTGACGCTCAAGGGCGAGCGGAAATCGGAAAACGAGGTCAAGGAGGACAATTACTACCGCCGCGAGATGTCCTACGGCAAGTTCGTGCGCTCCTTCAGCCTGCCGGTGGACGTCGACGCCGAGAAGATCAAGGCCGAATTCAAGAACGGCCTGCTGACGGTGGAGGTTCCGAAACCCGAGGGACACAAACCGAAGCAGATCAAGGTCAACTGATCTTGATCTCCGGCTTCGGGCCCGGGAAGGCCCCCCCTCCAGGGGGCCTTTCTTTTTCCGCGCGGCTCCCCGTTGGACAACGTCCGCTTGTGCGTTATTTTTACGGCTTGAAGCCCATCCGACCTTTGCTCGAGACCGGCGCATGAGAAAAGCGCTTCGCCTGCTGAAAGTTCTCCTCCTTGCTTTCTGGAAAACCCTGACCGTTTCTCGTCGCGTGGCGGCAAACCTGATTTTCCTGGGATTCCTGGCCCTTGTCGCCTTTTTGGGGTTCGGCGGCCGCGAACCGCGCCTTCCCGCTTCCGCCGCCCTGCGCGTCGCTCCTAGCGGTCTCCTCGTGGAGCAGGAAAGCCGCGGGGTCTCCTGGGAGGATCTTCTCCCCGAAGAGGAGGGGGCCGCGGAAACCGTGGTGCGCGATCTCGTCGAGGCGCTCGATCTGGCGAAAGACGATCCGCGCATCCGGGCGGTCTACCTGGATCTGAGCCGTCTGGGCGGCGGGCAGCTGAGCAAGCTCCAGGCCGTGGGGGCGGCACTCGAGCGCTTCCGTGAATCGAAAAAGCCCGTCATCGCCGCGGGCGACTATTTCCTGCAATCGTCCTACTTCCTCGCCGCCCACGCCGACCGCGTCTACGTGGCGCCGCTCGGCGGGGTGTTTCTCAAAGGCTACGGCATCTATCGCCACTACCTGCACCCGGCCCTGGAGCGGCTGGGGGTGAAGGTCCACGTCTTTCGTGCGGGGCTTTACAAGTCGGCCGCCGAACCCTTCGAGCGCAGCGACATGTCGGAAGAGGATCGCACGGCGAACGCCGCGCTGCTCGGGGTGCTGTGGTCGGCCTACAAGGAGGAGGTGGCGCGCCTCCGCCGGCTCGAGCCGGCGGCGATCGACGACTACGTCGAGCGCTTTCCGCGTCACCTGGCGGCCGCGGGCGGTGATGCGGCGGAGGCGGCGCGGGCGGCGGGGCTCGTCGATGACGTGCGGCCGCGCCATGCGGTGCGCGAGGAGCTGCTGGCGATCGTCGGCGAGGACCCCGCCGAGCGCTCCTTCCGGCAGGTCGATGTCGCCGCCTACCTCCGGGCGCGGCGCGCCGAAACCGGCCGGGACGAAAAGGAGCGGCCGAAGGTCGCGGTGATCGTCGCCCAGGGTGTGCTCGTGGACGGACTTCCCCGGGCCGGACGGACGGGATCGGCCCCGCTCGTGCAGCAGATCCGCCGTGCGGTGGGGGACGACGCCGTGCGCGCCCTGGTCCTGCGGGTCGACAGCCCCGGCGGCAGCGCCCTGGCGGCCGAGACGGTGCTCGCGGAGCTCGAGCGTGCCCGGCTTGCGGGAAAACCGGTCATCGCCTCCTTCGGCTCGGTGGCCGCCTCGGGCGGTTACTGGATCGCCTGCGCCGCCGATGAAATCTGGGCCGCTCCCACCACGGTGACGGGGTCGATCGGCGTTTTCGGGCTCTTCCCCTCCTTCGCCGAAGGCCTCCAGTCCCTGGGGATCCGCAACGACGGCGTCGGCACGACCCGGCTCGCCGACGCCCTCAACCCCAGCCGCCCGTTGAACCCGCACGCCGCCGAGGCCCTGCGCCTTCTGGTCGAGCGGAGCTATGCCGCCTTCCTGGAACGGGTCGGCCGCTCGCGGGGGCTCTCCGACGAACAGCTGCGGCGCGTGGCCGAGGGCCGGGTCTGGTCCGGCCGTCATGCGCAGGAGAACGGACTGGTCGACCGTCTCGGCGGGATCGAGGAGGCGGTCGCCGCCGCCGCGCGACGCGCCGGGCTGGAAACCTACGCCGTCGACTACCTCGAGCCCCCGCTTTCGTCAAAAGAGAAGATTCTCCGCGAGCTGCGGGAGCGCTGGGCGGGGCGCGATCTGGCCCGCGGGCTGGCGCGCCTTCTGCTTCCGGGGGAACTCCTCCAGCCCGGGATCGAAGGGTTCCTGGGCCTTCTCTTCAAGGACCCGCGGGGCATCCACGCCTACTGCCTCGCCTGCGAAGGGATCGATTGAGGAAAGAGGCGGGACGCCGAGGCATCCGGTTCATGCGATCGTGCGCGACGGAGGCTGTGCGATGAAGGAGAAAAAAGAGATCAAGCGGGACCTTCTGGATAAATTCCGCGCCAACGGCGCCGAGGCTGGCGATACCCTCCCCGGGAAATGGCTGGAAGCGGTTTATCTTCCGCGCCTTTCTTCCGAGGAGAAAAAACTGTTCAAGAAAGCCGTTCAGGAACTCGTCGCCATCGGCATCCTCGAGCCGGTCGAGGGCGCGGATCTCAACCTGCGACTGACCGGAAAAGGCGAGCACCTGCTCTATGGTTCCGAATCCGCGCGGTCGTTGCGCGAGGCCGAGACGAGCCGTGAATGGCTCGAGTTCAGCGGCAACGAGACCTGACCGGCGCCGCGAAAACGGCCCTTTTCCGGCCCGTGATCACATCGCGCGCGGCACGGCGAAGTTGCCCGTGACGGGGTGGGAGAGGGCCCCCTTTCGAACCGGCGCCGCGGGGAGAGGCTGATCCGTCTTTTTCCAGAGGCCCTTTGGGCGGTTAGGGCAAAGCGCGGCGCAACCCCGCGGGGGCGAAAAAAGGCGGCTCCGGAGGAACACCCGGAGCCGCCTTGACGTGTTCATAGGGGGCGGAGTCTAGGAGAGGGAATCTTCCAGCAAGGCGTCGCGGATCATCTTGGCTGCGACCCGCTCGGGCTCGATTTCGTAGGTGCCGCTTTCGATGCGCGCCCGGAGTTCGGCGACTTTTTCTTCCCGGATGTCGGGAAGGGTGCGGATGTGGTCGCGGGCTTCGCGAACGCGCGCCGCAGCGTCGTTCAGCTCCACCGTGTCCGCCGGCGCCGCCCCTGCCGGCGCGGCATCGCCCGCCTGCCGCCCCGCGGGGCGTTCGACCTTCGCCGTGCCGTAGAGCTCAACAAGGGTTGCCTGGTCTTTGGGGGTGACCTGCATGAGGCTCTCCTTCGAAAATGGGGCCGGCCGTTCGCCCAGCCGCCAAGTTTATGCTACCATCTCCTGCGGTTGCGGTCAAACGCCCCGCCCCGCTCCGGTGATGGTATCGGCAGGTGCGCGGCAAACTTTAGCTTTTTTTCACACTTTTTTGCATTTTTCAAAACGGCCTCGTTGTCCGCCAGGCAGGGACGCCGGCGGCGGTCTCTGCGGAGACAGGGAGCCCGGAACGGTCGCCATGCCTCTGGAAGATGCCGGGGTTCGCCAGGCCATGGCCCTTGCCTTGCGCCTGCTTGGCCGGCGGGAGCACTCCGCCTACGAGCTCTCCGTCAAGCTCGACCGGCGGGGGATCCCCGGTGAGACCGTTGAGAAGGTCATCGCCGAGTGCCTCCGGCTCGGCTACATCGACGAGCGGCGCGCGGCGGCCGAGCTGGCCGAAAGTCTCAAGCGCCGGGGGTTCGGGTCTCTCCGGTTGCGCCGGGAGCTGTTCCGCCGGCGCCTCATCCCCTCCGAAGAGGAGCATCTCCCCGCGGGCTTCCAGGATCCGGAAGAGGAGGCCGAAGCCGCCTGCCGCGCGGCAAGGAAGAAGTGGCCGACGTTGGGTCGCACGCCGAGTCTGCCGGCGCGCAAGGCGAAGCTCGAACGCTTTCTTCGCTCCCGGGGGTTTTCCGAGCCCGCCCTCCGCGAGGCGCTCAAGCGGGTGGCCGCAGGGGAGAGGGCCGAGGATCAGTAGTTGAAAACCACGCGAAAGAGCACCGCGGCCCCCCGCGGGTCGAGGCGGAGAACATCCCCGGTGGCGCGGAGCACCACGCGGCTGCTCACCAGGGGGATGGTGAGCGCGACTTCCTCGCCGACGGCGAGAGGGTGATCCGTCCGCAGCAGAGCCCCCCTCGCGCTCAGGTTCACGACCTGAGCACGAAAGCGCCCCCGGCGCGAGACGGCCTCGGCCACGGTCGGCCGCCCCTCGGCTTCGAAATGGTGCCGGAAATCTTCGCGCCGGCACCTCCGCCCCGCCTCCTCTTTACCTGAACCACCGGCCATCTAGACCCCCAAAGAGAAAAGCAAAATTTATGCCAATAATTTACTAAGGTTAAAAAAAAGCACAAAAAGCCTTGCCACACCGCACCCGATATCTTATTATCCGCCCCATGCCTCGCGCGCTTGAACTCTTCCCTCCCGGCCGGCTCGGAAAGTTGTTACCCAAGTCTCGGTGGTCAAGGAAGCACCGCTTCTTGTCCTTCCGCGGTTGAGCGGCATAATTCTCTGATTTCACTAGAATGAATTTTTAAATCCGGCCTGCACGATTTTTGCTGATTTTCATTTGAGGCATCGACGGGGGCGATGCGCACGCGGGGAATGATGCCGTCACGGCGGGTCCCCGCAGAGGAAAAGGATCAGAAACCATGGTTCTCGAACAGCAAGAGGCCAGCGCAACACGCAGGCTTAGGGAGCGCTTGTGGCCCTGGGTCGTGGCCGGCCTTCTGGGGCTTGCGATTTCGATCAGCGACATCCGCTTTGCGCCGGAGGGGGGAAGTGCCGCCGGGGGGGGCGGGATCCAGAGCGTGGCCGCAGCCCCGGAAAACGTGGACCTCTTTTCCCACGACCGGCAGGGGAGTCCTTGGGCCGATGGCCTTCCCCACCCCTTCGCCTACGAACCGAACGCGGAACCCGACTGGCTGCCCTATGACCATGCCCTCCACGAGGCCGCCGGCCGTTACCGCATCGATGTGGAGCTCATTCTCGCGATCATCATGGCCGAGTCCCGTTTCGACCCGCGGGCAAAGTCGAAGAAAGGGGCCCGCGGCCTCATGCAGCTCATGCCGGTCACCGCGTCGGCCTACGACGTGAGCGACGTGTTCGATCCCGCCGAAAACATCGATGCCGGAACCCGCTACCTGCGCGGCCTGCTCGATCGCTTCGGCGGGGATCTGCGCCTCGCCCTGGCCGCCTACAACGCCGGCGAGCAGGCGGTGCTCCGCCACAAGGGTGTGCCGCCCTTTCCGGAAACCCGGGCCTACGTCGAGAAGGTGCTCCAGTACTACCGGCTGATCAAGGAGGATCGGCTCGACTTCGAGGTTCCCCTCACTCTCTCCTCCGCCCCCTTTCCCGTCGGACCCCCCGTCATCGCGGACTGAAGCGGTCGTTGCGGACCAGGAGGCGGCCCCCGATGCGCACCGCCATAGGGCGGGCGCCTGCTTCCCCCCGCCGCTCGGCGTGCAGGTGGAGGTGGGGTTCGAGCGACATGCCCGAGTTGCCCACCCGCCCGAGCTGGTCCCCGGCGGCGACCCGCTGACCGGCGACGACCTCCACGCTCGATTGCGCCAGATGGGCGAGAAGGACTTCGAAGCCGCCGCAGTCGAGGCGTACGAAATTGCCGGCCGGGTGGTCGCGGTCGATCCGGGGCGGCGCCAGGTCCGGCAACCCGGACTCGACCGCGATCACGGTTCCGCCGCAGGGGGCGAACACGGGGTGCCCGAAAATGAAATAGGCCCGCGGGTCCTGCGGGCGAAGGCCCGCGGCGCGGCGCCCCAGCGCATCGACCCGGTCGATGTCCAGCGCATGGGCCTGGCCCCGGAAAGCCGCCAGGCGCTCATCCGCGAGCGTCTTGCGATGGGGGTTCAGCAGGCGGGAGCCTCCGCCGTGGATGACCCGGAAGACCCCCCCTCGTAGGGGGGGGTCGAGGTCGACCGTCTCCTCTTCCCGTGGCGGGGGCACGAGGAGGGCGCCCGCCAGGACGCCGGAGGCGACGAGGGCGATCACCAGGCTCGATGCCGTCTGCGGGTGGAGACGGCCGAGCGGCTTGCGGCCGCCGCGCAGGCGCCGCCGCCTCCACGCGGCAAGGCCCGCCGCGGCCTGCAGCCCGGCCCACCCGAACAGAAGAGACGAAGGGAAAACCTGCCAGAGGCCCACCCGCCAGAGCATCGCATCGCAGGCCGCGCAGGCCAGAAGGTTCGCCCCCCAGGCGGCAGGGCCCGGATCGGCGAGCCGCAGGAAGCGGACGGCGAGGAGAGCGGGGAGGAGCACCTCGCCCAGCAGCGAAACGGCCAGCAATTCATCCACGCCGCCTGATTAGCAGATGCCGCGGCGCGGCGCCATCCGCGAGCGCGGCCGGGGCTCAGCCCGTTTCGGCTCTGCCGGCGGCGAGGTCTCCGGCGAAGGCGAAGAGCAGGCCCCGCAGGCGGGGCGGGAGGCCGTCGAACTGGATGGCGAGCGCGGGGGAGCGCCGGCCCTCGAAGAGGAGCGTGCGTCGCCGGGCGATCCGCCCGTTGATTTCCAGGGTCATCCCCTGCCCGTGAAGCGCGGCCCTGACCCGGCACCCGATCAGGGGGTCCTCGCCGGGCGGGCCGGCGGGGGCCGCAGGCAGTCCGTTCCCCTCGGGGATGAAGGAAACCCCGGAGACGGAGAGGTCGAAGGAGAGCCCGGTGAGGCGGAGCGGCTCCAGCCCCTCACCCGCGGCATCGATCGCCACGCTCATGGAGACCGGGATGCGGTAGCGCGCACCCCGCCGGACCCCCCCGGTCGCCCCCCCGCCCGCGGCCTCCGATCTCAAACCCAGCAGGCTGACGAGCGCTCGTTCCACGCCCGGGTGACGCCGGCAGGCCCGCATCAGCCGGCCGCGGTCGATCGATAATAGCTCGGCCGGCTCGACCCCCTCGACCAGCAAACGGCCAAGCCGCGGCTCGTGAAAGGGATAGATCTCGCCGAAGGCGTCTCCCTCCCGGAGCAGGCGTACCGGGGGGCGATCCCGGCGGGGCCGCTCCTCGACCGTTTCGTAGCGCGCTTCCCGCAGGGTCCCCGCGACCAGGAGATGGAGGTGGTGCACCGGGTTTCCGGGCCGGAGCAGAACGGCCCCCGCGGGCACGGTGCTTTGCAGGCAGCGGGCGAAGACCGCCATGCGCTCGGCCCGGGAGAGTGTTCCGAGAAACCGATCCGCGGGCGTGCCGTTCGGTTGCGTGCGCTCGATGGCGTCGTGAAAGGCGGCGAGTTCCGCGGCCGCGGGCCGCTTCAGGCGCCAGGCCTGCATCGCGGCCGACCAGCCGGCGAGGACCCGGCCGCCGGCAAGGAAACCCTCCGCCGCCTGGAAGTACCGCCGGCGGGCGGCGTCGATGCGGCCGTGGTGTTCGAGGACGCCGGCGTAGAGCCGCAGGAGCCCGGGATGCCCCGGGGTCTCCGATAGAAGGCTTTCAAAGGCTTCCGGCGAGGAGACCCGGATCTCCCCCCGGAGGATGTGCTCGAGGACTTGAGGATTCACGGCCGCGCTCTCCAGGAGGGTTTTCGGCCGAACCCCGGGCGGTCTTGAGCGGGGGGGCCTCGAGGAAATTGCATCGACCCCCGTTCCGGGCTATCATCCCTCCCGATCGCCGCCGCGCTCCCGGTTTCGAGGGGGTGGCGGTGGTTTTTTTAAAAAACGAGGCGAACCGGGGAAGCGATGGCATCGTGGCGGCAAAAGGCGGCAGGGGCGCTCGCGGGCGGACTGCGCAAGGGGTTTTCGGCCTACCTCTGGCTGCTCAAGATCTGGCTGCCCATTTCGCTTGCCACCGCCCTGCTCGAGTGGAGCGGATGGCTTTCGGCCCTCGATTTCATCCTGCAGCCCGCCATGGGGATCCTCCGGCTGCCGGCGGCCGCCGCCCTGCCCATCGTCATCGGCCTCACGGCCGGCGTGTACGGCTGCCTTGCGGCCATGGCCGTTTTGCCGCTCACGGCCGAGCACATGACGATCGTTTCCGTCTTCGTCCTGATCGCCCACAACCTCCCCCAGGAGGGGGTGATCCAGGCCCGCTCCGGCATCTCCTTCTGGAAGGCGACCGCCGTCCGGCTCGCGGCCGCGGGGGTGACGAGCCTGCTGGTCGCCGGGTGGCTCGATCCCGCACCCCTCGACGGCGGCGGCCCCGCCGCGCTCTACGAAAAAGCCTCCTTGCTTCCCTTTCTTACCCAATGGGGCCTGCAGACGATTCTGCTCTGCCTCAAGGTCCTCGCCATCCTCCTCGGCATCATGGTCTTGATCGAGCTCATGAAGGCGTTCGCCTGGATCGGGTACCTGGTCGCCGTCTTCGGCCCGATCCTCACCCTCCTCGGCTTGGATCGCCGGGCGACCGTGCTCTGGCTGACGGGGGCGCTCTTCGGGCTCGCCTACGGCGGGGCGTTGATCATGGAGCAGTCGCGCGAGCTGGACCTGAGCGCCCGGGAGGTGGAGAAGCTGCAGCTCTCGATCGGCATCAACCATTCCATGATCGAGGACCCGCTGCTCTTTCTGCCTTTCGTGGTGAGCCCCCTCTACGCCTGGCTGCCGCGGCTGGCCGCGGCGATGGCCGTGGTCTACCTGCTCACGATCTGCGCCCGCCTCCGGCCGGCGCCCACCCCCGGCGGGTGATCCCGGCCGCCGCCGCGGGGTTGCGCCTCACCCCTCGAGAACCTCGCGCAGCACGGGGATGAGATCCCGGAAATCGAAGGCGCCCTCGCGGCCCGGGTCCCGCGGTTCGCCCGCGGCGTAGCTCACCCCGAAGCGGTGGCCGATCGGCACCCCGCGCTCGGCGCAGTAGCGGGAGAGCGACTCCTTGGTCATGCTGCCGATGGTGAAGGCGCCCGCGCGGTGGGCCCACACGAAGTGGGGGCCGTCGCCGCCGCTGTCGCCGATCACGACCACCCGGCGGGGCGGGATGCCGAAGCGGCGGGCGACCTCGGCCGTGTGGACCCCCTTGTCGGAGATTTCGCGCAACTCGAAGACCAGCCCCGGATCCGAGGGGGCGGGGGGATAGCGCAGGAAGGCGTTCGCCGAGAGGGCGGGCAGAGGCGGGAGCCGCCGCGCGGCAAGGACCCGCTGGAAATAGCCGATCATCGCCGTGGTGTTGATCATGAAGAGGATGTCCCGCTCGAGGCACCAGGCGATCAGCTCCGGGACGCCGCGGTAGACGGCGAATCCGCGCTCGAGGTAGGCGTCCATCGCCTCCGCGCTCACCGGCCCCGGCAGAAGCGCGGCCAGTTGCTCGCAGGCCTCGCCCAGCGTGATGCGGTTTCCGGTGTAGCGGCGGAAGATCTCCTCGCAGCGGGCGGCGTGCTCGGGGAAATGGAAGGCGATGAAATCAAACGGTCCCGTGGGGGAGAGGCACTCGCTCCAATCCGAGGAAACGAGGGCGCGAAAGTGCCGGGTCGAGGGGTGCATGGCGGGGTCCTCCCGGTTTTTTCGTTGCGGTCCCTTGATTTCGGGCTCCGGAATGCGCTATACTGAAGGCAATCATCGAAAGCCCTTTCGTGCAAAGGGCCCTTTCGACTTGCGGGGCATCCGTTCCAAGGCGGCACCCTGAAGGATGAGACGATGAGAATTTCAGGAAAGGAGGGTGCATCGATGGCCAACGGAACGGTGAAGTGGTTCAACGACAAAAAAGGCTACGGCTTCATCCAGTCGGAAGACGGCCAGGACGTGTTCGTCCACCACACCGGCATCGCGGGATCCGGCTTCAAGACGCTGAAAGACGGCGACCGCGTGACGTTCGACATCACGCAGGGCAAAAAAGGCCCCGCGGCGGTGAACGTCACGACGGTCGGTTGATCCTTACCGATCGCCTGACACGGAAAGGCTCCCCGGCCAGGGGGGCCTTTCTTTTTTTTCGCCCGGGCTCTCAGCCGAACACGCCGCCCATGCGCGTCCCGGCCAGCCGGTTGATGGCGAGCAGGCAGGCCGCCCCGAGCAGGATGAGGATGAACCCGAGGGCCGCCGCTTCGTTCACCGACCCCCCGATGTAGAAATTGAAGATGCCCACGGTCATCATTTCGTGCCCCGGGACGACGAGCAGCAGCGTGGCCGACGCCTCCTGGAGCGCGAGGATGAAGGAGTAGAGCGAGCCCACCAGGACGCCCTTCCAGATGAGCGGCAGCGTGATGTCGCCGAAGGTCCTCGCCCGGGTGGCCCCCACGCTTTCGCCCGCCTCCTCGTAGGAGCGGTGGACGATCTGGAGCGAGGCGTAGGTGCCGCGCACGGTGTAGGGCAGCCGCCGCACGCCCAGGACCACCGGGATCACCAGCCACAGGCCGATGAAGGCCACCTCGATCCCGGGCAATGGGTCGCGGAAGGCCCGCATGTAGGCGATCCCGATCCCGGTCCCGGGAAGGGCGAGGATCAGGGTGGTGAGGGAGTCGAGGACCTCGCGGCCCGGCAGCCGCGTGCGCGCCCCGACCCAGGCGATCGGAACGCCGACCGCAATGCAGATCAGAACCGAGATCCCGGCGTAGAGCAGGCTGTTGAGGATGAATTTCGGCGTCTCGAAGGCGACGCGCTCGAAGTACTGCAGCGTGTACCGCACGGGGAAGGGGGTCAGCGCCCAGCCCTTGCCGAAGGCGTCGAGGGCGATCCCCAGGTAGGGAATGAAGGCGAGGATCAGGATCAGGCCGAGAAAGCACACCACCCCCGCCTTGGCGAGGGGGGGGAGCGTCTTGCGCTCGATCACCGAGTAGGAAAGCGAGCTGTAGTCCTTGATGGAGACGTACTTCTTGGCGACGATCAGAAACACGATGGCGAGCAGTACCATGATGGCCGAGATCACGATCCCCATCTTGAAGAGCCGCCGGTCGACGAACTGCACGATGTTGAGGTAGGCCTGCGAGGCGAGGAGGTCGTCCACACCCACGACGAGCGGGGTGGCGAAGTCGGCGAAGGTCCAGATGAAGACGAGCAGCGCCCCCGACACGTAGCCCGGCGTCGTGAGCGGGAAGGTGATGTCCCGGAACTTCCGGAAGCCGCGGGCGCCCACGCTTTCGGCGGCCTCGTCGAGCGAGGGGGAGATCTTGCTCATCGCGTCCACGATGCTGAGGGTCATGAGCGGGAAGAGGTGCAGGGTCTCGACGATCAGGATGCCGTGGACGCCGTACATGAAGTTGATCGGCTTGGCGAAGCCGAGGTAGTCCATGAGCAGGATGTTGACCGTTCCCGCCCGGCCCAGGATGAAGACGAAGCCCATGACGCCGACCAGCGGCGGCATGATCATCGGCACGATGGAGAGGTAGGTAAAAAGGCGGCGGCCCGGAAATTCGTAGCGCAGCAGAAGAAAGGCGAAAGTGACCCCGATGAGCGAGGTGGTGACGACGGTGCCGACGCCGAGCAGGATCGAGTTCCCCAGGGCCCGGAGGTAGAAACGGTCGGTGAAGAAGTCGCGGAAGTTGGCGAGCGTGAACTCGCCCGCCTCGGTGGTGAAGGCGTCGTAGAAGAGGTGCAGCAGGGGGTAGATCAGGAAAACGGCCATGAAGGCCCAGATCGCGCCGTAGCCGAGAAGCCCGCCGAGCGAGCGACCGGCCGCCCGCACCCCGAGGCCGGCCGGGGCCGCCGCCTGCGCCGTGGCCCTCATGCCGCCCTCCGCGGCGCGCCTTCGCTTTCCCCTTCGGCCGGGAGCACCAGGGTGGCCTCCACCGGGAACGACACGGTCACCGGGGCGCCGGGCGGAAGTTCCCGGCTGCCGCGCGGGTTCTGCACATCGATCTTGAACAGAAAGCCGTTCATGTCCACGTCGTAGCGGACGGTGTTGCCGATGTAGGAGGGAAAGCTCACCACGGCGGCGATCCGGTTCGCCTCCCCCGCAGGGGCTTCGCCGATGCGTGCCGACTCGGGGCGGACGCAGACGACACAGCGGCCGCCGACGGCGAGACGCTCGTCTCCCGTTCCCTCGAGCGGTCCGACGGCGCTGTCCACCCGCACCCGCCCGCCCCCGTCCCACACCGCGGCGACCCTTCCCGGGATGAGGTTGTTGATGCCGATGAAGTCGGCGACGAACGCGTTGCGGGGCTTCTCGTAGAGCTCATGAGGGGTGCCCACCTGCAGCAGCCGGCCGTGGTCGAGGACGGCGATGCGGTCCGAGAGGGTGAGCGCCTCCTCCTGGTCGTGGGTCACGTAGAGGGTCGTGATCCCCAGCTCCTTTTGCAGCTTGCGGATCTCGGCCCGCACCTGGATGCGGATCTTGGCGTCGAGATTGGAAAGGGGCTCATCGAGCAGCAGGACGTCGGGGTTGAGAACCAGCGCCCGCGCGAGCGCCACGCGCTGCTGCTGGCCGCCGGAGAGCTCGCCCGGGTAACGCCGTTCGAGGCCCTGCAGGTTGACCAGGGTCATGGCCCGGGCCACTTTTTCGCGGATCTCGGCGGCGGAGAACTTGCGCAGCCGCAGCCCGTAGGCGATGTTGTCGAAGATGCGCATGTGCGGCCAGAGGGCGTAGTTCTGGAAGACCATGCCGATGTTGCGCTGGTAGGGGGGCAGGGCCGTGACGTCCCTCCCCCCGAAGAGCACGCGGCCGCGGTCCGGGCGGTGGAAGCCTCCGACCACCCTCAGGGTGGTGGTCTTCCCGCAACCGGAAGGGCCGAGCAGGGTGAAGAGCTCGCCCTCCCCGACGTGCAGCGTGACGTCGCTCACCGCCTCCAGGTTTCCGAAGCGCTTGACGATCCCCTCGATGTCGATCTTCATCCGTGCCGGGCCCTCGTTCGGGCGCCGGTCCCCCCGCCTGCCGCAGAGGGACCGGCCGCCCCTTGCTTACTTCACGATCTCCTTGTGCTTTTCCGCGATCTCCTTGCGGAAATAGGAATTGACCTCCTCGATGCGCTTCTTTTCGCCCGCGATCTTGTCGTCGTAGACGTTCCCGATCTCGACTTCGAAGAAGGAGCGCAGCCCGCCGGTGAAGGCGACGGCCTTTTCCTGGTTGGATCCCGGGGGGCCCTGGACCTTGAGGCCGGGGGTGATGGGGTAGACGCCCAGGCCGGAGAGCAGGAGCTGGCCTTCCTCGCTCAGGCAGAACTCCACGAAGGCATGGGCCGCCTTGGGGTGCGGGGCGCCCTTCAGGACGGCCATCGGCTCGGGGGTGACGTAGGCGTTTTTGGGGTAGACGAAGACGAGCTCGTATCCGGCCAGCACCTCGGCGAAGGCCATGTAGCTCGGCACGGCGAACCCCACGGCGAACTCCCCCTTGGCCACGACGTTCGGCACGTCGCGCGAGCGCGCGGTGAAAATCCCCGTGTTGACGGCGAGTTTTTTCAGCCACTCCCAGCCCTTTTCCCAGCCGTAGGTCTGCAGGATGACCTCATAGCTCGCGTGGCTGGAGCTCGAGCGGTCGGGCGTGCACTGGGCGATCTGGCCCTTGAGCTTGGGGTTGAGGAGGTCCTCCCAGTCGCGGATTTCCACGCCCAGGCGCTTGAGGAGCTTCGGCTGGTAGATCAAGCCGTAGGGTTCGAGCGTCGTCCCCACCCAGAACCCCTTGGGGTCCTTGAGGGGCAGCGGCACGGGCTTGCCGATGGCGGGGGGGATCGCCTCCCACATGGCCTTGGGCAACTGGACCTTCTCGAGCAGCCCTTCGGCCGCGAGGTTGTCGAACAGGGTTCCCTCTCCACCCCAGAAGACATCGGCCTGCGGTTTTCCCTTCCACTCGAGGATCTGGCCGTAGGCGACGGGCGTTCCCTTCGGGATGGCGCTCGTCTTCACGTCCACGCCGTACTTTTTCTTTGCCCAGGCGGCGAAGGCCTTCAGCATCGGGTCGTGGACATCCTTGGAAACCGGGGTGATGAGGTAGAGCTCGTTTTCGATGGCGGGGGCTTGGGCGAGGGCGGAAGAAGCGGGCGCGCCCCAGACGAAGGCGACCAGCGCGAGCACCACGACGGCGTTTCTCATGACGTCCTCCTTTGGGCAGCAGGGTTGAACCAACGGCGGGGATCCGCCGGGAAAAACCGGTTCCGCGTCGGGGACGTGCGGGCAACGCGGCGCTGGGCGCCGCGCGGCCGCCGAAAATCCGCGGCGCACAGCCTAATGAGAGCGGGCAGGCAAGTCAACCGGAAAGGAGCACTCCGGCCATCTCGCAGAAGCCCCAGGCCCCCTCGCTGCGGGTGACCCAGGCCGGCGGGTGCTCGAGTTGCGGCAGGAAGCGGCGGATGTTGGCGACCCCTACGCTGTGCGGAAAGCGGGCGAACATCGGCTGGTCGTTCGGGGAGTCACCGATGAAGACGGTCTCCGGGAGCGCCTCCTCGAGCCGGCGGGAGAAGACCTCCTCGAAGAGGATCCGCGTCATGCCGAGCTTGTCGTAGTCGCCGAACCAGCCGTTCACATGGATCGAGCTCACCTTGGCCCGCGCGCCGGCCTCCTCGAAGATGCGCACGATCCGCGCGACGGCGGCGGGGGGAAGGGGAGGGACGTCCTCGCAGAAGTCGATGGCGAGGTCGGCTTCGCGGTAGGCCTGGTCGGCGGCGACGGCGCAGCCGGGGACCGCGGCGAGCAGGCGCCGCCGGATTTCCTCCAGGCGGATGCGGTCGGCGCGGCGCTCGGCTTCGGTCTTGGCCCAGCGGCGCTCCATGCGCCGTGCGGCGCGGTGGTAGCGGAAATAGAAGGCCCCGTTTTCGCCGACGACGGCCGCCACGGGCCACATGCGGGCGATGTGGTCGCACCAGCCGGCCGGCCGGCCGGTCACGGGGATGACGGCGCGTCCCGCCGCCTCGAGCCGCTCCATCGCCGCGAGCGCCGCGGACGGCAGCCGGCCGTTGACCGTGAGGGTGTCGTCGATGTCGGTGAGGACAAAGCGCACCCCGCCTTTCCATGCGGCGGGGAATTCCCGGATGTCGCGCATGGGGTTTCCTTGCCGCGGCCCGTTTGCCGCCGTGACCTGGAGGGGGTCTTCGCCGGGAGAGAGGCCGACGCCTTCTTCCCTCAGGCGGTCGCCAGGCGTTCCCTCACCGTGCGCACGGCCTCCACGTACCTGCGGGCCCTTGCGGCGAGGGCCGCCCGGTCGCCGCGTTGAACGCTGCGCCGATCCACCAGATCGCCGCCGACCCCCACAAACGGGGCGCCTGCCCGAAAATACTCCTCGAGCGTCTCCAGCGTGACTCCCCCGGTTGGCACGAGGGGGATCTGGGGCAGGGGCTCGTGCACCATCTGCAAATAGGAGGCCCCGCCGAGGGCTTTCACCGGGAATACCTTGACGGCGTCGGCGCCGACTTCCCAGGCGGAGACGATTTCGCTCGGTGTCAGCGCCCCGCAGATTACACCGACGCCTTCCCTGCGGCAACGGTCGACCACCTCGGGTTTGAATACCGGGGTCACGACGAAGAGGCATCCCGCCTCGATGACTTCCGGGCATTGCCGGGGATCGGTCACACTGCCGGCCCCCAGAACGAGGCGGTTTCCGAACCTCGCGGCACAGGCGCGAATGGCCTGAACAGCCTCCGAAACGGTCAGCGTGATTTCCGCCACCGGAAGACCGCCCTCCACGAGGGCTTCAACGACAAGGAGGACGTCTTCGGCGGCCTCGGCCCGCACGACGGGGACCACCCCGACGTCCTTCAAAATCCGGAATACCTCCTCTTTTTGCACAATCGGTTCCTTCCGTTCCTTTGCCGGCAGTTCTCGACTCACCAGGGATTGACCCAGTTGTGAGGGGTTCCCCCCGAGAGGACATGGACCACCTCTTCTGCCGCCCGGCGTTGCAACTCTTGGACCGCGTCACGGGAATACCACCCGACATGGCCGCTCAGGACGACGTTCGGCAGGGAAAGCAACGGGTGGTCTGCGGGGGGGGGGTTCTTTTTCGAAGACGTCCAGTCCGGCGCCCGCGATTCGCCCTGCTGCCAGCGCCGCGGCCAAGGCGTCCTCGTCGATCAGCCCTCCCCGTGCCGTGTTGACGAGAATGGCCGTCGGTTTCATGCAGTTCAAGCGATCGGCGTCGACGATGTGGCGCGTCTTTTCCGTGAGGGGGGCGTGCAAGGAGAGATAATCGGAGCAGGAAAACAGCTCTTCCAGGGTTGCGGGCTCGGCCCCGTTGTCGCGGATCACCTCCGGCGCCACCTCCGGGTCGAAGACGAGCACTCGACCCGGGAGAAACCCCTTCCATTTGCGATGAAAGGCCCGACCGATCTGCCCGTATCCGAGAAGACCGAGGATTTTGCCCGTCGTGCGATAGACCGGTGCTTGGATGTCGCTTTCCAAGATTCCCCGCCGCAGGCAGGCGTCGCGTTGGAGCAGGCGACGGATGCAGGCGAGAAGAAGGGCCGCGGCATGATCGGAGACCTCTTCGGTCCCGTACCCCGGAACATTGGCGACATAAATGTGCCGCATTTTCGCGGCTTCCAGGTCGATGTTGTCTACGCCGACGCCGTAGCGGACAATCGCACGGCAGCGGGTCAAGGCCCGAATGACCCGGGAGCCGATTGGCGCCTCCCGCACCAGAACGGCGTCTGCGTCCCGGGCGGCCGCGATCACCTCTTCTTCCGTCAGGCAGTCCCGCGGTGCAAGCACGAGTTCGGCGTCGATTCGGCTCAACAACGAGCGTTCGAGGTCATACGAGGCATAGCCCAAGGAGACGACACTGACCTTGAAAGCCGGCATGGCAGGAGCTCCCCTGCTTTTTAGACCGACGGCTGACGGCGCATGAGGTCCTCGATCGCCTCGCGGCGGGGAATCGGTCTCACGCAGCCTAATCCGGTCGTGGTTAACGCGGCGGCGGCGTTTGCGAATCGCGCGCATGCGGAAGGAGACTTCCCTTCCAGGAAGGCCGTCACGAAGGCGCCGTCGAAGGTGTCGCCGGCTCCCGACATGTCGATCGACTCCACCCGGAAGGGGGGATGCCGCTCGAGCCCTTCGGCCGTGGCGACGAGCGAGCCCTCGGCCCCCATCTTCAGGGCAACGACCTTCGGGCCCAGCCCGAGATAGAAGTGGGCGATCTCTTCGGCGTCGTCGAGGCCGGTGAGAAGACGGGCCTCATCCAGGCTGGGAAAAACGAGGTCCGCCAGGCGACAGGTTTCGTGGATCACCGCCCGTGCGCGCTCCAGGGGCCAGAGCTTGGGACGGAAGTTGGGGTCGTAGGAAACCAGGCGCCCGGCGCTGCGCGCAGTGCCGATCGCGGCGAACACGGCGTCGCAGGCGCCCGTGCTGATTGCCTGGCTGATGCCGGAGGCATGCAGCAGGCGGGCCTGGGCGATGTAGGCGGAAGGGAGGAACTCGGGGCGCATGCGGCTGGCCGCGGAATCTCTCCGAAAGTAGGTGAAGAAATGCTGCCGCCCACGGCGAGAGATGAAATAGGCGGCCGTGTAGGCCCTCGGATCGCGGAGGACCTGGCGGGTGTCGATCCCCTCCCTCTGCCAGAGGGCGAGAAAACTTTCGCCAAACTCGTCTTCCCCCAGACGGGTCAGGTATCCTGCGTTTCCGCCGGCACGGCTGGCGGCAATGCAGAAATTGGAGGTATCGCCCCCCCAGCCGACGAGAAAGCGGGTGGCTTCGGAGAGAGGGCCCTCCTCTTCGGCGTTCAGTTCCAGCATGGGCTCGCCGATCGCAACGATTTCGGGCTGCGGCATGACTGCCCTCCTCAAATCCGGCCGTACTTGGCCAGGCCCTCGCGCAGCGATCGGTTTTGGCGAATCAATCGGGCCTGCTCGGCCTCCCGTTCTTCGATCTCGGTGGCCATGCGCAGCACGGCTTCCACGGAACGCTGAGGCACGACGACGACCCCATCCAGATCGCCGACGATGAGGTCTCCCGGACGAACCAGGACGCCTCCGCAGAGAACCGGCTCGTTCGAGGAGAGGGTTTTGAATCGCCCCACGGTTGTGGCCGGGCAGACGCATCGGGCGAAAACCGGGAATCCGGAGTCGCGGCGGATTTCCGCAACATCCCGCACGCCGGCATCCAGCACCGCGCCCCCCAGACCGTTGACTTCGGCCCCGGCCGTCATCAGGCCGCCCCACACCGCAACTTCCCGGTCTCCGAGAACGCCGATGACGATGATGCTGCCGGGGGGGGACTCGTCGATGGCATCCAAGGCGTGTTGCGGCGGCAGCGCCTCGTTCGTGGGGGCCTCCAAGATGGTGACCGCGGGGCCGACGATTTTTTTGTCGTTGATCCGCGGCTTGATCGGAGGGTCCATGAACCCTCGCGTCCGGGCGATCTTGTCGACGGCATCGGAGACCGAGGCCGTGGAGACGCGGCGAAACCCATCGAGGATCTCTTGATCGTACATCGTTTTCTCTCCCTTGCCCTTGCGTGGCCGTATGGCCCTCGGGGCGGCGCCCCCGCGGTCGTCTGCGGGGGCCCGCCTTTCGGGCCCTGGGGCGTGATTCCGTTATTTCGCCTTGCGGTACGCCTCGATTCGGCTGAAGAGCTTTTCGACCCACTCTTTGCCGATCTGCTCCTCCACCCACGCCTTGACCGGCGGCTGGGACTTGTCGCGGAACGCCGCCACCTGCTCGGGGGAAAGGGCGGTGACTTCCATGCCGAGCGTTCCCAGGATGGCCGGGGCGTTCAAGTCCTGTGCGGCGGTCATGCCGCGGTGGATGATTTTGGCGATCTGAACGCCCTTGAGCACGATGGTCTGCTGCTCCGGGGTCAGCGAGCCGAAGAAGCGGTCGTTCATCATGTAGGCATGCCAGCTGTACACATGGCCGTCGAGCGTGATGTATTTCTGGTGCTGGTAAAGACTCGCGGCGAGGATGTTGGTGACGCCGTTTTCCTGTCCGTCCACCACCCCCTGCTGCAGGGCGGCCGGCAGCTCGGTCCACGGAACCGGCGAGGGGCTCGCTCCCAGGGGTTCAACCAGCTTGGTCCAGATCGGTCCGGTCATGACCCGCATCTTGAGACCCTTCATGTCCTCGGGGCTCTTGATGGGTCGTTTGTTGTTGGTGAAATGGCGAATCCCGTTGTCGGCCATGGCCAACAGCCGGATTCCCGTCTTGCGCGTCATGTCTTGGGCCATCTCCTGACCGAAGGGGCCGTCCACGATGGTCCAGGCCATGGTCTGGTCGTCGAAGAGGTAGGGGATGGCGAAGACCATGAAGGGCTTGTAAACGGCGGAAATCGGTCCGTCATGCACGACGGCCATCTCGATCGTGCCCATCCGAAGCCCTTCCATGGTGGCGCTGTCGTTGCCGAGCTGGCTTGCCGGGTAGACCTCGACACGGATCGTCCCCTTGGAATTGGCCTCGACATAGTTTTTGAAAGCCAGGGCGGCCGCCTGTTTGGGCTGATCGAGCTTGGCCGGCTGGAAATGTGCGTACTTGATCACCTTCGGCTGCGCCGAGGCGAAACCCGGAAGCAGAAGAACCATTCCGATCAGGAACGTCAACTTTTTCCGTGCGCTCATCTTTTCCTCCTCGTTTTGCGGGTTGGGGTTAACGGGTGAAGCCCAGGGATCTCGGCACGAACGTGCTGAGGGGTGGAAAGGCGATCACGGCAGCCAGAACCGCCATCTCGGCAAGGATCAGTGGCAGGACGGCTTTGGCGAGATCTTCGAAGCGGATCCTTCCGACGGTGCTGATGACGAACAGGACGGGACCGACCGGAGGGGTGACGAGCCCGATCGCCAGATTCAACACCACCGCCATGGCGAAATGCAGAGGGTCGAAGCCGAACCGGTCCACGAGGGGGCCCAGGACCGGAACGAGAATGATGAGGGCGGGAAGAGTGTCGATCACCATCCCGCAGAGGAAAACGAGGGCGGCAACGAGGATGAGCACCAATGCGGGGTTGGTGGTGATCTTCGCGATGCCCCCGGCGAGCGATTGCGGGATTTGCAGGATGGTGAGCAGCCAGGAGAAGATGGAGGCCATGGAAACAATCAGCAAAACCGCCGAGGTCATCACGCCGGCCCGCGTGAAGACGGGCAGAACATTCCTCCAGGAGAGCCCCCGCGTGATGAAGAGCCCTATGCCGAGGGCGTAGGCGACCGCGACGGCGGCGGCTTCGGTGGGGGTGAAGATCCCCCCCAGGATGCCGAACAAGATGATGAAGGGCAGCAGAAGCGCCGGCAGTGCTTCCCAGAAGCTGCGGGAAAGCTCCGAAAGGCTCGGGCGGCTGCTGCGGAACACATACCCTCTGCGCAGCGATACCGCGTGATTGACCGCGGATAAAGCCAACCCCAGCAGAATCCCGGGAGCGATCCCGGCCAGGAAAAGTCCTCCCACGGTCACCCGGCTGTCCGAGATGGCGTAGATCACCATGAGAATGCTGGGCGGGATGATCGGGCCGATGGTGGCGGTGGCGGCGCTCAAGGCGCCGGCATACGGAGCGTCGTAGCCGGCCTTCCGCATGAGGTTCATGACGATGGCGCTCGGTCCGGCGGCGTCGGCCAGCGCCGAGCCGCTCACGCCGGCGAACAGCATGCTGATGAGCACGTTGACATGCCCCAAGCCTCCACGGATGTGCCCGACGAGGTTGTTGGCGAATTTCAGCAGCGAGCGGGTCAGGCCGCTGGCGGTCATGATCTCCGCGGCCAGGATGAAAAAGGGGACGGCCATCAGCGGAAACGAGCCGATTCCGTTGAAAAGGTACTGAGGAACGACCATTCCCGGAAATCGGCCGTCGACCAGGACGGCGACCATCCCCGAAAAGCCCATGCTCACGGATACGGGAAGGCCGATGAAGAGGCTGAAGAGAAAGACCCCGAAGAGGATGGCGCTCACAGGGATTCCTCCTCCGGGCGGAAGGTCGTTTCCTCAGGTTGGCCTTCCTGCCACCGGCGCTCGATCCAGGCGCGGATGCTCAGAACGAGGTGGATGCAAAAGAAAACCCCACCCAGCGGCACGGCGAGATAGGGGATCCCTGTCGGGATCTGGGTGGCAATGGTCTCCTGGGACCATCCGAATATCGACATGCAGATCCCGAGCCACACGAGCGCGGCGAAAAAACAGAGCATCACCCCCGCTAGGAGGATGCGCAGCAGCCGCCGTGCGGGAGGGGGCAGCCGGTCCTGGAGCATGTCGATGGCGGCATGCCGGCCCTCGCGCAGTGCGAGCCCGGCCCCAAGATAGGCGACCCAGATCATGAGAAAGGTCGAGATTTCCTCGGCAGGGGCGTAAGAGACCTGGAACGCATAACGGCCGACCACGTTGATGAAGACCAGAACGAACATCGCGAACATCATGCCACCGATGAGCGCCCGGTTCAGCCTGAGAAACGTTCGATCGAAACCGTTCATCGCGCGATGGCCTTCCGCTTCATTCCCGCCGTCTTCCCGCGGCGATGCTCGTTCAGTAGCGCTTGCCCACCAGAGCCATCTTGACTTTGTCCAGTCGATCCCGGGTGGCACCGAAGTCGCGCATGGCGACCGCCACGAAAAGGACGTCGAGCACGGCAAGCTGGGCGAGCCGCGACGTCATGGGGGCCAGGCGAAGCGCCGCTTCGCGCGAGCAGACCGAAAGCGCGATGTCGCAAATTTTGGAAAGCGGCGCATTTTCGCTTCCGAGGACACCGATGATCGTGGCACCTGTTTTTCGGGCGACCTGGACGCTTTCGATGATGTCTTTGGTGGAGCCGGTATGGGAGATCGAGACGACCACGTCGCCGGGGCCGAGAAGGGCGGCCGACATGACCTGCATATGCGGGTCGTCATGGGCGATGCACGGGATCCCGAGCCGGAAAAACTTGTGATACGCGTCTCGGGCGACAATGGCCGATCCACCCTGGCCATAAAACTCGATGCGCCGGGCCTGCCCGAGCTCGCTCGCCGCCGCTTCGAGATCGTCCAAGTTGATGCGGCTCAGGGTGTGGGTGATGGCTTCGCGATGCGCATTGAGGATTTTTCCGGCGATCTCGGCGATGGAGTCCTTTTCCCGCACATTTTCAAAGATGTAGTCGGAGGAAGGCAAGCTGCGCGCCAGGCTAAGGCGCAGTTCCATGTAACCACCGAGCCCCAGTCGGCGGCAAAAGCGCAGAACGGTCGGCTCGCTGGTTCCCGCCTTCTCGGCCAGCTCGGTGATGGAAGAGCGGACCACCGCTTCCGGGTCGGATAGCACGCACTTGGCCACCTTTTTTTCGGAATTGCGAAGTCCTTTCAAGGACTTGCGGATCAGGCCGAGGGTGTCGTGCATATTATGTTATTGATTTACACGGTGTGGCTGAAAAGAGGTATCAGACCGAATTGTAGTTTTTTTACAACATCTATGTTTTTTGTCAACAAAAAAGTTGATCAGGAAAAAAATTTTCGCTATGCGGGGGAAAACCGCAAGGAGCGCATGCGCAGGCAGCCATGAGGGGTGTCAAAGACCTTCTGCTTCTGGCCGTCAGCTTCGGCTCGCTTCTGGCCGGAATCACGGCATCGGAGATCTTCGCCCCCCTCCGGCCTTACCCGGTTCTGTGCATGATGGGGCTTCTTTTCCTGAGTTTTCTTTCGATCCGCTTGGTCGATGTTTTCCAGACCGCACGCCGGTTTCCACTGCGGATCATCGGGTTTCTCGGGTTCCGCTTGATCATGCTTCCGGTGGCCATGGCCGGGCTCTTCAGGCTGATCTGGCCCGCCTATGGCCTTTCGGCGACGCTTCTGGCCGGGATTTCCACCGGGGCCGTCGCGCCGTTTTTTGCCCATCTGCTTGGGGCCAATCCCTCGTTCGTTCTGGTCGTCGTCGTCTTCTCCTCCCTCGCCGTGCCGTTTACGCTCCCGGCTCTGGTGGCGTTGTTGTTCAGCCGCGAGCTGGAGATTCCTCTGGCAGCCATGATGCGCTTGCTCAGTCTCGTCATCTTTCTTCCCTTGGCTGCAGCGGAGGTCCTGAAAAAAGTCGCTTCCCCCGCGGCGGACATGCTGCGGAGAAACCAATACCCGCTTTCCTTGCTGCTTTTTGCGCTCACCAATCTGGGGGTGTTTTCCCAATATGCCGATTTCTTCCGAGGCCATCCGCTGCGCATTCTCGAAGCCCTTGGGGTGGCGTTCGCGTGCGGCCTTTCGTTTATCGGCGCGGGGATGCTCGTTTCTCGAGGCTGGCGACTCGAGGACAGGCTCTCGGCGGTGGTCAGCCTGTGGATCATGAACAAGATTCTGGTCATTGTGTTCAGTGCCCGATTTTTTACGCCGCTGGAGCCCACCGTGGCGGCGATGTACACATTTCCTTTCTACGCGCTGGTCGTTTTCGTCCGCGGGTGGCGGAACCGGATCCATGCACGAAACCGCGCTGCTTGAAGCGGGCGCAGAGAGGAAACAAGCGGGGATTTGTGCTTGGGAGGAACGGAGCGCCCTGACGGGCGGAAGAGGGGCGGTCTGCCGACGAGCCGGCCGGACAATCGTTTTCGGCTGAAGGAACCGATCAACCGCCTGGAAGAATCAAGATTCCCGGAAGCAGTCCTCGCGGCACAACGCCTCACTCCCTCTGAGACACCGGATGCGGCCCGAACCGGTCGTTTGCTCCGGGTGCAGCACAGGCCATTCGCCGCTAACGGGTCACGGAACCGGTTGGAAAGCTCGGATCCCGATTCCGATCCCCGTCAGGATGAGGAAGGCCTTGAAATTCCGGCGAAAGCCGACATCCCGAGCTTATGCCTTTCTATCGGCGGGGCATCGCCGGCAGGCAGGCGGAGCGGGCGGGGCCCGGTGCGCCTCTTACCCCAACACGTCCTGGAGCGCGATGGCGCAACGGACCTGGTTTTCCTCCGGACCGTCGATGTGCAGGGTGTGGGTTTCGAAGTCGATCTCGATCAGCCGGCAGCCGTTCTGCTCGACGACGTTTTTCACGATGGTGATGAGCTGGTCTTCCCGAAGGGGAGCGTTCATGCGGGCATCCTTTCCGGCACGAAACCCTCCGCGCCGTGTCGCTTGCGCAACATAAGGCCTGCCGGGGCGGGATCAAGGGCGTTCCTCGTATTCGAGGGTCACCGTGACCGTGCGGTTGTAGGCGCGTCCTTCCGGAAGGGCGTTGTCGAAAGGCGCATCCTGCGGCCCCCGGCCCTCGACGCGCAAGCGGGCGGGGTCGGGGAGCGCCGAAGCCAGCAGCCGCGCCGCGGCCTCGGCCCGCTTGCGGGAGAGCTCGACGTTGCGGGCCGGGGCCCCGATCGCGTCGGTGTGGCCGACGACGCGCACGTTCGCCCCGGGCACTTCGCGGACGCGGGCCGCGATGCGTTCGATCACCCGGCGGTGGCGGTCCCGGATCTCCGCGCGGTCGAAGTCGAAGAGGATGAGCGCCCAGCGCTCTTCGACGCGATGGCCTTGCCTCTGAGCGCCGCGCTCCTCGCGCCGGATCACCTCGACCGCCGCGCTGTCCCGCGCCCGGAGAACCTGCCCGCGGCCGTCGACGGCCTCGAGCTGGACGGTGATCGCCTGCAGGCGGCCGATGTCCCCCAAACCGAGCTCCGCCAGCGGCAGCACGTAGGCCGGCTCGAGATCGCCCTCGCCCTCCAGGGCGTCCAGGCGGCGGTCGTCCCCGTAGACCACGAGCGCCCATTTGCGGAGCCGGGCGCCGGGCTCGATCAGCGGCGCGATGCGCAGAACGTTCACGTCGCTGCGGATCTCGAGATGGGTGCTGGTCACGGGGTCGAGGATCGCGGGGTCGTCGGCGTAGATTTCCACCCGCCGGTTTTCGGCGCGCCCTTCCGGCGAGAGGGATGCGCTGGGGAATTCGGGCAACCCCCGGGCCTCGACGGTCATGCGGCCGGGGTCGATGCCCCAGACCGCCCGCAGGTAGTCCCGGACCGCCGCCGCCCGGCCGCGCGAAATCTCGGCCCGCCCCCGCTCCTCCCCGTTCTCCGATCGGCAGCCCACGATCCTCAGGCGGCTTCCCGGGCGCTCGGCGGCGCGTTTGCCGATCACGTTGAGCAGGTGGCGGTACTTGGCGAGGGTTCCCCGCAGGGCGGAGGGCTCGAAGGAGGCGGCCTCCGCCGCCGAGGCGAAGCGCACGTAGCGCTCCGGGATCTCCGTGCTCGCCGTTTCGAAGTAGACGTAGGGAAGGAGGGGCGCGCTTTCGATCGCCGTCACCTCCTCCAGGCGCAGGGTGGCGGGCTCGAGGGTCACGGTGCCGTAGGGGGGCGGGGAGAGCTCGCGGACAACGGGGCGCGGCCGGGTCTGGATGTGGCAGAGATCCGAGGAGGCCTCGTAAAGGCGCCCCTGCCGGTCCCGCAGGCGCAGGAAGGCTTCGAGAGAAGCCGCCTCGAGCAGCCGGCCGCGGCCCAGCTCATCGAGTGGGACGGGAAAGGAGGCCCGGGCGCCGGTTTCCGGTCCGAGGCGGATGCGGTGGAGGACCTGGTCCGCGGAGCGGATCTCGATCTCCCCCTCGCCGATTGCGAGCCGCGGGTTGAGCTCGAGGGCCACCCGCAGGACGGACTGGCCCCGGCTTTCGGCGATGGCCGCCCCGAGGATGCGGGTCGCCGCGGCGGGGGGGTCGATCGCCATTTCGACCCGCTGGTTTTCGCGGCGCCGCTCGGGATCGTCTTCGGCCGACGGCCGGGACGGAAGCCCCCGGGCCTCGAGCAGAATCCGGCCCCGCTCGATGCCCCAGATCCGCTGCAGGTAATCGCGCACGGCCTCGGCCCGCTGCTGGGCGAGCTTCAGGTTGTCGGCCTCGGGGCCCCAGGACGAGGTGCACCCCGTGAGGAGGAGTTTCGCCTCGGGGACCTCGCGCAGCCCCTTGCCCACCCAGTTGAGGAGGTTGAAGTAACGGCTGGAAAACCCCGTCAGGGCCGCGGAGCGGAAGGCCTCGGTTTCCTCGCGGCCCTTCAGCTGGATATAGGGCTCCGGCAGGGTCCCGCGGCCGGTGGGGAAGAACAGCATGCCGAGTGCGGGGTCCCCCGAGAGGGTCGCCGGCACCTCGAGCTGCAACAGGCGGGGTTCGAGGGCCACGGGGTTGGCGAGCTCGTAGGCGACCCGGTAGCGGTGTGTGATCGTGTTCCTGAGGGTCTGGAAGATCGGCCCCAGGTCCGCCGCCGCGCGCGCCTTCCACACCCGCCCGCGCTGGTTGCGGGCGAAGGCGGTGAGGAACGGATCGGCCGCCTCCACCGGCCGGAAGTCGATGGCGTAGGCGTGCAGACGGGGGATGCCCTGGGCGGCGGCTTCCACCTCGGCGGGGCGGATCCGGCTGTGCAGGTCCTCGCCGTCGGAGAAGACGGCGAGAAATTTCGGCTCGCCCGCCGGCAGGGAACGGGCGATCTCGACGGCGGCCAGCATGGCCTCGTAGAGGAAGGTGCGCGACGTCGATCCGCGATCCAGGGCCTCGGTGAACCCGCGCTTCCATTCCGCCGGGGTGCGCGCGTTCAGGGTGCGCACATGCAGGGTGCGGCCGCCCGGGGCTTTGCGCTCCTCGTGTGCAAAGACGACGGCGTGCACGCGGTCGATCGGCCGCAGGTCGTGGAGCAGGAGCTCCAGGGCGGAGAGCAGGGCGCCGGCCGCCCCCCGTTCCTGGATCGAAAAGGAGTTGTCGACGACGCAGATCAGGTTGAGCGGCGGGATCTCCCGCGCGGGAAGCGTCTCGACGGCCAGGACTTTCCCCGTCCGGAGGCCGCGGGCCAGGAAGAGGTCGCGGGCTTGCAGGCCGCGGATCGGCTCGCCCTGGGGGTCGAAAACGGCGAGGATCGCCTGCTGGGGCTCGGGGCCGGCGGCGATGTGGATGTGCGCCTCCCTGAGCGGAATTTCGACGATCACGTCCTCGGCGGCGAGCGCCGGGGCGCAACAGGCCGCGGCCGCCAGCACGGCCGCAGCCAGTCTTGCGGCGACGGACATGGGGTCTCCCGGTCGGAAAAGATTGCGCGCGAAGTTATCCGGTCGGCCCGGTCCTGTCAATTGCCGCGGCGCGGCTCAAGGACCGGGGCGGCGCGGGCGATAATGGGGGAGAAGACCCGGCTTCCGGCCGGGGGAAAACGAGACGGCAGGGGAGGAATCGGCCATGGCGTTTTTGAGTTGGCGGGAGGAGTTCAGCGTCGGGATCGACCGCATCGACCAGCAGCACCGCAGGCTCGTCGGGTTCCTGAACGATCTCTACGAGGCCATGCAGGCCGGCAAAGGACGGGAGACGCTCGGCAAGGTCCTGGGGGAGCTTCTGCTCTACACGAAGACGCATTTCGCCGCCGAGGAACAGCTGATGAAAACGCACGGGTTCCCCGGCTACCAGGACCACCGCGCGCGCCACGAACGCATGACGCAGAAGGTGAAGGAGCTGAGCGAGCAGTTTCGCGCCGGGACCCTCGCAAGCCCCATCCAGATGACCAACTTCCTGAAGGACTGGCTGGCGAAGCACATCCTCGAGACCGACAAGCAGTACGGCCCCTTCCTGGCGGCCCGCGGCGTAAAATGAGCCGGCGCCGGGCGCCGGACGGGGATTTCGCGGCGGAAAGGGCCTTCGCGAGAGGGCTGTTCGGAGGCGGGAAAAAAGAGGCCGGCCTGAACCGCTGCAGGTTTCAGGCCGGCCCGGGTGAAAGAGTGCGGCGGTGCCGCGCCCCTTATTTCGCGGGCACGTAGGGGATTTCCCTGCCCCACCAGCCCTGTTCGGCCGACATCTTGGCGTGATCGGCGTTGGTGCTCTTGTATCCCCACCAGCTGTAGGCCACGTGCGCGTTGGTCGCAAACACGCGGTCGTGCTTGTAGAATTCCGAGGTGCACCCGGCCATCAACAATCCTGCGGCGACGAGCAAAAGCAACTTTTTCATCGAATCTCCTCCTTTGGGTACGTTGGGTTGCTGAATTGGGCGCTTCATTCCGCGCAAGCGTTTGCCTATGGCCGTTGAGTATAAGCATTATTTCGCAAATGTCCATCGGGGAGGCCGATTTTCTCCCCAGGAGGAAGGCAAACCGCAAGGGGCGGCCGGGCCCTGCGGCGGCAAAACGCCTTTTCGCTAAAGTCCTAAACCGTTGCGGTCGATCCTTCAGCCGAGTGGGCACTTGCGCGGCGTCGCCCGTTGCGGTCTTTCGCCCCCGGCGGGTCCATCCCCGCGGTGTGAGGGGCGGCCGCCGCGTCGGGGTGTGGGAAGAACAGGCAGGTTGACGCGGGCGAAGCGGCCGTTTTAAGGTGCACCCGAGCGGTCGATCGCGAGGCGGGAAAGGCACCTCGCGGCCCTCGGCCCGCCTTTCCGAAAGCGAGGTGGAAGATGAAATCGCGGACGATTCTCTGGACATGCCTGGTGCTGCTCTGCGTGGCCTGCGCCCACGGGGGGGGCAAACCGCCGCTATCCTTCCAGGCCGTCGTGCCCGAGGGCTGGCGGGAGGTCCCCAACGAGGACGCCATGCTCTTCATGACCCGGGACGGCGGCTACAAGCAGTTCGTCCTGATCCGGGAGCGGGCCGTTTCCGAGCCCTTCCAGTTCACGCGGCGTTCGCTCAACGCGCAGATGGCGCCCGCCGAGGCGGCGGCCCTGGTCGTGCAGGAGCTTTCCGCCGACACCCAGATCCGCAATTTCCAACTGCTCGAGAACACCCCGGCGACGATCGCCGGCAACCCCGGCTTCCGGCTCACCTTCACCTACGCCGACGCGGACGGCTTCGTGTTCAAGACCATCTACTGCGGGTTCATCCGCGGGGAGACCTACTACACGATCCGCTACGGCGCGACGCGGGACGACTATTTCGCGCAGGATCTGAAGACGTTCGAAGAAGTGATGCAGAGCTTCCGGCTGGCCGCGGCCCGCTAGCGGGGAGGCGATGATCCTCTACGATCCCCGCCAGGCGCACAGCCTGGAGGAATTCGGGATCCTGATTCCGGTCCGGGAAAGCCGCGCGCGCGAGACCTTCGCGCGGCTTTCCGCCCACCCCGTCCTCGGCCCCCGGCGCGCCGCGTGGCACGTCGCGCGCTGGAGCGAAACGCTCACCGCCGAGGATCTCCTTCGGGCGCACTCCCCCGAGTACGTCGCACGGCTCACCTCCGAGGGGCTCGAGGAGGAAATCCTCCGCGCCTACGAGCTCCTGCACCCCGACGGGACGTATCACCGCTACGACCCGACGCGAGCGCAACTGCCCCTGCGTGAGCTCTGGGGGCGCATCCTCGAGCGGGCGTCCGGAACCCTGGCGGGGGCGAGGATTGCGCGGCAAACCGGTTTTTGCTTCTATTTCGGCGGCGGCATGCATCATGCGCATCGCGACTTCGGCGCGGGCTTCTGCCTGGTGAACGACCTGGTCATCGCCCTGCGCAGGCTTCAGGCCGAAGGGCGGGTCCGCCGCGCCTGGGTGATCGACGTCGACGCCCACAAGGGCGACGGAACGGCCGCCCTGACCGCGGAGGACCCCACGATCGCCACCCTGAGCATCCACATGGCCGCGGGCTGGCCCCTCGACCAGCCCCCCCTCGACGCCGCCGGGGTCCCCAACCCCTCCTTCATCCCCAGCACGGTCGACATCCCGGTCGCCGCGGGCGAGGAGGCGGACTACAACCCGCGGCTGCGGGAGGGGCTGGAGCGGCTGGCCGCCGGCTGCCCGGGGGCCGATCTCGCGCTCGTCGTCTGCGGGGCCGACCCCTACGAGAAGGACGAGCTGCCCTCGGCCGCGGGCCTGCGCCTGACGCTCGCGCAGCTCTTCGAGCGCGACCGGGCGGTCTGGGAGTTTCTCCGGGCCCGCCGCGTCCCCGGCGCCTGGGTCATGGCCGGCGGCTACGGCCGCGAGAGCTGGCGCGTGTACACGCAGTTCCTTGAGTGGGCCCTCCAGCAGTAGTGAAAGGGGACGTCCATTGTTTTATTGGTAGAGCACGGAAACCCATATCACAATGGACGTCCCCTCTTTTTATTTTTTGGCCGGTTCGAAGAAGTGGGCGATGTGGTTGCGGTATTGACGGGCGACGTCCACGTTGTGGACCACGAAGTTGTCGCCGTCGAGGGAGGTGATGGGCCGTTCGAGGGCCGCGAAGACCTCGAAGGTGCGGTTGATGATCTCGTCGGCGCACAGGATCTGGTGGTTGTAGCCGAGGACGTAGTGCAGGTCGATCCGCCGCCGCTGCTTGCCCCAGACGAGCTGCCGCAGCCGCTCACGCACGTCGTCGATCCGCTCGCGCAGGACCCGCGTCGGCAGCCGGTTGAACTGCTCGTCGAAGGCGTGGAAGTAGATGTTCGCCGGGAAGACCGGCTGCATGGCGAGCATCCGCTCGTAGGTCTCGCGGGCCAGCGCATGGGCGGCGAACTTGATGCGCGCGCCGAGGACGTCGCCGCGGTGGGCCTTGAGGTCGATCTTGCGCGGCTCGCCGAACTTGATGGAAAGATTCACCTTGCGCTTGTCCTCCAGAAAACGGCGGATGATGTAGCCGATGTCCTGGAGGTAGATCTTGTCCTGGGGCTCCCCCGCCTCGTGCATGCGCGCGAGCTCGGCGAAGTTCTCGTCCTCGAGGACGCGCTCGTAGGCGATGTTCACCGGGACGACGTAGAGGTCGACCCCGCTGTCGAGCGCCGCCTCGATGTCCATCTGGAAGGGCAGGTGGTGAAAGCCGTCGATCCGGCCGGTGTAGCTGCGCCCCGTTTTGACGGACTCCATCTTCAGGATGTCGAGCAGGCTCGCGCGCAGCGCCGAGTACCCGGGGAAGGTGAGGTACATCTCGCGCTGTTCGACGAGATGCTGGCGGTAGGCACGGCTCAGGGAAAGGATGTCCTTGCGGCCGAGCTTGATTTCGCTCCCGTCCTGCGGGTGCTTCACGGTCACCGGGTTGCGGAAGACCTTGAAGGCGCCCCGCCGCTTCAGGTAGTCCGCGATCGTCGCCGAGTGCGCCGCGGCGAGCCGCCTAAGATCCGGGTGCACCAGGGCGGGGAGCACGTCGCGAAAGATGTCGATCTCCTCGATGAAGAGGTTGTTGCCGCCCTCGATCACCACGCGCAGGCCGTTTCTCCGGAACACGACCCCCAGGACGACGAAGTCGGCTTCGCTGAAGTGGCTGGGTTTGAAGGTGATGCTGCAGCCGGGCTGCTCGTGGCGGAGGCGCTTGACGGCCTCGAGGCCCACGACGCGCGTGTTGAAGGTGTTGCCCATCGCCAGGCGGTAGAGCAACTCCTCGATCGGCCCGATCTCCTGGTACTCGTGGGCGATCAGGGGGAACATCGGCTTGAGCTTTTCGAAGAGCGCCTTTTTCATCCACGCCGCTCCGGGAGTCCGCCGCGCAGGCCGCGGCGTCAGGGCCCCCTCCCATACCATTGACCCCGCGGAAATTCAACCGCGGCGGGGGCTTCCGGCGCCGCCGAAACGAAACGCCGCGGGGCGGCGCAACCGGGGGAAGAAGAACTTCCCGCCCGCCGCCGAAACGAAGACGCCGGGGGAACGGGGTTCCCCCGGCGTCACGTGGCCCGCGCTTCCCCCGCGGCGGCGGGGACCGGCCGGAAGGGCGTTCTCCGTCCCCCCGGCCCGCCGGCGGCTCAGCCGTGCAGCCGGCCGGCGCAGACGACGCCGATGCCGGCCTCGAGCAGGGCCCGCGCGGTCCGCTCGACCGCGCGCTGCTTTTCGAGGTAGTTCCGCTCGAGCGCCGGCATGAGGCCCGCGCGCTCGATCTCTTCCTTGGAGAGGAAGTAGTCGAGAATGTCGGAGGGGTGCTCGAGGGTCTGCTCGATCTCGGGGTCCCCGCCCTCGTGCTTGGCCGAGATGTTCGGCACCTCGCGCGCGATCTGGAGGAGCTCCGCGCGGCGGTTGTAGGGCTGGCGCACGATCGATTTCCAGGTCTCGGTGAGGTGGTGCTCGAAGCGGACCCGGTCCTCCAGGCCGAGCGCCCGCCGGATCCAGGCCGCCTGGCGGATGGTGTCGTTGTTCACGGAGTTGGAGAGGTTGAAGCCGATGAGCGAGGTGCTCCCGTCCGCGCGCGCAAAAAGGCGGGCGGTGAGCAGCGTCCAGAGCACGGCGAAGGGGTTGTCGTTCCCCATGAACACCGAGATCTTGAATTCGTTGTCGATTCCCAGCCGGTGGAGCAGGTAGCCGACGAGCACCGTCCCGGAGTTGATGTTGAGGACCTGCCGGATGCCGTATTCCATGTAGTGCGTGAGGTATTCCTCCGCCCAGCGCAGCGGGTAGTGGTTGGGCTGGCCGATCCCCCCGAAGTAGCCCGTGATCGTCTCGGGGCCGCCGAGATGGACGTTTGCGCCGTCGGTGCCCTTGGTGTCCAGGGTCTCGACGTAGCTTGCGCCGATGATCTCCATGGCCGCCGCCACCGCGATCGTGTCGCCCCGGTCGCGCGTCTGCTCGGCCATCTTGCGCACGCGGATGAAGCGGCCGGGCATGAGCTCGCCCGCCTCGAGGCAGTGACGGGCCTGGCGGATCAGCCAGGGAAAGTATTGCAGCGCGCTGATCTCCAGCGTGACGGCGTGGCTCCAGAGGATGCCCTCGGCCGAGCCGCGGACGCGGCGGGCGTACTCGGAGAGCGGCACGAAGGCCTTGCGGTCGCGCTGCTCCATCAGCCAGCGGAGATCGGCGAGGTAGGGCGAGCCCATCGCCTCGAGGCGGGCCAGCCGGGTCTCGAGCCGCGAGGCCTCGGCCGCGCGGCGGTTGATCGCCTCGGGCCCGCCGAGGCGCTCGACGAGCGCGAGCAGGGCGCCCACGGTCTCGTTTCCGGGGTCGGTCAGCAGGGCGTTCAGCTCCTCGATCCGGCGGGGGTCGAGGAGGAGTCGATCGCGCAGTTCGGCCATGGTGGAGCCTCCTCGTCAGGCCTTCGCCTTGCAGGCGGCCTGGAATTTTTCCAGTTCCCCCGGCAGCATGGGATAGCCGTGCTCTTCGGCAGGGAACCGTTTCGCACGCACGTCGGCCACATAGGCCCTCATCGCCTCGGTGACGATTGCGGCGACGTTGCAGTAGCGCTTGACGAATTTCGGGGTGAAGGCCTGGAACTGCCCGATCATGTCCGAGACGATCAGGAGCTGCCCGTCGCAATCGGGGCCCGCGCCGATCGACAGGGCCGGGATGGTGAGGGTGCGGGCGATGTGGGCCCCGACCTCGGGCGGAATCGCCTCGAGCAGGATCATGTGGGCCCCCGCGTTCTGCACCGCGAGCGCGTCCTCGATCACCAGGCGGGCCGACTCGAGCGTGCGCCCCTGGGCCTTGTGCCCGCCGAGCTGCCCCGAGCTCTGCGGGGTGAGCCCGACGTGGCCCATGACGAGGATGCCGGCATCCACGATCGCCCGGATCTGGGGCACAACCCGCACCCCGCCTTCCAGCTTGATCGCGTCGCAGCCGGCTTCCTTCAGGAAGCGGCCCGCGTTTTCGACCGCCTTTTCGATCGAGGTCTGATAGGAGAGAAAGGGCATGTCCCCCACGACGAAGGTGTTCGGCGCGCCGCGGCGCACCGCCTCGGCGTGGCGGATGCACTGGTCCATGACCACCGGCACCGTCCCGGGATAGCCGTAGACGCACATGCCGAGCGAATCCCCGACGAGCAGCATGTCGAGACCCGCGGCCTCGGCGAACTGGGCCGTGGGGTAGTCGTAGGCGGTGAGGAACGTGATTTTTTCGCCCTCCCGCTTCATGCGGCAGAAATCGTGGATCGCTTTCTTCTTCGCACTCATGACGTGACCTCCTTAGGGGGGTTCCCCGGCCTTCGGTGCCGCGTTCACCCGCCGAAGAAGGGGTGAACATAGCGCAGGTCGTCCCCTTCGCGCAGCACGATGCGGTCGATCTCTTCGGCGCGGACGACCGTTCCGTTGAGGATGTAGAGCAGCTGGCTTTTGCCGGTTTTCTGGATCAAGGCGACGATCATCGGGTCGTCGCGGACCCTCGCTTCCAGGCGATCGACGAGGACCCTCAGGCGGGCGCCCGGTTCGATCTCCTCGGGGTTTCCGTTGACCAGGATCCTCATGACGCTTGAGCCTCTCTGGGCCGTCGCGGGCGGCCCGGCGGTGCGGGCCGGGCCTCCCTCGGTTTCCCGGGCGGGGCCTGACGGGCCGTCCGCCTTCAGCCCGGGATGGTTTCCATGCCGAGCTCGCTAAGCTTCTGCGCCGTGGGGCGGCCTTCGTCGTCCCAGCCGCGGTAGCGGTAGTAATCCACGATCGCCTGCTCCAGGCCGACGGGGACCCGGCCGGCCGCGACCCCGTCGCTCACCGGCTCCATGAAGCGTTTGGGGTAGCGGAAGTCGTCCTCCCGTTTCCATCCGTAGCGCAGGTTCAGCAGCTTCTGCAGGTTGGTGATCCGGTCGCCGCAGCGCTGCAGGTCCTCCTGGGTCCAGGCGAGGCCGGTGCAGGTGTTGATGGTGGCGAGCAGGTCGGTCAGCGTGTAGCCGGCGAACTCCTGGAACTTGCAGTGCACGGAGGAGTTGATCACGTTGCAGTAGTCGTGGAACTTGGCGTTGCGCTCGGCGGCCTTCTCCCAGGACCAGCGCTCCTCGTTGTCCACGTGGTCGATCCCCCACTCGGGGAGATAGCGGTGCCCGACCCAGATGTGCTGGGAGTTGCCGCGCTCGTGGTTGGGGCCGGAGGCGACGCCGGTGCAGTAGTTGAGGGCGGAGATGTACTGCGCGCGCCAGTTGTGGGCGGCGATCTCCTGGCCCTTCATCTGGACGGCCCAGTCCTCGGAGCCCTGACCGATGCGCTCGGAGGCGGTCTTGCAGCCCTCGCCCAGGAGGTAGCCCAGGCCCGGGGCCCGTTCGCCGATCTTGCGGGTCATCTCCACGAGCGCCTGGGCGTTGCCCCAGGTGAGCTCGATGCCGTAGGTGTCCTCCCGCGTGAGGACCCCCTTTTCGTAGCACTCGAAGGCCCAGGCGAGGACGGCGCCCAGGGAGATCGTGTCCATCGAGTAGCGGTTGGCGAGCTCGCCCGCGTAGGCGACGGCCGCCTGGTCGTCGATCAGGAGGTTGAAGCCCATCATGGCGAAGGACTCGTACTCCGGGCCCTTGCCCTTGTACGCATACGGGCCGCTTTTCACCTCGCACTGGTTGTGGCACTTGATGACGCAGTACTTGCAGGGCCAGGGTTTGGCGTTGAGGGTCTCCACGTAGGGGCGTCCGCCCAGCTTGGCGACCCCCTCGGGGAAGGTCCCCAGGCGGTAGTTCTTGATGGGCAGGTTCCCCTGGGGGGCGAAGAGGGCCGTCGCCATGGCGGTGCCGAGCCAGGAGATGCGGAACTCCTCGGGCTTGGAGGCGTCGACCTCGGCGAGCCGCCGGTTGATCGCCTTGTTCAGGGCGTCGTTTCCGGCCGGGTCGTGGATGGGGCACCGCCGGGTCCCGCGCACGGCGACCCCCTTGAGCAGCTTGGAGCCCATGACCGCGCCGAAGCCGCAGCGCCCGGCGAAGGATTTCTTGGCCGTCTGGATGTTGGCGTAGCGCACGAGCCGCTCCCCGGCCTGGCCGGTGGTGATCACCTCGAAGCCGTCGCCTTCCTTTTCCTGGATCGCGTCCTGGGCCTCGTAGGCATCCAGCCCCCAGAGCCGCGAGGCGTCCTTGATCCGGACCCGGTCGTCGTCGATCACGATGTAGACCGGCTTTGCCGCGCGGCCGTGGATCACGACGGCGTCGATGCCCGCCTGCTTCATCTCGACGCCGAAGGCATGGGTGATCGCCGATCCGGCGTTCATCTGGATCGACGGCGAGATCCCGCCCACGGCCCACTTGGAGGCGCCGCTTTGGCGGATGCCCTGCATCGGGCCGGCGGCGAGGGTGAGCCGGTTGGCCGGGTCGAAGGCCGTCACCCCGCGCGGGCATTCCTTCCAGAGCACCCAGGCGGCGAGCCCCTCCCCGCCGAGGAAGTACGCGTAGACCGGGTCAGGCACGTGCTCGACCGCGGCCTTCTTCTCCGTGAGATCGATCTTGAGGATCTGGTTCCACACGCCTTTCATGGTCCGATTCCCTCCCCTTGCGGCGAAACGGTTGGGCGATCGCGGCGTCCCCGGCCATCCGCCGGGGCGCCCCCCCGCCGGGTCAATGCGCCTCCTTAGGCCGCAGCAGGATCACGAGCGCCATGACGACGAAGACCATGGCGTTCGCCGCCTGCGACCAGAAGCGGCCGGTCACCGCCATGACCATCCCCAACGCCAGGGCGGCGAAAAACGTTCCGTTCAGGTTGCCCATGCCGCCGACGATGACGACGGCGAAGGCGAGCAGCAGGATGTGAAAGCCCATGTAGGGGTCGGCCGTCGAGATCGGGGCGTAGAGGACGCCCCCCAGCACGGCGAGCGCGCTGCCGAGGACGAAGACGATGCTGAAATGGCGGTCGACGTCGATCCCGAGGCAGCGGACCCCGTCGGCGTCCTCGAGGGCCGCGGTGACGACCCGCCCGACGAGGGAGCGCCGGAAAAAGGCGCGCAGCGCCCCGTAGAGGGCGAAGGCGCTCAGGACGACCGCGATGCGGTAGACGGGGAGGTCCATGCCGGCGAGCGGCACGGCGATGCCGACGGGGTCGTTGACGGGATAGGGCGTCGTCCCCCAGATCATCTTGATCGCGTCGGTGCCGATCAGGAGCACCCCGTAGGTCGCGATGATGGCGTAGTCGAGGCTCTCGCCGTAGAGGCGGCGGATCACGAAGCGCTCGATGACCCAGGCGACGGGCAGCATGGCGAGCAGGCTGGCGGCGAGCGCCAGGAGGAAGGACTGCCCGACCCCCTGCAGAAACGTGATGAAGAGGTAGACCCCGAGGGTGTAGACCATCCCGTGGGCGAAGTTGATGATGTGCATCGTGCCGAAGGTCAGGGCGAGCCCGACCGAGAAAAAGTACAGAATCGCCCCGATCGTCAAGCCGTAGACGACGGTCTGGATCATTGCGCTTCCCCCGCCGGCTTGCGGTTCCGGAGCCGCGCCTGCACCGTGCCGACGATGCCGCCGCGAAGCGAGAAGACGATCAGAAGCAGCACGACCCCCAGCCACAGCTCCCACTGCGGCAGCTTCACGTCGAGAAGCCGCGAGAGCTCCGGGATGATCACGGGGAGAAAGTTCTTGATCGCCAGAAACGCCGCCGCCCCGATCAAGGCGCCGGCGAGGCTGCCCGCCCCGCCGATCAGGACGGCGAAGATCACGTCCACGTTGCCGAAGGGGCTGATGACCCGGGGGCTGACGAACCCCTGCACCAGGGTGAAGAGGCCGCCGGCGAGGGCCGCGATGGTGGAGGCGATCACGAAGGCGATCCACTTGAAGCGGAAGGTGTCGTAGCCGAGGAACCGCACCCGGGACTCGTTTTCGCGGATCGAGCGCACGAGGAGGCCGAACGGCGAGCGCGTGAGCAGGCGCAAGAGCGCGTACACGGCGAGCAGCACCGCACCGCAAAAGGCGAACGCCCAGCGGTCCTCGTAGAGGGAGATCGCCCCGAAGAGGGGGTCGGCGGTGCAGCTCAGGCCGTCTTCCCCGAGCGTGTAGGCGGCGAGCGGCGACTGCACCAGGAAATGGCCGATCTCGTTGAAGGCCATGTTGATCAGGGCGAAGGAGGCCCCGCGGGTGCGCAGCACGACGCCCCCCAGCAGTGCGGCCATCCCGGCCGCCGCCGCCAGGCCGACCGCGAGGGCGGCCCAGGCGCTCGCGTTCCCGTAGACGAGCCAGAGCGCTGCCCCGTAGGCCCCGGCGCCGAAGTAGAGCATGTGCCCGAAGCTCAGGTGGCCCATGTAGCCGTAGAGCAGATCGAAGCTGAGCACCAGGATGAAAAAGACGGCGAAATCGGCCATCCAGTGGACCCGGATGACCAGCGCGAGGAGCAGCAACCCTGCAGCGAGGAGGGCGATCTCGCGCAGGAGCGCCCCGCGGGCTGCGGGTTGCACGGAGAACGCCGCCCTCTCCGGCATGAAAGTCACAGGAAGCACTCCAGGGGTTCCGCGCCCGCGATCTTTCGCGGGTCGGCGATTTCGTGCACGACGCGCCCCTCTTTCATCACGTAGATCCGGTCCGCCAGGCGTCGGACGATCGCCAGGTTCTGTTCCACGATGATCGCCGCGACACTCTGGCGCATGCGCTCGAGGATGCGGAAGATGTCCTCGATCACGATCGCCGCGAGCCCCTCCGTCGGCTCGTCGATCAGCAGCAGCCGGGGCTGCCCGGCGAGGGCCCGGGCGATGAGCAGGATTTCGCGCTGTCCGCCGGAGAGGCGGCCGGCGGGGAGCTCGCGGAACTCGTCGAGCTTGGGATAGAGCGCGACGGCGCGGCGCCAGGCCGAGTCGAAGGGTTCGCCGGCGCCGTGGGCGGCGAGCTCGATGTTCGAGCGCACGGAAAGCGGGCTGAAGACGCGCTTTTCCTGGTTGACGTAGCGGAACCCCAGGCGGGCGCGTTTCTCGGGCGCAAGGCCCGCGACGGAGCGGCCCTCGAAGCGGATCTCCCCCGCCGCCGAAGGGAGAAGCCCGGCGATCGTGCGGAGCAGCGTCGTCTTGCCGGCGCCGTTTCTGCCGACGACGAAGACCATCTCGCCCGGGGCGACGGTCAGGGAGACGTCGTGGAGCACGCGGGCGGACCCGTAGCCCGCCTCCAGGCGAGCGACCTCTAGCACGCGGGCGCCTCCTTCCCCCAGTAGCACGCGCGGACCCGGGGGTCGGCCAGGACCTCGCGCGGCGCCCCCTCGCAGATCAGGCGGCCCTCGTTCATGACGCTCAGCCGCTCGACCAGCTCGAGGATCTTCGAAATCTTGTGCTCGATGATCACCACGGTGAACTGCCCGCGCAGGCTCCGGATGAACTCCACGACGCGCGCGATTTCATGGTCGCTCAGCCCGGCCAGCGGCTCGTCGAGCAACAGCAGCCGCGGCCGCAGCGCGAGCGTGATGCCGATCTCGAGCATGCGCTTGTCGCCGTAGGAGAGCTCGGCCACGGGCAGGGCGGCCTTGCCCGTCAGCCCGACCCGCGCGAGCGCCTCCGCGCAGCGTTCGAGAACCGGCGCCCGCCGGGCGGAGCGGAAGAAGAAGGGGCCCGGCCGGGTGCCCCCGGGCTGGAAGCGCAGTACGGCCAGGACGGCGTTTTCCCAGACGCTGAGCGTCGAGAAGACGGAGACGAGCTGGAACGTCCGGGCGATGCCGAGGGCGACGCGCCGGTGCGGGGGCAGCCGGGTGATCGATTCGGCGTCGAAGCGGATCTCGCCCGAGGAAGGCGGAAAGAAGCCGGAGAGGAGGTTGAAGAGGGTCGTCTTGCCGGAGCCGTTCGGGCCGATGACGCCTGCGGTCTCGCCCTCGGAGACGCGGAAATCGACCTCGTTCACGGCGGTCAGGCCGTTGAAGCGCTTGGTGAGCGCCGCGGTGGCGATCAATTCGGCCATGCTCCGGACTCCCGGTGGAGGACCGCGGGGGGCCGCGGGGCCGGGCGCATCGTGGCGCGGATCGGCCCCGCGGCGGGGATCCTCAGTAGCCCAGATCCTTCAGCGAGGGGACGAAGGCGTCCCCGGCATAGACATCGACGACCCGGGCGTAGTCGAATTTCGCGGGGTAGCGTTCTTCCTTGCGCTCGGCCTCGCCCTTGCCCTCGACGATCCAGGTGGAATAGCGGTAGATGCAGGCGCCGTCCTCCCGCCACCTGGCCGGCCCCTTGGCGCCCTTCCACTCGGGGTGGGCGAGCAGCGCGGCGGCCATCTTCTTGGGGTCGGTGGACTTGGCGAGCTCCATGGCGCGCACGGTCTCCTTGACCCCGTAGTAGGTGCTCATGGCGTAGGGATCCGGCGGCTCCTTCTGGGCCTTCATCCAGCGGCCGACGAAGGCTTCCGAGGCCGCCACCACCTCGGCGTCCCGGAAGCCGCGCATGTCGTGGTACCAGAACATCTGCCCCTTGACCCCCTGCATGGCGTTCGCCGGGATGCCGGTCGCGAAGGCGTTCATCAGCCAGAAATGAAAGAGCGGGGCCTTGCGGGCGGCGCCCGTCTCCAGGGCCTGCTTGAGGGCGTTGATGGCGTCTCCGCCCCAGGAGCCGATGAAGAGGACGTCGGGGTTGAACTCGAGCGCCTTGATCAGGTAGCTCGTCATGTCCGGGCTCTGCACCGGGTGCCAGACGCTCGTGTAGGCGACCCCGGCCCGCGTGCGGATCACCTCCTCGAAGCCCTTCATGGTCCCCTTGCCGATCGCGTAGTCCGGCATGAAGCAGGCGATGCGCTTGGCTTTCATCTGGTCGGCCATGTAGGCCGCCGCCCCGCGCCCGGCCCACTCCGCGGCGGCGACGATGCAGAACGAGGCCGGCCCGCGTGTGCCCTTTTTGAAGAACCCTTCGGGGACGCCGTTGGTGGCCATGTAGAAGGCGTTGGCCTTCTTGGCTTCCTCGTTCAGGGCCATGGAGATGTTGCCGAAGGTGCCGCCCACGACGGCGGTCGCCCCGTGATCCTTGACGATTTCCTTGAAGCGCCCCACGGCGACCTGGGGGTTGGTCTCGTCGTCGCGGAAGACCCCCTCGAGCTTCATCTTCTTCCCGCCCAGGTTCACCCCGCCCGCCTGGTTGACCTCGGCGATGGCCAGGGTGGCCCCCTGCATCTGCCCGACGCCGATGACCGCCCCGGCGCCCGTGGTGGAGAACATGACGCCGATCTTCACCGTCTCGGCCGCGTGTGCCGCACCCGCCGCCAGCAGCACCGCCGTGAGAAAGAGGGTGCCGATCCATGCCCGGTTTCCGTTGATTGTCCTCATGGTTGCCTCCCGTGGTCCGTGGGGACGGCCCCCCGGGGGGGGCCGGCTCGGGTTACAGGTCGTTGCGGAACTCCAGCAGGCCGGTGACAGCACTCCGCGTTTTTTTCACCCGCGAATGGCGGACATGGGCGATGAAGATCTCCGTCGTGGTGAAGACCTTGGCCGAGACCATGTGGCCGCCGGTCAACTCGCCGTTGCCGTGCGAGAGCAGGCAGTGGACGTGCAGCACCGGGTCGCCGTCCTTGAGAGGGCCGAACTCGCCGACCAGGGGGACGATGTTCCCCTCGATGCTCATGAGCTCGAAGGGGCCTTTCATTTCGATGCGGTTGAGGTTTTCGGCGGGCTGCACGGGGATGCGGAAGGCCGGCTTGGGGGCCACGAAGACGACATCCTCCAGGCTGCCGATTCCCGAGAGGATCACGGCCCGTTCCCAGCCCCGGTCCCGCACGGTCTTGACGAGGGTGGGGAAGAGGTCGTCGCCCGGGTGGAAGCGGGTGAGGATCACCTCGGAGAGATCGACGGTCTCGACGAACCGCGGATCCGGCGTGGGGTGCGGGTGGCTCATGGACGGTTCCTTTCTAGGAGGCCAGGTTGACGGTCACGCTTTTCCTCTGGGTGAAGGCGTCGAGCATGCCCTCGAGCGACCACTCGCGGCCGATGCCGCTCGCCTTGAAGCCGCCGTAGGATTGCCCGGGGACGATCCCGCCGCCCTGGTTGACCTGCACGAAGCCGGCCTCGACGGCGTGGGCGGTGCGCAGGGCCCGGGAGAGGTCGCGGGTATAGATGAAGGCGGCCAACCCGTAGTGGGTGTCGTTGGCCATGCGGACGGCCTCGGCCTCCTCGCTCCAGGGGAGGGCGACGAGCACCGGCCCGAAGACCTCCTCGCGGCAGACGCGCCAGTCGGGCCGCACCCCGACCAGGACGGTCGGCTCGACGAAGTAGCCTTCGGTGAAGGGCGCGCGCGCGGGCGGAAGCCCGCCGCAGAGGGCCCGCGCGCCCGGCTGCGCGAGCGCCTCGCGGAGGTAGTCGAGCACGGTGAGGTACTGCCGCTCGTTGACGATCGCGCCGATCTGGGTCGTTTCCTCGAGCGGCTCGCCGATCCGGAAGGCCCGCAGCCGGGCGGTGAGTTTCTCGAGGAAGGAGTCGAAGATCGAGGCGTGCAGCAAGAGGCGCGACCCCGCGGTGCAGGACTGCCCCTGGCGCACGAAGCGCATGCCGTTGATGACCTGGGCCGCGGTCGCATCGTCGTCGGCGTCGGGGAAGACGATCTGGGGGCTTTTGCCGCCCAGCTCGAGCGAGACGGGGATGATGCGCTCCGCGGCGGCCTGCATCACCCTGCGGCCGACCTCGGTCGAGCCGGTGAAGGAGAGCTTGGCCAAGCCGGGGTGGCGGAGGAGGGCTTCGCCCGCCTCGGTGCCCGTCCCGGTGACCACGTTCAGGACCCCCTTGGGCAGAAACCGGTGGGCGAGCTCGGCGAGTTTGAGCACCGCGAGCGGGGCTTCCACGGAGGGTTTCAGCACGAGCGTGTTGCCGGCGACGAGGGCCATGCAGATCTTGAGCGCGGCGAGCGCGAGCGGGGCGTTCCAGGGGACGATCCCGCCGACGACGCCGAGCGGCTCCCGGCGGCTGTAGCTGAAGAGCGACTCGCCGAGGGGGATGACCTCCCCCTTGATCTCGCCGGCCACACCCCCGAAATACCGGATGAGATCGGCGGTCAGCATCGTCTCGCCCCGCGACTGGGTGGCGATCGCGTTTCCGGTCTCGATCGAATAGAGGCGGGCGAACTCCTCGCGCTCGGCCTCGAGGGCATCGGCGAGTTTCAGAAACGCCTTGCCCCGTTCGCGCGCGGGGGTCTGTTTCCAGGGCCCGAAGGCCGCGGCGGCGGCCTTCACCGCCCGGTCGACCTCGGCCTCCCCCCCGCGGGGGACCTCCCCGGCGAGCGTCCCCCGGTGTGCGGGGTTTTCGACCGGGAGCCAGCCTCCCGCAGCCTCCACCCAGTCCCCGTCGATCAGCATCGGGATGCGCCCGACGCCCGCCTGCCATCCCTCCACCCGTCGGATCTTCGACTCCATCTTCCGCGTTCTCCTCCCTTGGCTTGGCAAATGGGCTGCGGATCTCGGCCCGGCGGGGGACATCACCCGTCCCGCCGGTCGGCGAGCTCGCGCAGCAGCCGCTCGGCCCGCTCGACGTTGAAGACGCCGCACATGCAGGGGCGGGCGAGCTCTGCCGCCGCCGCGGCGGCCTCCTTCTGGCCGCGCTTCACCTGGCGGGCAAGCTTTTCGACCAGCCGGGCCGAGACGAGGCCGTGGCCGCACATCGTGGTGATCGCGAGCACCGGGCCGGGCGGCAGCCGGTCGGTGCGGCCGAGCACCCCGCCCGAGTACTGCACGGTGTGGACGGGGAGGCCCACCTCGCGGCAGATCGCCTCGATTTCCGCGAAAACCCCGCTCACGATGACCGAGAGCCCGAGATCGGCCTCCTTGAGCTCCCGCAGCGCCTGCGCCACGACGTTGCGGTCGGTGAAGACGTAGTGGGCGACGGACTGGTCCCGGAAGCGGTCGTGGATCGTCTGCCAGTCCGTGTTGAAGCGGCTTCCGGTCTTGACGTCGCCGAAGTTCGTCGCGGGGAGGTTGCGCAGGAGCTCGAAGAAGCGTTTCATCGTTTCGCCGGAGCCCTTGGCGTTCACGGTTTTGGCCGACATGCTGAAGACCACGAAGTCCTGCTTCAGGTCCTCGGCGGCGCCGCAGCGGTGAAGCGTGTGGGACATGGTTCCTCCGCAGGATTCAGAAACGATACGCCGGCCGGCCGAGGCCGACGTTCACCTTGCCGTTCAGCGACGGGGAAATTCCCGCGCGGCGCATGGCTTCCGCCGCCGGGACCCGGCCGTCGGCCGCCACCTTGCCGATCACCCCGAGGCTGATCACGGTGTCGGCCGCCGCGGCGATGGCGCGGACCTCGGCCAGGACGCGCTCGAAGGCCTCTTCGGGGACGATCGCCTCCACGATGGCCGAAAGCACCTTCTCCTCGCGCACTTCGGACTTGAGGGCGCCGGTGGCCGGGTCGGCGATGAGCTGGGTGAGCGGGTTGTTGGGCTCGAGCGCGACCCCCAGGGGCAGCAGGCGCCGGATGGCCGCCTCGGCCTCGCGGAGCCGGGTGCCGACGCCGGGGCGACCGAACTCGAGGCCGATGCCGATCATGCCCGCGCGGAAGCGACCGGTGACGTCGTTGGTCTTCATTTCCTCGGTGCCGCGTCCGGGGATGTCGGTTCCGGGGTGTGTGAACACCGGGTCCGAGAAGGCCTTGCGCAGGATCCGCGGCCAAGGGAGGGACTCCTCCTGAATGGCCGCCTCGGGGCAGACCCCGGAGCGGAAGCAGACCCCGCACTCGACGCACTCGTCGCGGTCGATGGCGGCATGGGCGTCGCGGCCGGAGGCGGCGTCTTTGGGGCGCAGGCGGATCGCGTTCATGGGGCAGAGGGCGACGCACTCTCCGCAGCAGATGCAGCGTTGGGGATCGATGAGCATCGGGTTCTCCGCAATTACCCGCTCGCCGAGCGCCGCGCGGGCGCGGCGGCCGGCTCGGTGCGGGTGATCTCGTAGAGGTTCTTCATGGCGGTGCGGATATGGTGCATGTGGGTGGTCATGGCGGCCACCGCCCGGCGGCGGTCCCGGCGGCGCACGGCCTCGCAGATGCGCCGGTGGTCCTCGAGGGAGCGGTCGAGCATCCGGGGGAGCACGCGGAAGGATTCGTGGATGAACTGTTCCATGACCCGGCGGAGGGTGAGGAAGAGGTGTTCCATGAAGCGGTTGCCGGTGGAGCGCGCAAGCAGGTGGTGAAAGGCGGCGTCCCCGCGCACGTAGGCCTGCTGGTCCCCGCGGCGGGCGGCGGCCGCCATCTCGCGGCAGAGCCGGTCCAGTTCGGCGAGCTGCCCCTCGGTGGCGTGCTCGACGGCGAGCTCCACGTTGGCGACCTCGATGTAGCGGCGGGCCTGGACGAGCTCGATCGTTTCCTTGGGGTCCGAGATGAGCGGGAGGTTGAAGAGCTCGGCGAAGTCTTGCGGGAGCGGTCCGCGGACCACGGTGCCGAAGCCGGGGCGCTGCTCGAGCACGCCGGCGATGGCGAGCGTGTGCAGCGACTCGCGCAGCGAGGCCCGGGAGACGCCGAGCTGGGCGGCAAGCGCGTTCTGGTTGGGAAGCTTGTCGCCGGCCTTGAGCTCGCCCGCCTGAAACATGCGCACGAGCTCCTCGAGGACCGAGTCGGACACCTTCTTGCGGACAACCCGCGCCACGGCGGCTCCATTTCTATGAAAATCAGATCGTGAGATTGTCATACAAACTTGGCGGGGGCCTGTCAAGCGGTTTTGGGGGGGGCGCGCCCGTGCGGTTGACAGAAGCGGCCGGCCCCCGCTACATCCTCCCGCCATGCCGAAAGACAACGCCCTTGCCGACCCCCCCGCCTCCGGCGGGGACGACGCCTGCGCCCCGGAGCCCGTCGTCCGGCTCGAGGCGGTCACGCTGCGCCTGCGGGAGCGGCGGATCCTCGCCGGGACGGACTGGACGATCCGCCCCGGCGAGCGCTGGGCGGTCCTGGGGCCGAACGGCGCGGGCAAGACAACCCTGGTGCGCGCCCTCACGGGCGAGGTCCCCGTGGTCGGCGGCCGCCTCCGCCCGGCCGAGCCCCAGCGCCTGCGGAGCCAGTCCGCGCTCGTTTCCTTCGAGCGCGGCCGCCGGCTGCTTCTCCGGGCGGAGGCGCACGCCCGGGGGCGCGATTTCGCCGGCGACCCCGACCCCGGGCTGCGCGTGGAGGACCTCCTGCCCCCGGAGAGGAGCGGAGCCCGCGAGGCCGCGGCGCAAGCCGGGCTGGGCATCGAGCGGCTCCGCGGGCGGCGCATCGCGGAGCTCTCGACCGGGGAGCTGCGGCGCCTGCAGATCGCGCTGGCGCTCGCCGCCGCGCCGCGCCTGTTGATCCTGGATGAGCCCTGCGAGGGGCTCGACGCCGAGGCCCGCGCAGCCCTTGCGGCCCAGCTCGGCTGGCGCCTGCCGCGGGAGTGCGCCCTCGTCTGGGTGACCCACCGGCCGGAGGAGCTCCCTGCGGGGATCACCCACCTGCTCGCCGTGCGGGAGGGCCGCGTCGTGTTCCAGGGGCGGGCGGGCCAAGAGGCCTGGGCGCGGCTGGGGGAGATGCTCGCGCCGCCGGCCGTGCGGCCCGCAAGGCCGCCGTACGGCGCAGGCGGCGGCCGGACCGGGGAGGTGCGGATCGCCCTGCGGGGGGTGCGGGTGATGCATCGCGGGGCGACGGTCTTCGAGGATTTCTCCTGGACCGTGCGCGACGGCGAGCACTGGGCGGTCCTCGGGCCGAACGGGTCGGGGAAGTCGACGCTGCTGCGCCTGGTGACGGGCGAGCACCCCCAGGCCTACGCCAACCGCATCGAGGTGCTCGGCGCGCGGCTCGGCGGGGGCCGCACCCTGCGGGAGCACCGCCGCGACATCGGCTGGGTGTCGGCCGAGCTGCACGTGGGCTACAGCGCCGCCGCCACGGCCCGGGACGTCGTCCTCTCGGGGCGCTTCGACTCGATCGGGCTCTACCGCCGGGTGCCGGAGGAGGCGTGCGCCGCCGCCTGCCGCCTCCTTGCGGAGCTGGGCGCGCGCGAGCTCGCCGAGCGCCCCTTCCTGCAGCTCTCCGCCGGGGAGCAGCGCCTCGTGCTCCTTGCCCGGGCCCTCGTCAAGCCGCCCCGGATTCTCATCCTCGACGAGCCCTGCCAGGGGCTGGATCCCCTCCACCGCCGCCGGTTCCTGGACGCGGTCGACCGCTTCGCCGCGGCGGGCCGGGCGACGGTGATCTGCGTCGCCCACGAGGAGGGGGATCTTCCGGGCTGCATCACCCACCGGCTGCGGCTGGTGCGGCCGGCCGGCGGCCCCACCCGCGCGGGCGTCGAGGGCGAGCGCCGGCGGGCGGTCCCGGATTGAGCGGTGGGAGAAAAGAAGGGGGAGAGCCGGTTCAGCCCGCAGCGGGGCCGTGCTCGCGGATCTCCTGCGCGAAGGCCTCGACCAGGCGGCGGTCGAAGGCCCGCCCGGCGAGCGTTGCGAGCAGCGCCAGGGCTTCCTTGACGCCGCGGCCCCGCTGGTAGGAGCGGTCGGTGGTCAAGGCGTCGAAGCAGTCGGCCAGGCCGATCACGGCGGCGGCCCGCGGGATCTCAGAATCGCGCAGGCCGTAGGGGTAGCCGGAGCCGTCGCGGCGCTCGTGGTGGAAGCGCACCCCGTCGACCACGGCGTCGGCGACGCGGATCGCCCGCAACAGCTCGCCCCCCAGCACCGGGTGGCGGCGGATCTCTTCGCGCATCGCGGGGCTGAGGCGGCGGCGGCGATTGCAGAGGAGCTCGCGGCTGAAGGCGATTTTGCCGATGTCGTGGAGCAGCCCCGCCAGGCGCAGCATTTCGATCTCCCCCGCGGCCAGGGCGAGCCGGCGGCCCAGCCGCTCGGCATAGGCGGCGACCCGGCGGCCGTGGCCGCGGTGGTAGTCGTCCTGGGCGGCGAGCAGCCCGGCGAGCGTGACCGCCTGGCGCAAGGGGGTGAGGCCGGGGGTCTGCGGATCCGGGGCGTAGATCAGGGTCGGTGAGGCAGGCATCCTTCGGGTGACACGAAACGGCCGTCCGGGCCGTCGGTTCAATGGTTTCGCCGTTGCGGCAAGGCGGCTCTTATACGCCGCCCGATGGCCGCCGTCAAGTCCCGCCCCGGGGGCAACGAGGCGTCACTCGCGGGCCAGCAGCGCCGTCGCCTCGAGCAGGGCGAGCGGGTCGACCGCCACACCGTTCACCTTCACCCCCCAGTGCAGGTGGGGGCCGGTCGCCCGCCCCGTGGCACCGACCCGGCCGATCCCCTCGCCGCGTGCGACGCGCTGCCCGACACCGACCTCGATCCGGCTCAGGTGCGAATACGACGTGAACACCCCGGCCCCGTGGTCGACGACGACGGCGTTTCCGGAATAGAAGAGCTCCTTGCCCAGGCGCACCACCCCGGAGGCGGCGGCGGCGACCGGGTCGCCGGCGGCGGCGCGGAAATCGACGCCCGTGTGGCGGCTGATCAGCTCGCCGTTGAACACGCGGCGGGTCCCGAACGCGCCGCTCACCTCGCCGGGGACGGGGGCAAGAAAGCGCCCCCGCCACAGCGGGGAGGGGGCCCCCGCGGCGTAGATGCGCTCGAGCTCCTCGCGCTCGCGCCGGATGCGTTCCCGATCCTGGGGGGAGGGGTGCACGTGGCGCGGGTCGACGCGCAGGGCCTCCTCGGCGAACACCCCGGCGCGGATGCGGAAGGCCACGGGCCGCGAAACCGGGCGCCCGGCCTCGGACCAGAGCGCTTCGAGCGCGGTGGGCTCGGCCTTCGCCGTCAGCGGGACGGCGAGCAGCCCGGCGCGGAACGCGGGCCCGCGGACGGGGTGGGGAAAGAGGGCGATGTCCTGCCCCGCCCACCGGAGGCTCAGCCCCTCCGGGCACAGGCCGCCCCGCGGGCGGCAGTCGACTTCGACCACGGCCACCTCGCCCGCGCGCGGTTCGGCCGGCGTCAGCTCAACCCGGGGCCCAACGGGATCGCCGGAAGGCAAGGCGGAGCGGGCCGGCGCCGGGGCGGCCGCGGCCAACCCCAGGGCGAAGGCGAACGCCGCCGCGACGGCGGCGCGGACGGCGCGGCGGAAGGCAGCGAGGGGGGGCATCGGTCAGGCGGCGGGGACGGGGGGAGGGCGCTTCCGCCCCCTCCCCCGGGGCGCCTCATCCTTTGATGATGCGCGGCAGCATCATCTGGTGGTGCGGGCAGATCGAGCGCGGGTTCTGGTAGGCCGCGCCGGCGAACGCCTGCATGTAGCCGCGGACGGCGCTCAGGCGGGCGATCTCGTCCACGAGCCCGTGCTGCGCGCAGTAGAGCGGCCGCGAGTTTTCGTAGTAGGAGCGCACCAGGCGGTTCATCTCCTCGATGATCGGCTCGAGGGGCCGCCCGCTCTGTTTTTCTTTGAGCAGCCGGCGGGAGTAGCTCGCCGCGGCCGCCGTCTCGCCGTGCATGACGTAGATTTCCGTCGTCGCCGTGCCGAGCGTGAAGGCGTTGTGGCGGTTCGCGGTCGGCCCGCCCATGATGTAGTGCGCGGCGGCGGTCCCCTTGCGCAGCACGACGAGCATCATCGGGATGTCGGTCTGCTGGATGGAATAGATCAGGGCCTGGCCCAGGCCGAGGAGTTCGGCCTTCTCCGCGAGGTCGCCCACGTCGATGCCGGTCGTGTCCTGGAACCAGACGATGGGCACCCGGTCGCGGCCGCAGTGCACGACGAACTCGTTCATCTTGATCAGGCCCTGCCGGTAGAGCTTGCCGCCGATGCCGGGATAGGGGGCGTATTCGGGGTAGTGTTCGCCGAGGAACCCCTGGCGGTTGCCGATGACCCCGATCAGGAAGCCGTCGATCTTGACCAGCCCCGTGTAGACCTCCGGCCCGTAGCCGGGGCGGTATTCCATGTGCTCGCTGCCGTCGACGAGCCGGGCGAGGATCTCGTCGAAATCGTACATCTGCTTCTGGTTGAACGGCAGCAGGTAGTAGAGGTCCTGCGAGGGGAAGCGGGGATCCTTGGGCTCGGCCACGCGGAAGAACTTCGGGTGGTAGGCCGGCATGTCCTTCATGTAGTCCTTGATCCCGTCGAGGACCCCCTGCTCGGTGTCGTAGACGTAGCGGAAGAAGCCGGTCTCCTGGTGGTGGATCTTCACCGACCCCGGCGGTTCGGCCTTGTACTGCCGTGCGGCCTCGATCAGCTGCTCGGCCCCCTCGAGGTCGAAGTAGCCCTTGGGGGACATGCCGCTCAGGATGCCCCCGCCGCCCACGGCGATGTTGGCGTCCTTGTGGGCGAAGAGGATGGTCGGGCTGATGCCCTGGTAGCCCCCGCCCGCGGGGTTGGTGCCGTAGATGCCGGCGAGGATCGGGACGCCCGCGATTTCGAGCTCGGCGTGGCGGAAAAAGGTCGTGCCCGAGCCGCGGCGGTCGGCGTAGAACTTTTCCTGCTCCGGCAGCTTCACCCCGCTGCAGTTGACCAGCCAGACGAGCGGGATGTTCAGGCGCTTGGACAGGTTGGTGGCGCGGAAGACCTCCTCGGCCTGCCCCGGCAGCCAGGCCCCGGCGAGGACCTTGTTGTCGAAGCCGATGACCACGGCCCATTTGCCCGAGATCTTGCCCAGGCCGTGGATGACGTTGTTGGTTCCCTCGACGTTGTGGCAGGGGTTGTAGAGGGTGTTGAGCGGGGTCCAGGTGCCGGGATCGACCAGGTAGTCGAGCCGCTGCCACACGGTCCACTGGCCGCGCTTGTTGATCTCCGCGGCGGGGATGCCCACGTTCTTCACACGCTCCACGGCGCGGTCGATTTCCTCCTCGACCTCCCGGATCTGCTGCACGTTCTGTTCGCGGCTCTTCACGAAACCGGGCTTGAGGGGGCTTCCGAATTCCTTCATCTTCTCGAAGTACGGTCGCATGGGCTGGCTCCTTCCGTGGGCGGGATGGCCGTCCGGCGGGCTGCAGCCGCGAGACCCGGCCGTCCGGAGGTTCCGGATTCTTTAACCAAAGCGGAAAGCGGCGTCAAGGCGGCCCCCGGCAGGCCGCACCGGGCTTGACATCGCGGGATCCTTCCAGTAGCAGAGGGTTCCGCCCGCGGGCCCCTCAGCCCGGGATCCGCGGGGGACAAGCCAACCCGTTCGACGGAGGAACCCGCCCGATGAGCACGCAGATCGTGGCCCCGATGCCCGGCAAGGTGATCGACATCCTGGTCAACGTGGGGGATGCGGTGGAGGAAGCGCAGGAGGTGCTGGTGCTCGAGGCCATGAAAATGGAAAACGCGATCCCGGCCCCCGCCGCGGGACGCGTGAAGGAGATCGCCGTCCGCAAAGGCGACGCGGTCTCCACGCGGCAGCTGCTGATGACCCTCGACTAGGCGGGGGCTTTCCCCGCGGCCGCCCTCAGCGGGCGGCCTCCACGCGGCCGACCACCTCCCGGGCAGCCTCCAGCGCCGCGCCCGCAAGGCGCGCCTCGAGCGCGGACCGGAGCATCTCCTCCCCGATCACCCACCCGGACTTGGCGAGTGCGCCCAAGGCGGCGAGCGCCCAGTCGGCGCGGGAGAACCCCTGCGACTTCAGCGCGAGCGCCACCCGGCGGGCGCGGGTCGGCGGGATCTCGACCCCCTCGGCCTGCAGCACGAGGCATTCCTCGTCCAGTCCCGGCCAAAGCGCCTTGCGGCGGGCCACGCCTTCGGGCCCGAGGGCGACGACGACGGTGGGGCGGGCGATCCCGGTGTAGTCGATCGGCTCCGGCGAAAGGATCATCTCGCTGATCGAGGGGCCCCGCAGCACGGTGATGTCGTAGTCGTTCTTCTGGGTGACGTGCAGGCCGGCGGACATTCCGGCGAGGCAGAGGATCTCGCCCGCCGTGAGGATGCGCTGTCCGGCGCTTCCCAGCAGGAAGACCTCCTCCCGGCCCGCACCGGGAGGGGGCGTCCGCCGCGGCACGGCGAGCGGCTCCGACGGCGCCTTCTGCCGGGCGGCGAGTTCGCGGTAGTGCTCGCCGAACTCGCGGCGCTCGTTTTCGGGCACCGGCCCCTCGCAGGCGGGCAACCGGGCGAGCAGGCGGTCGATCTCCTGCACGGTCAGGCGGTTGCGGCGCGAAAAGCGGCCGGGGCAGATGCCCCAGATGTCCACCAGCGAAAACCCCCGGTAGGCGATCGCCTGCTCGATGACCTGGGCGATGTCCTCGCGGTAGGCCGAGCAGCGCACGACGTAGGGCGCCCCCGCCGCGCGGGCCACCGCGCAGAGGTCGAGCGGCCGCTCCAGCCGGTTGAGGAACCCCGACCCCACCTCGGCCTCGGGCGGGGTGGTGGCCGAGTACTGCCCCCCCGTCATCCCGAAGTTGAAATTGTTCAGGACGAGCAGCGTGAGGTCGAGGTTGCGCCGGCAGGCGGCGAGCAGATGCGCCCCGCCGATGCCCTGCCCGCCGTCGCCCATCGTGACCACGACCGTGGTCTCCGGCCGCGCCAGCTTGATGCCGGCGGCGTAGGTGAGGGCGCGGCCGTGAAGGCCGTGGAGCGCGTGGGTGTGGAAGAAGGTGTCGAAGAGGCCCGAGCAGCCGATGTCGCTCACGATCGCGATCTGCTCGCCGCGCAGGCCCATCCGGCCGAAGGCCCGATCCAGGCTCCGGGTGATGCGTTCGTGGGAACAGCCGGGGCAGAACACCGGCGGCCGGGCCGCGTTCAACAGGCTATCCATGGAGCACCGCCTCGAGGATCGTCTCCGGCGCGATCAGCCGGCCGTCCATCTGCCCGAGAAAGGCGACCGTGCGGCCGGGCAGGACGCGCTCGATCTCGCGCACGTACTGGCCGAGGTTCATCTCCACGACGAGGATGCGCCGCATCCCTTCGGCGGCGCGGCGGATGGCGGCCGCGGGGACGGGCCAGAGGGTCTTGAGCACGAGGTGGGACACGGGCTTGCCCTGCCGGCCGAGCGCCCGGCAGGCGGCGAAGGCCGCGCGCGAGGTCACCCCGTAGGTGATGAGCAGGGTGTCGGCCCCCGGGGCCGGCCGGTGGTCGACGATCGCCAGCTCCTCGGCGGCCTCCTCGATTTTCGCCTGCATGCGGCGGAGCATGCGCGTGATCTCCGCCGGGTCGGTCGTGATGTAGCCGTCGGCGCCGTGGGTGGAGGAGGTCTGCCGCACCAGGGTTTCGCCGCCGATCGGCAAAAAAGGCGGAACCCGTGCACCCGCGGGCGTCTCGAAGGGCAGGTAGGGCCGGCCCGCGGCGGGGGCGGGGCGTTCGCCCGGGGGCAGGAGGGGCAGCCGCTCCTCGTCCAGGCTTTCGCGGGTCAGGGCGATTTCCTTGTTGGAGGCGAGAAAGACCGGGGTCCGCAGGCGATCGGCGGTGCGGAAGGCGACCTGGACGAGCCGGAAGCAATCCGCGGCGTCGACCGGGGCGTAGACGACCACGGGCAGGCCGCCGCTGTTGCCCCACTGGAGGAACTGGACGTCGCCGTCGGCCCCGCGGGTCGCCGAGCCGGTCGAGGGGCCCAGGCGCTGGACGTCGACGATGACCAGAGGGATTTCGCTCCCCACGGCGAAGGAGATCTGCTCGCTGTAGAGGCTGATGCCCGGCCCCGAGGTCGCCGTCAAGGCCCGCAGGCCGGCCATGGAGGCGCCGATGCAGAAGCCGATCGAGGCGATCTCGTCCTCGCCCTGCAGGCAGATCCCGCCCCGCGGGGGCAGCAGGGCGAGCATGTGGTTCAGGATGCTGGTCGCCGGGGTGATCGGGTAGCCCGCGAAGAACCGGCACCCCGCGGCGACCGCCCCGCGGGCGACCGCCTCGTTGCCGTCGAGCCAGACCATGGCCATGGGGGATTCCTTTCCTCGGGTCCGCGGAAAAAAAACGCGCCTGTCTAACACGGGAGGCCGGCGCGCGCAAGGGGGGCCTCAGGCGCCGCCGCCGGCCGCGGTCCGCTGCCAGGGGTAGGCGATCCGGCCGTGAAAGGCCGCCTCCAGGGCCTCGACCAGGGCGCGCATCACGGCGTCGATTTCCCGCGTGTCGAGCACGCACTCGCTGAACTGGCCGTCGGCGATGCGGCCGAGGACGATCCGGCGCACGAGCTCCTCGAAGGCCTCGCGGCCGGGCCGCTCGAGCGTGCGCGAGGCCGCCTCCACCGCGTCGGCGATCATCAGGATGGCCGCCTCCAGACTCCGCGGCTTCGGGCCGGGGTAGCGGAAGTCCTCCTCCCGGAGGGCACCCGGCGGGACCCGGCCGAGGGCCTTCTGGTAAAAGTATTCGACGCACTGGGTGCCGTGGTGCTGGGCGACCAGGTCCCGGACCGGGGCCGGCAGGCCCGCCGCCCGGCAGACGGTCCGGCTGCGCGCGACGTGATCGAACAGGATCGCGCAGCTCTCCCGCGGGTCGAGGTGGTCGTGGGGGTTGAGGCCGTTGCGTTGGTTTTCCACGAAGGCCTCGGGCCGGTCCATTTTGCCGATGTCGTGGAAGTAGGCGCCGACGCGCAGGAGCACCCCATCGGCCCCCACGGCTTCGCCCGCGGCCTGGGCGAGGTAGGCGACGTTCAGGGAATGCTGGTAGGTGCCGGGGGCCTGGGCGAAGAGTTGCTTGAGCAGCGGGTGCTCGAGGTCCGCGAAGCGCCGCAGGCTGAGGAGGGATCCCAGGGCGGTGAGGCCGCGGAGGCCGGGGAGCAGAAACAAGGCGAGACCCGCCGCCGCCGGCCCGGCGAGAAACGCCCAGCCGCTGCGGCCGGCCCCGGCCGAGTCGGCCAGCCGACGCAAGGCTTCCGCGGCCGAGGCCCCCGCCGCCAGCCCGGTCCCGTCCGCCCCCGCCAGGGCGAGGAACGCGGCCTGAAGCAGCCCCACGCCGAGGGAGGCAAGCAGGGCCGAGCGCCAGCGGAACTCCCGGGGGGCGAACATCACCGCGGCGGTGCCGGCGAGGAGAACGCCGCCGGCGGTGTCGAACGAGCGGCCGAGCAGCGGCGCCGCGAGCAGAAAGCCCGCCAGAAAGGCGCCGAGCGCGGCCAGCCGCCCCTGCCGCAGGCCGATGGCCAGGAAGGGGAGCAGGGCGACCGGCAGCGCCTCGAGCGGAAGCGTCGTGAAGGCGAGGATCCCCTTGAAGACCAGGGCCTGCAGCAGAAGCAGCGCAAGCAGGAGCGACGGGGAGACCCGCCCGCGGAGTCCCGCCTCCTTCAAGGCGGACAGGGCGAGGAACAGGAACACGACCGCCCAGAGGCTGAGCAGCAGGACGGCGGGGATCTCGCGCGGGAAGGCATCGGCCCGCAGCGCCTCCCAGCGCCGGATCTGCCGCAGATCCTCCTCGGAGAGCAACCGCCGGGCGCCCACGAGGACCTCTCCCGCCCGCAGGCCCGGCCCCTCGACGGCGGGTTCGTCGCGGCCGGCCCGCAGGGTGACCGGCGCCCGCTCGCCTGCCTGCCAGGGTCGGAGGACGAGGAGGAGGTCCTCGCCGAAGGCGGCCAGCAGGTGGACGAGGAGCAGCAGAACCGTCAAGGCGATCCGCAACATGGCCCTTGCCTTCGCGGCCGTCGAGGGCACCCCTTGCCCTCAAGCGTCCGCGGCAAAATGGCGATAGAAGATCTCGGGAAGCCGCTCCCTTTGTATGATCGATCCCCGACGGGGTCAAATCCGGGGGGCGGCGGTGTTGGCACGGGGGCCGGGGAGAACGCCCCGGCCCGGAGAACCACGGGCATGTTTTTCCGCAAGGCTTCGCCGAAACCCGCCCCGCCGGCCGCGGCCGCAGAACCGGGACCCACGGGCGGCGTCTCCCGGCTCATCAACCCCGCGGGGCGGATCTCCCTCGATCTGCTCCGGGAGCTGGCCGGGAGGCTTTCGGCCGCGGAATTCGAGGCCTTCCTCCGCCGCCCGGTGCTCGCCGGCTCCGGGATTCTCGAGGGCACCCTCGGCGGCCCGGGCCGCGGCGGCTCGCCCGCCCTGAACCGCACCGTGCTCTTCCAGCCGGCCGAAGACGCCGCGGCGGGGGCGCTCGCCTCCGAGAGCCTGCGCACGGCCATCTATCCCCTGGTCAAGGGCGCGCACGCCGCCGCCCGCGGGGAGATCTTCACCATCGGCCGCGTCGCGGGCTGCGACCTCATCCTGCCCGACCCGGCCGTCTCCAAGGAACATGCGCGCATCGAGGTGCGCCGCGAGGCCGTGTTCCTCGAGGACCTCGGCTCCACCAACGGCACCTGGGTGAACGGCCGGCGACTCGGCCGCACCCCCGTCGCCCTGAACGACCGGGACCGTGTCGGCTTCGCCCGCTACGGGTTCCACCTGCTCTACCCCGCCTCGCTCCAGGCCATGCTCCGCCCGCAGGAAACCGCCCCGGCCCTTACTCGATGAGCCGCGCGAGCCGCGAGGCGGGCACGAACTCGAGCTCTTCCTTGAGCCGCGGCATCTCCTCGAGCAGCACGGCGTAGGTCGCCGGGTGCGGGTGGGCGATGCCGATCGCCTCGCCCCGGCTGCGGGCGAGCCGCACGAGCGCGGAGAGCTGCCGGCGGATGAACTCGGGCTCGGGGCGGTGGTCGAGGAAGACGTCGCGCTGGGCGAAGGGGACCTGGAAGAGGCGCGCCGCGGAGCGGCAGGCGCTCTCCTCGCTCGTGCGGCTGTCGACGAAGAAGAGCCCGCGCCGCTTGAGGACGGAGAAGACCTGGTTCATCCGGTCGGCGTCGGCTGTGAGGCGCGAGCCCATGTGGTTGTTCACCCCGCGGGCGAAGGGCACGGCCTGAAGGTCCCGCTCGAGCTCCTGCAGCAGCTCATCGGGCGTCATCGCGGCGAGCAGCGCGCCCGGCCCCGGGTCGACCGCGGGGAACTCGCGCGGCTCCATGGGCAGGTGCAGCAGGACCTCGCGGCCCCGCTCGTCGGCCAGCCGCGCGAGCGCCTTGCGGTGCGGGCTGTGGGGGAGCACGGCGAAGGTGAGCGGGGCGTCGAGCGCGATCAGCTTTTCGGCGAGCGACCGGTCGTAGCCGATGTCGTCGATGATGAGGGCGACGCGCGGCCGGGCGCGGGGAACGGGGGGCCCCGGAGGCGGCCCGGGCGGCAGGGCGGCGTGGAGCTCGGCGGGCGCCGCTCCCGGCGAGGGCGCGGGGGCGGGAGCCGGGGCGGAAGGAAGCGGCGTGCGGCCGGGGGGGGCCTCCGCCGGCCGCGGGGCGGCGGGCGGGGCGGCGGCCCGCGGCGGGGCGGGCTTCGCGGTGCTTCGGTCCGTCCTTGCGGCGGGCGGCGCCTCGGGCCGGGACCCCAGCCGGTGCAGGCCCCAGAGCAGCGCCGCGGTCGTGAGCAGAAAGACCCCGAACCAGGCCAGCCGGCGGGGCCAGGCGGGGGCCTTGGCCCGGCGGCGCGGCCCGGGCCGCCGCGGCCGCCGGCGCGGGGAGGAAGGCGTCGGGGCCATGGCCGCGGTTCAGCGCCGGGCCTGGCGCAGCACGTCGTGGCCGATCAGGATCTCCAGCGCCCGCATCACCTGGTTGTCGTTCTGCAGCGTCTCCACCTGCAGCGGCCCGACCCGCGACTCGGCTTCCTTCAGGCGCTTCTTGGCGTCCTCATCGGGTTTGGCCGGCGGCCGGGCGGGGCGGGGCTTGCGCGACGGGCTTTCATCCTCGAGGTGGTTTTCGAGGTCTTTCTCCTTGAGGGTGCCGTCCTCGGCGGCGGCCGTTTCGGATTCGTCCAGGCGCTTGAACTTGAGGACGATGTCGGGCTCGATGCCCTTCGCCTGGATCGAGCGGCCGCTCGGGGTGTAGTAGCGGGCGATGGTCAGCTTGACGCCGGAGCCGTCGCGCAGCGTCTCGACGGTCTGCACCGAGCCCTTGCCGAAGGAGGTCGTCCCGAGGATCAGCGCGCGCTTCTGGTCCTGCAGGGCGCCGGCCACGATCTCGGAGGCGCTGGCCGTGCCGCCGTTGATCAGGACCACGATCGGGTAGGTGCGGGGGGTGCGCGAGGCGGTGGCGCTGAAGACCTTGGTGTTCCGCTTGTCGCGGCCCTTCATGGAGACGATCGTGCCCTGCTCGAGGAACTCGTCGGCGATGCTGATCGCCTGGTTGAGCAGGCCCCCGCCGTTGTTGCGCAGGTCGAGGATCAGCCCCTTGAGCGGGGGGTCGGAGGATTCGAGCTGCTCGAGCGCCTTTTCGAAGTCCTGGGTCGTCGTCCCGGTGAAATTGGAAATGCGCACGTAGCCGAAGCCGGGGCGGAGCAGCACGTGCTTGACGCTCTGGATGGGGATCTCGTCGCGGGTGAGCTCGAAATCGATCGGCTTTTTCACCCCTTCGCGCAGGATGGTCACGGTGACCTTGGAGCCCTTGGGCCCGCGCATCATGCGCACGGCTTCGCGCAGGTCCTTGGTGAGCTGGCCGTCCACCTTGATGATGCGGTCGCCCGGCTCGATCCCGGCGCGGTGGGCGGGGGTGTCCTCGATCGGCGAGATGACGGTGACGAAGCCGTTCTGCATCGTGATGTGGATGCCGATGCCCGTGAACTTGCCCTTGGTGTCGATCTGGAGGTCCTCGTAGGCATCGGGCGGGAGCAGCGAGGAGTGGGGGTCCAACCCCTGGAGCATGCCCTGGATGGCCTTCTGGATGAGGTCCTTGGGATCGACCTCCTCCACATAGTCCCGCTGGATCAGCTCGAGCACGTCGGAGAAGATCTTGAGCTGCTCGTAGAGCTGTTCCTTGCCGGCGGAATCGGCGCGCTGGAATCCCGCGCTCAGCATCCACGCCGCCAGCGCGATCAGCATGACGACCCACAGGCGGACGGGACGATGGATCCTCGGTTTCATGGTGTGCCGCTCCTTGCCCGGGGCCGCCGCCCCGGGCGGTTCCTCGGGTCACTGCGGGGGGAACCACTCCAGCGGGTCGAGGCTCCGCTCGCGATGCCGCAGCTCGAAGTAGAGGCTGCTCACCCCCAGGGGGCCCGAGTCGCCGACGGTGGCGATGACGTCGCCGGGGGCGACGCGTCGATCCGGCGCAGTGAAGAGGTCTTCGAGGTGGGCGTAGAGGGAGTAAACGTGGTCTCCGTGGTCGATGATGATCATGTTGCCGTAGCCGCCGAACCAGTCGGCGAAGAGTACGGTCCCGCCGTGCACGGCCCGGACCGGCTCGCCGCGTTCGGCGGCGATTTCGATCCCCTTGCGGAACCCGGCGGCGGCCGGCCCCGGGTTCCGTTGCAGGAGGCGTGCAGCATTCATGCTACCCTGAAGCGGAAAGAGAAGCAAGCCTTTTGCCGCGGCCATCGGCGGCGCGGGGGGGGCAATCGCGGCGTCCGGGGCCGGCCGCCCGATCAGGCTGCGCATCTGTTCCTCGAGCCGCCGTCCGGCCTCCTCGAGCCGCGCCGCGGCCGTGCGGCGGGCGTCGCGGTCGAGACGGATCCGCGCAAGCAGCCGTTCGCGCTCCGCGGCGGCCAGCGAAAGCGCGCGGAGCTCCTCCTCAAGCCGCGCCAGCCGCTCCCCGAGGCGCGCGCTGTCCGCCTCGATGCTGGCCTGCAGGCCGGCGAGCTCGGCGGCGTCTTCGGCCAGGGCGGAAAGCAGCCGGGCGTCGTGCGCGAGCAGCCGCTCGAGGCCGGCCTCGGCGCGTTGGCGCTCGACCGGGGAGGCGGCGAGCGCGCCGCCGGAGGCGGCCGGGCCCAGCCGATGCACCCCGTAGAGGGCCCGCAGGCGCTTGGCGAGCGCCCGCTTGAGCTCCGCAAGCCGCCCCTCGAGGTCGCTGCGGGCCTCCTGCAGCAGGCGCACGCGGTGGGCGAGCGCCTCGTGCTCGGCGCGGGCGGCGGCGGCGCGGCGGCGGCTCTCGGCGAGCCGCCGCGCCGCCTGATCCAGCGCCGCCGCGACGTCGGTTTCGCGGCGCCGCAGCCGCTCGAGGTCGGCTTCCATTTCTCGCTGCCCGCGCCGCAGGGCCTCGGCCTCCTGTCGCAGGGGATCGACGGCCGCGGCGTCTCCGGCCGGCTCCGAAGCCGCCGCGCGCACGGCCACGGCGAGGAGGAGGCCTGCGGCAAGGGCGAAAAGCCATCCCGGCACGCCCCGGGGCCCCCGGCCGAGCGGGGCGAGCGCCCCGATCGCCCCGGCGGCGGCGGCGCCGGCCACGAGGCCCGCGGCCTCGGCGGCGGTGAGAAACCGCGGCGCAAGGCCGGCGGCGTGGGCCAAGGGCGCGGCGGCCGGCAGGAGGGCGTCGAAGAGCCCCCGCAGCAGCCCGAGGCCGAGGCCCCCGCCGGCCGCCCCGTGGAGCAGCCCCCCGAGGAGAAAGCGGCCGTGGAGCAGCCCCGGCCCGGCGCCGAACAGGCGCAGGAGCTCGATTTCCTCGCGCCGGGCGTGGAGCACGAGCCGTGTCGTCGCCGCCACCATGGCGACCGCGGCGAGGATCGCGAGCCCGAGGAGCAGAAGCCCGCCGCGCCGCAGGAAATCCAGAAACGCCTGCAGTCCTTCGAGCGCGCGCCGGGGGTAGGCGACCTCCTCGACCTCGGGCAGCGCGCGCAGGGCCCGGGCGAGCCGCTCGACGGCGGCGAGGGCGGGCTCCCGCGGCTCCACCTCGAAGGCGTCGGGCAGGGGGGGGTCTTCGAACGGCTCGAAGAGCAGCTCGAGGTTCGGGAAGTGGCGGCGCAGCTCGGCGAAGGCCTCTTCGCGGGGCAGGAACCGCACCGCGGCGACCCCTTCCGCGGCCCGGAGCCGCCGCTCGAGCTCCTCCCGTTCCGGGGCCGCAAGGGGCCGGAGGTGAACCAGGATCCGCGTCTCCCGGCGCCAGGCGGCGAGCGCCTCGGCGGCGTTGACCCCGGCGAGGAGTGTGCCGCCGACGACCAGCGTGGAGAGGGCCACCGTGAGCACGGTCACGGCGTGCAGCAGCCGGTGGGCGCGCAGGTCGGCGGCCAGGCGCCGGAGCGGGCGGGGGATCATGAGCGGCTCGGGGGAACGAACGCGCCGCGTTCCAGGCGCACGACGCGGCCGCCCAGCCGGGCGGCGAGCGCCGGGTCGTGGGTGGCGATCACGAGCGTGGCACCCCGAATCCAGGCGTCTTCGAAGAGCGCCGTCACGGCGGCCGCGCAAGCGGCATCGAGGTTGCCGGTCGGCTCGTCGGCGAGGAGAACCCGGGGATCGCGCACGAGGGCGCGGGCGAGCGCGGCGCGCTGCTGCTCGCCGCCGGAGAGGGCGGGCGGATAGGCGTCGCCGCGGCCGGCCAGGCCGACCCGTGCCAGCACGCGCTCGATCTTCGGCGCCATCCGCTCGGGGCGCTCCCCGGCGGCCTCGAGCGCGAGCGCGAGATTTTCCCGCAGCGTGAACCCCGCGATCAGCCGGGGGTCCTGGAAGACGATGCCCAGGCGGCGGCGCAGGCGCCGCAGGTCCCCCTCCCGCGCGCCGTCGAGGCGCACGCCGTCGATCTCCACCTCCCCGCGCTCGGCCCGCAGCGCGCCGCAGAGCAGCCGGATGAGCGTGGTTTTGCCCGCCCCGCTGGGGCCGGTGACCAGCAGGCGCTCGTTTTTGCCGACCGCGAGGTCGAGGCCCTCGAGGACCGGGCGGCTCCCGTAGGAGACCCGCACGCCCCGGAGGCGGATGAGGGGAGGCTCCGCCCGCGGCTGCATCACTCGAAGGGGTTGCGGCCCATGGCCCGCAGGAGAAAGGCCTTGGCGATCTTGAAGTCGTAGAGCGCGTTCGTGTAGTTCGTCTCGGTCTGCGTGAGCAGCGTCTGGGCGACGAGGACGTCGGTCTGGGTGGCGACCTGCTCGCGGTACTGCTCCTCGGTGATGCGCAGGTTTTCCCTCGCCTGCTCGACCGCCCGCTCGACCGCCCGCCTATGTAAGTTTGCTCGTGCAAGCGAAAACCATAACTCGGAAAGCCCGGCGACTAGTCGCAAGTTCGGTGGCGAATACCCAGCGAGGTGGCAAATGAGCGCAGCCGCCAAGCATCGCCTTTCCGTCACTGCCGCCATTGCTATCGTTGTGGCGGCGGTCATCATGCTGGGCTTCACACCGCCATCGGCGGTACCGTACACCCTCACGGCGTACAAGGACCGCGTCAAACTGGTCAACGCTACGGGTATGCATGGTTTGGCCGAGTACGCTGGCCCCGTCAACCTGTACAGCCAGAATGTGGTCTATTCTGTGCCTGTGCTTTCGCTTCCCGGTCGCGCCGGACTCGGCCTCTCGCTGTCACTTACTTACAACTCCAAAGTTTGGATCAAGAGCGGCTCCACGATGTACTTCGACGGCGACAAGGGCTGGCCCGCGCCCGGCTGGCGGCTCGGCTTTGGCCGCATTGACGGCAAATACGACGGCACCGGGAGCGACGACCATTATTTCCTCATCTCCGGCGATGGCAGTGTCCGCGATCTGGCCTACAACACCTCATCCGGCAAGTACGAGAGCCAGGACGGAACCTTCATTGATTTCGACGAATCGAGCGGCATCCTGCGCTACAAAGACGGCACGCAGGTCACCTACCAGACCATCTCCGGCGGCGGCTATGTAATGCCCACGCAGATCAAAGACCGCAACGGCAACTATCTCACAATCAATTACTCCTCGAACGGCCAGAACATCTCCAGCATCGTGGACACGCTGGGCCGCACCACCAGCTTCTCCTACAACGGCGACGGCACGCTGGCCAGCATCAGCAAATCGGGCTTCAACAATGCCTCGCGCACCTGGAGCTTCACTTACGCGAACCACACCTTGACCTACAGCTTCCACACATCGCTCACCGTCAACGGCCCCACGAGCGGCTCCACGATCAAGGTGCTGCAAAAGATCACCTACCCCAACAGCACCGACCAATACTTCACCTACAACAGCTACGCGCAACTCACCGAGGCGGCATTCCGCTCCAGCAACGGCACAACGCGCGGCAAGTTCACGGCCACATGGAACTCCGCGCCGGGCGGCGGGTGGACCGAATCGCCCACGCCTGCGAGCATCGGCAACTACGACGGGTCGAGCAGCAATGCCTGGACGCTGAGCTTTGGTTCGTACACCACCACCGTCACCGGCCCGGACAGCGTGCCGCACACCACAACCTTCCTGAGCTCTCCATGGGACGGCCTACCTGACGTAACGACGATTGATTCCCCAGCTTTGCGCACTATCAACCGCGATTGGGAACTGGACGGGTCGTCGCTAAACCCGCGCATTGACATGGTGACCAGCACCTTGAACGACTCAAGCCAGTCA